>Ga0163144_10026626_pt1 | contig 11233 bp, 10 predicted proteins | sample OliLak19BULKMAT1_FD_123175 | JGI IMG/M metagenome (GOLD analysis project Ga0163144, IMG submission 123175) | Freshwater microbial mat bacterial communities from Lake Vanda, McMurdo Dry Valleys, Antarctica - Oligotrophic Lake LV.19.BULKMAT1 | ecosystem: Environmental > Aquatic > Freshwater >... | reverse complement strand
CGGTATCGGGAGGGGCACGTGGCGGGCACCTTCGGAGGTGTCCGACACGTGCCCCTCCCGATACCGTTTTGACATTCCAATTATTTGCATTATATTAGCGCATTGAGAGGACATGGAGGTGATTTATTAGTGTGATATAGAATGTAATTATTTAGAACGCCCTCAAAAAAAGATCAAAATATGGCAGCCCAGGAAAAGCTAAAACGGCTTCTGCTAATGATGGAAATGTTGCGCCCGCCAGGCAGTACCTTACATCAAATTGCTAAACAAGTCGGAATAACCAAGCGCTCTGCCGAGCGATACATCCGCTTATTTGATGAAGTCGATCTTAGCTGTGACAAAGACCATGCTGGCCGATATTATCTGTTTGAACCATTCTTTAAGGGTATCACGATTTCTTTGATGCACGAAGAAGCAGTACTCCTGAGTGATTTGCTTGTTCAAGCTGCTCCCAATAACCCGCTTACCCCGGTCATTCAGACGAAATTATTCTTGCGCTCTAGTGTTGCCGGGCGCATCAAAAACCAGTATAAAATCAAAGCGCCTGAAGTGATCAAGGCGCTCTCCGATGCCATGAATCTCAACCGGCAAGTAGAATTGGATACCTATTTTTCCGCCATCACCGGCCAAAAAGTCATTCGCATACTCGAACCCCTCAATTTCACCGACAATTACCGCTACTTGCTGGCTTATGAAGCCAAAGACAAACGGGTGGTTAACCTGAAGATTGACCGAATAGCAACGGTGAGAATTCTCGATGCGGCGTGTACCCAAAAGCCGGACATCATTAAGGGCATTGATGTCTTTCACATCGCAGCCAACCATGAATTTCATAAAGTCTCTATTCTGCTGAATTCATTGGCTTACCGGCTACTTATTGAAGAGTACCCCAATACGGAAGCGTGCATACAAACAACCGACGATCCGCAATTCCCTTTCCGGTTTGCGACTACTGTACACAATTTCCTGCCGCTTGGCCGCTTTTGCCTGGGCTTGCCGGGAGCCGTGCGTATAGAAGAACCTGAATCTTTTCAGGAATACCTGCGTACAAGAATGAAAGACTACAATTGGTAATCTAAACGACTGCGACACAAGTTGTCGCACTTACACCCATATCTTGCGTTCAGAATTCACAATTAAAATCAAAGAACAGCCATGCGTTTGTACCTTAGCTTATCTCCAAATCAGGAACCCGCGCCATTCAACCACCTGCCGGTACTCGCTGGCGCGCTGCACAAATGGCTCGGCCCCAATGATGTCCACGACGGGCTTTCCCTGTACTCCTTTTCGTGGCTGCAAGGCGCTGTCGTTTCAAAGCAAGGGCTCCGCTTCCCCAAAGGCGCGACTTGGTTCATCAGCGCCATAGACGGCGAATTCCTGTCTCACAGCATTCAGGGCATTTTTTCCGACCCACACCTGCGCTGGGGCATGCAGGTCACACAAGCCAATTTTGTACTACCTCCCGATTTCTTCGAACGGACCGAAGTCCGTTTCCTTTTAGCAAGCCCCGTATTCATCAAGCGCAAACTCCCCGACGGCAGCGATAAGCACTACCTCTACACCGACCCCGAAAGCGATGATCTCCTCACGGAAACCCTCCGGCACAAACTCCGCGTTGCCGGACTTTCGGACGACGGCGTCACCGTGCGCTTCGACCGCCACTACCCAAAAGCCAAAACCCAGCTCCTCACCTACCGCGGCATAGACAACAAATGCAGCTATTGCCCGGTGTTCGTGCAAGGCAGCCCGGAACAATTGGCGTTCGCGTGGACGGTGGGAATGGGGAATAGCACGGGGGTGGGGTTTGGGGCGGTACAGTGAAACAAAAAGGCAGCCAAAAGTGACTGCCTTGTAAGTCCAAACGGTACGATTAAGGCTTAGATTCTTATGAACGAATCTTAGCTAGTTTCAATTCCTAATGGTTCGATTAAAGTTCAAAAATACGTCAATGTTCTTAAAAGCCTTGTCTTTAGAAGGTATTTTTTTTCAAAAACTTGAAATAATCTTAGCTATGAGTTGCATTTGTTATCAAAATGACTTTACCTTTGCGGCAGGTCAGATGTATTCGTCTGCCTCTGCTGCAAAGCACCGAGTGTCAAAAGCAAGAACGGCATTGCCTGTAGCTTGCCATATCCAAACTGGTTAAGCGTGCAGTCACCGCTTGTAATGAGGAATCCAAGCCCACGTTCGCCGGGGTTAGCAGCAGTTTTTTCATCGACAAACTATTTTCATCATGATAAAAGAACTCATCCAATTTACTGAAACCGCTCTTGCGGATGAAACTTTCCGAAACCTTAGTGTCGTGCCTAAAGAAGGCTTACACATCGTGCTGCAAATTGAAAAAACGGAAGAACAAACGCTGATTTCGGATAAGGCGGAATATATCGTCTACTCTAAAAAGACGAAGGAATTGACGGCTTTGCACGAAAAATGTGCTGCATGGTCACAAGTAGCCTGGATGGTAGATACCAACAAGTGTTTTGACCTGCCAATAAAAGCCATCCACTCGGCTTCACCGTTTTGCTTTGCCTTAAAAAGAGAACAACTGGAAGGCGGTGAAAAATTTGCTGAAAACAACAGAATAGGCAAATCACAAGTATATGAACGCATTAACGCCTATTTTGCAAAAGCCTCTACCCTACTTGGCACAGATGATGCCAAGATCATTGCCGAGGCCTTCCGTATTGCCTTAAATGATAAAACAAGGCTCCATCGGTGGCTGGATGAATCGAATGTATTTAACGACGTAAAAGACGCAGAGTATGTTGTCTTTTACCTCGACTTGCCAACAGAATCTTACGTTGTTGCAAATCGCAAGTACTTAAAAGAGAAGCTATTCAATACAAGTGATTACAATGTGGCGGATGAAAACGATCCAGAATTGTTGCACGGTACGAGCAATTGGTTGAATGGTTTCCCAACCAAAAAACCTTTTCTTCAGCACCAATCGGCAACTTTTGATATCGCAGGGCGGATTAGCTCTAAAGAAGCACAAATTTTGTTCGAGTTTTCAGACATGAGCCGTCGCAAGCTATTTCCCAACCCGCTTCCACTATTCGTGATGAAGGATGAAATTGCAGGGGATGCTTTCAAAATATTCAAAGAGAATGCAATGTCGGGTGGAGATTCCAAAAAGGGATACCTCGAAATCATCGAAGAACTGTGGACAAAGCACAAGGAGAATTTAGGCAACTACTACCTATTGTTTATCGCATTCGGTGAAATAAGAGACTTTGATTTTGTCAGTCGTTTTGAGTATAATCTGAAGGACGATGAAAGTCCGTGGAAAGTAGAAGACCTTTTTGGCATAGGTGAAATGAGACTTGAAACGGTGAGAGACCTGCTAACCCAGGTATTGCCTCCCATGTTCAACAATGCTCTCGTGGTGCGGCGAAAAGAGAAAGACTGGAGTTTTCGTTGGTTTGATGACATAGACCCCACCTACTGCAAGACGCACAACGCCTACCTTATGGCGATGAAATACCGCAAGGCATTTTACGACTTCATCTACAAATCGAAAAGGCAAGGCGTCACTGGTGAAGCCATTCTCGACATCCTGATGACGGGCATTCGTGATGACATCCGTTTGGATGAATACAAAAACAAGCAGCACTCGGAGGGCTTCAATATCCGCATGAAAATCAACCTACTATTCAACCTTCACCAATATTTTTCAACCAAACCCAATCCAAATTTTATGGCAAGCAACATCGTTCAACTTCGGGATCGCATTGATGCGGTCGCAAAGGGCGAGGCGCATATCGAAACCGATGAGCAGTTCGCCTTTGCTGCAGGGCAGGTCATTGCCCGCATTTTCTGGGAAAGTGAGACAGGAGACGAGAGCTATCGCTACCTTGAACCTTTTCTTGCTCAATCGAAAGCAACACGTTTCAAAGAAAGCATTTCCAATCTTTTTAAGCGCTACAAGCACGGGGTGTATTCCGACCGTTTCCGTAATGTGAGTTCAGAAGTAATGACGTATGAAGTGGAAAACGACTTCCGTGACCTCCATCCGCAACTCCTTGCTGGCGTATTCTCCGACAATATGCTCTTTAAGGAAAAAAAGAATAAACAGATTGAAGTAATCAATTAATCCATTCACCATCAAACTTAAAATTCCAATATCATGTCAAATCAATTTACCAACCGGGTTTTCGGATGCGTAATCATTAAAGCCCTGAATGCCAACTATAACGCTGATTTTACCCACCAGCCTCGCACCTTGCCAGATGGGACGGTTTATGCTACAGACAAAGCGCTTAAATACTCCGTTCGCAACTATCTAAAAAAGGTACACCCAAGCGATAAAGTATTTTATTTCAAATCATTGAGTGAAGACATGCAACCCCATGACCTTGGAGAAACTTATGTGAAGCATTTCGGCGATTTTCCGAAAAATGATGGTAAGGACAAGGATGTAAAAAACCGTAAAGAGGTGCTAAAAAACCTACTCACCTGCACTGATGTAAGGCTCTTTGGCGGAACATTCGCTGAAAAGGGTGTTAGTCTTTCCATCCATGGCACTTCGCAAATCACACACGGCGTCAACCGTTACGATGAAAATGCCATCTACTCCGAGCAAATTTCTTCGCCTTTCCGCAATGCGAACGAAAAGAGTACGGACTCGATGCAAACCACCCTCGGCACCCAATTCAAGCTCCAGGAAGGCCACTACGTTCACCATTTCAGCGTGAACCCGCACAACCTCACCGATCTCGCAACCCTGTCGGGCGGCGAAGCACTCAATACCGATGATATTGCCAAACTAAAAGCAGGACTTTCCAGGGGTTGTACCTTTTATGACTCCGCTGCAAAAGCCGGTGTAGAAAACGAACTCATGCTGTGGGTACAACTCAAGCCAGGCTCGAAGCTGGTGTTGCCATCTTTCGTGGAATTAGTAAAAGTAGGCGATGACGAAGCCCGTACGATTGACTTATCGAAGGTAGCAGAAGTACTTGCCCGCCCTCATGTGCAGTCGCAGGTGGAGTCCATTGAAATTTACTACGACAGTGTGGCCTCCAAAGTAGCAGAAACACCAGCAGGAGCTGTTCACCACGAAATCCACCAATAACATGAACCAGACCCTCATTTCATTTGATTTGCGGGCGGATTTCGGCGTGTTCAAAAAGCCCGACGTAAACGAAGGGCTGCAAATGACTTTCAACATGCTGCACCGTCCTGCCTTGCTGGGCATTCTCGGCGCAATCGCCGGGCTGGAGGGCTATCGGCAGAAAGGCGTATTCCCAGCTTATTATACAGCGCTTGGTTCGCTACAGGTGGGCATTGAACCGCTCGACCATGAAAACGGCAATTTCACCAAAACGGTCATCAAATATACTAACACGGTGGGTTACGCTAATGCTGACGGCAACTTGCTGATTACAGAGCAAACGCTGCGCGCTCCTGCCTACCGTTGCTACTTGCTGGCTGATCTTGACAACCCTGTACAGGAGCTACTGTGCGAGCGCATCTGGTCAGGAGAAGCTGCGTATTTGCCGTATTTTGGAAAGAACGAGTGTGCGGCCTGGTGGGAGGTGGAAAGCGTGAAAGTACATAAGACCTCGGATGAAAGACCAACGGAATCCTTGCCCGTCGCTACTATTTTCAGAAAAAAAGGAGCACGCGTTGGCGATTTAGTAGATGACGGCTTTGACGAATTTGAATATTTTGACTTCACACCTACACCGAAATCGTTCATGTATTTTGAGCGATTGCCCGTTGGTTTTGACGAACGATTGATGCAATACAGGCTTGAAGAATTTGCTTATCTCAGTTTTCCAATGAAGCCTTCCAGTCTGTTAGACAACATGGTTTACCTTCCAAATGAAATGAAGTATGCAGCGCTCTATTGACACCGTTGAAGCCATTGTCAAAACAACGCCTCCATTGTCGAGCATCCTGAAAAATGCAGACTGGTATCATGCTCACCTTGACAAGAAAGGGAAAAAAGCCCCTGAGCTTTTCGAAGAGCATTACGACCGGGTAAACAAATACTTCGGATTGATTTGCCGGGAAAACGGGCTGGACACAATCATAGATAATCTTATCGCCGATTATGTCCGCTCATTTTTCCCAAAATCTGAATTTAGGGAGACCTGCCTTCATGTCAAGCGCCTGTTTGTCCGCACTGCCGTTTACCATGATTTCGGGAAGGTCAATGAGAATTTTCAGGCACATCCTGAAAAGATGAACAACCCGAAATTTCGGATGACCAAAAATCATCCATTGAAACACCACCACTCAAAACTGGGAGCATATTTGTATGTGACGAGGCATTTTCAAGAGGTTTTGTTTGAGCTGTCTTTTTTAACAAAAGAAGAGCATCGGCAAATGATGATAACCATCCTGTTGTTTTCCTACCCAATTTTTCGCCACCATGCAAGCGGATTAATGATTCCTGATGGGAAAGGTATTTGTTTTGAGCGAGAAGAATTGGTTTTCCTGAAAAAGTATCTGGACAACTACGGGTTTCAAATCCATCCCAACATTGCCGAAAAAGGAATGGAGCCAGAACACTTGAAAGCAAAGTTTTTTGACTGGATTTTTGAGATGAACAACATTGAATTTGGCTATCCCTTTTTCGCCCTCCTCCGCCTCAATTTCGGCCTGCTCACCGCTGCCGACTATATCGCCACAGGCGAATACAGCTATGGCCTGCAGCTCGAAGGGCAAAACGACTGGGGCATTTTGAGCGAAGAGCAACGGGAGCGTATAATCCATGCTGCCGAATTTGAAAAAACCTACAACAAAGAAGCCTATCGCCTTTTTCGACAAGGCAGCTATGCTTTTCAAAACCCCGAAGTGCAAAGTGAGGGGAACTTAAATCTGCTTCGTAAAGAAATGTCTGTCAAGGTCTTGCAGCAATTAGAAGTGCACAAAGACAAACGCCTGTTCTACCTCGAAGCCCCAACAGGCGGCGGAAAAACAAACCTCTCTATGCTCGCCATTGCTGAATTGCTCCGCGCAAACCCTGAATTGAACAAGGTCTTTTACGTCTTTCCTTTTACCGCGCTCATCACGCAGACGCACAAGAGCATCAAAGAAACACTGAATTTGGGCGACGATGAAATTGCGCTATTGCACAGCAAGATAGGTTTTCAGACAAAAAAAGAGGGGGAGTATGAGAAGTCAGAAGAGGAAACCGAAGACGGCTTGTATGGCAACAAACGCCGTGATTTCCTGCAAAATCTCTTTGCCCTTTATCCAGTCCTGTTGGTGACGCATGTCCGTTTTTTTGACATACTGAAATCCAACGGAAAAGAGGAAACTTACCTGATGCACCGCCTCGCAAATTCCATCGTGGTACTGGACGAACTGCAATCTTACAACCCCAAACATTGGGATAAGATGATGTACGTGCTCGACCAGTACGGAAAGTTTTTCAATATCCATTTCATCCTCATGTCGGCAACGCTGCCACGTTTGGATAAAATACAGGCTGTGAAAGAAGCTGCGCCCGATATGCCGAAAGCCGAGGACTTACTGCCGGATGCCCGGCAATATTTCATCAATCCGAACTTCAAAGGCCGGGTGAAATTCAACTTTGAATTGATGACGGATAAACGTGAAATGACGGAGCCGGAATTGGCAACCATTGTTTTGGAAAAATCTAAGCAAAGGGCGTCATTGCCAACAAGTGAAGGGCGGGTTTTCACCATTGTTGAGTTCATTTTCAAAAAGACGGCGACGGCGTTCAAGGCTGAAATTGAAGCATTGGAGGAATCGGATAAATTCTTCGACCATATTTTCGTGCTGTCAGGCACCATTCTTGAAAGCCGCCGCCGGGAAATCATTTATTTTTTAAAAAGAAACAGGAAAACCACCGGGCTGAAAGTACTGCTCATCACGACACAGGTGGTAGAAGCGGGCGTTGACATTGACATGGATTTGGGATTTAAAAACGTGTCGCTGATTGACTCGGACGAGCAGCTTGCGGGGCGGGTGAACCGGAACGTGGGAAAGCAGGATTGCGAGGTTTATTTGTTCAGGCTGAACGATGCTAACGTGTTGTACGGCAAGGATGACAGATATAAAATCACCAAGAACCTGCCCCCTGAATTCCATCGTGAAGTGCTTGAAAGCAAGGACTTTTCAAAACTCTATGACCGAGTTTTCAGCGATGCCATAGATAAGCGCAATGAGAGCAGCATATTTGAAAACTTTAAGGACTATCAGAAACATTTCAAAAGGTTGGATTTTCCGCTCATTGACAGCAAATTCAGGTTGATTGAGCAAAACACGCTTTCGGTTTTTGTACCCGTTGTATTGCCCGTTATGGTCGAAAACGAGGACGGCAAGCCAGAGCTTTTTTTCGCCGAATTCGAGCTAAAGTTTTTGAAGAAATGCCAAGTATTTACTGAAGGCGATAGCCACGTGGATGGAGAAAAAGTCTGGGAGTTATACCGTCGAATCATGGAGAACCCGGAAGACGATTTCATCTCTAAAAAGATAGAACGGAAGGCGATACAGGGCATCTTATCGAAGTTTACTTTTTCTGTTTTTAATAGCGAGAAAACCTTCAAAGCATTGATGGAATATTCAAGTCCAATTTATAATCCGAAGAAATCAAAAGAATACGATTTGAACGATACGTTCAGTTATGAGAGTTATTTATACCTAAGCAGCCATTCAAAAATATACAGCATAAAGTCAGGACTGATAGAATCCAAATTCAATGACTCCGCCAACCAAATCCTATGACCCTCACCGCCACCCTCGTCAACCTCTACCACGTTTGCCACCGCGAACTTTGGCTCCACGCAAACAGCATCCGCATGGAGCACACCTCCGATGTCGTTTATGAAGGCAAGCTCATTGGCGAGAACACCTATACCCACCGGGCAGAAAAAAATACCCAGTTGGAATTGTCCATTCCATTGTGGGTGGGGGGCAATGCGGGTGCGGGAGAAGGCTGGATGGGCGCGGCCAAAATAGATTTTTACGATGCCAAAACGCGCACGGTGTATGAAACTAAAAAATCGGATCGTGCAGAGCAGGCGCACATCGCACAGGTGAAATTTTACCTATACGTATTGCTCAAAAGCGGTATTGAAGACGCGCAAGGCATCATTGAATACCCCACACAGCGCGAGCGAACACAGGTTGTCCTTACGCCCGAAGCCGCAGCGGAAGTAGAGCAATGGCTTTTAGACATCCGCCGTATTTTGGAATCAGAGCGATGCCCGTCGGTCATCAACAAGCCTATATGCAAACAATGTTCGTATTTCGATTACTGTTATGCCGATGAACCATCGGATCAATAAGATGCCATGAAAAAAACCTACTATCTGATGAACCCCGGTCGCCTGAGCCGCAAAGACAATACGCTCAAGTTTACGCCGGTTGACGAAGCCGGCAACGAGGGGCAACCACGCTATCTGCCCGTGGAAACCGTGAGTGATCTTTATATTTTCGGCAGCTTAGACGCCAACAGCGCGCTGTACAACTTCATGGGCAAGGAGCAGATTAATGTCCACTTTTTTGACTACTACGAGCATTACACCGGCTCCTTTATGGCCAAAGATTACCTGCTTGCCGGCAAGGTTCAGGTGGAGCAAACCCGCCACTACATAGACCCCAAAAAACGAATAGCAATTGCCCGTTTGTTTGTAGAAGGAGCCGCAGCCAACATGCTCAAAGTTTTGCGCTATTATACCAATCGCGGGAAAGAATTAGAAGGTTGTTTGGATGCCATTGGGCAATATGCACTCTTGATTGGCGACGCGAAGGATGTGCCTCAATTAATGGGTATCGAAGGCAATATCCGGCAGACCTACTACGATGCTTTTGACATTATCCTCAACGATTTTGCAATGGAAGGCCGAACCAAAAAACCGCCCAAAAACGAAGTGAACGCCCTCATTTCTTTTGGCAACATGCTCTGCTACACCACCTGCCTGGGGCAGCTTTATCACACCCAGCTCAACCCGACCATCAGCTTTCTGCATGAACCCGGGGCACGTCGGTACTCCTTAGCGCTCGACCTTGCCGAAATATTCAAACCGCTGCTGGTGGACCGGCTCATTTTCACCCTACTCAACAAGCGCGTCCTACAGGCCACCGACTTTCGCTGGGATTTGAATTATTGTCTGCTCAAAGAAAGCGGTGCCAAACTTTTTCTCAAAGCCTGGGAAGAACGCCTGAACGAAACCATCAAACACCGCAGCCTCAACCGTTCGGTCAGCTACAAGCATCTCATTAAGCTTGAATGCTATAAACTCCAAAAGCATATTGTAGAGCGAATAGATTACAAACCGTTTAAAATTTACTGGTAGCTATGTACGTGATTGCCGTTTACGATGTTGGAGAAAAACGCGTCGGGAAAATGCTCCGGCTCTGCCGCCGCTACCTCAACTGGATTCAAAACTCTGTGTTTGAAGGAGAAATCACGGAGGTGAAGCTGAAAGAAATGGTATTCAAGGCCAAGGCACTGATGAATGAACAGGAAGACAGCCTTATTATTTTCAAAAGCCGCGACATCCGCTGGTTGGATAAACAAATCATCGGTTTGGAAAAGATGAGTACCGACAACTTTCTTTGAATAGATACGTTATTTAAATGGCTGAAAAGCAGCTAAATTCTTATCTTATGACAAAATAGATATATATAAAAAGCGTCGAACCCCTACTAAAATCCCGTTATTCTACACCGACGACTTTTACCTCTGCTTTTTCCATAAATTATTTTTTCAGTTCTTTGACATACAGGATCTTATACATATATTTGTGGCGGGCTTTAATCGTACCAGATTGGAATTGAAACCTGGCGATTACCGATTTTGATGAGGTGGTGGAAGCTAGCTTTAATCGTACCAGATTGGAATTGAAACACGTAAGAACCGCAATGTTTGAATTGGTCGTACTGGCTTTAATCGTACCAGATTGGAATTGAAACTACAGAATCTGCTCGATTCTGTCTTTTTGCTTTTCGGCTTTAATCGTACCAGATTGGAATTGAAACCTTTTTTCTCGGTCGTTGTTGTCATTTGCCCACTGTAGCTTTAATCGTACCAGATTGGAATTGAAACTTCTATGAACACCACAAAAGCAGAAAAAACGGCTTAGCTTTAATCGTACCAGATTGGAATTGAAACTCGAAATCGGTAATCGCCAGTAAATTGGCGTGTGCCCGCTTTAATCGTACCAGATTGGAATTGAAACACTCTCCACGTAGGTGGGAATTTAAGAGTAAATACTGCTTTAATCGTACCAGATTGGAATTGAAACGCGGCGGT
>Ga0163144_10026623_pt1 | contig 11234 bp, 12 predicted proteins | sample OliLak19BULKMAT1_FD_123175 | JGI IMG/M metagenome (GOLD analysis project Ga0163144, IMG submission 123175) | Freshwater microbial mat bacterial communities from Lake Vanda, McMurdo Dry Valleys, Antarctica - Oligotrophic Lake LV.19.BULKMAT1 | ecosystem: Environmental > Aquatic > Freshwater >... | reverse complement strand
TGAAGATGAGTTCGAGGAAAGGGAATATCTTAAGGGCAGTAGATGTGCTTGACGCCGCCAGTGCTGCTAATAAAAAAGCTACAGATACCGACGACCAAGACGTGGTGCTCGGTGCTGTAAAGTATTCGTTCCTAAAACAGCGCATCGGTGGCGATATTATCTATAGCCCCGAGGAATCTGTCAGTATTGCCGGCAACTCTGGGCCGTATTTGCAGTACGCTTACGCCCGGGCTGTGTCGATTCTCAAAAAGACAGAAGTTGTCATGAAGAGCTACGAGCTGGACACGACCGAACGACAATTGGTCCGGAAAATAAGCGAATTCCCAGAGGTCGTAGAAGCAGCCACCAAGGAGCTGACCCCGCACCTCGTGTGCACGTATTTATATGAATTGGCTCAGGAGTTCAATAGTTTCTACGAGCTTAACCGTGTGATTGGCGAACCCCGCGAAGAGATGAGACTTACCATTATCAGCGCCTACACTTGTGTACTAAAAAACGGTCTAAAGCTCCTCGGCATCTCCTCACCCAACCATATGTAAAAAGTTTGGTGTGCTTTCTACCTCGGTTTTTTGTCGTAAGGGAGGTAAAATATAGTTATGAAACTTGATGACAGCGAGCTGAAGAAAAGACTAACACCCGAGCAATATAGGGTACTTCGTGAGTCGGCTACCGAAGCCCCATTTAGCGGCGAATATGTCGATAACCATGAAGATGGCAACTACGCCTGTGGGGCGTGCGGTGAAACGTTGTTTATGAGTGAGCATAAATTCGACTCTGGCTCTGGCTGGCCAAGTTTTTATGATGTTGCGAGTCGTGGCACCGTGAAGTTAATTGACGACAATTCGCACGGTATGCACAGGGTCGAGGTGTGTTGCCAAAACTGCGACAGTCACTTAGGCCATTTGTTTGAAGATGCCACTAACCAGCCAACCAAAAATAGGTACTGCATTAATTCCTGCGCGCTTAACTTTAACAAAAAGGGGACGAAATGAAATTTATCACCTCGCCAAAAGAACTAACCATTATCCTAGACCGCAAAGAACAAATCGCCGCCTTCAAGGCCAAAATTGTTATCAAAAAATCAGGAGTAGTTAGCCTGACTTGGCACCCCATTTTCTCGGACTGGCGCAAGTGGGAGGTTCGTCTTCAGAGTGCTTCTATCCCGCGCCGTTTGATAGCCGGCTCTTACCTCACTGAAAAGGGATGGGATTTCTTATATCTCCGCCGACCGGTTGGCTTTCGCAAGCCAAAGGTTGCCGATGTCGCGGTGCTCGAATTAAAAGATCACAGCCGCTACGAACGGGTGATTATTAGCATGTCGAAGGCAGATTTTGACCACCTCGACAAATGGCAAAAAAGTCGAGCAAAAAAATGAGCGCCTTTCCAAGCAAACTACTCTGGATCGACCTAGAAATGACTGGCCTGAGGCCCGACACCGATGTTATCACTGAAATCGCCGCGATTGTCACAGACTTTGACTTGAACGAAATCACCACTTACGAAACTGGCATTAAGCACCCAGAAAAGCTGCTGCGCAAATTAACCAGCCAAAGCGATTGGTACGTCGCCCAACCCACGCACACCGAAAACATTATTAAACACAGCTTGAAAGGCAAAACCGAAAAAGTTGTTCAAAACGAACTTCTGCGTCTGGTTGAAGACCACATCGGCTTAAAGCAACCAGCTGCTGACTATCCGTTTTTTGCTGGCTCGCTTGAATCTAAAGGCGAGGTCTTCTTAGCTGGGAATTCAATCGGTACAGACAGGGCTTTTATAGATGCGCGGTGGCCGGACTTTGCGCGGACGTTGCACTACAGGATGCTAGACGTTAGTAGCTTCAAGCTCTGGATGTCGGGCGCCAAACATTTGCCGAAATTCGAGAAAAAGAATTCGCACCGGGCGCTCGACGACATCCGTGAATCAATCGCTGAAATGAAATATTACATAAAGGAGATGTAATGGAACCATTGGACTATAAGACTATAGAAGACTATGTCTTGAGCATGCCGAACTCTCGCCTCGACTACCCGTTCGGTGAAGGAACCGCTGTCTATAAAACTAAAGTTGGTGATGAGGAAAAAATGTTCGCACTAATGGAGGAGGGCAAGGAGCCTGTTCGGATTAGTTTAAAGTGCGACCCGCAATTGGCCGAGCTACTCCGTGAAAAATACGAAACTGTTATGCCGGGATATCACCTAAACAAAAAACACTGGAATACTCTAGTCCTAACAGGGCAGATGCCTTGGGAGGAGGTCAAGGGGCAGATCCTGCTCAGTTATAACTTAGTCACGGGGAATAGCTAAAGGGTAATAGCTCGGCGTGAGCGTTAAAGCTGCGCAGGGTGTTTCGAATTTTGGTGTCGTTTTGAGCGGCGTAGGTGCTAGCTAACTTTAGCTCATAATCACCGAGTTTTTCATCAACTAACTTCGTAAAAACGGCGTCAAAATTGTTAGCTGTCTTGGCGACATCCAGATCAGTGTCTATGGATTTAGTTTGGTATTTCCCCAGATCATTCTTACCTAGTCGCACACTTTTGCTGTCGATAATTTTCCGAGTTCTAATAAGATCGCTTACTAGCGTAAGGCTACCCGTCTGGGCAATTCCTTGAACACCGGAATCGGGGCTATTTTTTACGCCAATATCTATAATCCTTGCTAGTTCGGTCTGATATGCAGCGAGATCTATGAGCTCAGCTGAGCCACTTCGACTGCTTCTTTGCATGAGTGATAAGAATACAAAAGCCAGTATCACTAAAACGACTCCAACGACCGCCACAAACAAGATTCGTTTAGTTTTTGAGTCGCCACTACCGAACCGTCTGGGCTTTGGTTGTTCGGCTTGAAGGATAAAATCAAGATTTTGGATGCTAGGAGGTGATTGTTGTGGCGGCATTGCTTAAAGCATAACTGATTTGAGGCGTCTAACACAAACGGCCTTTATAAATGAAAATTCCCCCTACGCCAAGTTGCGCTAGGGGGAACGAATTTTGGTGGAGCGAATGCTCATCGAAGATCTATTTCAAGACCCGAGACAGAAGTCACACCGGTTGGCGCTACGATCCGTCCACTGTAAGGTGAGCGAAGAACTGCCAACTACAGCGAAGATGTTTATGGAACGGGTTCCCCCTGGGCGGCGGGGGCCTGTCCGCAGTGAGCCAGCGATTTACAAGAAAGAGCGAGCAGCTAATTGAAGCGCTCAAAGCTCTTTCTTAGACCAGCGGTGGTCCGGAGTTGCCTCCGGACCACCTACCGGCTCGGGTTTTTCACCCGAGCCGGTATTTGTGTTGCGACCCGTTGGATGGGCCACTCTCCGAATCTTCCTTCTCTACCCTTTGCAGGGTCGATTAGGTCTTGTCATCGGAGACTTGTTGCTACTTTGTAGCGATATCGTATCTCTTAAGATAAAGACACCATAACGCTACAAAGTGAGCTATTAGAATAAACACCTTCACTTGTTAAAAAACACCTAAACTTCACAAAATATGAAAGTAGGTAAGAGATGTTATACCAGATGTCGTGTTAGAATGTCAACAAGAATAGATAACAATTTACAGGGGTAAGCACTTTGGACGCCGTAGAAGACATCAAAGCAAAACTTAGCATTGACGAGGTCATCGGCGATTACCTCGAGCTCAAGCGTTCTGGCCGGAATCTGAAGGCTATTAGCCCGTTCAGCAACGAAAAGACGGCTAGCTTTATGGTCAGCCCCGAAAAACAGATCTGGCACGACTTTAGCAGCAACCGCGGCGGCAATATGTTTAGCTTTGTAATGGAGATGGAAGGCGTTGATTTTCGGGGCGCACTTGAGCTACTTGCAAGGAAGGCCGGCCTCGATTTGAGCCTGTATCAGCGCGGGCCAGACAATGGCAAACGAAAAGCCAGGCTGTCAGAGGCCTTGGAGCTAGCCACCAAGTATTTTCAACAGGCACTAGTTAAGTCGCCGTCGGCTCAAGACTATTTGCTAAAAAAACGGGGCTTCACCAAAGCTACGCTTACGACTTTTCGTCTAGGCTACTCCCCGGACAGCGACAACGGGCTTGTATCGGCTCTCAAAAAACGCGGCTTTACAGAAGACGAGATAAAAGCTGCTGGTTTGGGCACTCAACGTTACCGCGGGTTTGGCGACATGTTTCGAGGTCGGATTATGGTCCCCCTTAAAGACCCCCAGGGCGGCGTTATTGGTTTTACGGCACGGATTTTAATTGAAGATCCAAATGCCCCAAAATATTTCAATACTCCGCAAACACTTTTGTACGACAAAGGCAGGCATATTTTTGGCCTGTCTGAAGCCAAGCAAGCGATTCGTTCTAGTAGCCACGTTGTGATGGTCGAGGGCAACCTAGATGTTATCTCTAGCCACCAGGCTGGCGTCAAACAGGTGATTGCCACTGCTGGTACAGCGCTAACGGATTATCATCTCAAAACACTGGCCCGTTTTTCAGAGGATATTCGAATTGCCTTCGACCAGGACGAAGCTGGGCTTCGAGCCACCGAGCGGGCGATTGGCATGTCTGCCCAAGCTGGCATAAAGCTTAGTGTTATTGATATCGAAGGGGGCAAAGACCCTGACGAACTGGCCAGCAAAGACCCAAAAGCTTGGGCTGCGGCAGTCGACAAGCCGGTTTATGCGATGGACTGGTTGAGAAATCGTTACACCAAAATGTTCGACATTAAATCGGCTCCTGGCAAGAAGGATTACACCAACCTAATGCTCAAAGTCATAGCCAGTCTTCAGGACCCTGTCGAGCAAGAACATTACCTCGACGCTCTGGCGACCGATATTGACGCTAGCCGCTCAGCGATCCGTAGCAAATACAGCCAATTCAAGGAAGTTTCTGAGCGACGCTATAAGCGGGCGCGAGTTGAACCAATCCAAAGTGGACCCGACCCGCACGCTTACCAGGACCAGCTACTGGCGCTACTCATTGGCCACCCAATCACTCGTCGGGTGCTCGAAACCATCGATAACGAGCCGGTTTTTGCCAGTCCGGAACGGCAGTTTGTGTTCGAATTTGTTGCCTTGCACCCGCACGACAACATCACCGAGGTTCCTGAGGATTTGCAAAATACCGCAGACTATGTGAAAATCTTACTATTACTCGCAGAAGAGCTTTATGCGACGTTTGACGCTAACGAGCGCCTCCGGGAGGCGCACGATCTCGTCCGTCATCTGCAGAAGGATTATAGAAAGTCAGAAATAAACAAATTGAGTGCCGCGATTAGAGATGCCGAAGGGCGTGGGGATGATAAAGAAGTGGCAAAACTATTGGGCAGTTTTAATAACCTCTTAAAACAAGACAAGGAGTAATTTTGGGCAAAGATGATGACGTACAAGCAATGCAAAAGACTAGGGATGACCTATTAGCAAAAGCAAAACAGGATGGTAAGATCGGACAGAAAGATATTTTTCTGGCGATACCGGACACCCCAGACAATCTTGATGTACTCGACAGCCTCTATACCGAGCTAGCAGAGGCTAACATTGCCATAACAGCTGGTGATGAGCCAGCCGGGGCGGAAACAACCGACGAATGGGCGGTTGAAGACGGCGAAGAAGAAATCGTACTCGAAGAAAAGGTTTATCTAGACGACATAGCAGACGACTCTGTGCGGCTTTATCTTCGTGAGATAGGCAAGATTCCACTACTAACAGCCCCAGAAGAGCTTGCCCTTGCACACCGCGTTGTGGCCGGCGAAAAGCGCGCTAAAGACAAGATGGCAGAAGCCAATATGCGTCTAGTTGTCTCGATCGCAAAACGCTACGTGGGAAGAGGACTTGACCTTTTAGACCTGATTCAAGAAGGCAACACTGGCTTGCTTAGAGCAGTCGAGAAGTTCGATCCGGACAAGGGTTTCAAGTTTTCGACCTATGCCACCTGGTGGATTCGTCAGGCTATTACCCGCGCAATCGCCGACCAAGCCCGTACAATTCGCATACCTGTTCACATGGTCGAGACCATTAATAAGCTACTTCGTACTCAGCGCCGACTTACGCAGGAGCTCAATCGCGAGCCAACCAACGAGGAGATCGCCAAAGAGATGGAGATAGATGTCGAAAAAGTCGAACACATCATGAAGATCAAGCAGGAGATTCATTCACTCGACCAAAGTGTTCGTGACGATGACGAAGACACAACACTTGCCGATTTTGTTCCTGACGAGGATTCAAAACTTCCCGAAGAAATGGCTGGTGAGCAACTTCTGAAGACTCAGGTTAAAGATATGCTTGGTATTTTGACAGACCGCGAACAAAAAATACTCAAACTCCGTTTTGGTCTCGAGGATGGTAAGAGCCACACCCTTGAAGAAGTCGGCCAGGAATTTTCTGTTACTCGCGAACGGATCCGTCAGATCGAAGCCAAAGCCTTAGCCAAACTTCGCAAACACAAAGACGCCAAACGCTTACTCGACTATATCCGCTAAGCGATGATAACAGGCATAACGCGGTCTTTTAGCGCGTCTTCGATTAGGGCACGGGCAGCATCAGGCTCGGTTTGTTCGTTGACGTTATTGACGATTGTAAAATCAGCCAGAGCAATTGCCGGCCCCTTATGGAGGTTATATATCTCTGCCTCGTCGCGCTGAAGGAGTTCTTGTTCTGATAATGGTCTCACGGGTCGATTCGCGGCTCTTCTGACTCGCACGTTCCAGTCTGCAGCCAGAGCAACAACAATTAAAGACTCGTCACCAAAGGTCTTCCTTAAAACCGCTCTTTCCTCGTCACTATAAAGATTGTCGACAACAACTACCTTACCTCTGTCGACGAGTTCTTTAATCTTTGGCAGCATTTTTTCTGCCATAACACCCATGCCTGATTCTGCGCGCCATCGCTCACGGATTAATTGTTCCTTTTTTGCCTGCGTAAGCACCGATTCTTCTTCAGTCCAGTCATTTTCGTGATCACGTCTTGCGACCTCCTCTGTACTACCAAAATGCACAAATGCTTGAGGCACAGCAGCATTATCGAGAAGCATCTGCAGAATCTCCCGGGCAGTAGATTTACCCGTCATCGGTAAACCAGTAAAAGCAATAATCTTAACTTTCATACTAGCTCCAAGCTTATCAGACTGACACTTATCTTGGTATGAACAATTTATTTATATCAATTACATGGTACAGTAGAAATACATTCGATCTACGAAACATTATGGGTAAAAAAGTTGAGAGAAACATCTTAAAAAGCGGCGACTTTGCCTACTATTCTAGTCACCAATTTTTTCCGAAAGGTACTCGTGACGACATCGCCAAACTCTATAGTTTTGTTCGCGTTGTCGGCGACTACGCTGCTACCGAACCATCTGACATTCAGTCGTTCAAACATATTGTTCGCCGCTGGCAGGTTATAAAGAAGACTAAAGACTTTGGTCATTTTACGCCCCTAGATAAATCAATCACTGAACGGATCTTAGGAAACATATGTTACATTATTCATCGCTTTGGCTGCGACGAATCCTGGGTGGACAATTTCTTGAAATCGGTAGCTATGGATATGCGTTCCAAGTCATATTCAACTATCCATGATACGGTCGATTATATGCATGGCTCGGCAGAAGTTATGGCGCTAATGATTGCCAAGATTATGAAGCTTCCGAACGCTAGTATGCACTTCGCTAAGATGCAGGGAAGGGCGTTTGAATATGTTAACTTCATGCGTGATTTAAACTCGGATATTAAGGCGGGGCGTAACTACTTCCCCCAAACAGAGATAAAGAAGTTCGGACTTGATAAGCTTGATGAAACAAACGCCCTGAAGCACCCAGAGGAATTTAAGAAGTTCATGAGGTTTCAGATTAAGCGATACCGGCTATGGCAGCAAGACGCCAATCGCGGCCTTCAGTTCGTGCCGCGTCGGATGAAGATTGCTTTGCGTGCGGCAATCGATATGTATGCCTGGATGGCCAAAAAGATCGACAAAGATCCTTATATCGTCTTTGAAAAGCAGATCAAACCACGACGTCATAAAGTACTTCACTATGCCACTCGGCGCTTACTTCGGCCATAACCACCAATACAATCGGCCTACTAGATTGACATTTCAATACGCTTATGCTATACTCGCGGAGTAATAAGGAAACAAAAAGTTATGAAAAATCAAGGACCAGGTGCTCCAGAAACAGTAGCTAACCAAGCTCCTTTTACGCTTGATGTGGCCGAGGGTGTAATGTTTGCTAAAGTCGATTCGGTCGAAGTAGTAGAGCACGCCCAGCCAACTGTTGATGATGAAAAAGACGGAGTCACATCTGTTGTGTGCGCCTGTGTATCTCCGGTTGGGATGCGATCACGCCCAGAGGCATACACTTTGTTAAGTGCCGATTTTAAGGCTGCCATGCTTCGAATAAAGAGGCGAAGTGGTAATGGGGCAACTACCACTGTATTGACCGTCACTACTCGTATAGGCGATCCAATTACCGAGGGTGAGCATACTACCGAGCGATCTGAAGAAGTTTATGTGCTTGATTCTGGTGGATTAGCTATCTCTGGGCATCATCAGAGCATCATGGAGAATTGGAATAATCCTAATGCGGAAGTACTAAAAACGGTCGTTGGCAATCCGATAGTAGGTGATGATTTAGTCTCGCAAGTCGCAACTCGCGTCAGAGATATCCAGACCTGTGTATCGGCCGGCATCTAGATTACTTTTAAATAGTTAGCTATTAGTTGGTTCAACAGAGTGATTTTAGTCTAAAAACCGCACTAGAGTCTGGGGGTGATGTCATATCTTCGGTTGCGATTCTGACGCCATCATATCTAACCGCTTCAATCAATATTCCACCCGTCTCTCCTGGGTTGCTGCGCGCAGAGTGTACTATGAGCAGCTTGTCTAGATGCTTTTCGAGGATAATTGCAACGTGGGGAATGCTGCTTTTCGCACTAACTATATTCAATAAGTCTCCCACCCTAATGTCTCTCGGCTCTATCGGCGAAGAACTGTATGAGCTGATTAGGCCATTAACGCGACAAAGGTTCTGGGGTAGTCGCTTAAAGGTTTCTACGACCCAGCGCATCGGGACGTCTTCGGGTAGCTTTTCAGCATCCCCATCGCTCAATATATAGGCAGATCTCCATTCCTCGAAGTTATTAGCCCCGTTTAAGACATGTTCTTTTGGGACGGAGAGGTCGTCGATTAGTTCCTTGCTCAGGGACTTCTCATAAGTCTCAGACATAACCCAATAAACAAACCCAGAGCAGTCTATCCCTTTGTAATTCATAGATCTTTCAGAGAGTGATCCGTCGATTAACTTGATTCTGATCTCTTCAGCGGTTGCAGAGGGAAAGAGAGACACGATGTAGTCAGCAGACTTTTTGATTTCTTCGGCTGACGATTTCCCTAAACCCCGCGGGACATTGGGGTTTTCGGTATAGTCGTCGTTGCGTAAATAGGGGGCCCAAAATTTAGTACCGGTAGAGGTAGTGACGCAAAACTTATTTACTTCCTGTCTGAGTATCTCGGTGTTTATTCGCAGGCTCATCGTTAAGCACTATACCATAGCGGAAATATTAGTATTATGATATAATCTGTTTATGAGTATGATTGAAACATACAGCCCGCAGCCAGAAAAAGAGCAACCCTATGAAGTTGGTTCTGAAGGTCTCCAGTGGACCAGAACCAAAGCAGCTATCTCTTTGGAGGTAGTGCGCGGCACCGGTGTGCTAGAGATAGCCGACCAGGCAGTTCATCGTTTAACGCTAGGCGTTAAACGGGTTTTACCTGCGCAGGTTGATTTTAGGATTATAGAAGGCGATAACTTAACGGTTAACATTAAGACTCTTCAAAACTAGTTTGTAAATAGTTGTTAACAGAGGTGGTATACTCTAGGAGTATGGCAGAGGCTAAGAAAAGATTAGTTATCATTGATGGCAAGTCGGTTTTTTATCGTGGCTACTATGCCATGCCGAACTTGAGCACAAAAGATGGCACGCCAACAGGCGGAGTCTATGGCTTTGCAGTGTTGTCGCTAGAAGTTATTAAACGCTTAAAGCCAGACTATGTCTGTGTTGCTTGGGATAAGCCTAAAACCAACATCCGGAAACGACTTGAGCTTTACCCAAAATACAAAGCTGGGCGAAAACCAGCGCCACCAGACTTTTATATTCAGATTCCGTTACTCCACGAATACTTAAAAGCCTGCAACTGGCCGCTTTATGAGCTCGATGATTATGAAGCCGATGACATTATGTGCGGGCTCGCCAAAAAGGCTGAAAATGCGGACATCGAGACTATCCTTATCACCAGCGACCTTGATCTTTTACAGTGCGTTACGCCGCTAACACACGTTTATCTTTTGAAGAAGGGCTTTAGCAACATTGAGGAACAAAACCCCGAAAGTTTCACCGCCAAATATGGAATTAAGGTTGATCAATTCATCGATCTTAAGGCCCTAAAAGGCGACAGCTCCGACAACATCCCGGGTGTGCCGGGTGTTGGCGAAAAAATCGCCACTGAGCTTTTGAAGCAATACCAAACACTCGAAAATGTGTACAAAAATCTTGATGCGTTGAAGCCGACGCTCCGGCTCAAACTTGAAGCTGGTAAAGATTTGGCGCAGCTTAGCAAAAAACTAGTAACGCTCTACGACGATGCTCCAATCGAACTCGATCTGTCGGAGATGGATATTAAAAAACTGGACGCCAAGCTACTGGCCGAGTTAATGCGCAAGTTCGAATTTCGAAGTCTACTTAGGCAGTTGCCACAGTCAATGCAGGTCGCCGAGAACGAAAGCCATTCCTTGTTTGAGGGCGAGAAGTCTGAGCTAAAAGTCGACAAAACCGTGCCGTTTGACACACAGCCAATCAGCGGCGAGGTGATAGTCCACTCCCGTTCTAACGGCGCTCACGGCAAAGACCCAGAGCTTTTGATTATCAGCCAAAAACAAGGCGAAGTTTCGACGATTGATCTGAAAGTAGATCTAAAGAAAAACCTCGAACTATTCAAAGACGCCGAGCTGGTTGGCTACGATATCAAAAAGACGCTCAAGATTTTTGTTCAGGCCGGAGTCGCCTCACCCAAACTTGGGCACGATGTTCAAATCGGAGCCTTTTTGATCAACAGCTTGCGCCGTGACGGCTCATTGAGCGAACTAGCGGCCAACGATTTGGGCTATGAGGGCTCGGATATTGACGAGGTTGATGTCGAAGAACTCTCGATGCGTGCCGGCGAAGTCACCAGCCTGATTCGCTCACTTCATATTGACCAAAAAGAGTCCCTAAAACTTACCCCTAAAATCTCAAATCTTG
>Ga0163144_10026622_pt1 | contig 11234 bp, 14 predicted proteins | sample OliLak19BULKMAT1_FD_123175 | JGI IMG/M metagenome (GOLD analysis project Ga0163144, IMG submission 123175) | Freshwater microbial mat bacterial communities from Lake Vanda, McMurdo Dry Valleys, Antarctica - Oligotrophic Lake LV.19.BULKMAT1 | ecosystem: Environmental > Aquatic > Freshwater >... | reverse complement strand
ACAGCTGAAGAAAATAAAAAAGGCTGCCCCAAAATCATTTGGGCAGCCTCTGCTGCTGGCATTCAACCGTTTTTTAAATCGCTAACTTTCTGGTGGCTATTGCAGCCACGAAAGCATCAAGTTAACTCACCCGTGCCGTAATAACCCCTGCATCCGGTTCGGCATCAAGCAGGCTAACAGCGTCACTTTTCTCCAGCGTTCTTCCAGGTTGTGTTTGCGGTCGTTAAGACAACGCATTTTGAATACCTGGCCGGTAATTAATACACTTTCCTTTTTTGCAAAGTCAATTTTGATGGAGTCATTCCGGTTCGTAAAACACGAAATCTAGTGCGATGGGGCTGTTTCTAATCAACATTTCAATAGGGCGTTTACTAACGAAATGGAAGATGCACTACGTTTATTGTGGGGTTGGTTGCTGGATGGGTTCTCAATATTGGTTGTGGGCGAAAACACCCACAACGGCGGTTAGGGGGATTTCTTAGGTGGGAATACCAAGGAAGGAAAAAAATGAAAAGGCTACATTATGTGCAAACAAAACCTGAGTAACTGTTTATGGTGATACCGCAGGGCTTGTCAATAACATCGTGATTCGTACAGTATTTGTAGCTGCTCTTTTGTATCTGGCGAAAGCAATTCGTTAAGACACTTGAATTCTAAAAAGGGACTTCTGAAAAAATCAGGAGTTCCTCGTTTATGATAACTAAAAAATTATGCCTGTTACGCCATTACCAGCTCGTAAGGGTTTGTAATCGTTTTACGACCGAACCGTTTTAGCAGGGCTATTTCATTTCCTTTATCAATTTCCTCGTTTTTCAGGATCTCCTGAATGGCGGGTTGCTTAAGGCCGGGAAGGGGGATTTTGATTTCTTCTAAATACCTGTCCAGCTTTAAATTGATAATGCCTGTGGTCTTATTTTGATAACTCAAAGTACTTTTTGATAAATGCAGTACGAGCAGCCCACAATAATACTGGATAAACTTCCTCGGAAATAACTTCTATACCAAAAGATGCTAACGAATCAGCATCAAATAATTTACTATCGATCTGTAAAAAAATGGGGGGTATATCTTGATTGGGAAGTAAGGGTAAGTCTTCATTAAGCCTACTTGCTTGTCTTTTTTCCCAATCCAACAAAACAGCTTTGACTTTAGTCTTTAACTTATTGCCATGCTTTATCCTGTTTCTTAAATTTTGTGCAGTAATAGGAGATTCTATTTTGCCGCCGCCTTTGGGAGAGCTATATGGACCAGTAGTTTTTTTTGGTAAGGGCAGGTGTGGGAATTCAGTCATTCTTATTTATTATTTTTGAAAATAATGTTTTTTCCAATGGAGTCAAGTATGTCTTTTTCCTCAACTACTTTTCTTCCGTTAATAACAGCAAGTTTAGCTGCATCATTTGCCACTTTTACAATTATTGCAGCAGACAGCCCGTATAAGTCCTTTACAATTACTTTCCAATTAACGCCTGCACTAACTTTTATAGTTGACAGGGTTTGTTTAAGCAATTGTTGTATTTCGTTTTCTATAGGTTTTGGCATTTCAATAATCTCATCAAATCTCCTGAAAAGAGCCTCATCTATTATTCCTTCAAAATTGGTTGTGGCAATTAAAACTCCCGGTGCGTCATAGTCTTCAAGAAGAATTAGTAAGATATTTACTAATCTGTGCATTTCGCCAACATCGTGCCCCTTGCCCCTTGCCTTGGCAATAAAGTCAAATTCGTCAAGTAGCAATACACAAGGAAAGGAGCGAATAGACTCAAAAAGTTTTTTGAGGTTTGTAGCAGATTCTCCAAGGTAAGATGAAATTATTACCTCAAATCTTACTTTAAGAAATGGCAACCCAATGTTCCAGGCTATTCTTTCGGCACTCATGCTTTTTCCGCATCCTTGCGACCCGTATAGCAACACCTTTTGCTTGGGTTTTAATCCGAACTGGCTAAGCCTTTCTTTAGCAACATATTCCTTTTCAATCCTCCAAAGTTTCTTTTCTGTTTCATCTGCCAGAATCATTTCATGTCTTAGATGCTCCCTTTCAACATAGGTGGCAAGCGGGATATTTTACCTTTTATCTGTGGGTATTGAAACACCTTTTGGCAAAATACTTTTAAGTTCACCTCTAAAATTTGAGTAATTCTCAACATTCGTTTTTAATATTTCACCAAGTTTGGCTGCAATTTTTGTATGACCTTTTTTGTTTTCATCAGCTTTTATCTTTTCAGCCACTTTCCACGCAGCCTATCTGCATCCCAGCCATTTACTTCTTTAAACCCAATCCTATTCCGCTCCTTCCATTCGGCCTCCTTTGCTTTTTTGTCAGCTTTTTCGTCCAGCATATTTTCTATGGCTTCATAGATCTGGTTTAGTTGTGCATCGTGTACATCTATGCGCTGGTGATGTTCTTTTCTTATTTCTTGTAGTTGGTGCACAAAATCTTTTTGGTCGACTACCAATTGCTTTAAGGCTATAAATGCCCTTACAATGGCAATGTTCATATCTATGGCTTTATCCGAACTTATTACAGAAGCCAACATGGTAACACCATGTTCGGTAAAGGCAAAAGGCATATACCGTGTACCGCCACGGTTTGAGGTGCTAAAATTGCACCTCAAAGTTTCAAACTCTTCCTTCGTCAGTTAAAACATAAAATCTGCCGGAAATCGCTTCAAATTTTGCCTTACGGCACGTTTTAAATACTTGGTTTCGGTTTGGTACAATTCTGCAGGGGTCACAATCCGACATCACCCTTTGCCCCCTTACATCGTAAATTTTGTTTTGGATAATGGCTACGTTCATTTCTATTTATTGGCTTTTGTAAATACACAATGCAACAGTTTATTGCATCTGTATTTTAAGCTAAGTTGCACTTCAAACGTAACCAAATGACAGCAAACAAACTTCAGAAAGAGCAGTGTTTTAAAGTGGATGAATGTTTTCTTAACTAGCGCAGCTCCTCCCGGCCTGTGCTGCCCCGTTATTTGTTTTAAGCTTTTCTCCGGTACTACATTCGTGATCAAGTAATGCCAGGGAACAGGAAGCCACCAACATAACCCACGCTTCATTCCTGCGCCAAAAAGCAGGTACATCTGCATAATACGGCATTACCAAATAATTAATGACCTAGCAGCTACTTACTGGCTTGCCGCAATAAATACTTTCCAGCAATAGGAAGCGAAGACTTTGGTTCTTCCTATACTATTTCTTTAAGGTGATAATACACCTCATTCCCTGCCTCCAAAAAACCCCTTTCCATTATATTTGCCGCCCTTAACAGCACTATCATGTCTTTCAACAACCGAACAAGAATTAAAGAACTGCTGGCCACCATGCCGCAGCAACAGGAGGTAATCGTAATGGGTTGGGTTCGCACCTTTCGCAGCAACCGTTTTATAGCCCTTAACGATGGCAGCACCATTAACAACATGCAGGTGGTGGTAAACTTTGAGAACTACGACGAAGCACTGCTGAAACGTATTACCACAGGGGCTTGTATTAAAGTTGCCGGCACGCTGGTGGCCAGTCTCGGCAGTGGCCAATCAATAGAATTGACCGCATCTGCCATAGAAATATTGGGCGACAGCGACCCGAACGAGTATCCGCTGCAACCCAAAAAACATAGCCTTGATTTTTTACGCCAAAATGCCCACCTGCGTTTTCGCACCAGCACTTTTAGTTCGGTGTTCCGGGTAAGGCATTCGCTGGCTTTTGCCGTGCATAAATTCTTTAACGATAAAGGTTTTGTCTATCTGCACACGCCCATCATTACCGCTTCCGATGCGGAAGGCGCCGGCGAAATGTTTCGGGTAACCACTTTGCCTATTGATGGAACAGCACTACGGAATGAAGATGGCAGCATTGATTTTAGCCAGGATTTTTTTGGTAAAAGCACCAACCTTACCGTAAGCGGACAGCTCGAAGGCGAACTGGGTGCCATGGCTTTTGGCGATGTATATACTTTTGGCCCCACGTTTAGAGCGGAGAACAGCAACACAACCCGCCACCTCGCCGAGTTCTGGATGATAGAACCAGAGATGGCCTTTCATGATATTGAAGACAACCAAAACCTGGCCGAGGAATTTATACAGTACATCATCCGTTATGCTATGGAGCATAATACTGATGACCTTAAATTTTTAGCCGACCGCCTGGTGGAAGAAGAGAAAAGTTTACCACAGGATAAACGCCAGGAGTTTGGCCTTTTGGAAAAACTGGAGATGGTAGTGAGCCAGCATTTTGAACGCATCACTTATACCGAAGCCATTGAAATTTTACTGGCCAGCCCGGCATATAAAAAGAAAAAATTTCAGTACGATGTAAAATGGGGCATTGACCTGCAAAGTGAGCATGAACGCTACCTGGTAGAAAAGCATTTTAAAAAACCCGTCATCGTAACCGGCTACCCCAAAGACATCAAGGCATTTTACATGCGCCAAAACGACGACGGCAAAACCGTGGCAGCCATGGATATACTTGCTCCCGGCATTGGCGAAATAGTAGGCGGTAGCCAGCGTGAAGAACGATATGATAAACTGGTAGAGCGTATGGAGCAAATGCACATTCCGACAGAGGAAATGAGCTGGTATCTGGATACACGCCGTTTCGGTGCCTGCCCCCACGCAGGCTTTGGCCTCGGTTTCGAACGCATCGTTCAGTTTGTTACCGGCATGACCAATATCCGCGATGTGATTGCCTTTGCGAGGACACCGAAGAATTGCGAGTTTTAATAACAACACAAACAACCCGTTCCTTCGACCTTACTTCACATATTCTCCTTTTTCGTTTTTTAACGAATAGCAGAGTTGCGCATTCACAAGGCCATATCGGCGCCCATCTTTCATTACATAACTCATGTAAGGTTTTCCATTTTGCCGCCAGCCCTTGCCGCTTAGCTCTTCGCCGTCATTATAAACGATGCGCTTGCCCAATTCGCCACCTTCATACCATTCGGTAAAATCGCCATCGTACTGCCCATGGCTAAAATGATACTCAAAACGTCTGTTACCGTTGGGCCACCAACCGTTATGTACGCTATCCTTTTCGCCAGCTTTATAAAACCGCAACGATTCCTTTTGCCCATTCTGGAAAAAGGCAATCTCTATACCTTCTTGTTTTCCATTTAAATACTGTAAAGACGATTTGGTGCGAAGCGAATCATAATACAAAATCGCCGTTCCACTAAAAGGCAGTTGCCTATACATAGCCACGCCGTTATTAATGGTAAATGCGGGGTCGGGCAAATGGATGGTAGTAGATGGAATGATAGGATTTGAAGGCGGTTTTGGCAGAACAGTTGCTTCATTTTTAATACAGCTTGTAAGCAGGATAAAGGTTAAAATTATCATCGTCATTGCGAGTCCCGAAAGTATTGGGACTGCCCGTGGCAATCCCCAACATTTAGGTTTATTTGTTTGCCTTAATCTTAAACCTTCTTCACCAATTCCAGTAGATTGCCACGTCGGCCAGTCCCAATACTTTCGCATAGCCGTCAATTTAAGCATATAAAATAAAGATTATTGTTGTAAATGATAAGTGGCTTTTGCTTAAAGGACTGCTTTCCTGGCCCAAGGCTTCAGCCTTGGGAATGCTGGCGGCGGTAATTCTGCACCAGGTGAAAAAATATGCTCCTTAATTCCAAAGGCTAAAGCCTTAAGTTAGCGAAGTGCATTATTATCTTTGAGAGTCTTGATAGTATTGCATTTCAGCGTTTCGTAACCCAAATTAACTTGACGCCAATGCGATACTTTCGGGACTCGCAATGACCACGACTAACTAAACAATCTTTCATTTTCATATTTCCACGCTTTTACTATTTCAGCAATTGTATCAGCGTTCTTTTTCCAGCAGGCGTATATCTGCTATCAGGTTTTTCATTTCTGTTTCAGAAGTGCCTTTGTAGATGCCGCGTATATGTTTGTGTTTATCTATCAGCAGCATATTTTCGGTATGGAGAAAATCACTGGCATCCTTTTGTTGGCCAAGGTCTTCATCGGCAAAATAAGATTGGCGGGCAAGGGTATAAATGCTGTCGCGGTTGCCTGTAAGCAGGTGCCATTTGCCGGTGATGATGTTGTTTTCATTTGCATAGCGTAGCAACCTTGCCACGCTGTCGCTTTCGGGTGTTACCGAGTGGGAGATCAACAATACTGCCGTATCGTCTTTAACAGCATCTTGTACCAGGCTTAAATTTTTCGTAAGCTTCGGGCAAATGCCAGGGCAGCGGGTAAAGAAGAAATTAGCCACATAGATTTTGCCATCCGTGGTTTTTTCGGTTATTGTTTTACCATTTTGGTCAGTAAAAGAAAATGGCGGAATAGTATGGAAAGCTGCTTTTTTAGCAGCACCACCCACAATCCATTGTGGGGTAAAGTCTGCTGTGTTATAGTAAGGCAATTGTTTTTCTGGCTGCGGCTTCTCTTCATTTTTACAGGCAGGCAGCAATGTGGTAATCAACAGAATTATAGAAAAATATTTGGGCATTATTTTTTGTTCATACATTTTATAATGAAACGGATTGCCGACTAATAAAGTGCCGACTATGTTTGCGGCGGTGGTGGTTCATTTTTACCAGGTTTGCGTGGTTTGCCCGGCCGCATCTGTTTTTCCAGCTCCAGGTATTTTTTAAACTGGTCTTCAGTAAGTGCTTGCTTTATTTTGCCGTTTCTTTCATTTACCAGTTTTTCGGCAGCTTCTTTATTGGCTGGCGGCGGTGGTGGCGGTGGGGCAGGTTCTTTACCACGCAGTTTATCCATGTTGGCAAAAAACGATTTGTAAGCAGCCGCCAATTTATCTTTCTGGCCTTTGCTTAATTGCAGATCTTTTTCCATTTTCTCTGTTACATGTTTTATCCGCTCTTCGGCACTTGGGTGGTTTGGCCGTGCTGGTGGCTGTGCCAGCAGCGAAACTGTAGCGGATGTTGCCATAATGGACAGCAGAAATATTTGTTTCAATTTCATATTGTTTTAAATTTTTGTTGTTGTAAAAAATTCATTCCCCAGTTAAGTATCAGCTCCCGTTGGCTACTGCGTCACCGTTCCTTTGGTGCCATAAAAACCGTTGCCGTTTATATAAGGCGCATCGGCTGTAATATGGTAATGGTAAATACCAGCGGGGTAATCGGCGGTAACCGAAGTGTGGCCGTGATATACATCGAGCATGGCGTTAGTTATAGTTATACCATTTTCTTGCGGCCCGTAAATGGGGAAGCCATCCAATAGAAAACCGATGAGGGCATTCTTGCCTTTTGTGGCGGTAATATAAAGCGGCTCTACATGGTAGTGGTATTGCCCATTCATTTGCGGGTGGCCATTGTACTGGTCAAAGCTGTTTATTTCGGCAGTGAGGGCGGCACCGGCTGCTGCAAATTGGTTAAAGATGGGTACACCATTTATTGAGATGCCTATGGGGCCGCCCGGGGTAGCGTCGTGGGTGGTGGCCGCAGTAGGGCTGGCGGGTATTTTAAAGGTGAGGTTTTGGGTAATGATGCTATTGGGGTTTTGCATATAAGCCGCATTGGTGCCATTGTAGGCTTCGTACTTTGCATTGCTCACCCCATAGTATGGGCTTTTGTGGTCGGGTAGCCCATTACTTTTTAAGGTAATAAAACTCCCATCAAAAGAAATGGTGACGGTGCTGCTAAATTTAGCGAATACTGCCGGCACTGTGGTGGTGATAGGCGTAGCAGGCGTAACGGTGGCAGTTTTTTTACAACTGTAATTGATGGTGGCCGCAGCAGCAAAAGCGGCAAAAGCTAAAAGAGTCTGTTTCATGGTTCGATTATTTTATTGTTAGAAGCCCTTTACAAATAATTCCTTCTTTGTAAACTAAAATTTATTGTGGCGGCGGGCCGTTTGGTGGTGGGGGGCCATCGGGTCTGTTGCCCGGGCCATCGGGTGGATGCTGGCCTTGCGGCCTACCACCGGATGGCCCCATTTGCCTCATTACATCTTGTATAATTTCATCAAACCTTTCCTGCTGTTCCGGGGAGCAAATGCTTCTTACTTTTTTAAAATGGTCGAAATTGGCCATATCTAAAAGCTGCTGCACCCGTGCCGATTTTGCCGCCGCTACCTCTACCACAATTGTATTGGCAGTGTCTGTTTTTAAAAGTGAAAAAAAATCGTCCTTGGCGTTTTTCATTTGATCCCGTAGCGGCATTATGTCGGCCTGGTATTCGTCCCGCAGTTTGCTGAAACTTGCTTGCTGGCTATCGGTGAGTTTCTACTCCTTTATTAGCAGGTCGGGGCCTTTGCGGTTGGGAGGCGCTAAACGGTTTTTGGGCGGCAGCCACAGGTATATAAGGGTGGCTAGGTTAGTGGCCACAAGCAGCAATACCAGCAGCATCCATCTTTGTTTTATAATAATGTTCATGGTTTTTTGTTTGTGGGCTAATAATTAGCAATGCCAAGCCCGTAGTCGCTGGCCACCTGTTCGGTTACACTAGTGCTTGTTGCAGTGGTATATGTTTCTTTGTCTTGTTTTTTATTAATGATGGTGAACACATTTAGTGCTGCGAGCAAAGCCAAGGCCGCAAATGCCAACTGCGGCCTTAGCCAGGCAATGCCCATTATGCCTTTATCGGAATATTCCTTTTCCATGCGGGCTTTTAGCCGGGTATAAAAAAATGGTGCTGCCTCCGCTCTTTGCAATCCGTCAAGACTGTTTAGGGTCGCTTCCATTTCTTGTTCGTGTAGATTTTTGTTGATCATGGTCAGGTTTTTAATCTCTAATAAAGTGTTTGTTACATACGGGAAGCCGTTTTTGGAGTGTGTGTAAGTGATTCCCGAAGTAAACAGGGCAAGTGCAGAAGAAAGTCTTTACCCGCCTGGCTTTAGACGGGGATACGCCCTGCTTAGCTGATGGGTGATTGGTTTAATCTGTGATTGGTTATTCTGTTTCATAATAATCTCTTAGCAACTTTCGCAGGTTTTGTTTTGCCCTTTGCAGCAGCGACTCCACGGCTCCTTCCGATTGTTTCATCACCTCTGCTATTTCCATTTGGCCTAAGCCTTCCAGCTTTTGCAGTACAAATGCCACCCGTTGGTTTTCTGGCAACTGTTGTATGGCTTTAAACAATACAGCAGCTCTTTCTTTATTGGCCAGTTGCACACCGGGGTGGTAAAAATCGGACAGTTGCGAGGCCGGTTCGTTATTGCTACCAAAGATGCCCAACACAATACCAAATCGCTTTTTTCGCTGCCGGTGTTTTATCCAATCAAGCGATTTGGTGATGCAGATGCGGTACACCCAGGTACTGAGCCTGCACTCGCCTTTAAAAAAACCAATGGACTGATACACCTGTACAAACACTTCCTGGGTTATATCCTCCGCATCTTCCGCATGCTGCACAAGACCCAGTACGGTGTTGTACACCATAGGCTGATAATCGGCCACCAGCGCTGCAAATGCGGGTTCCTCTCTGCGCTGTAACGCTGTAATGAGCTGCGGTTCGTTCAAAAGGCGTGGGTTATAATAAAAAGGGATTGCTGACCAACATACAAAAAGAAACCTATCCACGAATTATTGGACGGCCAATGGATTAAAATCCTTTGGCCTTGCTGAAATATTTTTGGAAAAGCCCGTAGCGGCCTGCAACAATTAGTGTTGGTAAATAGGTTCGATGCCTTTATTTTTGCCGCCCTTTGGCGAGGTAGCTCAGTTGGTTAGAGCGCAGGATTCATAACCCTGAGGTGATGGGTTCAATTCCCATCCTCGCTACCAAAGAGGCTGTCTAAAAAGTATTAGGCAGCCTCTTTTTATTCGGATAAGGGATGGAAATAATTTTCGCTTACGCGATTCTCAGAGCCTTCATTCTTCTTTTGAGACTTCCTCATTAACACATTCATACTCTTACACCCGGCTTTATTTCTTACCTCCTGCTATGGTAAAGTAAGTAACACGACATCACTGGCCGGAAGGCTACCGCTAGTGGGGTATTTGGGTGGCATGGGGCATTATTAAATCAACCAACTATCACCCATTCTTGAGTTAAAGTTGTGTGCAAAACATCCGTGTGCAATTTTTTTGAACACAACAAATTTGCACACAACACATTTACGATGTTGCCCGGCTTTCACCGCAGTGGAAACTGCAACTATTTTGAGTACTGGCAGTGACGCTTGAATAAAACGTGTTGCTTTCGCAAACTTTAAACATTTACAAACTGGGAGTAAGGCATGGGCTTTTTTATCAAAACGGAGGATGGTTCGTGTGCCCAAGAACAAGGGCGGAGGCAGCGGATGCTGCCAATATTTGGATACAAGCCGAAACACTTGAAACAATCGCTGAAGCGTAACCTGGCGCCTATGCGGTGTACAATCCCATTGGGCGCATAACAGAAGTGGGCCAAAAGCCACAGACTGTAGCAATGACCCAGCTAATAAGCCGCGATTTTAACTGGCCCAATGTACCCTGGATGACAGCAACCACCGGCAATAAAGAGCAGCTAACCAAAACAGTCTATGATGCCACGGGTACCACCAGGATTAACCAGCAAAACCTCCGCAACCGGGTAAGCTATACACAGTTATTTGATACAGAAGCTGACTATGCTTCAGCCACTTATTATGCTTACGACATACACGGAAATGTAGACATACTGCTACAGGACTATCGGGCATTAAACCTGTAGTACACCAAAATAGACCGGTATAAAAAACTCACCTATAACTACGACCTTGTAAGCGGTAAGGTAAATAAGGTAAGCTATCAACCCGGCGAAAGCGACGCCTTTTACCACCGGTACCAGTATGATGCTGAAAACCGCATTACCATTGCCGAAACAAGCCGCGACGAACTAGAGTGGGAGGCCGATGCCCGTTATAACTACTACCTCCACGGGCTACTGGCACGTACCGAGCTTGGCCAGCTAAAGGTGCAGGGCACCGATTACGCCTATACCATACAAGGCTGGCTCAAAGGCGTAAACAGCAGCGCCATATCTGGCAATAGTGGCACCGAGTATGCACCTAACACCGGCCTCGACATACTTGATGTAAATAACAGGAACCAATACGGCGTGCCACTGCTATACCTGGCCCGCACAGAGATAAACTTTATTGGCAGTTTTGAGAGTGGCACTACCAATCCCAACGACCAGTTTGAGGCTTACCTCGACCCCAGCCTGCCAAACTGTAGCCCCACCGGCAGCAGTGCTATGCCTTATGTAAATGGCGACATGGGCCGCGATGGCGACCCCCACCAACACTATTACAGCTAACACAGCCTGGGATGCCTTT
>Ga0163144_10026621_pt1 | contig 11235 bp, 6 predicted proteins | sample OliLak19BULKMAT1_FD_123175 | JGI IMG/M metagenome (GOLD analysis project Ga0163144, IMG submission 123175) | Freshwater microbial mat bacterial communities from Lake Vanda, McMurdo Dry Valleys, Antarctica - Oligotrophic Lake LV.19.BULKMAT1 | ecosystem: Environmental > Aquatic > Freshwater > Lake... | reverse complement strand
TCTCATATGAAAACCACCTCCAAACTGACGGTCCTCACATCCATCAGCCTCTTCAGCCTGTCTGCGTTTGTCTTCGCGTCAGACCCTTCCACGCCATCAGTCAGCCCGGGTGTCGCGCTCGCAAAACTCAAATCGGGAAATGCCCGGTTTGCCGCGAACGAAGTTTCCACAGGCAAGCCCACGGCAGCCAGACGCGAGGAGACCGCGCAGGGTCAACATCCCTTCGCCATCGTCGTCGCCTGCGCCGACTCCCGCACCTCTCCCGACATCGTCTTTGACCAAAGCATTGGCGATCTTTTCGTCGTGCGCTCTGCTGGCAACCTGGTCGACGATCACGCCTTGGGCAGCATCGAATACGCTGTCGAACACCTCGGTGCTCAGCTCATTGTCGTTTTGGGCCACGAGCGATGCGGAGCGGTCAAGGCCGCCTTGGCCAGCAAGACCGCCCCCGGACATTTGAATTCTGTGGTGCGCGACATCCAGCCCGCCGTGAAAGCTGCCAAAGGCAAGGAAGGGGACCCTGTCGACCTAACGGTTACCGCAAACGCCTGTCTTATCGCTGACAAAATTCGCAATGAGGCCAAGCTTGGTGAGTTCATGAAAAAGGTCCAAATTACTTCGGCTGTTTATGATCTGGAGACCGGCAAGATTGCATGGGCTCAGGAATAATTTTCCTTTAAGGCCCAATTGATCACGGTTTCGATTATGAAAAAAGAACGCACACTGCTGAGGAATGCAGGGCGGTTCCCCACCTTCAAACTTAGATGATGGGAAAGATAACATGCGTATTCTAATCGCCGAAGATGATTCCACAACCCGCACATTGATTTCGCTTGTGCTAAAAAAGGGCGGGCACCAAGTGGAGAAAACCACAAACGGCCTGGAGGCGTGGAATGCCTTGCAGCAGCCTGGTGCCCCCACGTTGGCCATACTCGACTGGATGATGCCGGAAATGGATGGCCTCGAGGTAATACGCCGCGTCCGTTCCCTGCCAACCGACCGGCCACCCTACCTGATCATGCTGACCAGCAAGACAGAAAAGATGCATATTATTGAAGGGCTTAAGGCTGAGGCCAACGATTACCTGCCTAAGCCATTTGACGCCGGCGAACTGCTGGCCCGCGTAGAGGTTGGGCGGCATAATGTCGAGATGCGTGGGGCGCTGGCGGACATGAACAAGGAGCTGCGCCGCTCAAAGGGGGAGCTAGTCGGTCTCCGACTGCGGCTCTCAATGAGCGAGCATGATGAGCGGCGCAGGATCGCCGCTTCACTCCACGACTGCTCCGTCCAAGATTTAGTGGCCATTCAGCTCGGTCTCAACCAAGCAGTCCAAATGATGGAAACTACCCATCCCGGAGCGCAGAAGATCCTCACGGAGTGCGCGGCGTTGGCAGGGAACAATGCCAACGAGCTCCGCTCGCTGGCCTATGATCTTCATGCCCCTTGGCTTGATCACGGCGGAGTGCTTCCAGGCATCAATGAATTTGCCCATCGTTTTTCCGAACGCACAGGGATTTGCGTCTCTTTCCAAGCGCCTCATTCTATTCCCAGAATGCTCCAGATCAAGGAGATCGCTATTTACCGGGTCATGCAGGAGAGCCTGATGAATATTCACAGGCATAGCGGCGCGTCCCAAGCATCGATTTCGATTTCGGTTTTAGACCAAGAGCTGCATTTGTCGATACGCGACAACGGGAGGAAGTCGGGCATCTCTCGCAAAGGCAAGACGGACGGAATGGGGATAATGACCATGTATGAGCGGATGGGGGCCATCGGGGGCAAGCTGGATCTCCGCCGGAGCTCCAGAGGCGTATCCGTGCTGGCGATTGTCTCGCTCGTCGAAGAAATCTATGGAAAAAATTAATATCCTTTTGGCCGATGATCACGACCTGATTCTTTCGGGGCTGAAAACACTTCTCGAGAGCGAGCCAGGCTGGACGGTTGTCGGCATGGCAAAGAACGGGCGCAAAGCTGTGCAGATGGCTGAGAAGCTGAACCCCCATGTGGCAGTGCTGGATATCAGTATGCCAGAACTCAATGGCATTGATGCCGCCCGCCAGATCCGCCGCGCCTGCCCGGACATTGAGGTGCTCATTCTAACCATGCACGACTCCGAACAGATCGTGCATGAGGCGCTCGAAGCCGGCGCCAAAGGGTTCATCCTGAAGACCGATACCAACCGCTTGTTGAAAACCGCCGTGGAATCACTCGCCGATCACCGACCGTTTTTCAACAGCCATGCCTCAGGCGTCGTCCTGCAAGGCTTTTTAGATCCCTCCGCCAAGCCAGGGCCTAAAGCCTCCCAATCTTTGAGCCCCAGGGAGCGCGAAGTCGTTCAGCTGATCGCTGAAGCCGCCACGGGCAAGGAAGTCGCCGCAAAGCTTGGCGTAAGCGTCAAGACCGTCGAAGCCCATCGCACGAACGTGATGCGTAAACTGAATTTGCACTCCGTCGCCCAGCTTGTCCGCTACGCGATCCGAAACAGGATCGTCGGCGTCTAAACTTCCCAAAGACCTGGAGGGCCGAAAGGAATTTCCTATCAAGATCCTCACCGCCTTGATGTGTTCATGAAAACCACCTTCTTCGTCCTAGCCCTCGCCTCGGCGCTCATCGGTTCCACCGCCCTGCACGCCGACACACTCGAAGTGCGGGCCGACCTCTGGCCGCCCTATAACGCCGAACCCGGCGCGGCCCTCCCCGGTTACATCATCGAAATCCTCCACGTCGCCTTCCCCTCGGGTACCGTGAGCTACAAAATCACCCCGTGGCCCCGGGCAGTGAAAGAGCTCAATGAAAACAAAATCGACGCCATAATCGGTGCGCTCAAGGCCGAGGCAACCGGTGCTATTTTCCCGGATGAGGAACAGGGACACACGGATGACAGCTTCTTCGTCGCGCCGAGCAATCCCTGGCGCTACACCGGTATCGATTCGCTGAAAAAAGTGCGCGTGGCTGGCGCTGCGGATTACGCCTACGACGGTGGCCCGGTCGATGCCTACCTCAAAACCGCGACCTTACCCGCCGTGCAGTTGCTCAGCGGCAATGCCCCTCTCGAGAACAATATCAAGATGCTCAAAGCCGGCCGGGTCGATGTCATAATCGAAGACCCCGCCGTCATCCACTTTACCCTGAAAAAGCTCAGTCTGCCGCCCACCACTCTCGTGATCGCCGGGACGGTCACCCCCGAGCCGAAACCGATCTACGTTGCCTTTGCCGCCGGCAAACCGGAATCGAAGAGCCGCGCCGCCCAGTTATCCGCCACTGTTATTGCCATGCGGGCCGATGGTCGTCTCGCCGCTCTCCTCGCCAAATACGGCCTTTGCGATTGGTCGAAATGAATCCGGTGCGGTAATACACTTTCACCCGCATGCGTTTTAACCTCAAAGTCATCGTCGGTTTAATCGCGTTGGCCGCAGTGTGCACCAGTGGGTTGATCGTGCAAGGTTACCGGCAATCCCTGCACCAGCAGGAAACCCTCTTGGTCAACGGCACCATCCGCCGATTAGCCGTCGACCTGAGCCTCCCCATCTACAATTTCCAAGATAGCTCAATCGTCAACTCGTTAACCGCCAACCTGAGTGACCCCAATCTAGCGACCATCGTGGTGACCGACGCCACGGGGGCCATCCTCTCTGCTCTCACCCGCTCGGCATCGGGCATCATCACCCCAGTGGCCCAAGTGCCCGCCGAACCCCCGATTCGCGAATCGCAGATCAAATCCCCCCTCACCGATTCCATGGAAATCCTCGGCTCGGTACGGCTCTGGCTCGCTCCGGATGCACTCAAGGCGGAGCGCCGCGGCCTGCAAAAATCCTACGGCCTGCTCGGCTCTGCCTTTATCGTCATATTCGGCTGCGGGCTCCTGCTCGTAAGGGGCTGGCACCAGCGCGAACAAGCCGAGGCGAAAACCCTCCGGGTGTTGACCGAGAGTGCCTCCCACCTGGAGCAGCAGATCCAATTCCGCACCACCGAACTTACGCAGAGCGAACGGCGTTTCCGCACCCTCTTTGAAACCATGGCCCAAGGTGTCGTGATTCAGGACAACGCCGGTATCATCATCAGTGCCAACCCGGCGGCCGAAAAAATCCTTGGACGCACCGTCACCCAGATGCAGGGCCTCGACTCATTGGACCCGCGTTGGCAAATAATGGATAGCCATGGCCAGCCTTTAAGCGGCGAAAACCACCCTTCCTCCCTCGCTCAGAAAACTGGTCAACCCGTGCTTGGTGTCACGCTCTCGTTCTTTAATCCCGGCAACAACGCCCAGTGCTGGATCTTGGTGGACAGCATTCCTCAATTCCTCGGCGACTCCTCCACTCCTTACCAAACCGTCACCAGCTTCAATGACATCACCGAGCTCATTCGGACCGAGGAACTGCGTGCTCAACAGAATCTCGTCCTCAATTTCATCGTAGAATCCGAAATCTCCGGCTACTGGGACTGGGATCCCGTCCTCAATACCAAGTTCTACAGCCCGTCCCTCAAGCGCATGCTCGGCTACGATGATCATGAACTCGCCAACCACCCCGACACATGGCAGCACCTGATTCACCCCGAAGACCTCCCGCGCGCTCTTGAGGCGATCAGGCACCACATCTCCAGTAGAAGCCGCGGCCCGTTCTACGTCGAAGTCCGCTACCTCCACAAAAACGGCTCCATCGTTTGGGTCATCTGCTCGGGTGGCGTCGTCAGTTGGCTGCCCGACGACAAACCGGCCCGCGTTGTCGGCTCCCATATCAATATCACCGAGAGTAAAAATTCCGAAGCCAAGCTCGTCGCCTCCAACCGCCTGCTGACCGGAGCCATCGCCGTGGCCGAGCGCCTCACCGTCGTCGCCACCCGCACCACCAACTCAGTCATCATCACTGACGCCCGCCGCCACATCACCTGGGTTAACGAGGGCTTCACCCGCACCACGGGTTACACATTTGAAGAGGTCGTAGGGAAGTCTCCCGGCCAGTTACTCCAGAGCTCCGAGACCGACCCGGCAACCGTGGCCGCCATGCGCAGCGCGTTCGAACAAAGTCAATCTTTCCACGGTGAAATCTTCAACCGCGGCAAAGACGGTCGCGACCACTGGCTCGATATTGACATCGTGCCCTTGCACGACGCCACTGGCGCCCTCACCGGCTTCGTCGGCATACAGCTCGACATCACGGAGCGCAAACAGGCCGAGATCCGCCTCGCTGCCGCCCGCGACGCCGCCCTGAAAGCCAACGAGTCCAAAAGCACGTTCCTCGCCAACATGAGCCATGAAATCCGCACGCCCATGAACGGCGTTATCGGCATGACCCACCTGCTGCTGGACTCCGACCTCAAACCCGAACAACGCCACTACGCCCAAACCATCCAGTCCAGCGGCAAGGCCCTCCTCGAACTCATCAACAACATCCTCGACTTGTCGAAGATCGAGGCCGGCCGCATGGAGGTCTTTGCCAAGGATTTCGATCTCTACGCCTTGCTGAATGACTGCCTGAACCCGCTGCTCCCCCAGGCCGAGGCCAAGGGCATCAGCCTGACACTGGAGAAATCCGCCGACCTCCCTCGCCTGCTCCACGGCGACGTAAACAAGCTCCGCCAAGTCCTCACTAACCTCGCTGGCAACGCGGTCAAGTTCACCGAACACGGCAAGGTTTCGCTGCAGATCACGCTTGATCAACCACCCGCAGGCCACAGCCCGTCCGCCACTCATTATCTGCGCTTCGCCGTGAAGGATACCGGCCAAGGCATATCCGAGGACAAGATAGGCCTGCTCTTCCAGAAGTTCTCCCAAGTTGACGCCTCGGCTACGCGCAAACACGGCGGCACTGGCCTCGGCCTCGCCATCTCCAAAGAACTCGTCGGCCTTATGGGCGGCACCATCGGCGTGGATAGCCAGCTAGGCCAATGCACCACCTTCTGGTTTAGCCTCCCCTTCAAGCCTGCAAAGCCCAACCTCCGCGCCGCACCGACCGCCGACCACCCGGATGAAACCACGATTTTACTCGACGCCACCGTCCTGCTCGTCGAAGACAACCTTATAAATCAGCAAGTAGCTCGGGGAATACTCAAAAAAATGGGTCTGCGTGTCGATATTGTGGCCAATGGACGCTCCGCCATCGAATCCCTCATCGCCAAAGATTACGACCTCGTGCTCATGGATATTCAGATGCCGATCATGGACGGCCTGTCTGCCACCCGTGCGATTCGCGATCCCGCCACCGGCGTGCGCTGCCCTGCTATTCCTATTATCGCTTTGACTGCTCACGCCCTCACCGGTGCTCGCGATGAGGGCATGGCGGCCGGTTTTACTGACTATCTCACCAAACCCATCGCTCCGGCTCTGCTAGCTCAGGTCCTGCACCGCTGGCTCCCGTCGCACTCCAAAATCCCCCTCTTGATCGCGAAGCCCGCCATCCCCGTCACCACGACCGCCCCCATCAACCTCGCCGACCTGCGCCACCGCATGATGGGCGATGAAATCCTCATTCAGCTTGTGCTGCACTCTTTCAGCGAAGCCCTCGAAAGCCAACTCGCCGCCATTCGCACCGCCCTTGCCTCCGGCGAAAGCCCGCTGGTTGCCATCGCCGCCCACTCCCTGAAAGGTTCTGCTGCCAACCTCAGCGCCGATTTTCTCCGCGACGCCTGCGTTACCCTCGAAATCGCCGCCAACGAAAATAATTCACCGGCCTTCCCTCAACTTCTGGAATCCATCGAGGCCGCCGTTCTCGAATTGCGCGCCGCCTTCCCCGCCTAAACCCAAAACTGGGTCAGTGTCAAATGGTGCTAAGTTGAGGCACTTTAGAACTGATTTTTCAGGCCATCAACTATCAAAGCGGAATTGAGGTTTATGCGGGGGGTGATTAAAAAGCAGGTGAAGTTCGGCCAAAGGAGCGTGAGCGTCTTCGCCCGTATGAGAAGCGGGCAAGATGCCCACGCTCCCGTCCAGCCAGCACGGCGCACGTTTTTGACTCCCACCTCACCCACTTTTAATCACACCCGTTAACCTGCGATCGTTCGGTGCTCACCGGCCTAATGGTTTGCTTTCGCAAAGTGATCATTCCTGTCGACCTCTGTGATTTCCGGGTTCCTCTCCGGACCTTTCTTCTCGATTGGGCTCCTCCAGTTGACAAACTGAGTGACAATAACAGCTAACGCCAACCAACCGGCGAAAGCATAGGCACTGACACCGCGCCGCCGATCGTGTTTTGTGGCACGATCCGGCATTGAAAGAGGACGGGCGCTAACCGCGTCGCCTCTGAGGAGGCGGGTGATATCCTCACCCATTGCCCGCGCGATCTGAGACGCCTCTCCTGGAGCGGGTTCATGCAGGGTTTTGATTGCCACGTAGTTCCCGAAAATATCCTGACCAAGCCAGACCGTTCCCATTCCGCCGTGGCCGAGCGTTTTCAGCAGGCGATACTTTCCCAGCCGGCGGATTGGCAGGCCCTCGTCAGCAAGCATTGGGGAACGCCGTATCCCGGAAATCGCCGCCGGAAAAACTGCGGCAGCCACCCGGGTAACCGCCCCGGAATGATTGTCTGCAAGCGCATAGAGGTAGGTGAACCGGACTGTGGCGGTGTCCTGCCGGGTTTTCACATCGGCCCCGACGAGCGTGCTGTGGTTCCGCAGGCTTTCCTCCAGCGGGATAAAATCCGCGACATCCCAGTTTAGCCCGCCAAGGTCGGGCTCCGCTTCGTCGGTGACCTCGAGAATCTCTTGACCGGCTGGCAGGTTAGCAAGAAACGAGGCAAGAAACGAACCCGAGCAGAGAACCTCGTCCGTCCGACCCACGCGAGCGAGCGTGCGGGCAAAAGAAACGCCTTCACCGATGACCGCCCATGGAAACGTGTCTCCGCTGGGGATTCGCATCGCCACGGTCTCTCCGCAATGCAGGGCAATAGAAAAATGGGGAATCTCCTGCCCGGTTTGAGAAAATGTGAAGGCCCGCTCACGCAGCCATGTCGAGATCGCTGCCGCCGCTTTTCCCGCTCTCACGGCATGGTCGGAGTAGGGGGTCTCCGCCCCGAAGATCGCAACAAACTCGTTACTCTGGGGAGGAAGCGGCACCCCCTCTTCATCTGTGACAAACCGTTGGAAGCTGTTCCAGAAGAGGTTGAAGCCGGTCTGAATTTCATCGGGATTCAGTCGCTGGACTGCCTTCCCCGCGTATTTCAACTCCAGCACGAGAACGGTGAGAAAGCGACGCGTTGTCGTCATCGCTAAGCGCGCGCTTTCCACTTCTGCTGGCTTGCGCTCAGTGACATCATTCTTGACGATTCGCAGCTCACGTGACTGAGCGCGGCTGTGCTTCAGGCGTGGTTTGCCCAGATGCAAGGGGGAAAGTCCGGAGTCAACTATGTCGATGGCTCGTAAAAGTGGCTGCTGAAGCGAGGTCGAGGGGGACATCCCGGGCATTGTGGAGGCACTCACGTCGGCCTCTAAAAACAGGCCTCTCTCATTGGAGGTGACATCGCCGATCGGGGCCAGGTTATAGAGGTCATAATAGCGGGCCCGCGAGCCAGACAGCTCTGTCTGGGGGCGGCGCAGTTCCTCATCCACATTTGCCGGCTCCCCATGCATCTCAAGACTGTTGCGCCCGACCTCCACGCGAGCCAGCACTTCGTCGGCGTGGAATGGCATAGATAAGTAGTCGTTGGCTCCGGCTTTAAGCGCTTCAATAATATCCATCTTTGCCGTCTTGCTGGTCAACATGATCAGATAAGGCGGCTGGTCGGTTGGCGGGCCAAGAATTTCAGAATAAATGGCGCAAGTTTCTCCCAGCATGATTAGATAAGGCGGTTGGTCGGTTGTAAGGGCGCGGACATGGCGCACCACCTCGAGACCATTTATCTCTGGCAACATCCAGTCGAGAATGGCCAATGCGGGGGCTTCTGGTTGCTGCATGGCATTCCACGCTTCCAAGCCGTTTTTGGCTTCCTCTACTTGGTGTCCGCCTTTTTTTAGCACGAGCGAAATCAGTGCGCGGGTTGTGGAATCGGCGGCTGCGATTAAAATATGCATAATATTAGCCTCCTTATCTGTTCCCGAACCGAAATACGTCCGGCTGCGTGCCCGATATTCCAATAGACGCGATATGGGTGCTGGAGTCCGCTCCCTGCTCCACGCCGTCCACAATATAGGCTGCCCGGAGTGACAACGGGGCAGTGGCTCTAGCCTGAATTTTTCTGATATACATCGCCCCCAGCGTTGAGGCCTTTAAAGAGTAGTCCTGTTGCGCTCCGATAGCGAGCGATCCAAGCTTGCTGTCCCATGCGGCTATTCTGCCACCCACGCGGAACACCACAACAGCGTGACCGATCTCCCGCGTGCCTGCGGCGTAACGCACAGTCAAAATCTTAGAACTAATGTTTTCCCGGTTGAGGGCAGACTTCATGATGAGCGCTTCTGGCAGGCAGCCATTCGTCAAGCCGGTATTGCCTGTCGAAAGCGAAGAGCATGCGCTCATACAAAGGACGGCTCCGATTCCAGCAAGGTGTGCGATTTGTGTTTTCATACCCGCATTATCGCGCCGTTTAAATCCTCAACAACGGTGGGGATGTTCTATTCTTCGTCCATCAACACCCTAGGGTGATTCTGACAATTCAAGCCAGTGCGTCTGGATGAAACGATAAGTATTTAGTGCCTGCGTAGAGGACATTCGTATGTGTCACGTCTACTAGGGGATTCTCTCTTTCCGGAAATGATTTATCCGAAGTTTTTTATCATCAGCACATCCCTCGCGGTGTCCAGTGTGGGCTCATCTCTGTTTTCAACTTAGATCACGATAGTTTTGCGTGGATCGAGCTAATGTTTAGCTTTCGCAAAGTGATCATTCCTGTCGACCTCTGTGACTTCCAGGATTCTCTCCGGACTTTCCTTTTCGGTGGGGCTCCTCCAGTTGGCAAACTGAGTGACAATAACAGCCAACGCCAACAAACCGGCGATCGCATTGGAACTGACGCCGCGCCGCCGACAATATTTTGTGGCACGATCCAGCATTGAGGCAGGGCGGGCGCTGACCGTATCGCCTCTGAGGAGGCGGGTGATATCCTCGCCCATTGCCCGCACGCTCTGATATCTTTCTGCCGGATGTTTGCTTAGCGATTTCATCACAATCGAATCTATATCTTTCGAGATGTTGGCGCGGTGTTTGGACGGGGGCTCCGGGTAATGGAATTGCAAAGCAAGAACATCGGAAGCAAAGTTTTGTGTGGGTAGGAACTGGGCGGTTCCGGCCAGCATGCCGTAAAGAATCGAGCCGAGGCTGAAAACATCTGCCCGCTCGTCCAGTTCATTGCTTGAGTGGAGCTGCTCCGGAGCCATGTGGGCAAGAGTGCCAACGATCATTCCGGAGTGCGATCCGCCGAAACCACCGTTTTCGTTCAGGAACTTTGCCAGACCCAAATCGCAAACCACAGGATCCCCGTCTTCTCGGATGAGAATATTTTCCGGCTTCAGATCCCGGTGCAGAACTCCCTTTTCATGGGCAAATTGAACCGCATCGCAGATCTTCAGAAAAAGAGACAGACTATGATCCTGACGCAATACCGGAGCCGGGGGCGCCGAGCGGTCTGGCTTTCTGCTCAGGGCTTTTTGCTGTTGTTTTTCCTGCACTGCCCTCACGATTGATCGCATGTCGTTTTTTCCCGGCTCGACCTTCTTTTCCAACCCGCCACGCGACCCCACGGATTGTTCGGGAATATTATTCAAGAAATCCGCCAGCGTGAAGCCGCAGACATACTCCATAGCGATGAAGCGGATGCCGTCGAATTCGCCAATTTCAATAATCCGGCAAATATTTCGATGGTTGAGCTGCGACATCACCCGCGCTTCGTGCTCAAAATTCGCGACCTGAGACGCCTCTCCTGAAGCGGGTTCATGCAGGGTTTTGATCGCCACGTAGTTTCCGAAAATATCCTGACCAAGCCAGACCGTTCCCATCCCACCGTGGCCGAGCGTTTTCAGCAGGCGATACTTTCCAAGCCGGCGGATTGGCAGGTCCTTGTCAGCAAGCGTTAGAGAGTTCCGTATTCCGGAAATCGCCGCTGGAAAAACCGCGGCAGCCACCCGGGTAACGGCCGCGGAATGTTTGTCCGCAAGCGCATAGAGGTAGGTGAACCGGACTGTGGCGGAGTCCCGCCGGGTTTTCACATCGGCCCCGACGAGCGTGCTGTGGTTCCGCAGGCTTTCCTCCAGCGGGATAAAATCCGCGACATCCCAGTTTAGCCCGCCAAGGTCGGGCTCCGCTTCGTC
>Ga0163144_10026620_pt1 | contig 11235 bp, 8 predicted proteins | sample OliLak19BULKMAT1_FD_123175 | JGI IMG/M metagenome (GOLD analysis project Ga0163144, IMG submission 123175) | Freshwater microbial mat bacterial communities from Lake Vanda, McMurdo Dry Valleys, Antarctica - Oligotrophic Lake LV.19.BULKMAT1 | ecosystem: Environmental > Aquatic > Freshwater > Lake... | reverse complement strand
CTGGTGCGAGCACCGCGGCCTCGATTAGCTCCGCGACGTGCAGCCTATCCACGTCGCGGCGTATATCGAAGCACTGCAGCAGCGGATCGCGGCGCCTTCGGTCAAAGTACAGCTCGCCGCCATCCGCATGCTCTTCGATTGGCTTGCCCTGGGTCAGATCGTGCCCACCAACCCCGCGAGCGTGGTTCGTGGGCCGAAGTATGTCGTGAAGAAATACAAAACCCGACACCCTCCGCAGATTACGTCGGCATCCACTCCTTCTTACTTACCGCTTCGGAGTACTCACGCTTTCAGTCAATACAAATCCTCTCCCACCCTTGGAACCCTGCGTGTGAATTCAAAGGGAAGCCCCCGGAGGGCCGGAAGCTTCCCTTTGAAGCGGCTCAACGCTTCAAGCGGAAATCCAACCCTTGGCCTCACGCGCTACAGTGAGAAGGGCCTCAAGGTCATTGAGGTCAAACGAGGTCCCATTGCGCCACTCTCAGGATTGATCCGTGAATGGCCGAGAAAAGGTCGCTGCGAAGAACGGACCCTTCTCGCTGATATTCTGCCAAGTCGTCGTTTTGATGTTGCCGCATCGCAGCTGGTTCGCGGGTTTATTTTTCCCTCCCTTGTTGAAATGTGAGGCAGGGGCCGGCGGCGGCGTAGGGAGAGGAACAAGCGGAGGCAGTGACAGCTTTACTGGTGTGAGCGGTGCGGCTCTAAGGTACTAGTCGGTCGGACTAGGCCATGGCCACAACCGAAACATCTTGTGGTTTAGGATGGGTACTATTAGGCCTCACAGTGTGTGAGTGACAAATGTTTGATCGCCCAGAGCCTTGTGTGCCACATCGATCAGGTGTCGGTGGTGTGTGAACATCATGACCTGCCCATGCTCGGCGAATTGTGCGAGTGCCTGCAGGATATCTGCCACGCGTTCGTCATCGGAAGTAATGAGTGCGTCATCAAGAACCAGCGGTATTTCGCGATGAGAGGAACGCCGCAAGACCAAGCACAAGATTACTCCGTCTCATTGAATTCTATAAATCCATGGGTTCGCCACCTCCGGCCTTGGACCAGTGACTCAAATGGTATGTCTCCATCGAGAACTAAATGATCAGCGTGATCGGTGACTATGATCTGGGGCTCAATACCACTTGCCTTAAGTGTTACCTGACAGAATCTGACCAGCTCTGAATATAGATTCGTTACAGCCCGCACGTCCTCGTCAACAGGCCTGATTCGAGACTCCCCTTCTAGTTGTGCTAATTTGCCCGGATCGAAAACAGGATCATGATCAATTACACTTGGGAAGTAGACCTGACTCGGCTGATCTAAGAAGAGTATTGAGGGAATGCTGCACGAATCTCCGAGCGTGCAGAAATACCGGTGAAGTGCGAGGAAAAGAGTCAAATGGCAATAGAGCCAGTTTGCTCCACTTCCCATTGACCGAAGAAACACCTTTCGCTCCTCTGACTCATGCCATAGGTCAAATGTTTCAAGCGAGAATCTAAGCTTGATAGGGCGATACGAATCTTCGAATTCGAAACGGTTGCCAATCTCTTCCATTACGGATCGGATGTATTCTTCTGCTCCCTCTAATTTAGACTCGATATTGTAATGCTCTCGAAGAAAACGCTTCAAAGAATCAATTCTTTTCTTCAGCTGCGCACTTTTCTCAATGAGCTGTTTGTCGTTCCGGTCAAGCAGATTTTCGAGGAGCGCTTCAACCCGCCATTTCGCCTTGAACGTCAGTTCAGCCTGGCTTCTATAATTAATTAAATCCCCTATTTGCTCTTCTAAAACCAGAATCCTATTGTCCAAAGCTTGGATAGCTTGCCGATCATGTTCAATCTCCCCCACTAGCCGTTTTTCATCCTCCTCAAATGATTCAAGTAAGTAGGGTGACCGCTTCAGCTCTTCATTCAACCAGTCAATTGCATCTTGCAGTCGGTTAGCCTCGTCTTCGACTGCGTGATGCGGATTGCTGCAAAAAGGACATTCTGAAACACGCATTTCCGCCTCTATTGGTACAGGCACAGCTCCCACTTCGCTTGTATATCGTTTTGCGAACTCGATAGAAGATTTAATTGACGCAAGTTTGTGCTGCCGTTTCCGAAGTTCCCCGATTAGTCTGGCCTTATCCCGTTCATGCTCATCTCTTTGCCTTGCGTGTTCGTCCGACAGTGGAAAAGCGATCACCCGCGTTGCTTTCAGCAGTTCTAATGTTCGCATAGGATTCTGCAATGTCTCATCGATACTTCCAATATCAAGGGTCCCGCCGCTAATTGCGGAATATTCCCGAAGAGATTCTTGCAGCTCTTCACGGGCCTTCCTTTTCACTTCAGCTGTCTTCGGAATCTGTTGCTCGATCTGACGGACCTCGGCTTTTAGGGTGTTTAACTCTTGGGATTTCATGAAATAGGTTTGATCCGCGAACCCTGCGAAAATCTTGAAGTGCTCAATTGTTTGTTCTCGTTTTTCTTTCTCATCGAAGCGATAGAAAATCGCATGCTTATTAGCTACCAAGTTTTGGTGCTGCAACATAAACGAGGCAAAACTCCGAATGGAAGGCGTTGGGCTCTTCCTGTTGCCTCGGAACTTCTTCTCTTCTGCGTTTTCATCAACATCCGTTATTACCAGCCCCAAATAGCGCCCTAGCTCCTTCTTGAAATCAGCAAGAGGGATAAAGTACCCCTCGGTAAAATAGGAGGTCCGAAACATATCTTTATCAGCGGCTATCGCGTCATCTGCTTCTTCCTTGATAAAGGCAACAGCACTATCACGTTTGCGCGCCAAGACCAGGTTGGTATCTTTCACGCGAATGACAACAAAGTAAATGGCGCTATTTTTCGTGATCACCCCTTCCGGTACAGTGAAATCTGAACTGCCGAAACAGTAATCGAAGATCTCGATCATGGCACTTTTCCCGGTTGACGATTTTCCGGTGATCACATTGACTCCGGGGGTGAACGATACCGCATGAACAGAGTTTGCGTGATCAACAATACCAATATGACGGATGTAGGCTCTCATAGTGCTTTGACTCCAAGAGATCGATAAATGGCTGGGATCTCATACGGGGCAAACAGGATTCCCAGTTTGTTTGCCGCTCTTGCGGAATTAACCGGGCACAGCGCCGCATTCAGTCTGGAGGCGATGACCCTGACAGAAAGATCTTCTTCAATGGCGATCGAGCCTGAATCAATTGCGTGCTGAATGCACAAGTTAGTCAATGCCTTGTATTCTTCTATTCGCTCACAAAGTCCATAAAACCGTTCGCGAGTCTTGCCCATTGTTCGGATTGAACTGCTAGCCTTGGCACCAGACAGAAACGATCTAGAGGATGGATACAAGACCAAAGGAAGAACCAAATACGACAACAGGATATTCCTTGGCTTCTTAGGCAGTGATGCGTAAAAGAGTTCGAACAATGGGGCTAGAATGAACGGATTGTTGTGGATAACGGTATAGCTGCCGATAGCGTTGCTCATTTCGGTTCAAGCCTCCACGTAATGCCTTTGGAAGGATCATCCGTGTGCATGTGAATGACTCCATTCTTGAAGCTGAGCGGCGGAGTTTCAAAGCTTGGAAAGCTGGGCGGTTGTTCCCCCATTACCTGATCGTAGAAGTTCTGAGAATCTTTGATAACATCGGTTAATTTTCGCAATGCTTGTCGATAACGTGGCTTGTATTGATCCAATACGTTCTTTGCAAATACTTCATAGTGCTGGACGGGAACCTCATAGGCTCCAAGATCATCCAAGACCGTCCGGCTGGCATATAGGTAGTCGTCAATCGCTGCAGGAACTATTTCCTTATACTCAATGTCGAGGATCTTCTTGACGAAAAGTTTATCGGCATGATCCTCCTGTACTACTGCGGTTGCGGATGGTTGGCTGGTCTTCATGTATTTACACGGAAACTGCCGTGTGTCCTTACAATACTTGGATGTAAGTTCTTGCACTTTCAACTCGAATTCACTGTATGAGATCTCCCAAGAATTCAGTATGACCGTTTTAGGGCAGATAATGAATCCAAGCAGTGCGCCGAGAAAATCGTCTCGTTTTGCCTGAAGAATCCCTTTTGCGTGCTTTTCTTTCATCTGAGTGTAGAGATTACTCATCTCTGGACTGCCATGAGCAATGACAAAACGTTGAACAACATTCTGAAGATTATTGTTTCGAACAGGCGCTAGAACCCATTGTTGGATACTCAGCACTTCTGGAATCTTGTGACCGTCGCTTTGGGACTCCAGGCGCTTCTGTTGACGCGCTTCAGCTTGATCATGGATATTATTGAGAATGGAAATGCGGCCAGCAGTGTCTTTCAAGTTCCATTCATTCAGTAAAGACTGACTGCCTATTTCTTGAGTCGTACAGAGCAGTAATGCAGCATATGCAGTTTCGTCAAAATCATCTCGCATCCAATTCTTCAGAGTGGTCCAGAAATTAAGGTGACTGTCTGTTAGAGACTCTCCGTAATGCTTGATTTCCAATTGTTGAGATTCGCTCACGGTTACATCACCATAACGCTCAATGATGACTTTCTGCCCAGAGATCATTCCGAAGCACTTTTCGACTGCAACGTAGAGTTGGTAGAGAGTCCCCTTAAGGGAAGAGCTTGCATCGTTAGAAAGTTTGCTCTTTGTCATTGCGAGTCTGTAGCTGCTGCTTGATGGAATTTATTCGTTTCATCTGAGCCACAATTTAGCGCTTCGTGGAGCACGGCTTCGAGAAGGCGGCGACTTTCGGTTTGGGTGGTGGTCAGCTGCGCTTCCAGGCGGTCGCAGAGGGCCATCAGTTCATCGACTTTGGTGACAATGCGGTATTGTTCGGCGAGGGGTGGGAGGGGAACTAGAACCGCGTTTAGAATTTCAAGGTTGATGTTCTTTTGCGCTGTGGCTGGAGCGAATGCCAGCAAGTCCGCTTTGGCCGTCCGAAGAAAATATTCAAAATATTTTGCACTCTGAAATTCAGAAGCCGGCATGAAGCCGACGACACTGTCGGGGAAACATGCATCGAAGCTCAAGATACCACTGTCAGCAATGTTCGCCGCGATGGTGATGCACAAAGTTCCCTTAGGCCATTTGGCACTCTGAGCGAGTCCAACGTCATTGTATTTGCTCGTATAGGTTTCAATTACACCCTTGGAGCGAGCGACATCCCCGGTTTGGACCAGCAAGTGTGTCCCGCCATCGAATAGTAAACGGTCGTTGCGGGGACGGTGCTTCGATTTTCCCCGGCCAAAGATTCCAAGTTCGGGAAACCGCGCCCAGACCCAAGAATGATGCAGAGCAAAAGGCGCTTGCCTGTCATCTACTGGAGAAAGCACGATATCATTTTTTCTTTTTCCTTCTTTTACCAACCGTGTTTTCCCCTCCTTAATACGTCTGAGCAATTCGGAGGCGGGTTCGTCATTGGGGTCTTGCGGGGCGAGTTTGCCACGGACGGCGAGGTTTAGGATGGTCTGGCGGAGTTGCTGGATATGTTCGAGGCGTGTGGTGAGGCGTGGGAGGTGGTTGAAGTAGAAGCGGGCGTGGTCTTGGAATGCGGATGGGCCATCGGCGGGCTGGTTCAGGCGATTCAGGCTGGCCGCCGCTAGCCGATCCCGCTGGCTCTCCCGTTCTGCCTGTGCCGCCTCCAATCGATCACACAGCGCCATCAATTCATCCACCTTGGCGACGATACGGCGTTGTTCGGCGAGCGGTGGGAGGGGGAAAGCAATATTCAGAAGTTCTTCGACCTTGATACCTTTCACTGTCAGACCAGTTCCCTCGAATCCGTGAGTCTTGAAGAAGATGAAATGGTAGTCGGTAGCGGAAAGGCTTGACAATGACAGTGCTCGAAGATCCTGATTGATTGCGATGGGAACTCGGTTGATCGATAGTTTCCCCAGACCCATGCGTGTGACGACGATGAGGTTTCCAGGTGGAATCAAATTTGAGGAGCTATCGGCCAATCCGGCTTTGGTAATCCGGTCAATTGTCTCGTCGACATACTTTCCTTTACCCACATCCTTCACACTCGCCCAAAAGATGTCGCCATCCCAGTAGCTCGAATTATTCTTCGATGGTGTACCACCTCCAAGATGGCTATTAACCGTCTCGCCGAGCGGCACCCATTCCCAGCTTGTAGGAATTTCACAAGGTGCCTTGGCCCTATCAATGGCTGCCAGGGGTCGTGACTCCTTGATCTTCCCCGCCTTCACCAACCGTGCCTTCTCCTCATGAATCCATTTAATCAGTTCGGATGCTGGTTCGTCCTTGTGGTCTTGCTCGATCAGTTTTCCCCGCACGGCGAGGTCGAGGATGAAGCGGCGAAGGCGAGGAATGGCATCGGGGGCTTCGCTGATGCGGTCGAAGTGATCCAGGAGTTGCGTGGGCCTCACAGGAGTTCACCATAGAGAGCACCTGATGGCCAATTCTTCGGCAATTTCGCAGAAGGCTTCTGCGAAATCTGAGGCGCACGCTCCCTTGTAACCTTCTCCTTCATCGCAGCAGTGCCTTCTCTAAGATGGCCTTGAGCTGATCTCGGAGCGCATCGGTTTCCTTTTCTGCCGCGTCGAGTTTTTGCAGCAGTTCATCCGGGTCGCCGTGGTCGGCGGCGACGGTGTGCGGGTTTTTGAAGTCCAAGTTGTACCCGCGGGCTTTGACTTCGTCGGCCGTCACCTTCCACGTAACCTCAGTTTCCTTGCGGCCTTTTCGTTTCGCCCCGCCCCACCAGTCGATGCAGGGCTTCAGATGCTCGAATCGGATGGGTTTGGTCATCGAGTACGCTTTCTGCCCATCGGGGATGCGGTGCTCGTAGAACCAGATATCTTTGGTCGGCTCACCTTTCTCGAAGAATAAGAGATTGGTGCCGATGGAGGCGTAGGGTTTGAAGACGCTATTGGGCAGACGGACAATCGTGTGGAGGTTGCACTCCTCCATGAGATGTTCCTTGAGCCGCGTCTTGACGCCTTCGCCAAAGAGCGAGCCGTCGGGCAACACCACGGCTGCGCGGCCGCCTGATTTGAGCAGGCGCACGATGAGAGCGAGGAAGAGATCCGCTGTCTCGCGGGTCTGAAAATGTTTCGGAAAGTTGCTTTCGATCCCGTCTTCTTCCTTGCCACCGAAGGGCGGATTGGTCAGGACGATGTCCACCCGGTCCGCCTGCCCATAGCTGATATAGGGTCGGGCCAAGGTGTTGTCGTGGCGCACAAACGACGGATCGTCGATGCCGTGCAAGAGCATGTTCGTGACGCAGAGCATGTGCGGGAGCTGCTTCTTCTCACATGCACGCAAGGCCTGCTGCATCTTCTGTTCGTCGGCTGGTTTCTTCACATAGTGCTCGCGCATGTGGCGAATGGCACAGGTGAGGAAGCCGCCGGTGCCGCAGGCTGGGTCTAAGAGAATCTCGCCTGGGTGTGGATCTATACGATCGGCCATGAAGGCGGTGACGGCGCGGGGAGTGTAATACTCGCCCGCGTTCCCGGCACTCTGGAGATCCGTCAAGATCTGTTCGTAGATATCACCGAAATGTTGGCGCTCGGTCAGGTTGTTAAAGTCGACGACGCTTATCTTATTGATCACCTGGCGCATGAGCTGGCCGGACTTCATGTAGTTGTAGGCGTCTTCAAATACATCCCGCACAACTCGACGGCGTCCGTCCTTCGCGGTGCCGGATAGTTCCTTGAGCGAGGGAAAGAGCTCATCGTTGACGAAGATCATGAGAGGTTCGCCGGTGATTCCTTCGGGGTCCGCAGCCCATGTACGCCACTGGAGCTTTTTCGGGATGGGCGACCGATAGTCCTTCTGCATCGCTTCGAGTTCCAGGTCCTGGTCGTCGATGATCTTCAGGAAGAACATCCAGCAGAGCTGGGAGATGCGCTGGGCGTCGCCATCGACGCCGCTATCCTGGCGCATGATGTCTTGGATTGATTTGACGGTGTTACGGACAGACATAATAGTTAAGAGTCCAGATTTCTCAAAGATTGTTTGACCTCAAGCGAGAGCTTGTAAAGTGGATCTTCGTTAGCAGTTGGATAAAGTGCGTCCTTGCTGACTCTAGGAAAAGTATCCCGCTTCCAAAACTTGTTGGGGTCGAAGCGGAATTTGGCGACGAGGCGGCGACCGAAGTCTATCTCGTAATGCTTGTAATGCACCTTTTGATCATAGTCGGCCATTTCTGGGTATTCACCAAGCAAGTAGCCTTCCTGAATGTGGGGGCGAACAGCTGAAGGTGGGCACGCACTGACGAGCCTGACAACTTGGAGGCCAGCCTCTGCGCTTGCAGTGATTGCCCCGCTCAAATTCGGCACACCAAGTACAAACACAAAGGCGCTCTCTTCCGCTCCTAGCGATGCGAAAGATGCTGCGATGCGGAGAGAATGGGTGAGGTCCAGTAGCGGCGTCCGGCATACATCGTAATGCTGAAGGATTGACCAACGGAGAATTTGATACCGCTGGAGCCTTACATGGCCAAGGAAACCCGCCTCTGTATAGAGAGTAGCGAGTTCCGTTTCTGCGACCTTAAGCTTCTTGAAGCGATTAATGAGAGTGTCCTGGTCTGGATTCGTTAATATCCCGTGTTTAGGGCGAAACAGAGTCGGCTTGAGTGAAGTATTTCTATCTTTATTTCTATAGTCCTCATCTTGCCCCCTGAAAAGCAGGACGTGTTTCCGGTTTCTGAATTGAAGCTCGGCGACCTTTGTGGCCAGTTCCAGAAATGAACTTACTCGGTGGCCGTCTGCTTTTCGTACAGTTGTACAGGTGGCATCCTTCGCGTTCGGATGACTATCAAAGAATGACCACATTTTGCTTGTACCAATCGTTTCCATAATCTCCTATGCCGCTGAGTGGTAGAGAGCCGACTGGAGATCGTGAACAGCTTTCTCGAAGCCGTTCCGTCCGCCGAAGGTTTTCAACAGTTCGATGGGAGTCCCCATGGCGTCGAACGGCGAAATTTTTAGGATATGCGGATCGTCGAGGTTGGTGACACCTTCGTCCTGGTATTTCTGGAGTAGCGCTTCCAGCACTGCGCGGGCTTGCTTGCCGTATTTGGTGAAGACATCGCGCTTACGGACGTTCTCCACGCGTTCTCGTCGGGTGAGCGGCGGCTGGTCAAAGGCCACGTGGCAGATGAGGTCGAAGGGGTCGAGATCCTTCCCGACTTCCTCGGCTAACGGTTCGAGCAAGACGCCCTCGCCTGCGAGTTCGTCGATGATGGCCTGTTTCTGCTCGGTGGCGTTCCATCTTTTGAGAAAGGCGTTGAGGCTTGCGTAGCTCTTTCGGAGTGTCTTCTTGGAATAGTCGCGCAAGGATTCAGTCACGAGCTTGCCATATTCATCGAGGTACTCGATACGCTCCGCAATCACGGTGACCTCGTGGCCATGAATGTAGTACTTGCCCGGTTTATTCCCGCCAGGTGGGATCGTGATATCCGGCTGAGCGGGATCGACCACAATTGTTTCGTCCTCACCGGGCGTCAGGGGAATGGGGTCTTCTTCATCGATTGGTGGCAGAACGTTGTCAGGCGGCGCCATCGAATCATCCTCACCTGGCTCGTAGATCTGCACCGGTTCGCCGTCGAAGTCGGGGTCCGCAAAGTGGTTGGTGGCCTTACGAAAGTCGATGAGCGTGAAATAATACTTCTTGCTGTCCTCATGCACGCGAGTCCCACGGCCCACGATCTGTTTGAACTCGGTCATCGAGCCGACCTCGCGATCGAGCACGATCAGGCGGCAGGTTTGGGCATCGACCCCGGTGGAGAGCAGCCGTGATGTGGTGACGATCACAGGGTATTTGGCCTCCGGGTCAATAAAGTTGCCGATCTGGGCGCAGCCTTCGGCATCATCGCCGGTAATGCGCATGACATAGCGTTCGTTCTGCTGGACGAGATCGGGGTTCTCGTTAATCAGGGCCTGGCGCATACGCGCGGCATGCTCAACGTCCACACAGAAGACGATGGTCTTTTGGAACCGGTCGCCACTTTCCTTCAAGAACTCGCTGACTTTATGCGCGACGCGCTTGGTCCGCTCGTCGATGATGAGGTTCCGATCATAATCTTTCTGGTTATAGATACGATCTTCGATCTCGTGGCCGTACTTGTCGGTCTCTCCCTTTGTCGGACGGTAGCCTTCCACATCCACATCCAGATGGACTTTCACGACTTTGTAGGGCGCGAGGAACCCGTCGCGGATGCCTTCCCTGAGCGAGTAGGTGTACACGGGTTTGCCGAAATAATGGATATTCGAGACGTATTCAGTTTCCTTCGGCGTGGCAGTCAGGCCGATCTGGGTGGCAGTGGAGAAGTAGTCGAGAATCTCGCGCCAGGCGGAATCCTCCGCCGCGCTGCCGCGATGACATTCGTCGATCACGATGAGGTCGAAGAAGTCGGGCGAGAGTTCCCGGAAGAGCTTTTGGGATTCCTCCGGCCCGGTGATGGCCTGATAGAGTCCGAGGTAGATCTCGTAGGAGGTGTCGATGCGTCGATGCTTCTTGTCCACGGCGGTCGGTAGATTAATCTCGCTGCCGTCCTCGCGTTCGATGGTTTTGGAACTCGTGCTGAGTTTGGCCATCGTTTTCCCAAAAGGGCGGAAGTCGTTGACCATGGTCTGATCGATCAGGACGTTGCGATCGGCGAGGTACAGGATGCGTTTCTTGCGTTTGGCTTTCCACAAGCGCCAGATGATTTGAAAGGCGGTGTAGGTCTTGCCGGTGCCGGTGGCCATGACGAGGAGGATGCGATCCTGGCCTTTGGCGATGGCCTCGATGGTCTTGTTGATTGCGATGCGCTGGTAATAACGCGGCTCCTTGCCGCTCGCGTCGTCGTGGTAGTTCTGGAGGACGACTTCTTCCTGCCAGGGCGCCAAGCCTTTCCACGCGCGGTACTTCTGCCAGAGTTTCTCCGGTGCAGGGAAGGCGTTGAGGGATACGTCGGTTTCCAACTTGCCGCTCTGGCCAGTTCGGTCATGAAACAGAAACGCGTCGCCGTTCGATGAGAAGACGAAGGGAATGTCGAGGATCGTGCCATACTCCAAGGCCTGCTGCATGCCAGCGCCGACGGCGTAGTTGTTGTCCTTGGCCTCGATCAGGGCGATGGGGATGTTCGGCTTGTAGTAGAGAATGTAATCGGCGCGCTTGGCTTTACCGCGAGTGACGAGCTTCCCTCGAACAATGATCCGGCCCTTCGTGAAATAGACCTCTTCGCGGATTTGGGACAGGACGTCCCACCCCGCCTGCTCGACGGCAGGCGTGATGAACTTGGTGCAGAT
>Ga0163144_10026619_pt1 | contig 11235 bp, 5 predicted proteins | sample OliLak19BULKMAT1_FD_123175 | JGI IMG/M metagenome (GOLD analysis project Ga0163144, IMG submission 123175) | Freshwater microbial mat bacterial communities from Lake Vanda, McMurdo Dry Valleys, Antarctica - Oligotrophic Lake LV.19.BULKMAT1 | ecosystem: Environmental > Aquatic > Freshwater > Lake... | reverse complement strand
GTCTTCCGACGGCCAGCAAACCAAAACGGAAATGGTCTACCAATACCTCACCGGCCCGCGCTTCCGCCATCGGATGGAGGCCATCGTCGAAGCGTTTTCTACGATGCAGGAAGACCTCGACAAGGAAAGAAAAGTGATAATGAAGCAATGGGCCAAGCGCGAGGAACAAATCGATCGGGTGATGGGCGCTACGGTGGGAATGTATGGGGATCTGCAGGGGATAGCCGGGAAGTCGTTGCAGGAGATTGAAGGGCTCGAACTGAAGGCTTTGGGGGTAAACGAGTCGGAGTCCTGACGGAATGCGCCTTTAGCCTCATTAAACTGATCAAATGATTCATATTGAAACCATCGATTTGGCTCCACGCGGTATCACGCTGCCCAGCGACCGCGTCGGGATGGTTATTGCCCAGCCTTACCTTACGCTCACGAACAATGAACCCTACCGATGCACACCGGCGGCCAAAGCCGGGCAATTGGCAGTTCTGACCGCGACATTGGACGTTGCCCGCGCGGCGCCGCACGGTGCGCCAAAGACGCACTTTACCGTCTTTCCTGAATACAGCATTCCCGGGCTCGACGGGGTCGCGCAGGTGCAGGCCGCGTTGGAGGCCGACGATTGGCCCATCGGTACTCTTGTCATTGGCGGGACCGATGCGCTGAACAAAGTCGAGTTTGCAACACTCGCAGCTTCGCCGCGCACTTACCTCAACACCAACCACAATCCGCTGCCGCGGATTGCAGACAATGAGTGGATTAACTGCGGCATTACGTGGGCGAAGGCTGCTGACGGAACGATCGAACGCTGGCTCCAACCCAAGCTCTCCCCCGCATGGCCTGAGCAAGATGTCGCTTATCAGCGCATGTTTTGTGGCAACTCGGTATTCACGTTCAAAGGCGCGTTTGAAAATAACACCCAATACCATTTTTCCACGCTCATCTGCTTCGATTGGGTGTTTAGATCGAATAACCAACAGGCTTGGAATTGGGTATTGAATGACCTACGGCGGCAGGTGGCGCCCGGCGAGCTCTCACTGTCGTGGTTCTTTGTCATTCAGCACAATCCAAAACCGTCGCATGACACATTCCTCACTGAGGTCGGCGGCTTTTTTGACCAAAACATTGTGCCAAACGTGCGCCGCGACCGCACTTGTTTGGTGTTCGCAAATAACGCTGACCTCCCCGACCCCGGCCGCGCATCCGAATTCGGTGGGACGAGCCTGATTTTTTCTCGGCAGGCTCAATTTGCCATGCCGACCTGCTATGCGACATTCTCCAACGGCGGCGAACGATTCCGATCCAGCACGCTGCTTTTGCCCTACCAGGACGTGTATTTTCGGGAGCGAGGTGCGTGCATTCATTCGTTTGTCCAAGTGAATCCCGCTTCACTCAACGCGGGAGCTGCAGGGCGCATATTCCCGGTTGAACGTCCTTTTGTTTTTCCGCTCAATGGCACCGTCGACCCGCGCGCCCCCGCCGCAGAAGTTCCCTCCTGCATCAAATGGCTGAACGATGAACTGGACGCGCTCCCCAGCTTGAGTGTCCAGTATCCCGCCGCAGTGCTCGCGGGCCAAGCTAATAACGCCCACCAACACTCAATTGCGGCGCTGCGGGCGATTCCCGCGCAATCTACAACCCATGCAGTGAAGCTGGCCGCCAGCGAATCGAAGGCCAAACATGCCGATGAGTGGGACTGCATTGAAGCCGAAGCGGTCGAACACCTCATCCACACCATTGACATTATCGATCTTGGGTTTCCGCATCCCGTGGTTGGTGCCGACCCAGCCCACGCCACGGCGGTCATGAACGGCCAGACGGTCGATCTTCTCGCCATCCGCGGTACCACGCACGAGGCGTGCATCGAGCACTCCAAAATTTTCCTCCCTCTTCCGCGCCGGCAGGTTTTGCTTGTTTCACGAGATCGGGACAACACCCCGTGGCGGCAGAAATTCGGGAGTTTCCTGAATCCGGATACCCCACAACTCGGAAAGGAGCGCAGGTTCACTGATCCGCAGGGCGGTTCGCTGCACTTAGGCTACGAGAAGCTGTTGGATTCCTTCCGCCACTCGCCAACGCCGGCGGCCGTGCAAGGAGCGATCAATGCCGAACTCGTCGCCTAGCACGAATCCGGGCGCCGACGTGCGCGCCTATCTGGCGAATATTTTGCCCAACGCAGGACTAACTGACGCCACTGTCAATTCCGAGTATCAGCCACTCCTGCTCATGCGAACCGGACATATTATGGCCGCGTTCGCTTTTGCGAACGGCGACATACGCAAGAGTTACGAGGCCCTCTACGGGAGCTTCAAGACATACTACGCCACTCAACAGGGCCAGTGGGACGCCCTCGACCTCGCGTTCGTCTTCTGCGTCCAGTCCGGCTTTGCGCAGCTCGATCAGTTCTGTTCGAATGTCGAAACTGACGTCTATTTCTGCCGGAAATTCGTCATCCCGCTTACCACTCCACTGGGTGCTTCGTTGGCGCGGCTCCCGTTTCTACCGCTCACGCCGCTACACGGTCAGTCCCTCCGACCGGCTTCGGCTCAGACTTTTCTACAGCGATGCGGCGTGCCGGCCGTCCTCGCGAAATTCCTAGTGGTCCAGCATGAGCGAAGCCCGGAGGGGATCGTAGAGGACTGCACTACGGGAAAGTTCGGTGAGCCGCGACCAGTCTCTGCCGCATCCACCGCGCCGGTCGTTCAGTCGGAAAGGCCAATTGAGCGAGTCCGGCTCGAAGGGCTGGAGATTCAGAACTTTCGCGCCTATCGCAAACCACAGACTTTCGCGCTTGGGGCCGATGTCACCGTCCTGTATGGGCCGAACGGATTCGGCAAGACCTCATTTTTTGACGCCGTCGACTTTGCCATCACAGGCGGAATCGGCCGCGTCGAGTCCCGTCGGCAATCCGACTTTGCAAAGACTGCCCGGCATCTCGACGCCGGTTCCGAAGAGAGCACTGTCTCGCTCACATTCCGGAGCAACGGAGTTGTCCGCAAGATCACGCGCTCGGTCAGTAACCGCAAGCAGGCCCTCCTCGATAATCGGCCGACGGACCGCAAAGCCATCCTGTCCGAACTCACCGGCGGCGACATTCCTGCGACCGACCGGGTGGAGAACTTCGTGAGTCTGTTCCGCGCCTCGCACCTGTTTAGCCAAGAACATCAGGAACTCACGAAAGATTTTCAGGATGATTGCCTGTCGGTGGCTATTGTCTCGCGAATGCTCGCGTTCGAAGACTACGCCAACGCAGTCAACAAGGCCGCCAGGGTTCTTGAAGTAGTGCAAACGGCAATTGCCGATGCCAGCCAGGAGATCAGAGTTCTGACAGAACAGATTGCCGCCGACAATAAGGAGCTCGAGCGATTGGGCCAGACGGCGAAGGCGCACACCAACATCGGGGCACTCGATACGGAGATCGACGCACTCCGAGCCAAACTCGTAACGGTCGGGATTGCAGTCACACCCGCAATGCCCGACGTGACGATGGTGCGTGGTTGGCGAGCCGCGCTGGAATCACGGTATTCGCAGATTGAGACCGCCAGCGAACGGTTGGCAGTTCTGGCCAAAGAGGTGGCTGGGCTGCCACGAACGCGAGCAGAGCTTGAGGACCTGCAGCAGGAGCTTGCACACAAAGAGCGGACGCTCAAAGCTGCAGAAGAAAAACGGATTGCCGCCCAGCTTGCGGTACAGCATGCCGATCAGCGGCTGGCCGAAATGACCGCCAAGCGGGTGGAAGCGCAGGCACGAGCGGATTTGTACCTGTGGGTCCGAAACGCCCAGCCCGGGTACGCCCGGCTGGTCGCGCAGCAGCGCGAGCTCGGCGCAGAATTGGAGCGTGCCACCGAGGCGCTGGCGGAACTGCGCGCGGCGGAAAACAAAGCGGTTGGAGAACTGCACTCAAAGGAAGCCGCTGCCACACAATTCGCCAAAGAACTAGAGGCCCGCCGTGTCGATCTGGTGGCAGCGCAGGCCCTGCATCAAGCGATACCCGCCTGGCTGGCCAACCGAACCCGGCTGGCCGTGGTCCTGCAATCCGAAGAGGTACAGCTCAAAGCTCTAGAGTCATTGCGCGCTGAGGAGCGCGAACTTGCCCCGCAGCTCGCGGCAGTGACCGCAGACGAGGCGCGGTTGGCTCGCCAGATCGCTGAGGCCGACAAGAACCAGTCCGAACTTCGGGTGCTGATTTCCCAATTGCAGCGTCATGTCAATACAGGTACCTGCCCGTTGTGTGGAGAAGATCACGGTTCAAAAGACCAGCTGCTGCAACGTATCCAAGGGCATGTTGCGGTCGACGCAGCAAGCAGCGCGCGGGCGGACCTTACAGGTGTCCGGGAGCAGGCCAAACAGTTTGGCGAACGGGTTGCCGCTAACAAGCAGAGGCAGCAAGCGGCAGACGATCAACTCGCGGCACTTAGGAACGAGCGTGCAAGGCTTGAAACCGAGATCGCTAGCTTAGCGACCGCCGCATCCAAGCTTGCTGTCGCACTGGAGATCGCAGACACCGCGCCGAACGAACAGGTGGCTGCTCTTATTAGCCGGCTCCACAATGAGATGGCGGCTCTCGACAAGCAAGGGCAGGCGGCCGGGGCCGCCATTGAGGCCGCGCGGGCGATCGTCGTGAATGCGAAGCATACGGTCGCAGCCAAAAATACAGAGGCCGACGAAAAGAAGGCTGCACTGGCTCGCACGCAGGAGGATGTCACCCGTTTGCGCGCGGACCCCCGGCTGATCCAGCTCGCTCTCGATATTGAACCTGGCCAGCTCGCCGAACTTGAGCAGCTCAATTTGAAGCATCTTGAAGGATTCAAGTCCGAGGCGGCAAAGGCGGAGACGGAAATCAATCAGAAAAAGCTGGAAATGAGCGTGCTTCAACAGGAAGCGACGTCGCTCAAGACGCAGCTTGCGGCGTTGCGCACTCAAATCGGCAATTTGCAAAAAGCCGTCACCCAGATCACAGCTAGGTTGAAGGAGTCAGCGCTACCGGCCGACTCGAATGAAGAATCGCTGCCCGCATTGATTGCAGAACAATCCCGCCTGCAGGCGCAGTTACTTGCCCTCAGGGATGCCGCGTCCAGTCTGGAACTAGCAATGGACGTTGCGACGACTGCGGCGGCGCTGACAACGCTGCGACAGACCGCCCGGAACCGGGAACTGGCGGTCGCTCGAGCGGCAGCCAAGCGCGACGCGCACCTGCCATGGCTAAAGTATTTCGAAGGGGTCTCGCGGTTGGTAGCTTTGCAGCAAAACGAGGGCATCGTCAATTTCACTCGCGAGTATGGCCCGCGGACATCGGTTATCCAGCGGAGGCTCCGCTCCGTCTATGGGTTCGATGACATCGAAATCAGTAGCCGAGAATCGACCATCAGCGTCCGGGTCAGGCGACGCGGCGAGGTACTGCGGCCCACTGACTATTTCAGCCAGTCGCAGCAGCAGACTCTCTTGCTCGGGTTGTTTCTGACTGCGTGCAGCTCGCAAACCTGGTCGGCGTTTTCGCCCGTGCTTCTTGACGATCCGGTGACGCATTTCGATGACCTGAACACCTACGCCTTTCTAGATCTGCTCGATGGCCTGCTCGAATCCGAGGTCGAAAAACGCCAGTTCATCATCTCCACCTGCGATGAAAAGTTGCTCCAACTTGCGCGCCAGAAATTCCGTCACTTGGGTGAGAGGGCGAGATTTTACCAGTTCACCGCTATCGGGGCAGATGGACCTACTGTCAACGATGTGTCCTGAGCTAGTCCGAATAAAAGGGACCCTCAAGCAGGAAGACCTCAACATGGAAAGAAAAGCGATCATGAAGCAATGGGCCAAGCGCGAGGAACAAATCGATCGGGTGATGGGCGCTACGGCGGGAATGTATGGGAATCTGCAGGGGATTGAGGGGCTGGGTTTCCCTGCGCTTGAAGATGGGGCGGCGCTTAAATGAACACGCTGAGTGTAACAGTCCGTTATCGCCCGATTCGCATCGGTTGGTGCATCCGCGCTGGCGATTTCGAGGCTATGCGTGAAGCTCTTAAACTCACATTCACCATGTGGGGTGGCCGCTATAATCCATTGATTCCGGTTGATGACTTTGATTTTGCGAGTTCATTAATTCGTCTATTTCGTGTTGACGTCTTATGGCCAGTTTCCAAGGACGATGTCGTCAATAAATTTATTGAACGATTCCCCCATCTCCCCAACCCATTTTTTCATGAAGAGCTGTTTGTTCCATATGAGAACAGTAAACGCGGCCCACAGATTGTAGATATTTATCACCCGATTCGCCGCCTTTACGAAGAACACTTCAAGAATAACCCATCCCCTGATACCACGGTTACGATTTTCGAGTGGCAGGCAGAAGACCCGCTTGCGGACGTTTTGCTCGCCACTTTAGGTGCTGTTCCCAAGGCTGATGTGTCTGGCACAGACTATCCTTTCTTGCTGAAGCGTGACCTATCGGCCAAGACGGTTGTATTGACCCCAGCGGAGCCGTTGCCTCAATTTGCAGAGAAAAATTTGGCAGTGTCTGCCTTCTGCCGCGCATTTATTCAGCAGCACTACTCTGTCCAGAATTATTGGGGGCATCCAGGGCTTTATGTTGGAAGTGTAAGCAACTTTGATGACCAGGTTACTTTCTGGAATCTACGCGCAACGAACACGTCGCTGATGTTCTATGATCCATGCCACGCGGCGAGATTCGAGCCTAATCTGACCAAGTGGCTCGAAATCCTTCGTTCGCGGCCAAGCGGCCGATTTGAATCGGACAATTCAATTTCAGTGTGGTTCAAGGAAGGCGTGCGGGAACCGGACGTCAGCGGGTTCGGACAAGGGTTGCGCTTATGCACTGCGCGCGATGGGACATGGAACGGCCCCAACATCAAGGCGCCGTATATGTATTTCTCCGAGGGATCGGCGCTTGCAGTAATCGGGGAAGAGTCCGGCAGCTTACCAAAGGTGTCATTTCAGCTTCCGCCAAAGCCATTCTACGAAGATACGAAGCTATACGATCAGCACATGGTTGTCTCTGTTGACCCTGGAATCGGATTGTTCGGCAATGAACGAGCTACCCTTCAGACCCCCTTTATACCTGAACTCAACGAGTACTATGGGCGAAATTACTATTTCGAATGGGATAAAGCCCGAGCAGAACCGGATGGACTAGGGATTATCAGCCACGCCAATCGGGCCGACTTATCTCTTAGCGCACTTAATGTTGTTGAGCTTGTAAAACAACTATTTTTGAGCTCTGGGATTGACGCAACCCTCAGCACCCCTGGACTGATCGCAACTCGGTTGATTCAGCAAATGGGCGGACTTCAGAAGTGCCGTGTATTTAAGATCGGCGGCGTCAGGACGCTAATTGAGCAATGCAAACCGGATCAATCCTTTACTCGTAGCGGAGCACTTCAGACTATCCGAGCGGATCCCATCACGGGAATAGAATCGTTTGACCAATATAAAGACCTTTTTATCGAACAACGACCTCATGGTGTCGAACTCAAGGCAGAGGCTGTTCTGGCTTACCTGCTCAAACGAGGAGTATTTCGCGCGGGCTTGGTTTTCGGTTGTCCAAGCTGCACGCTAGATTTTTGGATATCGATTGATGACGTCGGCAGCGAGGTGTCTTGTGAGTACTGCGGCCATACTTTCAATGTAACGCCGCTCCTCAAAGACCGCGACTGGCGGTTCAGGCGCTCTGGCCTTTTTGGCCGAAACAACAATCAGGAAGGCGCCATACCTGTCCTCTTGACTCTGCAACAGCTACATACAACTTTCCATTCGAACGAAATACTTTTCACAACGGCAATGAAACTTAAATCGAATAACGCACGCGCCATAAATTGTGAAACAGATTTTGTGGCGATCGTTCAACGTCCCATTGATGGAAAAATAGACATCGTAATCGGGGAATGTAAAACTCGAAAAGAAATCACAGATGATGACGTGAATAATCTTCAAGCCGTTGCCGATGCTTTCTCGGGCGATCGATTCAACGTCTTCATCATCTTTGCGAAGCTGAGTTCTTTTTCCCCAGACGAATTGGCGCGGGTACGCAGGCTTAATAGTGAATACCACCGACGTGTCATTCTGTTCACGGCTCGTGAACTTGAGCCGTACCGCCTATACGAACGAACCGCTCAGGAATTCAAGATCGACCGCCATGCCGTCAGCTTCGAAGACATGACAAACATCACAGAGAAAGTCTTTTTTCAGCCGAGTGTTAGCGAGTGAATTGTAGGCAATGAAACCTAAACAAAAACTCGAACTTATTTGGATCGGGAAGGAGAACCGGCCGAAGTTGGAGCCGCGGATTCTGCTGGAAGACCCGGCGAAGAGCTATCACGCGAAGCACCGTGTCACCAGCGCCGACTGTTTCGACAACCGGCTGATCTTCGGCGATAACCTGTTGGCGTTGAAGGCACTGGAGGCGGAGTTTGCGGGCAAGGTGAAGTGCGTGTTCATTGACCCGCCGTACAACACCGGTAGCGCCTTCACGCATTACGATGACGGGGTAGAGCATTCGATCTGGCTGTCGCTGATGCGTGATCGGCTGGAGATTATCCGGCGCTTGCTGGCGGAGGATGGTTCGTTGTGGATTACGATTGATGATAATGAATGCCATTATTTGAAGGTGATGTGTGATGAGGTGTTTGGGCGGGTAAATTTTGTGGCGTCAGTGATTTGGAGAAAGAACTACGCTCCCAAATCAAGCGCGAAGCATTTTTCAGTAGATCACGATTACGTGCTGATCTACGCAAAGAACGAGGATCTCTGGAAACCCAATCCGATGCCTCGGTCAGAGAAGCAGGACAAAGCATACAAGAACCCAGACAACGATTATCGTGGCGTTTGGAAGACAAGTGATCTTTCTGCCCGCAACCCTTATAGCTTGGGTATTTATTCTGTTACTGGTCCATCTGGGCGAGTCATCGACGGACCGCCTAAAGGACGGTTTTGGTCGATTTCCAAAGACAAATTATTGGAACTGGATGCCGAAAATAGAATTTGGTGGGGTAAAGGCGGGGACTCGATACCCCAGCTCAAAAGATTCCTGACAGATGTAAAGCAAGGTATTGTTCCGCAAACGCTCTGGCCTTATGAGGAGGTAGGACATACGCAAGACGCGAAGAAGGAAATTGTCGCGCTTTTTGGGGAAGATGTGTTCGCCACACCGAAGCCAGAAAAACTGATGAAACGCGTTGTTGAAATCGCCACAAACCCCAACGACCTCGTCCTCGACTCCTTCGCTGGTTCCGGCACCACCGGCGCTGTCGCCCAAAAAATGGGCCGCCGCTGGATCATGATCGAGCTGGGCGAGCACTGCCATACGCACATCATCCCGCGCCTGAAAAAAGTCATCGACGGCGAAGACTCCGGCGGCATCACGAAGACCGTAGCCTGGAAAGGCGGCGGCGGCTTCCGCTACTACCGGCTCGCGCCCTCGTTGCTGGAAAAAGACAAGTGGGGCAACTGGGTCATCAACCAGACCTACAACGCCGCGATGCTGGCCGAGGCGTTGTGCAAGCTGGAAGGCTTTACCTATGCGCCCAGCGATTCGGTGTACTGGCAGCACGGCCATTCGACTGAGCGCGATTTCGCCTATGTCACGACAGCCAGTTTGAGCCATGAACAGTTACAGCAACTGAGCGACGAGGTCGGCTCCGAGCGTTCTCTGCTGGTGCTCTGCACCGCCTTTCGCGGGCGTGGGGACTACCCGAATATTACTGTCAAGAAAATTCCCAAGCAGGTGCTCTCGCGCTGCGAGTGGGGTCATGATGATTACAGCCTGCAGGTGGAGAATCTTCCCAAAGCGCCGCCTGAGCTTGGCCAGCAAGCTCTCTTTGGTGAAGGCGAGAAACCATGAATCGTCACGTCAACGCCATTGCCGGGAGGCTGTCGCTGCGCCCGCCCCAACGCCGGTCGCTGGAGATACTCGACCGCGTGACCGAGATCGTGCCGCCACGCAAAGAGGCAGACATCGCTGCGGCGCTGGAAACCATCCGCAGCGAGTTCCCTTCGGTCACTGATTTCGAGCGGGATTTCCCGTCGCTGTGCTTTGCGCTGGCCACGGGTGTCGGCAAGACGCGCCTGATGGGGGCTTTCATCAGTTACCTGCATCTGGCCCACGGCATTAACAATTTTTTTGTGCTGGCGCCCAACCTGACCATTTACAACAAGCTGATCGCGGACTTCACGCCGAATACGCCGAAGTATGTGTTCAGGGGTATTGCCGAGTTTGCGACGGACGCGCCGGCGATCATCACCGGTGACAACTACGAGTCTATGGCCGGTACGCTGTTCGATGCTTTGCTCCGCTGCAAGATCAACATCTTCAACATCTCCAAGATCAACTCCGAGGTTCGTGGCGGAAAATCTCCTAAAATCAAGAGGTTATCGGAGTATATCGGGGAGAGTTATTTCGATTACCTGGCCGGACTGCCGGACCTGGTGCTGCTGATGGATGAGTCGCACCGCTACCGCGCCAGCGCGGGCGTGCGTGCCATCAATGAACTCAAGCCAATCCTCGGGCTGGAGCTGACTGCAACGCCATTCGTTGAATCCAACCGCGGTCCGGTGCCGTTCAAGAATGTGGTGCTGCATTATCCGCTGGGCCAGGCAATGGCCGATGGCTTTGTCAAGGAGCCGGCCGTCGTCACGCGCAAGAATTTCAATCCGGCCGGCATGTCACCGGAAGAGATCGAACGTCTCAAGCTGGAAGACGGCGTGCGCCTGCACGAGAGCGTAAAGGTCGAGCTGGAAACTTACGCCCGCGAAACCGACAACCCGATCGTGAAGCCTTTTCTGTTGGTGATCGCGCGCGATACCACCCATGCTGGACAGTTGCTGCAACTGGTGCAATCGGATGCTTTTTTCGCCGGACGATATAAAGAAAAGGTTATCCAGGTCGACTCCAGCAAGACTGGCGCCGACGAAGAGGAGATGATCGCCCGCCTGCTAAAGGTGGAGCACACGGACGAGCCGACGGAGATTGTCATTCACGTCAACATGCTCAAAGAAGGCTGGGACGTGACCAACCTCTACACCATCGTGCCGCTGCGGGCCGCCAATGCCCGCACGCTGATTGAGCAATCCATCGGCCGTGGTTTGCGCCTGCCGTACGGCAAGCGCACGGGTGTAACGGCAGTGGACCGACTGAACATCGTCGCGCATGACAAGTTTCAGGAGATTGTCGACGAGGCCAACAAGCCCGATTCCGCGATACGCATGCAGACGGTGGTACTGGACCCGGATCAG
>Ga0163144_10026617_pt1 | contig 11235 bp, 8 predicted proteins | sample OliLak19BULKMAT1_FD_123175 | JGI IMG/M metagenome (GOLD analysis project Ga0163144, IMG submission 123175) | Freshwater microbial mat bacterial communities from Lake Vanda, McMurdo Dry Valleys, Antarctica - Oligotrophic Lake LV.19.BULKMAT1 | ecosystem: Environmental > Aquatic > Freshwater > Lake... | reverse complement strand
CGGTAGCGATCGGTCTCAAACACAGCGGCTTCCGACTTGCCAGCCAGCGCAATCGGAAACCCTGCCTCGACAACTTCCGCGGGCTGACGATAGTCACCCCGAGTCAGCACCCGGGTCGGCGCGATGTCAGGTCCACTGGGCGGGCCAGGCACATTCGTGACTGCCAGTACATCGGTTCGCCAGCGCGCCACTCGGCGGCGAAGAATATCAAGCTGGCCTGAAAGCTCGGCGTAGCGGTTCTTCTCTGCTTCGCTAAAAATCGACTTGCCCGAATACTTGGCGCGAGCTTCATTCCGCACGTCCTCTTCAATATTGAGCGACTCAAAACGCCTGGCCGGATCGTGCTTACCTGACGCATAAGCCTGCTTCAGCGCCTCAAGCAGAGGCTTGGCGACAGCATCCAGCGCTGCCTTCTCTTCCGCATCCCCGGTTCGATCGGCATTCTGGAACAACCGATTCAATCCACGGACTTGCTCCTCCGTAAAGATCCGCTGCGGCTTAAGCTCAATCTCGAGTCTCAGATCTTCCTCGGTCAATGCCTTGTCGCGAGACCGGGCAGCCTTGCCGGCAATCAGCTTCTTCAATAACTCCTGCTCAAGCTCCTCTAAAGCCTTCTTCTCAGACCCGGATTTCAACTGCTCTTCATACTTCTTGATCTGTGCTTCGGCATGTTTGCCGAGAGCCTCATCCGCATATGGCACCTTCACCTCGCCCGCGGCCTGCGTCGCATTGAAGAATGCCTGAAAGCGGTAAAAGTCCTTCTGCGGGATCGGGTCGTACTTGTGATCGTGACAGCGCGCACAGCCCACCGTCAGCCCTAGAAAAACACTACTCGTGGCGGTGGTAACTTCCGCCAGGTAATTTGCCCGAACCTCTGCGGCCACAAGATTCGAACGATCCCACGGCGCAACGCGCAGGAACGCAGTCGGAATGAAACCCTGCACATCCGGCTGATAGTTGTTCCGCGTCTTGCTGTGTTCATCGCCGCCCGCCAGTTGCATCAACACAAACTTGTCGTAGGGCATGTTGCTGTTAAACGCATCGATCACCCAATCTCGATACCGCCACACATTGCCAATCTGCCCGTCACCCTCAAGCCCAGAGGTCTCCCCGTAACGCGCCAGGTCGAGCCAGTGGCGGCCCCAACGCTCTCCATACCGTGGGTCAGCCAGCAGCTTGTCAACCAGCTTCCCGTAGGCCCCTGCCGAGGCGTCTGAGACAAAAGCATCCATCTCCTCGCGATTAGGTGGCAACCCGATCAGATCGAGATACAAACGTCGCGCCAGCGTTCGTCGGGATGCTGCAGCCGCGGGAGCAACCGAGCCTGCCTCCAACTTCTGCAACACAAACGCATCCACCGGATTCTTCACCCAGGCAACGTTCGAAACCTTCGGCAAAGCAGGGCGCACCGGCTTCTCAAACGGCTTCCAGTTACTAACGGACACTAATGCAGTCGCTGCAGGCAGCGAACGAATCCACGCCTCAATCCGAGCCAGATCCGCCGCTGCCATCTGTCCGCCAAGCGGCATCCGAGGCGCCAGATCCCCACGCAACATGCGAATCAGCGGGCTTTGTTCTGGATGACCACCCACCACCGCACGCCCATGCTTCGTACCGCCGGCAACAATCGATTCCAGTGAATCAATCGAAAATCCGCTCGACCGCTCCGCGCCGGAATGACACGCCCCACATTGAGCTTTCAGCACAGGCGCAACCTCGCGGAAGCTGTCCTGCATGAGTATCGTTATCGAAAGTGCCGTCAGTACTGCTGGGCTCAAAGCGCTTGTGTCCTTAACTGGGTGTGCTAGTCACCAATCTTACTGGACCTTCTTCCAGACAACAAACGTCTCGTTGCGGTAGATCTCCCGGTATTCGTCGTCCAGTTTGTGGCGAATCCACTTGGAAACCGTTGGCTCAAGCTTGTCGGCCTGATCAAGCCACTTTCGCTGCCACGAATTCGCGATGAAAATATCCGGCTTGCGCCCTGTGTAGTAACCGAGCCGGTGATCATCCTCAATCTGCCCATCGAACCCCGCTGCAAATGCAAACTCAGCCGGTGCCGTGACAACCCGGCCTCGTTGCTTCTCAAGCAACCGCACCACTGGCTCGTAGTTCTTCTCTCTTAATTCCCCGCCCGAGTTCTCTAGCACCGCCAGGACATTGAGCAAAACCAAACCGCCGACGCCGATCGCCATTCTGAAGCGATGCCCCTCCAGCACATCTCGCAGCGCAATTACCGTCAGCAGAATCAGCAGTGGAACCAGGTGCAACAGGTAATTCGTAAGCTTCAGTCCCTCAAACAACCAAAAGAATGCGAAGTGCAAAGAGCCCATCGCAAACAGCAATCGAATACGGCGCTGCTTCCTCAAGCCGGACCTCATGGCCAGCCAAACCACTCCCGCAAAATAGAACCACAGGCTGAACTGCGCTGCCCAGCCTCTGGCGCTTTGCATGTACCGATGCTGGAATTCCGCCTCCAGGCCCAACCAGCCTTGGCTCAATACGCTAAATCGCCCCGTTCCGCCAAATTCGCCGGCAAGCCCCGAAATATTGCCCCCAAATTGCCGGACGAAGGACGGCCAGTCCTGCATGACCCAAACTGAAAAAGCAGCGCCGAACACAACATAGGGCGCACTTCCCCAAGCCCACATCCCAACCATGCGTCGAAACCCGCCAAAGTACCATTGCAGCAACAGCAAGTCGAATGCGTAGATGATGCCGCAAGGATGAGTCAGCCCGCTCACGGCAACGCCGGTATGGCCAATCAGCACCGCCCATCCGTGCCAACGCCTGCGCAACAACAGATACCCGGCAAGGCCAAGGATCCCCCAACACGCGCAAAAGGAGTCCATGCGCCCGTTGGCGGAATAGCTGGCGATCCTTACGTCTGCGGCCAGTATCAGCAACACCGCGCCAGCAAGATGCCAGCTCTTCAACAGCTTCCCGGCCACCAGATACCACCCAACAATCATTGCCAATCCGGCGGCAATCGAAAGAAACCGCAAGCTCGTCAAACTGAATCCAAAAGCGCTATACCACCCGGCCTGAGCCAGCAGGTGCGCCGGCATCGCCCAGTACGTGTGGCGATCCACTCCCTCCAGCCACGTACCCTTAGAAGCCAGGACTGAAGTCCCCAAGTAGCCTTTCAGCCAAAGATTGCGCGCCGCGTCGGCAAACCACGCCTCATTCGAATTCGGCGCCACTTCAACCGCAAACCGGCTTCCAATATAAACAAAGGCCAGTGCGGCTGCTAACAGCCACACTAGCCTTGGAAGGTTCAGGATCGAACGCACCCTACTTTTTCTTGTTGCGCTTCCAACCCAGATAAGCAACGCCAGCCAAACCAGCGCCCATCATCACGATCGAAGCGGGCTCTGGAACGACGGCCACATTACTATCGCTGCTATCCACCGCCTTCAGCTCAAGACTCGCGCTGCATAGAACCACCATCAGCGCCAACGGCGCTAGAAATACCTTTTTCACGAAACATCCTCCTCTTATGATTTGCGCGATCCCGATACTGCACGAACACGCTAGCGCCTAGCATAATCGTTCCGGGAGGATATTCATCAATAAAAACGAACTGCTATCGACCAATTAGTACTAAGCTACACGCGAAACAATACTAGCGTCTACTTGCAATAATACATAATTGTATTAGAATGTTTGGGAGATGCCCAGACATGCAACCCCTCTGTCCTGCTCATCCGAGGTGAAGAAGGAACTGCTCTCCGTCAGCAAAAGCCAAACCTTGGAAGCCCGGGCCGTCGAACGCGCTCGGATCATCATAGCTTGCCTGGAGGGGAAGGAGATTCAGCAAGTAGCGAAGGAACTCAACGTCTCGTTGCTCACTGTAAGCAAATGGCGCCGTCGATTTGCCGAGCATGGACTGAAGGGCTTGGGAGATCGCCCTAGGCCGGGCAAGCCGCCGACGTACGGCCCGGATTTTCGTCAGCGTGTTTTGGCATTGTTGGAGCAGCCCCCACCTCCGGGTTTGGCTCACTGGGACGGACCGGCGGTCGCCGCCGAACTCGGGGCGAGCGTTCATGCGGTTTGGCGCACCTTGCGTCGCGAAGGAATCTACCTCCAGCGGTTGCGCACATGGTGCGTCAGTACGGACCCGGAGTTCGCGCCCAAAGCGGCCGAAGTGATAGGGCTCTATTTGAACCCACCTTTGAATGCTCTGGTGCTGAGCGTAGATGAAAAGCCCAGCATTCAGGCCCTCCAGCGTCCGTCAGGTTACGTGGAGACTGATAGCGGTAAAGTGGTGCGGGCGATGAAGAGCACCTATAAACGCAATGGTACGCTCAATCTGTTCGCCGCATTGGAGATCGCCAGCGGCCAGGTCTATGTCCAGACCACCGACCAGAAAAAGCGCGAGGATTTTCGGCGCTTCCTGGACGGCGTGATTGCGGAGTTGCCCGCCGACAAGGATATCCATGTCATTCTCGACAACTACTGCACACACAAAAGAAATGATGACTGGCTGGCGAAGTACGAAAACCGAGTGCAATTTCACTTCACGCCGACATCCGCCAGCTGGCTCAACCAGATCGAGATCTGGTTCGGACTACTTACACGCAAGGCGCTTCGCGGTGCCAGCTTCGACAGCAAGGACCAACTCCGCTCCGCCATTGAAGCATTCGTCGCCAAAACCAACGAGAACCCCAAGCCCTTTCATTGGCGCAAGCGCGAAGTCCGAGGAAGTCAGCTCCGAAATACCATTATTAACTTACGCAATTAGGCACTAGCCTTGAGCCTAATCTTACAGCTCAGCCAATGCCGCCACCAGTGCACCCTTCGCCGTCGAGTTGAGCGGCGAGCTAGCCATCCGGATCTCGCTCAGCGGCAGCGGGAACTCCGATTCCTTCAACAATTTCTCGAAGCGGTCTCTGAAACCCTTCGGCATCGCCGTACCGCCTGACAGCACCATTGGAATCGGCTTGCCCATCTTCGGAATATTGCGTGAGTTTGAAAACGCCTCTTTCAGTCCAGCCACAACAGCCCGGATCACTTCGTCGTAATAAACATTGATCACCTGATGCAGCTTGTCGGTGAAATGGCCGTTGATCTGGAACGACTCTTCCTTCGCCATCCGGATCCTCGTTGTAAGCTCACCCGTAACCGATGCCGCCGAACTATCGATGTAATCCCCAGCCTTGCCAACGCTGAAGCTCATCACCGGAACCGCCAGGTAGCTGAGGCAAACATTCACCAGTCCCCCGCCAAAACTGATCCCGACACCGGAATAGTTGGTCTCTTCCAATTCCGAGAAAACCACCGCCAGGCCTTCATTGATCGGCGTAGGCTCGCAATTCAATTCACGCAGGATCTGCGCAATCGATGCGTCGTGATAGGTCAGATTCTCTTCAGCGCCCAGCGGAGCAGCGGGAACGCTGTAGTAAACCGGCAAACCGTTGCGGCGATCGCCCTCCGTCAGATTCTCAATCAATTGCTTGAGCATCACTGCATTCTGGGGCTCGCTCGGATTCAGAACCCCACGGTTCATCGGCCGGCGCGACTCGCTCTGCAGTAGATCCGCAAAACGCGAGCTCTCATTGCCCGGGACAATGATCAGCTTCGAGACGTTCTCGCCTGTCACAACAAAGGGCACCCCCTCACGCTTCAACGAAGCCTCGGTCATCTTCGACCAGGGCACTTCTACAAATGCGTTCAATTGGCTCTTGTATTGAAATTCTTCGCCGCTGCGGCTGGCCGACACGATCCGGCTTGTGCCGACGTCTAGGCCAATGGCTGGGGTGTGGTTGGAATGTTTCATGGGTTCACCTCGCGAGCTTCGCTCGAATTGGAATCTGGTTCTCCACCGGCCGTCTTGTTGTGATCAGGCAACAATGCGCTCAACCGGCGGTAATGGTTGCGCAACTGTGTACGGAGTTGCGCCACTGAAATCGAATCTTTCTGGGCTCTGTCACGCAGCAGATCTTCGCTGCTTACAACACCCTTCCACATGCGCGCGCCCGTCGCCGCAAAGAAGGTTCCATCGTAATTGAAGCCGAAAAGATGCAGGCTGGCAAGTGGTTTTGCATAGTTATCCGGCAATCCCATCGCTTCAAAAGGAAAGTTGCCCGCCCAATCGGTGTGATAGCCAATCTGGAAGTTGCTTGGATTGATCGACACCTGGGCATGCGTTGCGCAATTGCCCGAAGGGATGGAATACCTTGCCCTCAACATCCGCGTCAACATTCTTCCGCTATCCACCTGCGCCTGCGAAATAATCGGCGCTTCATCCCCAGGCCGCGTTTGTGTCTCAAACGACACGGCCAAAAACGAATCGTTCAACCCGATGTAGGCCCACTTCTCATCCGCCCACACCGACTTGCCCGCATGATTCGCCGCATCCTGCTCCACCACAATCCGATAAACGCGTCCAAAACGGTCAATCACGTAGTGATACGCCTTCTCTTTGTGAACATAACTCAGCAAGGATTCGCCCAACAGCTTCAGCCGCCGCATCTTCTGCTCTTCCAGTTCCTCGAGCGTACTCTCGGTGGTGTGGAATACGATGCCAGCCGCCTGCCTCGACGGCAACTGCGCCAGTGTCGAAGCGGGCTGATTCTTGTTCCAAACATAATACTCGCGAGGCCGGTTCGTCGTTGTAAATCGCGTCTCCACCCTCAACCCGTTCGACCACGTCTCGATGCCGTTCTTGGTATCGAGCAACCACACTTTTTCAAGCGGCGTTTCTCGAAATGGAGCCACCCCGCCCCTGTTTCCGCTATTCGGCAGGACATCCGCCGTCAACGCACGAGACGATCCGGGTCGAAAGTACGAAAACGCAGGAATCAGCAGCACGAACCCGATCGCCAGCCAGAACTTCTGGTTCCGCAGCCACCAATACTGCGGCCGGCCCAATACCGTCTCCACCTGCCCCACACGCTTCTCTGTATGCTTCAGAAAGCGCAACTTCGCAACCGGATCTTCAATCTTTGAAGCCCGTGCCTCGATCATCGGATTTAGTACATTCCGTGGCTTTAGACGATTCAAGAAACTTTGCTACTTTGTTGGGACGCCTTGGAACAAAAATCGGCAGGAACGCTGTCAAACCTTATACCCTGCGCCAGCCGGGCTAAAGGCTCTGCTCTAGTCTAACTGGTGTAAAGAATTCGCGAAACTTCTCATCATGAGTGGAGTTTCATCTAGTGAAACAGTTTACTCATGAAGTTGCAACGCGCATTGAAATTAAACACTTTACGCTTTTCCCTCGCCGCCATACTGCTCGCCTTCACTCCACTGGCCGCGAAAAAAGCTACCGATGCCGCAGCTCGCTTCAAGCAAAAGCTCACCAAACCTCAAAAAGTCGAACACGCCCTGAGCCGCCTTACCTTCGGCGCAAAACCAGGCGACGCCGAAGTTGTCTCGAAAATGGGCCTCAACAAATGGGTCGAGCAGCAGCTCAACCCCTCCTCGATTCCCGAGAATCCTGAGCTCGAAAACAAGCTGGCGCTCATGCCCACTCTCACACTATCGACCGAGCAGCTCGCCCTACAATACCCCACTCCCCAGATCCTGGCCGCCATCGCCAAAGGTCGCATGAACATGCCAGAAGACCCCGCCATCAAAGAGGTCTACCAGCGCCTCAGCGAACGCTACAAGGCCCGCATCGAAGGCAAGACCGGCAAAGGCGACAACCCGACTCCTCAAGCCATGGCCGATGGCCAGCGCCGTCGCGTCGGCGCAATGACTACCGAACAACGCAGCGAAGCCCTCAAGCGCATCGCCCCACAACAGGCCGTAGCTGCCGAACTCACCGAAGCCAAGATCTACCGCGCCGCACTCAGCAACCGCCAGCTCAGTGAAGTCCTCGCCGATTTCTGGTTCAACCACTTCAACGTCTTCCTCAACAAAGGCGCCGATAAATGGCTCACCACCTCCTACGACCGCGATGCCATCCGCCCCAACGTACTCGGACACTTCAGTGACCTCGTCAAGGCCACCGCGCAAAGCCCCGCCATGCTCTTCTATCTCGACAATTGGACTAGCATCGCCCCCGATGCCGGCGCGCGCATCCGTCGAGTCGCCCCCAAGGCTCGCGCCCGTGGCATCAATGAGAATTACGCCCGCGAATTGATGGAGCTACACACCCTCGGCGTCGATGGCGGCTACACCCAGAAAGACGTCCAGGAAGTCGCCCGCTGCTTTACCGGCTGGACGATCGAAGAACCCAACCGTGGCGCAAAGTTCCGCTTCGCTGAACGCGTCCATGACAAAGGCGAAAAGCTCGTCCTCGGCGTTAAGATCCTCGCTGGCGGCGGGATCGAGGACGGCCTCAAGGTCATCGAGATCCTCAGCACCCACCCTGCCACTGCCAAATTCATCTCCCGCAAACTCGCCCAGCGCTTCGTCGCCGACGACCCGCCACAAACACTGATCGATCGCATGGCCGCCACCTTCACCAAGACCAATGGCGACATCAAGGCCGTCATGCACACCATGATCCAGAGCCCCGAATTCTTCTCCCAAGGCGCATACAAAGCCAAGATGAAGAGTCCGCTTGAGATGGTCGCCGGCGCACTACGCGCAACCGGCGCAACCCTCACCAACACCCTGCCCGCCGCCCAGGCCATTGCCGGCATGGGCCAACCCCTCTACCGCAAGCAGGAACCAACCGGCTACTCGAACAACGGCGAGGAATGGCTCAACTCCGCGGGCCTGCTTGCCCGCATCAACTTCGCTGTCGCCCTCAGTGAAAACAAACTCCCCGGCATCCGCATCGACAAAGATCGGTACGCAGAACTTGCAAAAAGCATGGGCGCGCCCGAGTGGCAGCGTCGATAAGGAGCAACCCATGGCAACCAGACGTGCATTCCTTCGCAACTCCGGTCTCGCAATGTTCGGCATCGGCGCTTCCCCCATATGGCTTGAGCGAGCCATGGCTGCCACGAGCAGCAAGAAGATCCTCGTAGCGTTGTTCCAGCGTGGCGCAGCCGACGGCCTCAACATCGTCGTGCCACACGCCGAGAAAGCCTACTACGCCAGCCGTCCCAGCATCGCCATCCCCAGGCCAGGCGCAAACGAAGGATCAACCATCGACCTCGACGGGTTCTTCGGCCTCAACCCAAATCTCAGCGCCCTCAAGCCGATCTTCGACGCCAAAAAGCTCGCCATCGTCGAGGCCTGCGGCAGCCCCGATCCAACCCGCAGCCACTTCGACGCCCAGGACTACATGGAGAGCGGCACCCCCGGCATCAAGGCCACCCGTGACGGCTGGCTCAACCGAACCTTGGGGGTTGACCCGCAAAAGTCCCCCATCCGCGCCGTTTCCATGGGTCCTGTTCTCGCCCGCACAATGCGAGGCACAGAGCCCGCTGTCGCCCTCAACAGCGTCAAAGATTTCCAGGTCCGCGACAAAATGGCCGGCGAAGACTACATGTCGCGCTATGCCGCCTCGGTCGACACCCAATTGAAGGGCACGGGCAAAGACACCTTCGAAGCTATCCGCCTTCTCGAATCCTTGCGCAAAGTTGAATACGTCCCCGCCAATGGCGCTGTCTATCCCAATGGCCGCCTCAGCCAGAACCTCAAACAGATCGCCCAGTTGATCAAAGCCGACGCGGGCCTGGAGGTCGCCTTCGCCGACCTCGGCGGTTGGGATCACCACGTCAACGAAGTCGGCGCAACTCCCTTCATTGGCCCTCTCGCCAACCTGCTCCGCGAATTCGGCGGCAGCCTCGCCGCGTTCTACCAGGACCTCGGTCCACGCATGGACGATGTCGTCGTCACGACGATGAGCGAGTTCGGCCGCACAGCCCGCCAGAACGGCAATCGCGGCACAGACCATGGTCATGCCAATGTCATGTTCGCCATGGGTGGCAACATCGCAGGCGGCAAGGTCTACGGCAAGTGGCCTGGTCTCGAACGCGAGCAACTTTACGAAGGCCGCGACCTCGCCGTTACCACCGACTACCGCGAAGTCCTCGGCGAAATCGTCACCCACCATTTAGGCCAGCGCGACACCTCGCGCGTCTTTCCCGGCTTTAGCCCCAAAGCCCAGCCAGGCCTCTTTGGCGCAACTTCCGCCACCACAAAACGAAGCTAGTCCCGAACAGCACCGGCAGGCTCAAACCAAGCACGGCCCAAAGCGCCCGCCCTACCTCGCCGCCCCAGGCGCCCATATGCACCGAGCTGTATTGGCCAATCAGCCATTCTGCCGCCGGCCGGTCCGCAAGTCTCTCCACGCGCATCACCTCAGCCGTGTAAGGGTGCACCCACACATGACTCACCAGTTGAAATTCGTGGCTACTCGCATGCCTCATCGTGATCTTGAGGGCATCGGTCGGTTTGCCGGTCAGGTCGATGCGAAACACCGCCGTACCCGGCACTGCCCTCTTAGCCACATCCACCATCTCGGCCAGGCTCCGCCGCTCCCCCACCGCCACAACCTGTGCCAGCGCGGCAGGCTTCACGGATGGAAACAGCCAATGCGCGGCATCCACGTAAGCCTGATGCCAGGTAAAGTAAGCGCCCGTAACTCCGGTCACAATCACAAACACTGCCGATACCAGCCCCACATTGACATGCAAGTTCAAAGCCCGCCAACGCAGGCGTGAAAGCGGAGGCCGCCACAACAGCAAGCCGGTAATCGTCAGCAATACGCAGCCAAGGCCGCAGTATCCATTCACAACCCTGCCCGTGCGGCCGCTGAAGAAATTGGAGTGCATCCTTTCCATCCAGCCCAGCCATCCATCCCCGCCCTGAAAGTGGCCGCGCAGCACCCCCGTCCCCGCATCCACAAACACCTGTTTGGCCGGCCCTTTTCCAATCAGGTAAGCCATCCACGCGCCTGTAGACTCATCAGGCCCGGTCAGCGACAGCGCCCGCCACCCCGGGTACGCCTGCGCTATGCTCGCCAGAGCCTGATCCGGGGTCGCCCTGACTTCAGCTACCGGCACAAGCAGGTCCGGGTGTTGCCAGGCAGTGATCTCCTCCCGGTACACCAACACCGAACCGGTCACACCAATCGCCACCGCATAGAGCCCAAGCAGGATTCCAAGCACCAAATGAATTCGAAACAGAACCTTCCTCATCATGTGTCAGCACTCAAACTATCACGCAAGGGGAGGAACGCTATACTGATCGAGGTTTCACTCAAACATGCTTCATGAATTGATCAAAGTCTGGTTCGAATGGTCCCGCGACATGGGTTATTGGGGAGTTTTCCTGATGATGGCGCTCGAAAGTACGATCATCCCTGTCCCCTCCGAGATCATCATGCCG
>Ga0163144_10026615_pt1 | contig 11236 bp, 7 predicted proteins | sample OliLak19BULKMAT1_FD_123175 | JGI IMG/M metagenome (GOLD analysis project Ga0163144, IMG submission 123175) | Freshwater microbial mat bacterial communities from Lake Vanda, McMurdo Dry Valleys, Antarctica - Oligotrophic Lake LV.19.BULKMAT1 | ecosystem: Environmental > Aquatic > Freshwater > Lake... | reverse complement strand
TATTCTTTTTTCACGCGACGAAAAGAGTTTCCTTTGTTTTACGAATAAGTTCATCCGGTGGGCCGCCTTCCTTTAGCGCCTCCAGGCCTCTCAATTCCCGAATTTCCGGCGTGCGCCAAAGATCCTTGGCTTCCAACGCCGCAGTTCCGGCTCGCTCAAATTGTTTCACAATGGCACGTAACGGAATAAAACAATGTTCCGCACTTGCGGCACGTTCACACCCGTGGTCAGAAGATCTTTCGTGGTCGCGATGACGTAGGATTTTTTGCTGCCGCGAAAGTCAGGAATGAGGCTCTGTCCGTTGACAGACGACATGCACTTAAAAGCGTAATCCTTGCCGGGCTTTTTACCGTTGGTCTTGGCCCAGGCGCTGTAAATGGCGTTCAGCTTGTTGGTGACCAGGTCCGCGTGATGGTCGCTGGCGCAGAAGATAATGGTTTTCTGAACCGGGTCACCCTCGCCGGTGGCCAGCAATCGCCCAAAAAAATGCTCGGACATGGCCGCAATGCGGTCGGGCATGATCAGTTTGCCTTCCAGCGTTGAACCTTCGTTGATCTGCGGCACGGCATCAGCAGTAACGGTCTTTCCGGAGTAAACATCCGTGAGCTTTTTGTCCTTTACGTCATCGCGGAAGACACCTCGGATGCGCTCTGGTGTCAGTTCTCCGTCGTGATGAATGTCATATTGCTCGATCTCACAGGGCGCGAGATAACCATCAGCCACGCCTTGCTGATAGGTGTATTCGTAAGCAGGTTCGCCAAAGTAGGCGAGATTGTCGCCTAACAAACGGCGATCCTCGTCAATGCGTTTCGCCAGTTCCGGATTTTTCGTTTCTGGCAATTTGATCTCCCGCGGCGTGGCCGTCAGTCCGATCTGAATCGCCTTCACGTTCTTTTCCAAAATCACAAACCATTTGCCCCAGGCGGATCGATGGCATTCATCAATCACGATCACATCAAAATAACCGGGTGGATAATGTGTGAGGAAAAACGTCGGATCGACCGCAGGCGGTTCTGCTTCGGGTGGAACCTCAATATCTGCTGATTCTGCTGCAAGCGCAGCAGTATGCTGAATTGAGGTGACGACAACGCTTCCAGTTCGTTGTCGTTGTTTGTGGTCCAAAGTCTGATAGGTGGCAACGATCACTTTCGCATTCTTCTGCGGATTGCGAGTATCGATTTCCGCCGCGTCATTGCCAAAAGCCGCTTGAATATCGCCTAGGCCGTTGTCCCGCAATTCGGTGCGGTCACAAACGAAAAGCGCTCTTCCCGCAAAGCCCGCATCAAAAATGCGACGCAGCAGAGCGGCGGCAATTCGAGTTTTGCCCGCGCCAGTGGCCAACGAGAGCAGCACCCGGCCATTTCGCTGCTGCTGGCGTTGCCAGATGATTTGCTCGAACGCGGCACGAATCGCTGCGTCCTGGTAATAACGTAAATGTTCGCGCCCTTGTTTGTACGGCGTTTGAAGAAGCTTCAACTCCGGTGTCGCTGGCTTTAAATCGCGTTTTGTTAAATAGCGCCCCAGGAGTTCCTCAGGAGTCGGAAATTCTCCAATGGCCTTCGGATCTGTGGTGGTGGCGGTCTCCTCGTCATACTCCACGAACAGATGCCCGTTGACAAATGGAACATTGTGAAGCTGGCCGACACGATAGTTTTTCCCCTGCTGGAGTCCATGCTCCGGCGGCAAGTTCTCGTGTTTTGCTTCTATGATTGCCAGCGGAATCGGTTCTGTTCCCTCCGCAAGGGGGCGGCGCAAAACATAATCGGCGCGGCCTTTTGGTCGTCGCCGGGCTTGGTAGTTTACGATATCGATGGCCGCTGCGGTTTCTTCGACGCGAATATCTGTGCGTTTCCAACCACGATCTAGCAATGCTGGATCAATCAGCTGAAAGCGGACATCTGCTTCGTTGCGTGTCTTCAATCTGCGAGCTTTTGGCAACCCTGCTATTTTTAGAATCTCCACCCATCCTATAGCTGAAAATGGCCGAAAAGAGGCCTGGATTGTGCAAGTGCGTAAAACCGCGCGCGATAGATATCTGGATGTTCTGCCCGTAAAGTCACCCATCTGGGTGAAAAGGATCCGGCTGGAATTGTGATGGACAAACTCCCCCGGCGTGGCAGCCGTAAAACCCGTGTAGCGGAAATAAGCGCGCCTTTTGGGGCGGTGAACGTGGTGTTTGACGAGGTTCACCAGTTGCGCGATCCGGCCCGCGTGCTGAAAATCGGCGCGGACGGTTTTCCGAAGTTGAAGATCCTCGCCACGGGTTCTTCCACGCTCACGGCGAGCAAGAAGTTTCGTGACACGCTCACGGGGCGGAAGCGCGTGGTGCATCTGACGCCGGTGTTGTGGGATGAACTGCCGGCCTTCGGCGTCGCGTTGCCGCAGCGGCTGCTCCATGGTGGTCTGCCGCCCGCGCTGTTGGCGGAGTCGAAGAAGCCCGCGTTTTACCGCGAGTGGATAGACTCGTTTTTCGCGCGCGACATCCAGCGGCTCTTCGGTTTTCGGGACATCAACCGTTTCAACTCGCTGTTTGAATACGTGCTGCGGCAGAGCGGCGGACAGTTCGAGGTGACGAAGACGGCGGCGGCGCTCGGCATCATGCGGCCCACGGTGGAGAGCCATTTGCGAGCATTGGAAATCACCCACGCCGTCGCTCTGGTGCGGCCTTTCCACGGCGGCGGGCAGAATGAACTGGTGAAACAGCCGAAGGTGTACGGCTTCGACACGGGCTTCGTGAGCTTCGCACGCGGATGGGATCCGCTGCGGGCCGAGGATCTGGGCGTCTTGTGGGAACATCTGGTTCTCGAGCATTTGCAGGGGCATTTCCCGGACACGCCCATGCGCTACTGGCGCGACAAGCAGGGGCGCGAAGTGGACTTCGTCCTGGCGCATCGCCGCGATGAGGTGGACGCCATCGAGTGCAAATGGAACAGTGCGGCGTTCGACAGCGAGGCCCTTCAGATCTTTCGCAGCTACTACCCCAAAGGGCGCAACTTTCTCGTCTCACCTTCCGGTGCACCGGCCTACTCCAAGCAGTTCGGCTCTCATGAAGTGCGCGTCTGCACTCCGTCAGAACTTCGCCCGTTGGCGTAACGTCGAACGTCCATTGTTCTGCAGCGCTCAACGGATCTATCGGGATTTGGTGACGGAAGTTCAGTTCACCGGTTTCTACCAGGCCGTCTAACGGTTCGTTCAAAAACTAAACGCCGCTTTTCCGGTTCCGATTCGGCACATCGAAGTTTCGTCCCGGCTTAGTCTTTTCATCTGCCGACACGTATTTCCGATTCCCGGCGCGCGGAGCGACGCGCCCTACCAAAAATGTCCAAACTGCAGGGGCTGGTCGCGCTGCGACCAGCCAATCCTATTGAAAGCTAGAAAACCGGCGCGATTGGACGGCATCAAGCTCGATGGTTTCGTAATCGGCGACGATGCGCCGGGCGACTTCGCGGGCGTGGGCAATGACAAAGGTCGCCACGGACCGCCCTTCCAACGATGCGGCGCGCTGGAACAGTTGCTTGTCCGCCCCGCTCACGCGGGCGACCAACCGTTCTTCACGGCGTTCTTTGGCTTTAACCGGCACGGGCGTAATGTGTGCCTGAGAGACAGAGACACACATTTCAATTGTAATCTTTGTTTAGTGGCGCATCCGGGTGTGATTAAAAGCGGGTGAGTACTCTGACGGCCCGCGAGTCTGTGACCCGCAGCGGTGCGCAAAACCTGAACGCAAACAACCTCCCACAACCCCGACAGTTGCCGCCTGCTGCGGCTCACAGAGCCGCGGTCCGCGGCCTCACCCGTTTTTAATCGCGCCCGGCGCATCCGGGCGGTGTGGTGGGTGCCGGTTTTCGCGCTGCGAAAACCGGCACCGCTTGCAGCGGCGCAATCCTTCGTTGGTGGCCAGGTTACCTCCCATTCGTTCCGCCCGCTCCGAGGCGGGCGGAGTTTTCGCAGTGCGAAAACTTCCACCTAAGGTGGCGTGATGCCTTTATAGTTCAACACCTCAAGCCCGCCGATTTCCACGGTTTGGGTGCCGTATCCCGTCCAAAAGCTTACTTCTGCAGCGCCCGCCAGATAGCCCGCTTTGGCCTTGAACTTGATGGTCTTCATTTGCCACGTCGTATCTGAAAGGGTCACGAGCAATTGGGCGCTTTTCTCAAAGGTTCCGCTTGCGAGTTCGAAGTTGAACATGACTTGGGCATTGCCTGCGGCTGGCGCGACTTTCCGGACCCAGAACCGGGCGAGCAGGTTGTCGTTCGCCGCGACTGCGCTCGATGTTTTTACTTGAGCCCCGGCGTTATAAACCTGTGCCGGCTTTTGCGTGGTGACAATTCGCGCCGCCTCGGCAAACGTTTGGCCCGTCACGGTCACGATGGATTTTGCGACGCCGCCGTAGCCTTGTAGAAGCGCAAGCGCGTTCGCGGGCAACACGGATGGTGCTTTCGCGAGCGGAACAATTTCGCCGGTCGGGAGACGCTCTGCGCCTGAGGCGAAATCAATCCCCACGAAGGTGACGCGTGCCAGGAAATCAGCGGATACGAGAGCCTTCACAAATATTTTTCGACGGGCACCCGAAGAACCTCCATTTCCGAGCCAGCCATTAATGAGAAGTTTGCCATCGGGGCCGCCCAAGGTGGCCGAAGCAAAACTCAAGGAGAGAGCTTCTGAACCCAGATTCAAGGTGGCTTCCCCGTTCAAGGTTAACTCGCCAAGATCACCGCGAGCCCCATTAAATTCGACACTGCCTCCTCCCAGCATAAGACGGGCGGAACTGTTGAGCACGGCGTCCGCAGGCAGAACCAGAGCGCCGTCTGTCAATTCAACACTCTGGGCTGTGTTTAGAAGTCGTGCGTTCGGCAAAACTCGGCCGCCGCGCAGCTCTAGCGCCCCAAGAAACGGAGCGGTGGAGGGCAGACTGTTAATTTCCACAAGTCCCGCGCCGTTCAAAACAATCCGGCTGCCCCGCGCGCCTGTTGCCGACTGGACTTGCAAGCGGCCTGGACCCGAAGTGATCAATTGATGAGCGCCCAAATCGAGAGCCGCGAGTTTGAGAACGGCGTCGCCCAGACGAAGCGCCTGATCGGCTGCGAGGCTAATTGGGAAATCGATGCTTGAGTCGCCTTTACGATGCAAGCGGAAGAAGCGGATGCGCTCAGAGGCCGGCACGGTTATAGACCACTGCCCGTCCCTCAGCGCAGGCGGTGTGGACGGCGCCGGTTGCCAGCCGAGTGGCGTGCCTAAGTTCTCGGTCAACTGAACTTCATAATCTGCCGTTGTGGAGGATGCCAGCCATGATAGTTCAATTGTGTCATTGATTCGTAGCGCGTGGAGAACCAGCAAGGTTTCAGTCGCATAGACCGCTGTGAGAGCCTCCGCCTTCTGGCCGGCGGAATCTGAAACGGTTAAACGGAACAAATAACTGCCGGCGACTTGAGGGGTAAAAGCAGGTTGGGCGGTGTTGCCTCCGGTCAGGGCGGGTTTTTCTCCGGCCGGCGCTGACACGGATCGCCATAAGAAAGTCACTGGTTCCCCGGTCGTTGCATGGCTGCCGCGCGCGTCCAAGGTTATCGAAACGCCAGTCGTCACGAATTGGTTGGCGCCTGCGCTGGCGACAACGCGTGAACCGGTTCCTTGAATGGCGAATTCCGGCGAAAGACGTTCTGTTGTGTTGACCCCGTCGGTGGTCTGAAGTTTGAACCGGGCCATCCGAGTGGGCTGGTCAGGCGTCTCCCAATCCGTTTCGTTTGTGATTAGTAAATCGGACACCACCACCCAATCCGAAACTCCGTTCTTACTGAAAAAAAGTGTGCTGCTTAGTTCGCCGCCATCGGCATCCGTCGCCGCCCAGCGTGGTTGGAAGAGTTGTCGGGGAGTCAGGATCTCGCCTCCGGCTGGCGCGATGAATTCCACCACAGGCGCGTGGGGCGTCACTAGCCGTTCATAAAGCAATTGGGCGCCTTTCACGAGCCGGACAGAAGCGAGATTCGTCGGACGCGGCAAAGCGAATGAAAACGGTGCCGAATTCATGGTGACCGAGGCCTCGTGGGTCTGGTTCGTGGAAAACGTGTCTCCGATGGCTTCGAAACCTGGAGTGAATGGGTGTGATGCTATGAGTTTGCCTGTGTTGTCGCGGAATTCAATCGCGTGCGTTCCCGCACCTTGCGGAGCATCCGGGTCGCTGACGAAGACGCTGTGCCAGGGAAAAGCTGTCACGGTTCCGTTTGCGGCGATCGTGCCATTCACCAGCAAAACCTCGGGATCAAGCGCAGGCTTGGTGAATTCCTGCACCAAAAATTCGTAGTGAGTCTGGTTGATCCAAGCCGGCACGGCATAATCCATGAAGTCAAAGGCCTGAGAAAAAACCATACGTTCCCCGACCCAATAGCCGTCCGGAACCGTCCTGGCGGTGGGTGTTGGGACATCGTCAAATCCGAACGTATGCCCAATCTCATGTGCGCTAACATTACCAGGATAATTTGGTGTGACTAAATTTCCCACCACCGAAACCACATGCTTAATGGGATGCGGACGTCGGTAGGCCCAGCCCGCGGCTTCACCCAGGTTCGGAATCGTCGGCCATACTGTCGCATGCCGAGGGAAAATCAGAATTAAACGGTCGAGACTCATCCGCCGGGCAGTTCCATCCCCCCAGGCCATAATCAATTCCCAGCTGAGTGGGAAACGATCAGGCCAATTAATCGTCGATGGAAAGGTGGCGTCCGAAGGTGGTTCCTCTGGCATGGGGTAAACTCCTTTGAGAAATGCCGAATCGATGCGTTCGATGGCTGATGCCTGCGCACGAGTCACCGATGGGATGTGATATTTGGACGCAAACTCCAGATAGGAGAACGCATACTGCAATCGGCGCGCGTTGACCGCCTCAATCTTGTTGGTGAAGCTGCTGCCCGGGTATTCAATATCCGTCAGACCATTTTTAAGACGGATACGGCCCGACACTTCCACTTCGGCTCCATCCAGAGTAAAATCGTTGGTGGTGAAAAACGCGCCGCCCACACCGTCCGCTGTGAAGGGTTCTGAATAAGGAATCCCATCGATCTCAAAATCAAAGGTCATTAATTTTTTGCTGTCGCTTGAATTGATCATCGCCACAAAAAAAACGGTGCGCTTTCCTTGGATCAATGTCGCATCTGGCAGGACCTGAATCGGATTCACCTGGACCAATTGCACCAGGCCGACCGGGAGGGGCAGCGAGTTGGCTTGGGCGCTATAAGGCTGCAGGCCGGGTTTTGTCCCGCGAATCACTCCCAGGAATTTCACCGAGCCTTTATTGGTCATGGCAAATTTCTGCGTGAACTCTGCCACGGCACCTGGAGCCAGGGTGGCAATGCGGGCGGGCCGAATCGAATCGACCGCATAACCGTGACCTGCTTCCAACAATCGAATTTCCGCAGTTATCTCGGAAAGCGGTGTGGGCAATGGATTTTGAAATCGAGCCGTCACTTCCACATACTCGCCCACCACGGCATCGTCCGGGTTCGACGTGACCAGCAGAGACTGAACCGTTGCGCGCATCTCAATTAAATCCACCGGCTCAAGCGGTGCAGTGGTGGATGAAGCAAAGATTCGGATACTGGCCTCACTGCCGACCGTCGCGGTCAAGGGAGTCATTACGAGGCTGATTACTGTAGTTTCTCCTGGAGCAAGATCCCGTGTGGTCCAACCTTCCGGCGAGCGAATGGACGTCGTAATGTCTTCCAGCGCATCGTAAACGAAATTCCATCCAGGGACGTTATCTTCGGCCGCGTGGAGAACGAACTTGTTGGTTTCATTTCCCGCGTTCTTCAATTCAAAGTAAAACTCTGTCTGTTTGTTGGAAGCTATATTTCTCCGTTCGGTCTGCGCCTCAACGGGTACGGTGTGGAATTGCCCCAGTCCGATGTCCAAACCATCGCCGCCCAAGATGTATAAATCAGGGCCACCCTTGTGAATGGTCACATTTTCGCTGAAAACCGGAAGTGTCTTAATCGAGTCCACCACCACTTTTGCCTGCATCGCCAGACTGAATCGGCCTTTGCCGATTTTTAAGCCCTGGAGTTGCCACTGGAGGTTTGTCTCTTCCCCCGGCGCGAGAGCCAGCGGCTGGCTCGGCGTCGGTCCTGAAAGAGTTTTCCATTCACCAGTTCCATTCCACAAAAGGGCATCCGCAGGCGCGATTGCTGTGAGTAGCGAATCGCTTAGAGAAGTAATCGACGCGTTCACAACGATTGTTTCTCCAGCACCTACCTGATTTGTGGATACAGTGAGGCGCACATTCAACACGGGGGAGAGGAGAGCAGCATAGTTTTTACCGTTCGCGCTGCTTTTAACGCCGACGAGAATCTGGGCGCGCTCGTTGATATCCCGAAGGGTAAAGTTTGTGTTGTAGCCCAGAGCAGGCAGGGAAAGCCCGAGCGGAACGACACTTCCGTCCTCTGCCCATAAATGCACGTCATTGGCCCGGACAAAAAACAACTGGCCCGCTTGATTAAAACGGACATCCTGAATATCGGTGAAATTGAGGCGGCGAACTTCGCCAACGAAGGGCGAGATCCAGAGGCCCGTTTCATCAAGGCCGGCAACGTCACCAGCGTCATTCAGCGCCAGACGGGTCGCGAGTGGATTCACCGCCGGAATAAACCCTCCCCCATTACGCGATACCACGCGTTCTCCGGTGGAACTGCTAACCGCGAGGGTGTGATAAAGGGTGTTCCCGCATGAATCGGAACGGAGGATTAGAAATGTCCCAGCCGGGCTCTGCGCGCGGATGTTGTAAACCAGCGCGGGCCGGGTCGGGCAAACCGGCAACCCTGCTTCGCCCGGCAGCGGAATGAACGTTCGGTTGCGGAAAAGGCCCTGCAGTCCACGCGGATCTCTATCCCAATTAAACGGAGTGGAAGGGAGATCGCTCAGTCTTATTTCACCCCAGGATTTTCCAACCAAATTTCCCGAGAGCGTGATTCCTTGCGCGTAATAAACCTGGCGGCGCACATGTTCGCCATCGTCCAACGACGGCAGATCTTCAAAGCGATAACCTGAAGCTATGGCGCCCTCGCCGTTCGAGGTGCCCTGATAAACTTGGTAAATCGATTCCAGCGGGTCATTGGGACGGGTCGGGTCGGCGCTAAAATGATAAAACACTCCCCTATCCGTAAAGCCCAAGGCACTGCGATTGGGAAGGGACGCAAATCCAGTAAGGTCATTCGCACCCGCGGGCCGGCCGTAGTTTGCTTTTGGCAACCATATACTTGGTCGGCGGTCTCCATGAGCGTAAAGAACCTCACCGAGATTATTCAACACACGCACCCGGCTTTCCGTGTCGGCAAATCCGTTCCCAGCGAAACTGCGCGACGTGCCTTGTGAATCTGTTCCCAACTCAAAAAGCTGGCGCACGCTATACCCGCTTGCAGCGCGCATGGTTTGGAGGGAAAGCAAAACAGCAGACCCTGCGAGAATCAGCAAGCGAATAAGTTTCATGCTTTGTAAAGGATGAGTTAAACGGCGTGCGGTTGTCCACCCTGTCGTCGCCCCAGGCAGCAATTCTCATTTTGCCCCGGAGCGCGGCTGTGTCGTCTCGACCAGCCGCAGTACGTCGGCTCAAATACAGGCATTGGGTGTGTTCGCACGCTGCGGCTGGTGCTTTGCACACAGCCGCGCTCCGCAAAATGAGAATTGCTGCGCCTCAGGGGTTCTCAGGGGCGTGATTAAATCCGGGTGAGTTTCCTGAAGGATCGCGGTTCTGTGAACCGCAGCACATGGCAAAACTTAACGTCCCGCAACCTCGCAACACCCGACCGTTGCCGCCTGCGGCTGATCGAGGACGATACAGCTGCGGTCCGAGGTCTCACCCCGTTTTTAATCACGCCCGGTTCTCAGGCCGGTCTTACGCAAGGTTTTGACTATAAATCGCGGGTTCCATCACGCAGACCAGCGCCACCAGCACCGAGCACGCCGTGATTAGCGCCCCACGCTTTCGCTGCGCGCACATGAAAGAACCGAAATAAAAAATATTTCGTGAGCCTTTCCATCGAAATTTGGCGCATGAAGGCGTGGAAGGCGATGGCCGCCTTCGTGCATCAACTATTCATGAACACTTACCTTAAACTACTTCTCTTCTCGTTACTGCTGCTGGTACCGGCCCCGGCATTTGCCCAAGGCAGCGCCCCGCAACTCATCACCACCTTCACCAACCCAACCCCGGCGTTCGGTGATCTTTTCGGAGCGGCGGTGGCGGCGATGGGGACTGATCGGGTGCTGGTCGGCACCGACAGCGGCGGCGGGGCGTATCTGTTCAGCACCTGTGGCACGTTGCGGACCACCTTCACCGTTTCCGATCCGGCGGCCAGCGGGTTCGGCAACCCGCTCGTGGCCGTGGGAGAGGATCGGGTGCTCATCAGCGCTTACAGTTACGGTACCACGGCGCAAAATGGGGAGCGTATCTGTTCCGCACCAATGGTTAATGAGCCGGATGACGTAAATCTTTTCCGGCGCAATTCCTAATTCCCACTTTATGAAATCGTACCTGCAACACCTGTTCCGTTTTCCCGCGCTGCTCCTCAGCCTTGTTTCTCTCACCGTCGGCTCGCTCCCGGCCCAGACCTTCTCAAACCTCCACAATTTTGCCGATGGCCCCGCCGATGGCAGTCGCACTTTTGCGAGCATGACTCTAGTGGACGGCACGCTGTATGGGACAACAATCCAGGGCGGCAGTTCGGGCTATGGCATTCTCTTTTCTCTCAATACGAATGGCACAGGCTTCGTCAATCTTCATAACTTCTCGCCGAGTGAAGGCTCTCATCCAAGAGCCGATCTGCTGTTCTCCGGCAATAAACTGTTTGGGACCGCGCTGCTTGGAGGCAATGCAGGCAGTGGCACCATTTTCTCGGTCAATACGAATGGCACGGGGTTGAGTGTGCTACACCATTTCAAGGCCTTTGCTGAGGCTCCGAATTCTTCCCCCACCAACAGCGACGGAATAGCTCCTTCGGGATTGATTGTGAAGGGGAACACGCTCTACGGGTGGGCAATTGAAGGCGGCCATTTCGGCGGCGGCACCATTTTCAAGCTCAACACCAATGGCTCTGCTTTTGAGGTCCTGCATACTTTCGCACCGCTCTCCAACGGTTCTCTCACCAATAGCGAGGGCTTCAGCCCCTTCAGTCTGGTTTTGGCTGGTAACACTTTGTATGGAGTCGCGAATCGCGGAGGCACGGCCGGAAATGGCGCGCTCTTTGCCGTTCAG
>Ga0163144_10026614_pt1 | contig 11236 bp, 4 predicted proteins | sample OliLak19BULKMAT1_FD_123175 | JGI IMG/M metagenome (GOLD analysis project Ga0163144, IMG submission 123175) | Freshwater microbial mat bacterial communities from Lake Vanda, McMurdo Dry Valleys, Antarctica - Oligotrophic Lake LV.19.BULKMAT1 | ecosystem: Environmental > Aquatic > Freshwater > Lake... | reverse complement strand
CTGAGGGGGGATTCGCGATGTGTCGTCGTGATGTACCGTCATACTACGGTGGGGGTCAAGAGCCGAGGGCTCAAAGGCCTATGCCAGAATGGACGCGTACTTTGAGGTGCACAGGAGCGACACGCCGAAATTGGCCTGATGCTTCCGAACCAGACGCCGTTTGCCGTCGAGCGTCAGTAAAGCATCGCCGAGAGTTTTTTGCGGCGTCCAACTCCACGGCCTGCTGGCCGATGAGTCGCTCAAGGTCGTCGATGCGTTGTTGCAGCACGTCGTCCGGCGTCGACGACGAGAAGATGCAATGGGCCTGCTTGAGCAGTTGCTGACGCCACCGGCTGATGACCGTGTCCGACAGCCGATGCTGACGGCACAACGCTGCCAGGGTGCGATCGCCACGCAACGCGGCCAGGGCGATCTTCGCCTTGAAACTCCGGACTGAACTTCCGCGGCTTCGCGATCGGGACAACCTCCTCGACATCAGGTTATCCCCACTCACCACCGCGCCCAGTTTTTGGGGCGCAGTACAACGGCAGGTCTGTGCCTGTTCTCGTCGCAGATTGGGAGGTTTGAGACGATTAGTCCGACCTTCTCGGGAAACCCGTTCTACAACTCCTATACGCTACCCGCCTCAGATGCCGTTGGCACCTCGCGTCTTAGCGTCCGCTCGGTCGGACCGTTTTACGGCAAGGTATAAGCCATTTGCCGCTGTCGGCTTCTCGCGCCTCGTCACACCTGACACTCGATTCCGCACTCGGAATGCCTTCGACTCTGACCGATTCGACTACGGCACTGTTGCACTCGTTCGTGTGCAGCGCCGTTGATTCCGTTCAGCCCAGCTTGCTCTCGCCTGTTCCACAGTCATCGCGACCGCCCGGAGACGGGTGGTTGATCTTCACACGAGGTGCATGATGTCGGTCTTCACACGTTGGGTTCGCCGTCGCCCGCAGGTTCCGTGTTCACACCGCCTTTCGCGGCACACGGAGTCCCGGTTGCGAACGAACATCGAACAATTCGAGGAACGCTGGATGCCTGCCAGCATCTACCTCGTGACCGACTTCGCCGACACGAATTCGCCCGGGACTCTGCGATTCGCCATCAATCAGGCGAATGCCGCGAACACAGGAACGGCAGCCGATCCCGACCAGATTCAGTTCTCCATCGGTACCGGCACGATCACTGTCGTCGGCGCTCCACTCCCGACGCTCACCGATGTCGCGGTCATCGACGCCACCACCGCGGCGGGTTACAGCGGTACGCCGATCATCACCCTCAATGGCACTCTTGCTGGCGCAGGAGCCAGCGGCCTGACCATCAGCGCGGGCTCGAGTACGGTGAAGGGTTTTGCCATCGTCAGCTTCGCGAGCCACGGCATCCTGTTGAATAGCAGCGATAATACGATCCTGAACAACTCCATCGGGATCACGACGACGGGGGTGACTGCCGGAAACGGCGCGAGTGGAATTCTCATCAGCGGAGCATCCGGCAACATCATCGGCGGGACCGGAACCACGGACGCCAATGTCATCTCCGGCAACGGCGGCGACGGCATCCGCATCGACGGCCCGAACGCCTCAAACAACTTGATTGCCGCCAACTTCATCGGGACCGATGCGACGGGCACGCTGGATCGCGGCAACGCACTGGACGGTGTTTCGATCGTGAACGGCGCCAACAACAACCTGATCGGCCGGAACGATCCCGTGACGGGAGTGAGCTACTACGACCCGAGCGATGTCGCGATGCAGCCTGTGACGGCTTGGCAGGGCATCCGCAACTCCGCCACGCCCGGCCAGTACCTGCTCGTCGGCTCCTCGGACGACACGGGACTCCTGTTCGACGGCACCATCGCGGGCGTGGGAACGAGCTACGAGGTCAACTACCCGAGTGCCGCGGCCACGAGCGTGTACGGGCCCGACAACTTGGGTGACACCACGATGCGGCTTGTGGGGACTTACAAGAATGCCGACGCCATGACGGCACCGGTCAAGGTGAACGGCTTTCTCTTCGAGGGGACGGTGGCGGACCTCGGGAACAGCAGCAACTACCGAAGCATCAACGTTCCCGGCGCGGAGTTCAATTACGTCCACAGCACCATGGGCGGCCTCGTGGTCGGCAACTACGACAGTGCCATCGACCACGGTACATTCAACCTGCCGCTCGGGCCGGGCCACGCGTTCCTTTACGATGTCGCCTCGGGCACATTCCTAACCGATATCGTGTTTCCCGGCTCGCTCAGCAACACGGCATACGGCATCTGGTACAACCAGGGCACGAGCTACACCATCTGCGGCGGCTGGAGTCCGGATCCGGTCAACAACTTCGTCGATCAGAACCTCGCGATCGGCGACGCATATCTCGTCGATTACGACTCGGCGACGGGCCAGTTCTCCAACTGGACTTCGTTCTCCTATCCGAACGGGAAGAACTTCGTCACGCATTTCGAGGGAATCAGCAGCGTCGAGAAGGGCGTTTACACCCTGAATGCCGACTCGGTTCAAAGCGGCTCGTCGAATCCCGGCCAGGGTTCATGGGTCAGCGTCCGCCGCGACACCGACGGCTCCTTCGGTACGGCGGAGTGGGTCGATCTCAACTACCCCGGCGTCGATCCCACCACCAACATCAGCAGTTCCAATTCCGTCTACGGCAACCAGGTGGTCGGCCTCGTTGTCGGTCCTGACTCCACTTCGTTCCAAGCGACCATCAACACCGGTTTTCAGTTGTCGAATGTGATCAGCGGCAACGGCGGCAACGGCATCGGGCTCTACGGCGCGAACGACAATCAAATCGCGATGAACTTCATCGGCACGGACGCGACCGGCACGCTCGACCTCGGCAACGACGGCAACGGCATCCTGGTGACTGAGGGAGCCGCCGGTAACGTCATCGGCGGTCAGGCGACCGGCGGCAATGATCCGACAGCGGCCGTGTTCGTACGGCCGCCGCAGGGCAACCTCATCTCGGGCAACAACGCGAACGGCGTGTTCATCGACGGTTTGGCCACCGGGAATCTCTTGAGCGGCAACTTCATCGGGACCTCCGTGTCCGGCAATTCCGCACTGGGGAACGCATTCGATGGCGTGGCCATCGACAATGCGGACGGAAACCAACTCATCGGCTGCACGTTCCGGCAGGATCCGTTCGTCTTTTACAACGTGCTCGGCGGCAACGGCGGGAACGGCCTGCGGATCAACGACTCGAACAACACGACGGTTCAGGCGAACTTCTTCGGCATGGGTGCCGACAACACATCCGCAGTGGGCAACGCTCTCAACGGCGTCCTCATCGAGGGTTCCTCTGCCAACACGCAGTTCGGCGGCGTCATCCCGTTGGGCAACGTCGTCGTCGCCAACGGACGAAACGGAGTCGAGATTCGGGACACGGCAAGCGGAACCGTGGCCTTCAACACATTCAACGGTCTGCCGGCGTTCAAGGTCGTTGCCGTGGGCAACGCCTTGGACGGATTCCTCATCACCTCGACCGGCGGGAACAATCAACTGCGTACGAACGTGATTGCCGGGAACATCGGCAACGGCATCCACATTTCCGGCGATGCCACCGGCGTCGAGGTGACCGAAAACATCATCGGCATGGATACCAACGGGCAACTTCCGCTGCCCAACGGAGGCAACGGGATTCTCATCGACGGCAACGCCTATGGAAACAACATCGGCGGGCTTCAACCCTCGGTCATCCTGCAGAACACGATTTCCGCCAACGGCGGCCACGGCATCGCCATCCTTGGCAATGCACACGACAACATCGTGATCCACAGCTTCATCGGTACCAACATCACCGGGGTCACGGCCTATGGGAACGCGGGCGCCGGCATCTTCATCGGCGAAAACGCGCATGACAACACGATCGGCGGAACCGGCACGTTCGACGAAGTTCTGATCAGCGGCAATCTCGGCGACGGCATCCAATTGGCGGGGAACTCAACGGACACGGTCGTGATCGGCAACCGTATCGGCACCGACCGTACCGGCCTCATCGGAATCCCCAACCTCGGTTCCGGAATCGCGATCTCCAGTTCCAACAACCGGATCGGCGGGATGAGGGGGGCTGAGGGCAACACGGTCGCCTTCAACGCGCTCGATGGTGTCGCGATCGCGACCGGCACGGGGAACGGGATCGCCGGCAATTCGATCTTCGCGAACGCGGGCCTCGGCATCGATCTGAGCGCGGGCGGCAACCTGAACCAACCGGCGCCGGTCTTGAACTCCGCGCACCTGCTCGCCAACGCGGTTCATCTCACGGGTACGCTCGCGGCCTCGCCGAACACCGAGTACCGACTCGAGTTCTTCGCCAGTTCGAGCGGTACCCCGGGCCAAGGTCGGACTTCCCTCGGTTTCAGCATCGAGACCACCGATGCGAACGGTGTTGTGAGGTTCCGTCTGAGCCCGACGCTGCCGGTGAATGTCGGCACGTGGATCACCGCGACGGCGACCGACCCCGCGAACAACACGTCGGAATTTTCGGCCGCCATCAACGCGAGCACAGCGGTGTTCGCGGTCGGTGCCGGCGAGGGCGGTGCACCGGAGGTCAAGGTCTATGGGGCCGACGGATCGCTCCAGCACACGATCCTCGCGTTCGACTCCGGCTTCCGGGGTGGTGTTCGCGTGGCGGTTGGCCATATCGACGGTCGACAAGTGATCGCCGCCGCGGCCGGTCCGGGCGGTGGACCGCACGTTCGTGTCTTCGATGCGGCGACCGGGCAGCAAGTCGCGGGAGCATTGGGCAACTTCTTCGCTTACAGCGAAAGCTTCACCGGCGGTGTGTTCGTCGCATTCGGCGATGTGAACGGCGACGGCTCCGACGATCTGGTAACGGGTGCGGGCGCAGGCGGCGGGCCGAACGTCAAGACGTTCAGCGGGCGGGATGGCACGGTGTTGCAGAGCTTCTTCGCTTACAACCCCGGCTTCCTCGGCGGCGTGAGCGTGGCGACAGGCTTCATCGATGGCGATCTCAATGCCGACATCGTCACGGGGGCGGGCGCCGGCGGCGGTCCGAACGTCAAGATCTTTGATGGCGACAATCCTGCCATTGTGCTACGTTCGTTCTTCGCATTCGATGCCGGGTTCACCGGCGGCGTGTATGTCGCCGCTGGGAATGTGCGCGGCGGAACGACCGACCTGATTCTCGTCGGTGCGGGTGAAGGCGGCGGGCCGCAGGTCAACATCTACGATGGCGCTACGACGATTCCGATTGCCAGTTTCTTCGCCTACGATGAGGACTTCCGTGGCGGCGTCCGCGTCGGTCTGCTCGACACCACCGGCGACGGCCAGGATGATCTCATCACCGGCGCGGGTGCCGGCGGCGGGCCGCAAGTGAACATCGGTAACAGCACCAGCCGGCAGTTCGAAGAAAGCTTCTTTGCTTTCGACCCAACCTTTCAAGGCGGTGTCTTCGTTGGTGGATGACCTGTAATTGCGAAGTCGCTGCGAATCCAGCGTGGAGCGATTGAGAAAACTAATCGAATAATCCGACCCGTAGGGGTCGGTTCTGTTCTAGGATGAATTGCCCACCTGGTTCCTTCCGCTCAATCGCTGCGCCATCGTTAGCAGCGTGTCTGGTTCTTACGAATTGTTTTGTCTCGCTTCCGGTTCGCCATCTCGGCGAGCCTAACCGACTCTGAGATCGGACCTGGTCGCCTCAGTAGCGTGGCTGCTTAGGCGTGGTCTTTCGGGAAACACGCACACCCCACTCGTGATGGGCGGGGAATCGCCACGCAAATTCGCAACCCGCTCACAGGATGAATCCTTGATGCAAGTTCAAACCTTGGAGAGTTTGGAGGCCGCAACCCGATCCGAAGAGACCGTCGGCGCCTCGGCCAACCAAGCCCGCGACTTGGCCCGGTCGGTCGAAGCCACTCGGCAGCAGACGTTGGCATTGTCGAACGCGCGGATCGAGGCGTTGGAGCAGAAGGCACGCGACTTGGCCCGATTCGTCGAGACGACGCGGCAGCAGACCTTGTTGCAGTCGGACCGGAAGACCGAAGCCTTGGAGCAGAAGGCCCGCGACTTGGCCAACTTCGTCGAGAGTTTGCGGAACCAAACGCGACTCCAGTCCGAATCGGAGATCGAGACACTCGGCCAGCAGGCCCGGGACTTGGCCGTCTCCGTGGAAACCCTCCGCAGGGAGACGCGCCTGAGGTCCGAAACGGAGATCGCTGCACTCGGGCAACAGGCCCGGGACCTGGCCCTGTTCGTGGAGACGGTCCGCGAGGAGACCCTCCTGCACTCGGACACGGAAATCGCGACGCTGGGGCAGCAGGCACGGGATTTGGCCGTTTCGGTCGAAGCCGTGCGCGAGCAGACTCTCCTGCATTCGGACACGGAGATTGAAGCCCTCAAACGGCAAGCTCGCAATACCGCCGTTTCCGTGGAGGAGTCGCGGCTCGAGACACTTGTGGAATCGGATCGGGTGATCCGCAAGTTGAACGAAGAACTGGAGCAGCGGGTCCTGGACCGCACCGCGGAGCTGGAGGCGGCCAACAAGGAACTCGACTCGTTCTCCTATTCCGTCTCGCACGATCTGCGGGCGCCGTTGCGGGCGATCGATGGTTTCTCGCGCATCCTGCTCGAGGACCATGGCGCAACCTTGACGGACGACGGCAAAGGATACCTGAAACTGGTACGAGACAACACCTGCCAGATGGGACGGTTGGTAGATGACTTGCTGGTATTCTCCCGCCTGGGGCGCCTGCCGCTCACCAAGCAGAGGATCGACCCGAGCAAGGTCGTGCGCCAGTGCCTTGCTGAGATGCAGACGGAACAAGACGGCCGCCAGGTGGAAATCGTCATCGGTGACCTGCCCAATTGTCGAGCCGATCCGACCCTGCTCAAGCAAGTCTGGACGAATCTCCTCTCCAACGCCCTGAAGTACACGCGAAAGCGTGAGGTCGCACGCATCACCATCGGCCACCGGAGCGTGTCGCCTCCGTCCGGGGCTGATCCGGAAGCGGTGTATTTCGTCGAGGACAACGGGGCCGGATTCGACATGAAGTACGCTCACAAACTCTTCGGTGTCTTCCAACGTTTGCACCGCGCGACGGACTTCGAAGGCACAGGAGTGGGGCTGGCCATCGTGCACCGGATCGTCACCCGCCACGGCGGCCGCGTGTGGGCCGAGGCCCTTCCCAGCCAAGGCGCGACTTTCTCCTTCACCCTATGAAGAGGCCCGATCGATGATCGAGAACAGCGTTGAAATCCTACTGGTGGAGGACAACCCAAACGACGAGATGCTGGCGCTGCACGCGTTCAAGAAGCACAACCTGGCCGACAAGGTCCACGTGGTCCGCGACGGAGCGGAGGCGCTGGAGTTCATCTTCTGCACCGGGGCCTACGCCGAACGACTCTTCGTGAACCCCCGGGTGATCCTTCTGGACAAGAAGTTGCCGTTTGTGGACGGCATGGAGGTGCTGCGCGAGATCCGCGCCGACGCGCGGACGCGCATGATCCCCGTGGTGATGCTCACCTCGTCCGCCGAGGACCGCGACGTCATTGAGAGCTACCAGCTCGGTGTCAACAGCTACATCGTCAAGCCGGTGGACTTCGAGCAGTTCAGTGAGACCGCCCGCCAGTTGGGCTACTACTGGCTGCTGATCAATCAGCAGCCGAGCGAAGTGAGTTGATCGGTGCGACGACCCAGCTACTTCTGCTTGTCACTGAGACTCCCCACGCTCGAATGAGGCGACCGATGATCGAAGGCAGCTTTGAAATCCTCCTGGTCGAGGACAACCCAAACGACGAGATGCTGGCACTCCACGCGTTCAAGAAGCACAACCTGGCCGACAAGGTCCACGTGGCGCGCGACGGAGCGGAGGCGCTTGAGTTCATCTTCTGCACCGGCGCCTACGCAGGACGACTCTTCGTGAACCCCCGTCTTATCCTGCTGGACAAGAAGTTGCCGCTCGTGGACGGCATGGAAGTGTTGCGCAAGATCCGCGCCGACCCCCGCACCAAGCTCGTGCCCGTGGTCATGCTCACCTCGTCCGCCGAGGATCGCGACGTGATCGAGAGCTATCGGTTGCGCGTCAACAGCTACATCATCAAGCCCGTCGATTTCGAGCAATTCAGCGAGACGGTCCGGCAACTCGGCTGCTACTGGTTGCGAGTCAACCTACAACCGTGTGCAGTCGCCTGACCATTGTATTTTCAACCGAAGACTCATACCGAGGATCTCCGATCGTCGCCACTCCGCTTCGACTACTGTTGCTTGAAGACAACCCTTCCGACGCCGCGCTGGTGCTTCATACGCTGCGTGGGGCCGGATTCGATACGACTGCGGATCGGGTCGAGACCGAGCAGGAGTTCCGGGATCGGCTGCGCTCGGCCCCGGAGGTCATACTCGCCGACTTCTCCCTGCCGCAGTTCGACGCCCTGAGCGCCCTCGAGATTCTGCACGAGAGCCGGCTGGACATCCCCTTCATCATCGTTTCGGGCACGATCGGCGAAGAGCGCGCCGTGGAAGTCATGCGGCGTGGCGCATCGGATTACATCATCAAGGACCGTCTGGGCCGGCTCGGCCAAGCTGTTACACAGGCCCTCGAGAAGAAGGCGATGCGAGACGAGACGCGGCTCGCGGAGCGACGCCTCGGAGCCCAGCAGGCCACGACGAGAGTGCTGGCCGAGTCGCCCGACTTGGGCGCGGCAATCCCGCAAGTATTTGAGGCGGTGTGCACCAGCATGGCGTGGGCGTGGGGGGCCGCATGGATGGTGGTCCCGCAGGGCAACAGCCTGAGCCTGGTCCAGTTCTGGCACAGCCCGTTGGCGGACGTGGGCGGGTTTCTGGCGGCCTGCCGTGAAAAGACGTTCTCCCTTGGGGAAGGTCTACCGGGGCGGGTGTGGGCAACCGGCGAGCCCCTGTGGGTATCCGACGTGATGCGCGACGAACAGTTCTTCGGGAAGCACGCGGCGGCCCAAGCCGGCCTGCACGCTGCGTTCGCGTTCCCCATTCTGCTCGGGGGTGAAGTCGTTGGAGTATTCGAGTTCCTGAGCAACCGCATCGAACAACCCGATGAGAAGGTTTTGGGGATGATGGCCGCCGTCGGCAGCCAACTCGGGCTCTTCATCGAGCGGAAGCGCGCGGAAGAGGGCCTCGGGAAAAGTGAGGAACGGTTCCGGGAACTGACGGCCCACCTCCACCAAGTCCTGTGGATCATGGACATCCGGGAGACCAAGATCCTGTATGTCAGCCCCAGCTATGAGAAGCTGTGGGGCCGCACCTGCCAGAGCCTTCTCGACAATCCCGGCTCCTACTTGGAGAACTTTCACCCCTTGGACATGCAGATGATGGAAGTGGCAAACGCTGCCATGTTCCGAACGGGCTACATCGACGTTGAATGTCGCGTGTTGCGTCCGGACGGGTCCGTGCGGTGGGTTTGGATCAGGGGGTATCCGATTTCAGAAGGCGGGCAAATGGTTCGCGTCGCGGGCGTTGTCGAGGACGTGACCGAGAAGCGGCGGTTGGCCGTCGAGCGCGATGCTCTGCTGACCCGGCTTCAAGTCCAGATCGAGCGAATGCCCCTCGCTTATGTTCTGTTCGACGACAGCATCCTCATCTCCGACTGGAATCCGGCCGCCGAAAGAATCTTCGGTTACACCAAGCCGGAAGCACTCGGCATGGGGCCTGTCGATCTCATCCCCGTGTCGTACCGGCCGAAGTCCGAGGAAATCATCCGCCGCATTCGTGGCGGAGATCTGAATGCGCACTCCGTCAATGAGAATGTGACCAAAGACGGGCGGACCATCACTTGCGAGTGGATCAACACTCCAATCATCGAGGAGGGCGGGCGTTTCGCCGGCATCCTCTGCCTGGCCCAGGATGTCACCGAACAGATACGCCTCGAGGAACAGTACAGCCAGGCCCAGCAGCGGCTCAAACACGTCATGGCGTCCAGTCCCGCCGTGCTTTACACACTGTTGATCGACGAGGACCGAATCCGGGGCATTAACTGGATCAGCCAGAACCTGCTGGATGTGACCGGGTACGCGCCCGAGGATGCTCTGAGCGCGGACTGGTGGCGGGAGAAGGTCCATCCGGAGGACTTGGAACGGGTGGTCGCGCAGAGCCATGCCGAGTTGCTGAGCCACGGCCGTATGAACCATGAATACCGCTTCCGTCACAAGGACGGCACTTACAGATGGATGCGCGGAGACTTGCGATTGATGCGTGATGGAGACGGCCGAATCCTAGAGGTCGTCGGCTCCTGGTTGGACATCACCGAACGCAAGGCTCTGGAAGATCAATTCCGCCAGGCGCAGAAGATGGAGGCGTTCGGGCAGTTGGCTGGCGGCGTGGCCCACGACTTCAACAACTTGCTCACGGTGATCTCCGGCTACAGCGACATGTTGCTCGACTCCCTGCGCTCCGAGGACAGGAATCGGGTGCTCGTTCAGGAGATTCACACCGCGGGCTCACGGGCGGCCCTGCTGACCGGGCAACTGTTGGCGTTCAGCCGCAAGCAGGTGACCCAACCCCGAGTATTGGACATCAATGCCCTCGTCGCCAGCACGGAAAAAATGCTCGGTCGCTTGATCGGCGAAGACGTGTTGTTGACGACCGTCCCAGCCCCCGGTCTGGACCGAGTGAAGGCCGATGCCGGCCAAATCGAGCAGGTCATCCTCAATTTGGTGGTGAATGCCCGCGACGCCATGCCACAGGGCGGTCGAATCGCCATTGAATCCGCCAACGTCGAAATCTCCGATCGCGACCAGCAAATTCAGCCTCAGGTCGTGCCGGGCCGGTACGTGATGTTGGCGATCAGCGACACCGGCTGCGGTATGACTGACGATGTGCTCACCCGCATGTTCGAGCCGTACTTCACGACCAAGGAGGTCGGCAAGGGGACCGGGCTGGGATTGGCGACAGTATTCGGCATCGTCCAGCAGAGCGGCGGACACATCGGCGTCACCTCCGCGGTCGGACGTGGAACGACATTCAAGATGTACTTCCCCGCGGTCGCGGAAGTCGTCCCGACAACACCCTTGGACCTGCCGGGATCAGACTCGGCGGGCACCGAGACAATCCTCATCGTCGAGGACGAGCGGGCGGTGCGGGCGGTAACTTGTTTGTCCCTCCGGACGAAGGGGTACACACTGCTGGAAGCCGTCAATGTGTCAACAGCGGATTCGAACAGAGCCACTTTCGCGGCTTCGCGCGGGCCACCCTGGAGTACCACGGGCAACATTTTTTCGCCACAAATCCCCCAGTCACATAGTGAAGGGAATTTGTGGCG
>Ga0163144_10026612_pt1 | contig 11236 bp, 8 predicted proteins | sample OliLak19BULKMAT1_FD_123175 | JGI IMG/M metagenome (GOLD analysis project Ga0163144, IMG submission 123175) | Freshwater microbial mat bacterial communities from Lake Vanda, McMurdo Dry Valleys, Antarctica - Oligotrophic Lake LV.19.BULKMAT1 | ecosystem: Environmental > Aquatic > Freshwater > Lake... | reverse complement strand
GGACGGCTTCAGACGTTCGCACGCGCAGGTCATCGGCGACCGATTTCATGGCCTCAGTATCGCATGGCCGTCCAAGGCAATTAAACGGGCCGCGGCCCTGCGTGTCATCGCCCAGCCGCGCCCATTTCGTGATCGTCTCGCGCAAGCCGAGCGGCGTGACCGGCTTGGCGAGGTAGTCATCCATTCCCGCCCGTAGCGCCGCCTGAATATCTTCGGCCATGGCGTTCGCGCTGAGGCCGATGATGCGCGGCAGGGGCATCGCATCCAGCTTGAGGATGGCGCGGGTCGCTGCCAGTCCATCCATGCCCGGCATCTGAATGTCCATCAACACCAGGTCGTAAGTCTCCCGCTGGACTGCGGCCAGCGCCTCGTGGCCGTCGACGGCCAGGTCGGCGCCATAGCCGAAGCGCCGCAGCATGGCCAGCGCCACCTTCTGGTTGACCGCGTTGTCTTCGGCCAGCAGGATACGCAGCGGCAGCCGTTGCGCCAACGTCTCGTCAAATGGTGAGGCGGCATCGGCCAGCGGCACGGCCAGTGCCGGAGCCGCCTCGGTCGGCAGGGTGAAGTGGAAACTCGCGCCCGCACCGGCGCCGCTGTTGACCCAAATTCTTCCCCCCATGGCCTTGACCAGCCGCTTGCAGATGGCCAGGCCCAACCCGGTGCCGCCGTAGCGGCGGCCGATGCCGCTGTCGACCTGCGAGAACGGCTGGAACAGCAGGTCCTGCTGCTCGGCGGCAATGCCGATACCGCTATCGGTGATGCAGAACTCAAGGGTGACTGGCGCCGCGGTCGCCGTCTCGGCTTCGGCGGCGAGGCGCACCGCCACGTCGACCGTCCCCTTCTCGGTGAACTTGATGGCGTTGGCGATCAGGTTGATCAGCACCTGGCGCAGCCGCTCCGCGTCGCCGACGATGCGCGCCGGGACATCGGCGTCGATCGAGCACTCGATCTCGATCGCCTTCGCCCGCGCCTGCGGCGCCAGCAGGTCCACGCCGCGCGAGACCGCCTCGCGCAGGTCGAACGCCTTGCGTCCAAGCGTCAGGGTGCCCGACTCGACCTTCGAGAAGTCGAGAATGTCATTGATGATCACCAGCAGGTTCTGGCCGCTCTGGCGAATGGTCTCGGTGAACTCACGTTGCTGGCGGTCGAGGTTCGTGTCGAGCAACAGGCTGGTCATGCCGATCACGCCGTTCATCGGCGTGCGGATCTCGTGGCTCATCGTGGCGAGAAATGCCGACTTGGCCTGGCTCGCTCCCTCAGCCTGCACCTTGGCCTGCTCGAGTTCCACCGCCTGTGCGCGGAGTTCGGCCGTGCGTCCCTCGAGTTGGACCAGGAGATCGCGCGCCTGCCTCACGACCGCGCTCGAACGTTTCCGCAGCGACTCGATCGCGATGCCGGTGATCGACACGTACGTGCCGATCACGTACATCGTCGCCGCCACGTAAAGGTGGCTCGCCCACGCGACGTCACCGCCGGCCGCCATTCCCAGCCACCCCAGGTAACCGAGGTAGGTGAACACCACCACGTGGGTGAAGTAGAACGCCCGCCGGAAGCCGAAGCCGACCTGGTCGCCGACGCGCACCAGCATGAAGAACGCGAACAGCTGAGCGGCCGCGCTGACGTGGTGCATCGTGAACAACCACATGATCACGTCGAGGTGCAGGAACAGCAGCGTGAGGTCGAAGCGGCCGGCCCGGTCGTAGAGCAGGCGGACGGCGGCCAAGGCGGCCACGCCATAGCCAATGTTGATCACGGCCAGCCTCACGAAACTGGCGTTCGGAAAGACCGGCAGGTTGAGGTCGTAGAGAAAGGCGGCGACGGTCATGCCGACGAAGCCGATCACCCGCATGGCGGGAATCTGGACGACGTTCAGCTGGTAGCCGCGGCGGTATTGGGCGCGGCGCGATTGCTCGGGGTCGAGGGAGAAGATCGCCTCGTCTGGTCCGCTCATCAGGATCAGCGCGCCAGTTTCTGCAGGAGCTGCTTGGCCTGTTCCTTGAAGCGTCGATCCTCCGGCGTCCACTCCGGATCGAACGGCGCCTCGATCGCCGCCTGGTACTCCTTGCGCGCTTCGTCCTTCCGCCCCATGTCAGCGAGCGTGTCGGCCAGGAACAAGTGGGAGATGACGCTGTTCGGACCGTAGGTCAGCGACTTGCGGATGTGCTCCTCGGACTTCTTGTTGCTGCCGCCGAACAACCCAGGCACCTTGAAATACCAGCGGCCGAGCGCGCGATCGGCGGAGCCTTGCAGGAAGGCCGGGGAGAGCTTCAGCGTCATCTCGAGCGCGCTGCGGATCGCGCCGCGATACTTCATGCCCTGGCGCAGGCCGAACGATTCGGCGAGCGCGCCCATGTTGGCGGCCAGCCAGAAATGGCCCTCCGGCTGGTTGGCGTCGATGGCAATCGCCGTCCTGGCGGCCTCGATGCCGGCCTCCAGCGCGCCCTTGCGCTGCGGTTCGGGCAGGCCATTGGTCCCCAGCCAGTAGCGCGCCTGGGCGAGTCGATAAGCGGCGGTGAAGTCCTTGGGATTGGCCTTGAGCCGGGCGGTCCAGAGATCGGTGGCCTTCTGGGCACTCGCCAGGTTCTCGCGATCCTTATAAAGCGCGTCTGGATCGTCGGCGGGAACCTGGATGGCCAAATGTGCATCCAAAGGGATTATGGCTACTGCGACTGCCACCCCGGTGATGCCGGCGACCGAGAGATACAATGATCCGATGCAGGATCTGATCCAGCGCGTGCTGATTGAGCTGGGCGAAGACCCCACCCGCGAGGGGCTGGTCAAGACGCCGAAGCGAGTGGACAAGGCGCTGAGGTTTCTCACAAGCGGATACCAGGCCGATATCGATGACATGCTGAACGGGGCGCTGTTCAGCGTCGATTATAGCGAGATGGTGATTGTCCGCGACATCGACTTCTACAGCATGTGCGAGCACCACCTGCTGCCGTTCTTCGGCAAGTGCCACGTCGCCTACATCCCGAACGGGAAGGTGATTGGCCTCAGCAAGATCCCGCGCCTGGTGGACATCTTCGCACGGCGGCTGCAGTTGCAGGAACGGATGACCAACCAGATCGCCGAGACCATCACCGAGAAGATTAAGCCGCTCGGCGTCGCCGTCGTCTGCGAAGGCACCCACCTGTGCATGGCCATGCGCGGCGTCGAGAAGCAGAACTCCTACACCATCACCAGCGCCATGCTGGGCGCGTTCCGGGATCAGTCACGGACGCGGATGGAGTTCCTGGAATTGCTGAAGCTGAGAAGCGGGAGCATTTCGGTGACCGGGATGCCGATTCCCGACCATACCCACGACCACGACGAATAGACCTAACACGAAGGACACGAAGGACACGAAGATAAATTGTCTTCGTGTTCTTCGCGTCCTTCGTGGTTGCCTTTCTAGAACCTCAGCGCCGCGTTGAAGCGGATGTTGCGCGGGCCGTAGACCTGCGCCGGTGAGCCGAACTGCGGCAGCCTGTTGATCGCGCCGTTCGGGTCGCCGTTCTGCCGCAGGTTGATCGTGCCACCGAGCGTGCGCGCATCCCACGCGGTGTTGGAGTTGGCGACGTTGTTGAAGTCGACCGACACCTCCAGTGAGCGCTCGCCGAAACGCGCGGTCTTGAACGCGCGCAGGTCGGCCGAGGCCCGCCGCTCGAGGCGATATGAGCCGAGCGGTTCAACGTTGATCGTGCTGTTGCCGCCGACGGTCTGGGCCGTGGTCAACTGCCGGGTGATGGCCGCGCCGCTCTGCATGTTGAGGTTACCGGCGATGCCAATCTCGTAGAACGGCAACACGTAGGTGCCGGTCACCTTGAACTGGTGCGGCCGGTCGCCGATCTGGCCGGTCACCGGGCCGTCGGCGTTGATCAGCGCGTTCGGGTTGACGTTGACGCTGACGCCCTCGATGCGAGTCTGCGAGTAGGTGTAGCCCATCAGCATCTGCCAGCGGTTCGCCATGCGCTTGGTGCCGCTGATCTCGATGCCGTTGTAGGTCTGGCGGAAGTTCCGGTCGTTGGTGAAGAAGGTCTGGTTCACCGCTGTGGACGTCCGGTTATAGAACTGGAACGTGCTGTCGTCCGCCGTGCCCGCGACGCCGTCGCGCCCGGTGTCTGGACGCGTGGTCAGAAAAGTGTCGTACGGGATGGCCGGGTTCGAGGTTGCCTGCGGATTGCGCTCGGTGCGGTGCGTCAGCGCCACGCTCAGGCGCAGGGCCGGGAACAGCTCGTGGTCGAAGCCGCCGGTGAACTCGTCCGTGTAGGGCCGCAGGTAGTCACTGTCCACCGAGATGGTCTCGGGCAGTACCCGCGTGACCACCGGATTGCCAGTCTGCTCACCCGGCTGGAAGCGCCGATCGCCGTTGGCATCGTTCCAGGTGTATTGCTCCTGGTAGTTCGCATTCGGGTTGACGCCGTCGAGGATGCCGCCGCCAGCGGCGATCACGTAGTAGTAGCGGCCGGCCGCAATCTTCAGGGCGGTGCGGCCGCTGCCGGTCAGGTCGAATGCGGCACTGAGCCGCGGGCCCGCGGTCACCCAGTCGACGACGTCAGGCTTTTCTGGGAAGCTGCGAGGCAGTGCAGGGAAGAACGCGCTCGCCGGGCTGCTCTGCTCGGGCAAGTAGCCGTTCAAGTGTTCCCAGCGTACGCCCGCGGTCACGGTCAGCCGCTTGTAGGCCATGCTGTCCTGCGCGTAGAGAGCGGTGACGTCGACCGCGGTCTTTGTGAAGAACGGCGTCGCATAGAGCGTGACGTTCTGCGAGAGGCCGGTGGCGCTGCTGTAGGTCATGTCGACATCGCCAAAACGCGAGACGCGGTTTTCCACCGGTGAGTGCGCGTAGTCGAACCCGAACTTCAGCTCGTGACGGCCGCCGATGAACTCGTCGAGGTAGTACTGGCCGGTGGCGTTGGCCTGGTAGCGGTCGCGCCAGCGTTCCGTGCCGGTCGTGAAGTTGCGCGTGCGGATACCGGTGGCCGAGTCGAGCAGCGTCTGGTCGCTGCCGTTGAGGTAGGTCGGGAAGAAGATCTTATTGAGCCCGACGCGCGCGTCGAGGAAGAACTTCTGCGACACCACCGAGTTCCAGAGCACCTGGTAGATGTCGAAGACGTCGTCCTCGTTGCTGGTCGACTCCTGGACGAGCGTGTTGGCCCCGGCCAGGAAGCGATTGGGTTTCTTGTAGTACTGCCGCGAGTAGAGACCGGTCAAACGGTTCTTGTCGCTCATCTGGTAGTTGAGGTTGATTAGCCCCGACGTGATGTCGGTTTTGTCGAGCACCAGCGACGAGAACGCCGCCGGCGTGTTGACGTGCACGCGCCAGTCGCGAAACGACGCGAACATGCGAAGCTTCCTGGCGATCAGGGGACCGCCGCCGCTGACGTTGACGTCCGAGACGAAGTCCACGCTGTTGGCTTCGGGACGGAACCCGAAGCGTAGCAGGTTGTCGTCGATGTTCTGCGTCTGCGTCGCATCGCCGAGCCAGGCGCCGGTCAGCCGGCCGCGCCACTGTTCGCCGCCGCTCTTGGTCACCATGTTCAGGAACACGCCGCTCGTCGGCACGGTGATGTCGTGCGCGCCGGTCGAGACCTGAATGTCGTCGAACGCATCGAAGTCGTAGTAGAAGCCGGCCGCACCAATGGCCGCCGGGTCGCCGACGTTGATGCCGTTCAGGTAGCTGGAGTTCTGGGCGCTGGTGGTGCCGCGGGCGTTGAAGACGCCCTGCAAGCCGCCAGACGTGCCGCCAACGTCGGGTCGCGTGATCAGCAGGCTCGGGACCTTGTACTCAACCAGCGACCAGATGTCGCGTCCGCCCGGCGTACCCTGCAGCAACTGCTCGCTCAGGTTGACGCTGGTGTTGGCAGTGGTCGTGTCCACGACCGGCGAGGCGCCGGTGACCGTCACTGTTTCGGCGACCGTCGCCACGCGCAGGGACAGGTCGAGCGGCACCGTGCCGCCCACCTGCACCGAGACGTTTTCACGAATCACGGTGCGGAAGCCCTGGAGCTCGATGGTCACGGCATAGATGCCCGGCGAGAGGGACGGGAAGCGATTGATGCCGCCCGTGTCGGTGACGCCACTCATGGTCCCCGCCACCAGCACCGGGCTGGTCAGCGTGACCGCCACGCCAGGAACCGCGCCGCCCTGCTCGTCCGTCACCCGTACCAGGATCGAACCCGTCTGCACCTGCGCGGCGGCTGGAAGGGCCGCGAACGCGGCCAGGGCCAAGGCTGAAAGCCACACTCGTACTTGATTCATTGATCTGTCCTCCGGAATTCCGAACGCGCCCTACGAAAAGTTGAAGTGGAACAGTCTTACAACCGTAGAGGCCAAGGGCTCCAGCTGACACCGAGTGACAGGATTGAACCACTGAGCGACTAACTGGCCTGTCGGGCAGAAGGCTACCCCGAGTGTAAGCAAACGAACTGCCGAACGAACGCTATACTGGCGTCATGCGTGTGATGCTGGCTCTTCTCTGTGCAAGCCTCATGTTTGCTCCCTCGCTCGACGCACAGACCCGCAAGACCACACCGAAGAAAGCGCCGGCCAAGACCACCAAGAGGGCGTCGGCGCCGGTCGTGTCCCGCATCCAGGCCGAGTGGAAGTGCCCGTCGGAATTGGGACAAGGCGTGGCGACCGGCCGGCGGTTCTGCGACGTGCTGACGGCACGCGACCCCAAGGACGGCATTCTCATCACCGTGCCGCCGCATCGCGGCCCCGTCAAGCTCATCTTCGAGCTGCACAACCGGCACACCTACTCAGCTGAGCTGGTCAAGCAGAAGCAGGCCTACCGGAAATACACCGCGACCATTGGCGTGCTGTCGATGGACAACACGCTGGTCGATCGCGCGGTGGTGCAAAGCGAGTTTCGCACCGAGAAGGACCTGTTCGACCGCATCAGTGGGGGAGCGGGACCGGGTGGCGTGAAAGCCGTGGCGCCGACTGGTGACGAGTTCATCACCATACAGCTGCCCGCCGCGGTGGTGGGTCAGGTGTCGGTGCTGGGCGAGAAACTCTCAGTGGTCAGGCTGGACGGTACCGACAACTTCACGGCCACCGGCCGGCCCATTGCCACCATCAGCAACGTGATGCTGGAATTCACGCCGGGGCCCGTGCCGAAGAAGGCGCCGGTTAAGAAATAGCGCGCGACGCGCGATAACACGCCAGCATGGCGTCGGCCGATCGGTCGATGTCGTCTTCGGTCGTGGACCAGTTCGACACCGCAATCCGCATCGCCTGCTGCCCCTGCCAGAACGCGCCGCCCGCCCAGCACGTGCCATCGGCCTGCACGCGCGCAATAGTGTCGCGAGTCGTGTCGTCATCCGCAAACCGGACCAGCACCTGGTTCAAGACCACCTCGTTGAGAATGGTCACACCGGGTTCCGCGGACAGCCGCTGCGCGATGCGCCGGGCGAGGGCGCAATTGCGGCGGACCAGGCCTTCAAGGCCATCGCGGCCGAGCGCGCGGAACAATGCGTACAGCGGAACGACGCGCGCGCGCCGGGACGACTCCGGCGCCCAATCCATCCCAATGCGCTCTTCGTCGTCTCCGCGCTGGAGGTACGACGCCTTCATGCTCATGGCCGCGCGCAGCGGTGCGGTGTCGGCGACAATCGCCAGGCCGGAATCGTAGGGCACGTTCAGCCATTTGTGGGCGTCGGTCGCCCATGAGTCGGCGCCTTCAATACCGAGCACGTGCGATCGCAATTCGGGAACGGCGGCGGCCCACAGGCCGAACGCGCCATCGACGTGAACCCACGCGCCGCGCCCGCGCGCCATCTCGACGATCTCGGCGATCGGATCGCTCGCGCCGGTGCTGACGTTGCCGGCCTGCGCGCACACGATGATCGGCGCGGTCCCGTCACCGAGTTGCTGTCGAAGCGCGTCGGCGCGCATGCGCCCTTGACCATCGACCGGCACGAACTCCAACTCGTCGCTGCCAAACCCGAGATAGCGCAACGCGCCGACCGCCGAGACATGAACCTCGCCGCCGACCAAGACGCGTACCTTCGGCGCGCGCTGCAGGCCGTGGGTCTCCACGTTCCACCCGGCGCGGTGCAACACTTCATGCCGTGCGGCCGCCAGGCAGGTGAAGTTCGCCATGTGGCAACCGGTGACGAAGCCCACTCCGGCCGTGGCCGGCAGGCCCAGCAGCTCGACGATCCAGCCCGAGACGATGTCTTCCATCACCGCGGCGGCGGGGGAGGTGACGTAGAGGCAGGCGTTCTGATCCCACGCGCTGACGAGCCAGTCTGCCGCGACAGTGACGGGCACGGCGCCACCGGTGACGAAACCGAAGTAGCGGGGGCCGATGGTGGCGACAATGCCGGGGTCCGCAGTGGTGGCCAGGCGATTGATGACCTCGACCGGATCAGTGCCCCTGGCTGGCAAGGGTCCACCAAGCGCGGTCAACAGGTCGGCGCGCTCCGTGCGCGAGCCCACATGCCGCTGCGCGACCTCACCGATGTAGCGCGTGGCGTGATCGTAAGCGGCCTTGAGTGGAGTGTCTGCGTTCATGATTGGCAATGAATCGGTGGCTAAGGCGATGTATCGGTGACTGATCGGTGACTAATCTGTGTCTAATCGGTGGCTGTCTTTAAATCGGCGGCCGCTGTGATTGGGATGTCGCGTTCGTGGCCCCATTGTTCCCACTCGGCGGCAGTCTTCGTGGCCATGACCGCGGCGATCGGTGACCCGTCGGTCAGGCCCAGTGCGCCGTACAGCCTGTCACGAAAACGCGGTTCGAGCGCGCCAACGGCCACGCGTCCGTCGCTCGCCGCGTAGATGCCATACGCCGGGTTCGCCCCGCCAAGCACTCCGCCAGGAGCGGTGAGCCCGTGACGCAGAGGCGCCGTCAACGTGCTCAACGCGTCGAACAGGCCGACCACCCGCTGGCCGCCGGTGCCCCGGTGCATCATCTCCAGCACTGCGGCATGCGCGCGTTCCGCGCCCAGCAGATCCGCGAGCAGGGTCTTCGGAATCCCGTCCTGCAGCAGGCCGGCCTTCGCCTGGTAGGTCAGGTCGTGGCCAGGCTCGTTGGGATGAGCCGTGTCGCCGACGATGTTCAGGTGACGGAGCAGGGGGAAGCGCTGAGCGAGCGACGCGGCGTCGAGGGCGAGTCGTTCCAGCGCGGCGGGCCGATGGCTGGCGATGAACACGTCGGCCGAGCCCAGCAGGTCGATCAGCGACCGCATGCCGTCGGCCGACTTCAAGTCGAGCCGAACGATCGTCACGCCAGCGTGCAGCTCGTCGTACCAGGACTTGCAGAAGCCGTCGAGTGGATCGCCCCACGGCGCTTCAATCTTGATCGCGCTGGCGCCACCGGCCACGAGGCGAGCGACCGCCACAGGGCCCGGTACATTCTGGGCCATCGTCACGATTTTCATTCCGCGGTCCATTCGTCGAGGATGGCTGACAGGTCCAGGTCTGGCGCAATCAGGCAACTGTGGCCATGGCCTTCGAGCACGCGCATGCGCGCACGGGGAGTGAGCGACGTCATCAACTGCGCCTGCTCGACCGACGGCACGAGCACGTCCCGATCTGCGGCCAGGAACAGCACCGGGGCCTGGATGGCGGCCAGCTGTTCGCGAATGTCGTAGCCGCGCAGGATGTGGAGGCGCGAGAGATACCCCTCGCGCGTGGTCGTTTGCATCAACTGCAGGAACCGGCGAATCTCTTCCGGGTCGGTGCCGGGCGAGTGCATCCGCCGGCCGTTCAACTGGCGGACCAGGCGCATCATGCCCCAGGGGGTCGCCCGCAGCAGGTGATAGCCGAGCCACAACCGTGCCGGCGAGCCGAAATGGGCGAACGAATTGAGGATCACGAGTCGTCCGATCCGTTCGGGATGTGCCACAGCGTAGCTGAGCGCCAGCGCGCCGCCAAACGATTCGCCCAGCAGGGTGACCGGGCCGTCGGACGCCGCTGCAACCGAACGATGCAGATCGGCGACCAGTTCGTCCATCGTTCGCGCGTCATCCCTGAGACGCGTCGTCGTCACCGCATAGCGGCGCTCGAGCAGTGGCACCTGCCGGTAGAACAGCAGGCCAGTGCCGTCGATGCCCGGTACGAGAACGAGTGGTTCTTTCATGTCGTGGTCAAGGCGTAGGGACGAACCTTTCGGTCATATCGTGGGGACGAACCTTTAGGTTCGTCCTTTCATATGCTACCTTCTGCGCCGTGACTCCTGCGCAGGCTGGCCGCGTCGCCTGGACCGTGCTCACCATGTTCGTGGTGCAGAGCCTGGTGTTCGGGTTGTCGGTGTTGCCGGCGTTCTATTTCTGGACCTGGACGCTGACGTGGTCCATTCCCTCGCTGATCCGCCCGGCGATTGTCGCCACCACCCTGGTGCCGGCCTACTTGCTGTTCGCGTTCGTGCTGGTGGCGCTCTCGGCCTTCTCGACCCGGGTCTGCGGGTGGCGGACGGCGCCCAACGGCGCCTGGAAGTTGCGCGATCTCGAGTGGCCGCTGCTCGACTGGGTCCGCTACATGGTCTCCACCCACATCGTCCGCGTCTTTGTCGGGACGTTCTTCCGCGCGTCGGCGCTGTGGACGCTCTACATGCGGTGGAACGGCGCGACGATCGGCCGCGGCGTGCACATCAACAGCCTGTCGATCTCCGACCACAACATGCTGGCGTTCGGCGACGGCGTCGTGATTGGTGAGAGCGTGCACCTGTCAGGGCATACGGTGGAGGCCGGCATGGTCAAGACCGGGCCGGTCAGGCTCGGACGGTTCGTGACGGTGGGCCTGGGTAGCATGGTGGGCATCAATGTCGAGGCCGGAGAGAAGTGCCAGATCGGCGCGTTGAGCGTGGTCCTGAAGGGGTCAAAGCTCGAAGGATCTGCTATCTATGCCGGTATTCCTGCGCGTAAGATAGAACGCAGATCAAGGGCCGCAGATGACGCAGAGAACGCAGATGCTGCCATCGGGTTCTTCTAAGTTCTCACTTTCAACCGCATTGCCGCCCCTCATTTCCATCGTCGTTCCCGTCTACAACGAAGCGCGAACCGTTGCCGAAGTCATCGAGCGGCTGCTGGTGATCGATCTGCCCGCGCCGCGTGAGATTCTCGTTGTCAACGACGGGTCCACCGACGGCACACGTGAGGTGTTGGACCGGCTGCCCGCGCGGCCCGAACTGCGGATCATTCATGCGGCGAAGAACGGCGGCAAGGGCAGTGCCATTCGCACCGGCTTTGCGGCAGCGACCGGCACGATCGTCGCGATCCAGGACGCCGACCTTGAACTCGACCCCGCG
>Ga0163144_10026611_pt1 | contig 11237 bp, 6 predicted proteins | sample OliLak19BULKMAT1_FD_123175 | JGI IMG/M metagenome (GOLD analysis project Ga0163144, IMG submission 123175) | Freshwater microbial mat bacterial communities from Lake Vanda, McMurdo Dry Valleys, Antarctica - Oligotrophic Lake LV.19.BULKMAT1 | ecosystem: Environmental > Aquatic > Freshwater > Lake... | reverse complement strand
GCGAACTGTTTCCAGCGGCGGACCGAGAGAGGCATGGAGGATGACAGGCCACATGCTGCATGGCGATAAGCTTTGATTTTAGTACTGGATGAGGGATGGATGCCGCGAGTTGAGTGCGCAAGCCCAATCGCCGTGATGGCACCGAGCAAAACGTCTCGAGGAGTGAGCCCATCACAAGAAGGTTGTCGCCCCATATGAGCTTATTGCGCCAACCCGACTCGAACGTGTCGCCCTCCTTCCCCTGATAGGTATCGAACAGGCCCAGGCTCTTTACTTTCTGCACCTCTCGGGTAGCGCGGCTTTGGTTGACTGTCTCAATAACCTGGAAGGGCAAGCTGACCCGTGGCACCTCCTTGAGTGTGCCGTCCTCGTTGTACTTACCGGGCCAGACCAGTTCGGCCTTGGTTATGTCGATCGTTGCCATGAGTTATGGTGCTCCTTTAAGGTCGTGCTGATTTCGAAAGTGTCCCGCCAAGTCACGGCAACCTGCGATTACGGTGGCGTTTCGTCGGAGGCGATTTGCCTCCACCCGTCATCAAACAGGAACTGGTCCACCTTCGCCGCCGGGTTTTGGATGCGGATCAAGGTCGTCGTGTCTGACGCCGTGTTCTCGATCACGTACAGCCAGAAGTGGTCGCCCAGCTTAACGGCATTGGTGAATTGCGGATTGGTCAGGCCTGCCGGGTCATCCGAGTCCCAGGTTCCGCTGATTGCCTTGACCTCAATGAACCGCACCTCGCCATTGGCGTCCGTTGACTCAATGTCGCACCCCTGATGATTCGGGTCGTCCACGTTGAGGTCTTTGGGTTCGCGGTCATGATCGCGCTCGTACTGCAGTGCGATTTCGACCCCACGCACAGCCGTGGCATCCCGTTGCTTCTGGGCCTCGGGGGACATCTGGCGTTGCGGAATGGTTCCGGCAGGGATGACGTAGCTTCTGAGCCTCCGGCGGGTTCGCTCAGAGGGCTCGGGTGGACCTGGGCTGGGCGGAGGCACACCCGTTCCGAGGATGTTTGCGATGGCATCAGCTACCGGATCTGAAGGCGGCGAGCCAGACCCGGTAGCGCCAGGTTGTCCGCCCCCTTGGTTGTTCGGATCACCGTTCAGATCTACCGCCGGAGCATCGGGGGCAACCACAGGAACATCGAGTGTGATTCTCGCGTATCCGAGATCGTCCAGAACCGTTGAGGCTTCGGTGGCCGAGGTCGCCGAAAAGACTTCCTTCAGCCCCGCTGCGAGTTGGGCCGCATCAAGCTCCGGGTACAACGCGTAGCACAACTCCCTTGAGATCGCGGACCAAGCCGTAGCGCCACCACGACTGATATATAGGGTTCCTGCAGCGGGATCATAGTAGGCGGGCACCAGCTTGGGACCGACCGTTCTGGACTGGTTGAATGCGTCGAGAGTGTAGGTCAGCTCTAGCCGGGTTGTGGACTTGACTAGAAGTGTGGCGATTAGCTCAACCCGCTTCTTGCTTTCTTCTGGTATGGAGTGTGTTTCCACCACTCGACGCGCTAGCGGAAGGCGTTGGGCCAAGCGTGCCTGGAAAGCTGTGTCGACCTCCGGATTCTCGCATTCAGCAACATGGACTCGAACGGCTTTGCTCAGCGGGCGCACACCCGCCGCCACCATTGCTCTCCACGATCCGGGAGCACGTTCAATGACGTTATGTTGGACAAAGGTGCCAAACTCGCTTGCCAACGTTGGCCGATCCCCAAGGAACATGTGCGGCGGCGCGTTGAGCAGGTGCCGATCATCGGGGATCACCCTGCGCAGAGCAAGAACCGCCAAGTAGGTCGCGTTTATCTGTTCGGTTTCGAGGTGTTCGCCAAGGATACGCCAACATTCCATCAGCACGCGGCTGCCTTCGGCGTCCAGAAGCTGATTCTCTGGGCCAAACTGATCGGCAATCTCGATCAGCACGGACCGCGCATCCTCGGCGTTCGGCGTATCTTTGCTTCCAAGGCGCTTGAAGAGGTTGACGAATCCCAGCAGGTCTTGCGGCAGGCGGAAGCGATATGCTCCAAACGGGTGCTCCCCCCAAAACACTTGATTGGGCCTTGCAAATCGGCCCGACGTGACCGGAATCCACGACGGTTCCCGGAGGCGGAGCACTTCGGCCTCCCCGTGATTACGGTTGAGATACAGATATACGTCCGGGTGTACTTTCTCGCCCTGTGCCGCGCACGCTATGACGTGATCTACCACCTGTTTGGTTGAGGGCGAAGTATTGACGCCGAGGAAGTCGATAAAATCACGGGGCTGTGTGATGGCGTCCAGGAACGCAGCTTGCGTGTGGAACAACTGTACCTGATAGCTGGCGTAGAGCGTATCGGGAGTGTGCCACCCTGACTCATTGTTCCGCTCTGGCAACCACCGCAGTTTCAGAAGCTCGCCCAGGCGCGGCTCCAATTGTGCCTGTTCTTCCGGCCACCGAACGGAAAGATGATCAAAAATCCCCTGCACCTGCTTACGGACTTCACCCTTCGGCTCTGATGCAATGAGGCCCTTGACGCGTCGCACTAGATCAGGAGCGCGGGGCCGATCGGTCACCCCAAGCCATCTATAGAGTTCCTGCACCGCGATTGACTTGTGGACATCCTCATTGGCCACATGAGCGTCCGCTCCGAGAATCTCTGTGACCGACTTACTGCGGAGGTAAACTTCGCCGGGAGTACGGAAGATCCCATCCGCACACTCAACAATCGCTGTGGTAGTGAGACGGCGCAGCACATCGTCCTTGTCTACCAGCCGCAAACGCTCTTCAGCAAGCAACATTACGAGGCTCCGCTTCGCCGCTACCGAGATATCTGAACGCTCGTTAAGTAAGAGCGGCATCCGGTCACGCGCATAGACGGCGAAGTCGAGTTGCCGTGCACCGAGCTTTAGGAGAAACTCGCGGTGACCGCCTGCGGAGTTGAGGTCGAGGATTGACGTAGAGTCCAGGGGGTCCTGGAAGTCGCCCGGAACCAACAACTCCGTCAGGGCATGGAGACTTCCCCCAGACGGATAGATGGGGAGCTTGAACAGTCGATCCCGATGTTGCTCGTTGCGGGTGAACGCCCCTTGCTGGTTCTCAAAAAACGTGATGAGGTCGTTGACCAGACTGGCATCCTGTTGCCACGCCTTCTGCAAGTCGGGAGCTGGGACGCCTTCAAGGACTGCCAGCGCCGCCGGAACGCTGAACGGCTGAACCATATCCCTCAGAATCTCCGCTTGGCCATGTGCCAGGAAGGGTAGCGCACCCGAGACACGGCCAAAGAGCTTAACTTGCTCCTTGGTTGCATCGAACAGATCCCTGGGAGGATGGAGCTTGCCGTCAACACCAAGAGCGATGGCGCACCCTTTGAGACTCTCTTTGGCGGTGTCAAGCGCAGCCCCCTGCGGCGTGGTCTTGAGTAGGGCTTCTGCTAGCCAGCCGATTGATCTTCGCCCCTCATCCGTCGCCAGCCACGCTGGTGCTTCGGAGATGGCCACCGCCTTATCGAGGCCATTCGCAGTGAATGCGCAAGTCAGTAGCTGCACAGTGAACGTCCTGACCCCAATTGCAGGAGTCTGGAGAAGCGTCGAAAATTCGACCAGATCCGGATGTACGACCTCGAACCCCATTTCCCGAACTGCGTCGTAGTAGTCGGTAGCATGCTCAACTAAGAGCAATACGCATTCCGAAGCTCTGTGGCGCTGATCCCCCACGGACTTGACTATCGTGGCCCCCGGGAGCGCCGCCTTGATCTCCCGCCAGAACCCGGGAATTTCCGCTTCGCGGGTGCGCGCCGAATCGTGGATCGCCTTGACTTGCCGAAGCATGCGCCAGAAACCGACGTCGCCGACAAAATCCAGGACCTCCGACAGACCATCCCGGAAGACCCACGCAGAAGCCCGGACTGCGGCTCGGTTCCAGAGCGCCATGAATTCCTTCGAGCCGTCCTCGAAGATGATCCGCTTCCTGTCGGACGACGGGTAGAAGTGCGCGTTCACATGAATTGGGAATCCTGTCGCTTGCTGGCTGGGCAAGGTAGCACAGAATAGTCCTTCGATACCTTCAACGTCCTGCGGTACAGCAAGCTGTACGATCGACTTCCGCTTCGGTTCAATGAATCCCGGAAAGGTGACTCGCAGTTGCTGTTCTGCATCGCCAAAGTCACCCGACCATATTCGCCAAAGCCGCCCCTCGGTGACCCTGCCTACTCTCGAAACCTGCATGTAGACTTCGCCGTTATCTCCCGGCAGTTTCTCTATCGAGATGCACGCCGAGCCTCGGTAGTTGAGCTGGATCTTCTCCACCTTCCGTAGGAACAGCATTGCCTCGGGCAGCACAGCGCTAAGTTCGCCGAGGAACAAATCCTGAATGTTGACGTCGACCGCCGCGATGCCCAAGGCCTGACGAACAGCGCTACTTTGATCGAAAGCCCACGGTAGAGAGAAGACAGTTTCGCCATCGTCCGCGACGGCATCGTCGATTTCAATCTGACCATCCCTCTCCGGGTGAAAACTCCATCGCTGCCCAGCCGAGGTTAGCGTTGGGTTATCCGTGATGAGGTAAACCGAGATAAACCCAATGCCGAAGGAACCAGTTGTGTCCTCCTCGTCTCGCTTGCCGCCGCTCCCGAGGCTCTTCATTCGCTGGAAGTCGATTGGCCGAAACACACCGTCATTGCGAACGAGGAGGGCTTCGTCGCGCACGTCGAGGGTAAGCCTAGTGACTCCGGGAGCGTCATCGGCGTTCTGAAGCAGTTCAAACGCAAGCGTAGAGAGACCACGCAGGTCGCCAAGCTTACTACGCAGATTGCCGAGATAGTCCCATCGCTGTTGTTCTATCGTGATCGCCATATTGACTACGCCCTCGAGTGGCTGCCTCTCTTGCCTTGTTCGTCGTCGCCCACCAAGCCCGTCTTGACGCAGTAAGTCTTGATGTCACACTCCTTGCAGATCTTGCGTTCCGGGGGAATCGGCACCGTGAAATCTCGGGCATGGATCTTTGCTACAACCGAGTCGAAGTGTCGGGCGGCTTCGTCCACCAGTTCAGGGCGAAACGAAAACTCCATCAGCGCGTCTTCCTTGCGCGGCTCGGCGGTCCAGTACAGAAGGAGCCGTTCTGGTCGTTTGTCGTGCCTCATCTGTAGAATGTGGGCGTAAGTGCAAAGTTGACGCTCGTAGGTTTCCAACAACTCGGGCGATCCCGACGGCTTCTCAGAAGTCTTGAAGTCCAGCAACTCCAGCCGCCCATCTTCGCCCATGAGCAGATCGATCTTCCCGGTCAGAATATAATCGTCCTTCTCGACCGAAACATCCACTTCGGTCTCAATCACCCGCAGCATCTCCGATTGGTTCTGAGAGAAGTAATTCATCACCTGTCGGAAGGCAGATTCCTTCGCCGTGTCGCCAATCGGACGTACATCTGCAAGGCAAAGGAATCGGAATACCTTCTCGAAGAGATCGCGTATGCTCGCCGCATTCAGCGTCGCCACCTTGCCATCCAGGACGATTCTGTGGATCTCTTCAATGGTCTGGTGGACCAACAAGCCAAAGAAGATCACGGCAGAGCGTGATGGCGTGAAGTCGTACTCGCGGAAGAACTGGTACTGTCGGGGACAGGTCTCGTAGACCTTGAGGTCACCCGTAAAGCTGAAGCGTCGTTTTACGGGCTGACGATCTTTGATGCTGAAGGTCTGTGCTGCCAACAGCTCGCGTTGAACGTAGGGCCACTGCGATAGTCCCTGGAATATTCCAGCGAAGTGGTCCTTGGGCTGGCCGTCTGTTGAAAGCACCAGGAGTTTGGCTGCACGGGAAAATGCGACGTAGTGTAGACGCATCCGGTCAAAGGCTGTTATGCGGCTCTCGGGTTCAAACGGAGGGCGATGATAGAAAGGCGACAGGTCGCGATCCACCTGCTTGGGACTGGATAGGCTCACGTCCAAGCTGCCCGCAACAATAACGGGAAACTCAAGGCCTTTCGATTGGTGGATGGTCATGACTTGCACGAAGCCCTTGGGGAACGGCTGGTCGGGGTCTTCGTACTCGTTTATTCCGCCATCATGGAGCAAACGGAAAAAGCTATTGAACAGGTGCAGCCGCAGGAATGCGCGATTCTTGAACGTGACCACGGTGTAGTGGTAGTAGTTTTGGAAGGTGTTGAGAAGCTGGGAGAGTATCGCCAAGGACCGCGCCCGATTCTCATTCGTAACCCACGAGCAGAACGGCTCAACCGCCATCAAGCGGTAAAGGTAGTCGGCGGGCCGCAAGTCAAGAGACTCACCTTCCTGGAGATCCGCGATCTTTTTGGCGAAACGTTGCAGCTGAGCCGACAGGGGCTGGGGCGCACCGTATTTCCGTGCCAGCTCAACGATACATTCATCGACGTACTTAGTCAGATCCGCAAGCGCCCCGCCCTGTACGGTGCCGCGCCCCTCCCCGTAGTAGCCGAAGATGAGGGCAAGACATCCGACCATGGCGCGAATCTCGTCGTTGTCGAAGAAGGCACGCGCACGGGGGCAGTAGCTGGGAATGCCCTTCTCCGCCAGTGCATCAATGTAAGGTCCGCTGTGATCTTGGCGGACACTGTGAAGGAGTAAGGCAACTTGACTGTAGTCGTTGATTACGCCTTGACTTCTCAGATACTCCACCATGTCGGCGAATCGCCGTCCTTCATCGGTCGCGTTTTGGCCCCAGATGCAAAAGACGGCTGGATACGGCGGGTGTTCCGTGTTCTCGTCTGCCTTGATTTGCTTGTCGAACCGGAAGTTCGGTCCAGACCGGTTAGACCAGTCCGCCGTCGCCATCCAACGGTCATAAGCCTTCACGATCTGCTCGTGAGATCGGTAGTTGGTTGTGAGCTTTTCTACTCCGCACTCTGAGAAACGCGAAGGGAACTCTAGGATGTTGCGAACGGTCGCCCCGCGAAACCGATACAGGCTCTGGTCTTCATCACCGACAACACACAGATTCTTGGTTCCCTGTGTTATCGCGAACAAGATCTGCTCCTGGATGTAGTTCGTGTCCTGATATTCGTCGACGAGGACGTAACGGATTCGGCTCGTGATCTTGGCACACACTCCCGGATCTTGGAGTAGTTCGAACACCATTTTCTGCTGATGTGCAAAATCGACACGATTCGAGTCAAACAGCAGCTTGCGATAGGAAACGTACGCGCCTGCCAACCCAGCAAGGAAGTCATTCCCGGATGCGGCCATCGATTCTGGGCTAACGAGTTCCTCGGTGATCTTGTTGAGGTAGTCACGTATGCCTTCGATGGCTGACCACTTCGTTTTCCATCGCCCCAAGTACGGAGGTTCCGCCGTAGCGCCAAAGATCTCCAGGAAGTGGTCGAAGATGAACAGGAGTTGCGTTAAGTCATCGAGAGTCTCATAGCCGCTTCCGAGCAGGGTTCGATGCCGAAACTCCAGGATGAGTTTGTTGCAGATACCGTGGATGGTTCCGATGCGCAGCTCTGACAGATCGCCCTTGTAATCTACTGCGCGGGCAGTGGAGCCGATTCGACCCTGCAGTTCATATGCGGCCTTCTCAGTAAATGTACAGAGGAGCAACTCAGACGGTTTGGCCCGCCCGGTGAGCAGGAGGTTAATCGCGCGCATCACCAGGCTGAAAGTCTTACCAGAGCCTGGGCCTGCAATTACGAGTAGCGGCCCATCGACATGTCCGATAACACGGAGCTGCTCCGGATTGGTGTTGGGGAAGCGGGCCAACAGGATCGGAGCGATATTGTCTTGGGGTGAACTCAAGCCTAGGCCTCCATCAAAGACAAAAGAGCTATGACCGAGTCGAATGACTGGCGTGCCTCAACGCGGATCGGCAAGGTTCCGAGCCGTTTACCGTCTGAGGTTCCCCAAAGCGACAGACACTCCGAGGCCGGCCCGTATTCCTGCATCCCCTCGTGAATACGGTGGATGACAGACGCCTCGGGGACTCGGTAATTCTTCGGAATGTATAGACCGTTGTCCCTGGAATCTCTGCTCGGAACAATCATCTGCACACGCAACTTCGGCGAAGGCGGGTCGTAGAACCCGAGAGAGCCCTGGAGAAGGTCAGCCTCCTCGTCCTTCTTGAGTGCAAGTTTCGCCTCAATCAATAGGCAAGGAAGGTGGTGGTTCTTGGCGTATGCGATGGCCGACGATTGGAAGCTGGCTTCCGGGCAGAGTTTTAGTCTGATTCGTTCCACGTCGGCAAATGAGATATCAGCACCAATCTCGGCGAGCAGGAAACGCGGTAGAAACCCCATGTGGCCCGCGATGACGTCCACCAACGTTTCTTCGGGGTCTTTGAGTCCGCGAGCATGCGTCCGCTTGTAGATGCTTCTTTGCTGATCGGTGAGGATCAGAAGGTGCCCGATCTCATGCCACTTCGTGAAGTACGACTTTAGAGCCTTGTTTCCCCGGCAGTCGATTACCGACACGAATGGGCGCTCGCCAGTGCAGGATGCCATCCTCCGATACGTGACGCCATACACGTCGCCGTGGAGTTCCTTGTCGAGGGCCGCGAAGCCGAACTCACCGCTTTGCACGTACCGTTTCTGGAGAGCCAGGAGTTCATCATCGGAACGAATTACCTCAAACGCTGTTCCGAGAGTCGCCGCCATGATGTCGAGTAACTCCGAGGGTGTTGCACAATCGGGGAAGTCGGCCAGCATTGCCCCTGCCCGCTCCACGCAGTACATGAGGATGGCATCGGCGGGCGAGCCGTTTGTTGGCAGGTGCAGAGCGGAGGCGATGTTCCAAATCTTTTGGTTATGCAGGGGACCCATAGAGCGCTAGACGAGGAATTTTTTCAGCGTCTGGTACATCTCCTTCCAGTCCTCTAGCGACGGGGTGCGCAGACCCTCATTGGATCGTCTGGCCACAACGGATCGGTGCGCCGCCAACAGTGCTTCGGTGTCGGCGAACGAAAGATTCAGCTCTCGGGCGGCTTCGGTCAGTTCAGGCGGGATTGTGAGCGGCTCGGGGTTGGGCGGGGCGGCGTCAGTGCCGCGTAGCAAGTATTCCAGGGATGCGTTTAGCGTGTTCGCAATTTTAAGAAGATTCTGCGAACTCACATTCCGATTGCCGTTCTCCGCGTCGCTCAAGAACCCTTTACTGATACCAGTGCGTTCGGAAAGCTGATCGAGCGTAAGCCTCTTATCTTCCCGTAGCTTGCGTATCCTCTTGCCGACTGTGTCCATGGTGTGCCACCTCTTATCTTGAACCTTTTCAATGAGATATGCAAGCCTGAATTTTTGTCGTTCTGTATTGCGAACTTTGGTTCGCTTTGTGTGGTATAATTCAATTGCAGGCCGCTTCAGGGGCCGAGCAGAAAGAAAGAGGTGAAGATGGCACAGCAGGTACTGATCAAGTGCATCAACAAAAGCGACCGCCCGAACCCCCACGAGCGCATTCTCAGCGTCGGTGGCGTGAACCCGGACGGAATGCGGTGGAAACGCTCTCAACAGGAAGCAATCGCCGGGATTGAAAGCGATCGCTGGCAGTTCTACGCATCGGTCAACGGCAGCAGCGTCTGGGTGATCGTGGCGGTGAGCCGCTACGGAAACAAGTACCTCAAAACGACGGCGGACGGAGAGCACCCGAACAACCTACTCAGCCTGCCAGAGTGCCCGTACTTTCGGAGCCAGCGAGGACCACAATCATGGCGCATCCAGCAATCGCACTCGACACCAGACAGGGGCAACTTGATTCGCTTCTCGAACAAGTCTGTCTCGCACTCCAACTCACGCTCACGCAATATCGCGACGCCAAGCAGAAATACGAAGCCGTAGGAGAGTGGCTATCGGCGGACGAAAGCCTGCTCCAGGCCTTCCGGCCGATGATCTACCCGCAGGGCAGCATGCGGCTCGGCACAACCAACCGTCCGTGGGGCCGCGAAGAGTTCGACCTTGACCTTGTGTGCCAGCTCCACGGTTGCGGCGGCGCACACCCGCTGGCCGTCTACGACCTTGTTCACGGAAGGCTGGACGAGCACGGCACGTATAAGCAAATCCTGGAGAAGAAAAAGCGCTGCCTGCGCCTGAACTACGCTGGCAACTTCCACCTTGACATTCTCCCGGCGTGCCCCGACCCGCCACGCGGCGGAACTTGCGTGAAGGTGCCGGACCGAAAACTCGAATGCTGGATGCCGACGAACCCAATCGGCTATGCGGACTGGTTCTTCGACCGCTGCCGCTATAAGCCGCCCATGGGTCTCGGATACATGGCGACGGACGTGAGGCCCCTGCCAAGCCCGGTGCCCTCGGAGATGAAGTATCCACTCCAGCGGGCGGTGCAGTTGCTGAAGCGGCACAGGGACTCATACTTCGACGGGAACCCCGAGGCGGCGCGGTCGGTGGTTCTCACCACCTTGGCCGCGACGTTCTACAGGGGGCAGGACTCATTGACGGCCTGCCTGGACGATACCATCAACGCGATCTTGTGGCTGGTCGAGTCCACGCCGGGAATCATCGCCATCCCCAATCCGACCAACCTCGACGAGAACTTCGCCGACGCCTGGACGGAAGAGACCTACGATCAGTTCAAAGAATACATCCGGAACTTCCGTCAGCAGCTTGATGCGTTGATGGCAAAGCGCGGCCTCGACGAGGTCAACAAGGGCCTCGGTACGCTGTTCGGCGGCTCCATCGCTATCAAGGCTGTAAACGCCTTCGGCGGTCTAGCGAAAGGGCTGCGCGATGAGAACCAACTGCGGGTTGCGCCTAAGACAGCGGCGGTCACTGCGGCGGCGAGTGGGCTTTCCATTCCGCGCAACAACTTTTTCGGAAAGGCCTGATGAGGGGCAAGCGCAGGCTGAACATCCGCGAGCAGGCAGCTTGGATGCGCAACAACCTCCCGCGCTTCCAAACAGAAGTGACGGGGCGTGAGCTGATTTGCAGGGGGAATATTCAGCCTACGCCCCTGAGCAGAGAATACAAGGTCGTCATCCACTACGAATTCGGCTATCGCCCACGAGTATTTGTTCCCGGTGGCCAACTGCGGCGGCGCGACCACGGCGAGCCGATACCGCACACCTACGCCGACGACGAACCATGCTTGTACTATCCCGCCAACGCCGAGTGGACTTCGGAGATGAAGATCGCCACCACCATCGTCAGTTGGCTCGCGCTCTGGCTGATGTACTACGAAATCTGGAGTGCGACGGGTGAGTGGCTGGGTGGCGGAATTGAACACAAGACCGAGGAGAAACCAACCGAATGACAATAAGCCAGAAGCGACCGTTCAGGATCTTGGCCCTCGATGGCG
>Ga0163144_10026610_pt1 | contig 11237 bp, 9 predicted proteins | sample OliLak19BULKMAT1_FD_123175 | JGI IMG/M metagenome (GOLD analysis project Ga0163144, IMG submission 123175) | Freshwater microbial mat bacterial communities from Lake Vanda, McMurdo Dry Valleys, Antarctica - Oligotrophic Lake LV.19.BULKMAT1 | ecosystem: Environmental > Aquatic > Freshwater > Lake... | reverse complement strand
TAAGCACGCGCAATTTTAAATTTTACCCAGCTCGTAGTTGATCAGTCCCGAGGCGATTTTGGGATAAAAGTACGTAGATTTTTGAGGCATTCTTTCTCCGCGCAGAGCTCGAGTCATTACCAGATCTAAATTCGTAGGAGGCAGAAAAATTCCAACGCCATTCTTTAGCTTCGCGAGAGTTTTTTCAAACTCTGGTAGCTCATGCTCGTACTTCAATACGCCGTGAGGGGTTGTGGCCACATCCCAGTGGAAAATTTTCTCAAATATTTCCTGCTGAATAAAAAATATTTCAGCATCTTCGCTCGAAGCTTTCTTTCGAGAACACAAAAAAACCTCTCCCGTTTGAGCGAGTTTCAAGAAGAAAGCGATTTCCCCCCTCTTGTTTGCGGCCAACAAATCTGCGGGCGCGATTTGGGGAACCTTCTTCAACTCGATAACGTTTCGAAGATTCTCTAGAAAGCCCTGAGAAGAAATGCCTTCGGGCAAAGAAAAAAGTCGGTGGATGGATTGAATCGAAAATCCGGGCGAAGAGAGATTTGTAAAATAAGATTGAACGTATTTTGATTTGTCGGTTCCGTCGTCCTCACGAAAACGGATGGATGTTTCGTAGCGATGGTGTCCGTCCGCAATCAAAACGGACTGTGCATCGAGAAGGCCAATCAAGTCTTGAACTTTCTTGGCATCAGCTACTTTCCAGACCTTCCGAGCCACATGATCGACCTTGGGCACACTCAAAAAAGGAATCGAAGATTTTAATTCTGAATAAATTTTTTCCAAAATTAATTCAGAATCTCTGTAACAAAGAAATACCTGTGAGAGCTCAGCCCCCATGGTCTTCAAAAGTTCCAATCGATCTTTTTTGGGGCCTGCCAATGTAAATTCATGGGGCAAAACCTTTTTTTCCGCCAGGGGAGAGACCTCCATCAAAGCCACAAATCCGATTCGGGTCTGGGAGGTACTTCCGACATCAAAAACTTCTTCAATCAAATAAAATGCGGGCTCAGCATTTTGCTCGAAGACTCCCTTTTGTTTCCAATCTTGGAATTCCGTCTTCATTTTTTGATAGCGCTCAGGATCGCTTGGATCTGCTGCGAGTGAGAGTTTGACGGCATTATAATCATGGCGGGAGCGAAGCGCTTTTAAGCCATCGCCAGAAATCACGTCATAGGGAGGTGCAATCAATTTTTCCATTTCATTCTTAAACTTTGAGGCAAAGCTGAATGCTCGGAATGGAATAATCTTTGGCATCTAGGCGACCCCTCTCAAATGTCTGTAGGCCTTGACGGCAATGTCCCGACGATAGGTGACATCCTTCAAGAATTTTTGGCTTTCGATCCATGGATAAATGAGCTGCTGGCAATCCACAAGCGTCTTTTGAAGGACATTTACTGAAAACAATCTTCCGCCGCTTGCGACCCAGTGTGGGTTTTTAAGATCAGACCTATCGAGTCGTGTTCCCGAATGAAAAATTCTGAGTGGCTCAGGCACATTCTCAATTCCGGCCAACGAAAATCCAGAAGCTGGTTTGTCGGGATAGCCCTTTGCCGCAACAACCACATTCAAGCTCACCAAATTTGAAAGCCTGGCTTGCGAATTTAAATTTCTGGAATCTCTCAGATTTTGAATGAGTTCCGTGAGTGGGGATTCTAACCTCAGCATCAGCGCCTGAGTTTCTGGGTCACCCATTCGGCAATTGTATTCTAATAAATAGGGCTCGTTTGCCACCACCATGACTCCCAAAAACAGAAATCCACGATAGTCAATCTTATCGCTTTTGAGTCCGGCGAGACTTGGTTTCAAAATCTTCTCTACGATTTTTGTCTCAAGATTTTTGTTGAGGATGGGCACAGGTGAATAAGCGCCCATACCTCCAGTGTTCGGGCCCTCATCGTTCTCAAGCAATCGCTTGTGATCCTGAGCTCCGCCCAAAAGAATATAATTCTCCCCGTCAACCATGGCAAAAAATGAAACTTCTTCGCCGCGCAAAAATTCTTCGATCACGATTGAGCTATGCTGCGAAAGCGCTGCTGCCGCAAACTTTGCAGCCTCGTTCATATTCTCCCCAATCCAAACGCCCTTTCCGGCCGCAAGGCCTGAAGCTTTAATCACGAAGGGAGGTGCAAATTTCTTTATCTCGCGGTGAAAGCTTGCGATGTCGCAGCAAGTAGCAGAACGAGCCGTGGGAATAGAATGCCGAAGACAAAAGTCTTTGGCCCAGGCTTTGTCTGATTCCAGGGCGGCAGCTTTCTGTGTGGGACCAAACGCAAAAACCCCTTCTTTCTCAAGAAAATCAACCACGCCCTCAGCCAAATATTTTTCTGGACCAACGACGACTGTTTCAATTTTCTTTGATTTAATTTGTGAGGCTAATTGAGCAAAATCATTAAACGCCCAAGTCTCAAAACTTTCCGCAATTCCATCGCTGCCCGGAGCGCAGGAAATCCTCGAAAATTTTGAAAGATGCCAGCAGAGCGCGTGTTCGCGGCCCCCACCACCCAAGACCAAAATTCGGGGAAGACTCATCGGGGCAAATTACAACTTAATGTGAAAAATGTCGCGCTTTTGTAAAGACCATGGAGATCAGAGCACTTCGACAGTTTGTCCTGGCTTTATTGAAGGAAGAAGCTTGAGCACCTTGGGCATTAGTAACTGCAAGTCCGCATATCGGTTGGTGGGTGCGGCCAAAACAACAACGCCAATTGCGAATTTCTTAGTAGAAACTTGAAATGTCAGATTCCTGTCAACCGTCACAAATACATCAAACATTCCCTCGATCAGCTTCATTAGTGCGCCATTCTTTTTGCCTGACCAACCCTGGTCCTGTACGGTCGTGACGCTAAAGTCCTTAAAATCTTCCTTGAGTCTTCGCGGCAAGCATTCGTCTAAAATAATTTTCATTTGGCAGAGTTGCTAGAGGAATAATCTTTCCAGACAGCTTCTAGAAAAGACAAAACTTGCTCGCGCTTAACAGTTGGAAAGTCCTTTAGAAACGTATCTATGGAATCCCCCGCTTTTAGATAATCTAGGAGCGTCTCAACGGGGACCCGAGTTGAATGAAAAACTGTCGTTCCACCCATCAGATCTTTTGATTTTTGAACGACGCCTCTACTCATAAATTTAAACTACAATTTAATGTGAAAAATGTCGCGCTTTTGTAAAGACCATGGAGATTCCGGCGGCGTCACAGGCCTCAATGATTTGGGCATCGCGAATGCTGCCCCCAGGCTGAACAATTGAGCTTACTTTCGCGCCTTTCAAGACATCGATGCTGTCGGGAAAAGGAAAGAATCCGTCGCTTGCGCAGACCCTCATTCCGGCTGGAAATTCCGCCGCCTGAATAGAAGCCGCTCTGGAAGAGAATTTCCGGTTCACTTGTCCACAGCCTATGCCCAGGGTTTGGTGCTGATTGGCAATGACGATTGCATTGGATTTGGAATTCTTGGCCACCACCCAAGCCAGTCGGAGCGCTCTCTGCTCATCTGGTGAGGGCTGCTTTTTTGTAACGACTGCAGCGTCCAGGCCCAAAATCCCTTCGTTAAAGCTTCCAAACTGGTCGGGCTCCTGAATGAGATATCCCCCAATGACTTTTTTGATATCAATACTGGATCTGTAGACTTCACCCTCGGTGGCGGCTTCTGGAATGAGAATCAATCGCAGATTTTTCTTGGACTGTAAAACTTCTCGAGCTTCGAGTGTAAAGGATTCTGCGCAAATAATTTCGTAGAATGGCTCACAGAGTGCATTGGCCAAATCATGATCGACCTCTCCGGAAATCACCACAATGCCTCCAAATGCGGATTCCGAGTCAGCAGAAAAAGCGCGTTTATAGGACTCTAGCGGATTCGCTCCAACTCCCACACCGCACGGATTGTTGTGCTTGATAATCACCGTCGAATTTTTAGGAAGTTCAGAAATAATTCTCCAGCCGGCATCACTGTCGAGCAAATTATTAAATGATAGCTCTTTGCCCTGAAGGCTTTCACTCAGGGGGGATTTTTCGCGAGGCATCTGCAACTTATAGTGAGCTGCCTTTTGGTGCGGGTTCTCTCCATAGCGGAGCTCGCTCGAAAGTTTTCCATGAATCGAATGGTAGAGAGGAAACGGATGTCGCTTGAGTTCTTTGCCATCCCACTCAAATTGGCTCAGAGTCTGAGAGATAAAAGAATCATAGAGCGAAGTGTATCGAAACGCCTTCATTGCCATTCGGTACCTGAAACTCGCATCGAAGGGATCATTTGGATTCTCTTTCAAGCGCTGAATTATTGTTGGATAATCTTTTGGATCAACAATCACGGTCACACGATCATGATTCTTTGCGGCTGCCCGAATCATTGAGGGCCCACCAATATCAATATTCTCTATGAGTTCAGCGATGTCGGGTTTTTTGGAAGCGGTAGCGACTTTCTCGAATGGGTAGAGATTTACGACAACCAGATCAATCCATTCGATTCCGTAAGTTTGAGCCTCGGCCACATCCTTAGCAATTGCCTCTCGACCCAAAAGCGATCCGTATATTTTGGGATGGAGGGTTTTGAGTCGGCCATCCATCATTTCGGGAAAGCCTGTATAGTCGCTGACCGAAACGGTCTTGATCGTGGCATCATTTAAAAGACTTGCGGTACCACCCGTTGAGAGAATTTCAATTTGAAAATGTTTGAGAGCCTTGCCAAGCTCTATAACGCCTGCTTTGTCTGAGACAGAAATGAGAGCTCTTCGAATCATTTTTTAAAAGCCACCCTGAAAACATCTTCAAAAGTTTTTGCAAAGTGAAATCGAATGCCGTCCTTCACTTCAGGCGGAACTTCGCTCAAATCTTTTTTGTTTTCAAAAGGAATAATGACGTCCGTACATTTGAAAGCTCTAGCTGCAATTATTTTTTGCTTTAAGCCGCCGATGGGGAGTACCTGACCCATCAAAGAAATCTCGCCCGTCATGGCAACTCCCTTTCGAACGGGAATATTCTTGAAGAGAGAAATGAGGGCCGTACAAATAGTAATCCCGGCAGACGGGCCGTCTTTTTTAATGGCTCCCGCTGGAAAGTGAATGTGGATATCGGTCTTGTCGAAATCTTTCAAATCAAAATCATATTTTTTTGAAACTGCGCGAACGTAAGAGAGTGCAATTTTGGCACTTTCAGACATCGTATCGCCCAGCTTGCCCGTCAGAAGCAGATTTTTATTGCCGGGCATTTTATTGGCTTCAATAAAGAGTGCCTCACCACCATAAGAGGTCCATGCGAGACCGAGGGCCACACCGGGGCGGCGCTGAATGATGGAATCGGCCGAGTATCGAGTGATACCCAAAAACTTTTCAATATTTTTTGGGCCTACGAATGTGGGTTTCTTTTCTCCTGCAACCTTCTTGGTAGCCACTTTTCGGCAGAGTTTCTCAATTTCTCTCTCTAGATTTCGGACCCCCGCTTCTCGTGTATAGGAGCGCACGATTTCTTTGAATGTAGTGGTTGCAATCTTTAGATCCTTACTCGTAATTCCGTTTTCAATAAGCTGTTTGGGGAACAAATATTTTTCGGCGATCGCGATTTTTTCGGACTCGATATAACCAGATATCTCAATGATCTCCATTCGGTCTCGAAGCGGTGATGGAATCGTATCCAAGACATTGGCCGTACAAATGAACATGACCTTCGAGAGATCGAAGGGAACATCCAAATAATTATCCAAAAAATTCTTATTCTGCTCAGGATCCAGAACTTCGAGCAGAGCTGACGCAGGATCGCCCCGCCAATCGGTTCCAATCTTATCGACCTCGTCCAAAAGAATGACGGGATTTCTAGAGCCCACTCGCTTGAGTGCCTGAAGGATTCGACCAGGCATTGAACCCACATAGGTTCGTCGATGCCCTTTGATCTCGGCTTCGTCGCGCATACCGCCCAAACTCAATCGACTGAATTTTCGTCCCAAGGCTTCTGCGATACTTTTGCCAAGAGATGTCTTGCCCACACCCGGAGGGCCAACGAAGCAAATGATACTTCCCGAATGATCTTTTTTGAGCGACTTAACAGCGAGGAATTCGAGAATTCTGGTTTTCACGTCTTTCAAACCAAAATGATCTCGCTCGAGTACCAACTTCGCTTGCTTGAGATCCGATTGATCTTCGGTAGTCACCGACCAAGGAAGTGTCGCGAGCCAATCCAAATAATTCCGTGTAATTGAATACTCGCTGCTCTCGGGAGGCATCATCTGAAGTCGCTTGAGCTCTTCGGCGGCTTTTGCTTTGGCTTCTTCAGGCAAGCTTGCTGCATCCAATTTTTCTTTTATCTTTCCGATGTCCTGAGAAAAATCATCTTTCTCCTCACCGAGCTCTTTGCGAATGACTTTGAGCTGCTCGCGCAAAAAATACTCTCTTTGGGAATGAGAAATTTTGCTCTGGATTTCGCCTTGAATCTTTTGGCCCAGTTTCAAAATTTCCAATTCTTGGGTGAGATGAAAGATGGATCGCTCAAGCCTGATATCAATATCAGTAAGCTCCAAAATTGATTGTCGCGTGGGCAGATCGATTCGCCTCAGATGTGCACCAATAAAATCCGAAAGTTTTGCTGGGCCTTCAATATTAAGAGCAGCGAGTGAAAATTCTTCAGAGAGAGTGGGCGAGAGCTGAATCACTTCTTGAAGAAGGCTTTGAGCATTCGTCGTCAGCGCTTGAACCTTGATAGAGTCTGTAAGCTTCTCCTCCAAATAAGTGACGTGCGCCTTAATCACAGGAACCGATTGAATAAAGGATTCCACTTTAAAACGCTTGAGGGTTTGCACGATGATGCTGGTCGAGCCTTCGGGCAGCCGAAGGACTTTCAAAACTCGTGCACAAACTCCGATATCAAAAAGATCGCTGGGAGCGGGGTCCTCGCCCTGCCCCCGCTTGCGTGCCAAAAATCCAATATAGTCTGGGCCGCTAGAAGTCTTATGAAGCAAATCCTGGAGACGACCTTTGGGTACAACTACCGGCAAAATCATATGAGGGAAGGCCACGAAGTTGGAGAGCGGAAATACAGTCAAATCCAAGGGCAGAGCCTTTGGGCCTTTTGTCGTATCGATCAAAAGGCTCTCATGGCCACCGTTTTCGGCGTGAGGTGGAACATGAATAATCTGAGACATTAAAACCCCGTTTCAAGTTCGTTTCGTTTCGGCCGTTATCCAGTCAAGATAAGGCCTAAAACCTTACTGTATAGGGATACTCAAGATTTCGGGGATCTCAAAAGGCTGATGTTCACGAATTATTAAAATGACCTGAGGAGCCAGTATTTGGGTAGTTTAACCAGTGCCCAGCTTATGGATTCTTGATGCCCTCGATGGTGACACTTTCCACTTCGGCTCCCAAAAGCTCGGCAGCTCTTTGAACACTGGGGTCATTCACAATAACTTTTTTGGCGTCAGCCATAAAATTCCGGCCACCCACACTGGAAGCTGGCTTTTCGGACGACGTCTTGGCGCCAGACTCGATGAGTTCATAAGCAGTGAATTTTCCGCCGCTAATCTCCCGAATGAGGGCTTCGATCTCGGTCTTCAAAATTTTCTCCGAGAGCTGACGAACCGCAAAGTGATTTGGACTAAATGTCAGGACGACTAGATTTCCCCGGAGCTCTGATTTTTCAGCACATTGTAAAAGCGCCGAAACATTGGGACGCTTAATTTTAATTTCACGGAGCAATTCGTTGGCAGAATTAATGGCGACCGGAGCGCGCGGCGGCGAGACCTTTTGTGGGGCCGCTGTCGCGGTGGGCCTCGAAAAACTAGTTGGAGCAGCGCGAGACTGACTTGTGGCTGAAGTGCGATTATAAGTTGCAGAGGGCTGGAAATCTGCGGGACGTTCATGACGGGCTGAGTTCTGAGTCGGGGTCTGCGTCGGCGCCTGTGTAGGCGCGGCAGCGACGCTCGGGCTTTCCGCAGCGCTAGAAATTCGTATCGCGCGCAGCAGGCTGGTTTCCAAAATGATTCGCGGCATTTCAGATTTTTTAATTCGTTCATGTCCAGCCCAGAGAACTTCAAACAGATAATCTATTTCTGCAACGCTCCAGGCTTGGAAGGCTTTTCGCGCTCTGTCCAAGTCCGCAGAATCAAATTCCTGTTGTAAGACACTCGATTTGGGAGCGGATTTATCAATTAAGAGCGCTCGCGCCCAGTGAACTAAACGATCCAAAATTGCTTCTAGATCTTTGCCATTTTGAAAAAATAGGGAGAGCTTGTTCAAAAGATCTGCAGAATTTCGGGAGGCAATGAGCTCCAAAATCTCTATCTCGGAACTTATTCCAATTGTTCCCAGAAATTTTTCGACCACCTCTTCAGAAATCTCCGAAGAACCCGAAAGCAAAATCATCTGATCCAAAAGAGTTTGCGCATCTCGCAAGCTTCCATCCGCAGCAGTGGCGATTCGCTGCAGAGTATCTTTAGAGACCTTCAGTTTCTCTGCTGCAGAAATGGTTTCCAGGTTCTTTATGATGAGAGGAAGACTGAGGCGCTTGAGCTCAAGTCGCTGTGTTCGCGACAGAATCGTGGCTGGAATTTTTTCGAGCTCTGTTGTGGCGAATAAAAAAAGCAAATGGGCAGGCGGCTCTTCGAGCGTTTTCAATAAAGCATTGAACGCTGCGTTTGAGAGCATATGAACTTCATCAATAATATAAACGGTGCGCTTAGAAATATTGGGCTTGTAAGCAACGCTTTCAATGATTGAACGCACATCGTCCACACCCGTATGTGATGCGCCGTCAATTTCTCGAAGGTCCATCGATTGGCCCTTGATGTAGGACTCGCACGAATTGCATTTTCCGCAGGGTCGATCCGAAAATTCTTTGCTGAGGCAGGCCGCTCCTCGCGCAAAAATTCGCGCGCATGTGGTCTTGCCAGTTCCGCGAGGTCCTGAAAACAAATAGGCGGGTGCGATGCGGTCGGATTTCAAAGCTTCAAAAAGATTTTTGACCACGAGATCCTGTCCCACAACATCCTTTAAATGTTGAGGCCGATACTTTCGCGCAAGGTTGAGCTGTAGTGAGGCTCCCACCACGTCTTCTTAGGTAAAGCGATTGATGCCGTCAATTCGAGGTGGGAACTGATCTTAAGCGGGTGAGCGAGACGTTTAGACCCCCATGATTGTCGCCCGTGCCAGCATCGGTATCGTTGCTTCGGAAGCAGATTTTGGAACCAGCAACTACGCTTGAGGGGACGGTATAGGGAGCAGATTCATAGAGTTTTCCAATATCCATCGGAACGATGGTTGATGGATCGACCGTGGGAGGAATTATTTTTCCGATCAGACGACTTCGAGTGATGGGAAGACATTCGTTGGCTGTAACGAGGCCCGCTTCGCGACCATAGCGGACCGAAGTAACTCGAGTGTAAGGAGAGCATAGGGGGCCGCGATTGTTGGCGATGTTCAAAGCTTGAGATGGAGTTGCAGGAAGATCGGTGGTTCCAGGAATTGTGACGATGAGTTGGGACAGCGGAGAGGTACCACTACATCGCTGAGCATCTGTGATGGTGGGGATCGTGGCCTCTAGAGTGGCATCACAGTAATTGCCCGATCGAATTCCGACAATATTGCAGGGCTCTCCTCCTACACAGATCGCTGGGTTTACTAACACAGCAAAGGAAGGAGCATCAACAACCGCTTGGTTCACATCATAGGCGAGGCCGTTGCCCCCGTTGGCATCAGTATACAAAATTGTGCTGAGGATACTGCTGCCGGCTGCCGCTCGATCTCGCTGACCGCCGGTCCAAGCCCCGGTGGATTTGATCGTGAGTTGGTCTCCGCCCTGTACATTCAGACTCATACATTGCCACGAGCCTCGCGCACCAATGTATTGAGAAGTCTCGAGTGAAACTGATGGGAGGTCATCGCCAACAGTTGCAACCCCATCGGCACCGCCACAAGCGGCCAAAAAGAGGGCCATGCTTAAAATCTGAAATCCAACTACGCTTTTGTTCATGGGCATTAAAATTGCAATCTTCGTGCCCCGAAATTGACGGTCAGTGGCGCGTAGAGAGGGTGCCTGAGGGGGGCTCCGCAAATTGTAGCGTCTTTAGAAATGCAGTCGCTGCGAATGAATTCGAAGTCGGTACATCAAGAAAAGGATGAGTGAAAAAAGAAGAATCGAAATGAGCATATGAGCGAAATTCGCGGGCGTGTCTTGAAGGCTGCAGCTTGTGGCCAAGGGAATCAACTGCGCTTTCAAAAATATTGGAGCAGGGGCTTCGAGATTCGTGGGCTCTGATTTTTTGAGCTGAGCATAGTAACAATCTTTTTCATTTACTCGGAGCATGAGAAACGCATCGTCGTCTTCTCTGCTGGGAGCATTCCAAGTTACGAAATTCAATCCACCCTGAACCAGAGAAACTCGGATCTGACCATTTGAGCTAACCCGGCCATCTTGTTTAATGAGCTTCCAATCTACGATTGGATAAATCCATTCTTGTTTGGATTGGAAATTGAGGTCGATGGAGTCGTCGGTATTAAATGGAGTTAAAGTCTTGAGGGTCTTGAGGCGTGTCGTATTGCCTTCGAATCGACATTCAGAGAGTCGCAGAATCTTAGATCCCTCTTGTGCGTGGCTCATCAGAGGGATGAGGCCGAGGAGGCTGATCGAGAGGCTGAGTTGTTTAAATATTCTCATCATCGTGACACCTTGCATGGTAAAGGAGCAACCTTCGTGCCCACCGCGGGGAGGCGTCTAGATCGGTTAAAACCCGCTTATAGTCAAGGAATCTTGGCATTTACGCAAAATCTGCAGACTTGCTGTGCAGCCGCAAGCCGTCAGATTTTTGACGAAATATGAGTGATTTTGGCAACTTGCGTTAGGCGGCGGAATGTAAATACTCGGTGTTTACGATCATGAAGAGATCTCGGGACGAGCACGGGGTCGACGGGACTCGCATTCTCATGCGCTCACTTCTGTTTTTACCTTTCCCGGGAAAGGTAAAAAAGTTTTGCCGAGGTCTTTAGAGAATTCGGAGAGGGACTGAGTGCGAAGCACTCAGAGTTACGCATTGCCTTCTGATGACTCGACTTGCCGAGGTCTTTAGAGAATTCGGAGAGGGAGGGATTCGAACCCTCGGTACGGTTTGACCCGTACGACAGATTAGCAATCTGCTGGTTTCGGCCACTCACCCACCTCTCCAGTTTATGGGCCTCGCTTTGCTTCGGCATCGTAACCGAACTTTCCGGTAGCGGGAACTTCAACAAGTGGAAGTTCCCTCCAATCGTCAGCCTTGGCCTCGCTTTGCTTCGGC
>Ga0163144_10026609_pt1 | contig 11237 bp, 10 predicted proteins | sample OliLak19BULKMAT1_FD_123175 | JGI IMG/M metagenome (GOLD analysis project Ga0163144, IMG submission 123175) | Freshwater microbial mat bacterial communities from Lake Vanda, McMurdo Dry Valleys, Antarctica - Oligotrophic Lake LV.19.BULKMAT1 | ecosystem: Environmental > Aquatic > Freshwater >... | reverse complement strand
CAGGGTAGAGTTGGTCAAACTCGGGGAAGAGATCGCGCTTGAGGAGCTGGGTGTGGAGGGCGGCGACGCCATTGACGGAGTGTCCGCCGACGACGGAGAGGTGGGCCATGCGGATCATCTGGACGGGGCCTTCCTCGATGAGGGAGAGGATTTGTTTTTTGTGGATGTCGCCGGGCCACTTGGCTTCGACTTCTTCCATGAAGTGTTTGTTGATCTCGAAGATGATCTGGAGGTGGCGGGGAATGACTTTCTGGAAGAGACCGACGCTCCATTTTTCCAGGGCCTCGGGCAGGAGGGTGTGGTTCGTGTAGGCGAAGACCTTGGTGACGATGGCCCAGGCTTCGTCCCACGACATGGCGTACTCGTCTTGGAGGAGGCGCTGAAGCTCCACCACGGCGATGGCGGGGTGGGTGTCGTTCAACTGGATGGCGACCTTCTCGGGGAAGTCGGCCCAGTCTTCGTTGGTCTTGAGGAAGCGGCGGATGATGTCCTTGAGCGAGCAGGCGACGAAGAAGTATTGCTGGAGGAGGCGGAGTTCTTTGCCGCTCTCGGTCTTGTCGTTCGGATAAAGGACTTTTGAGATGGTCTCGCTTTTGTTTTTGGCGCTAACGGCTTCGTCGTACCCGCCACGGTTGAAGGCCTCGAGATCGAAGTCCTCGGTGGCGCGGGATTCCCAGAGGCGGAGGTAGTTGACGGTGTTGGTACCGTAGCCGGGGATGGGGATGTCGTAGGGAATGCCGAGGAGTTTTTTCCAACCGGTCCAGCGGGGGACGTAGTTGCCGCGGTCGTCGAAGACGTTCTCGACGTGGCCATAGACCTGGATCTCGGAGGCGTGTTCGTAGCGGACGATTTCCCACGGGGTGCCGTATTGCATCCAAGCGTCGGGGAGTTCGACCTGATAGCCGTTGCGAAATTCCTGTTTGAAAAGGCCGTATTGGTAGTGGATGCCATAGCCGACGGCGGGCAGGTCGAGGGTGGCGAGGGAGTCGAGGAAGCAGGCGGCGAGACGGCCGAGGCCGCCGTTACCCAGGCCCATGTCGTATTCCTCCTTGCGGAGTTCCTCGTAGTCGAGGCCGAGTTCCTCAAGGGCGTGGACCATGTCGTCGAAGACGCCGGCGCTGTAGAGGCTGTTGGAAAACAGACGCCCCATGAGAAATTCCAGGGAGAGGTAGTAAACGCGTTTGACGTTCTCGTTGTGGTAAACGGATTGGGTGGCGAGCATGCGTTCGACGATGACGGTCTGGACGGCTTTCGAAGTGGCCAACCACCAGTCGCGCTTGGTCGCGGTGGAGGCGTCGCGCGACTGGCTGAATTTGAGCTGGTTTTGGATAAGGGCCTTGAGGCCGGGGACGGAGGTATCGAGGGCGGAGTGAAATTCGCTCATGTGGGTATTGTTTTGCAGGTTTCCGACAACAAGGGAAAAGCAAAAATCACGCCAAGAGTCATTGTGGCGGGAATGTTACAGGAGGCAGATTGTCGCGGTGGCTCCGACAAGGCGATCAGATCGGAGGCTTTCGGGGGCCAAAGCGGGGTACCGTCGCCGATTTTTTGCGGTGAATTTTTCAACATCAGGCTTTCCACCATCATTTTCTTACTGCGGGATGTGAATTCGGCGTCGGGCCTGGAAGTGCAGGGAACTAAACGGGATTCCCCCGATTAACAGAATTTTTTATACAGAAAGGCTATGTCAGCAAAATCCCGCCTCGATCAACTACTTGTGGCCAAGGGTTTCTATCCTTCGGGAGAGAAAGCCCGCCGCGCCATCATGGCGGGTCTGGTCTATGTGGACGGGCAGAAGGCGGACAAACCCGGACGTTCGATTGCCGGGGAGGCGGGACTGGAAGTTCGCGAAGGCGAGAAATTCGTGGGGCGCGGCGGACTCAAGCTGGAGGCGGCGCTGGAGCACTTTCAGATCGCGGTGGAAGGCCGGGTGGCTGTGGATGTGGGCGCTTCGACCGGCGGCTTCACCGATTGCCTGTTGCAACGCGGGGCCACAAAAGTCCACGCCATTGATGTCGGACACGGGCAGATTGACTGGAAGCTGCGGAACGATCCGCGCGTGGTGGTGAGGGAGGGGTTAAACGCGCGGTTTCTCACCCCGGCGGACATCGGTGAGCCCGTGGACATCGCCGTGGCAGATGTCAGTTTCATTTCGTTGACGTTGATTTTACCGGCGGCGTTTGCGTTACTCACTCCAGCCGCCGACATGGTCGTTCTCATTAAACCGCAATTTGAATTGTCTCCTGATAAAGTCGGGAAGGGAGGGGTTGTCCGTGAAACGCAGTTTCATGACGAGGCGGTGGCGAAGATTCGCACATTTGTCGAGAACGTCGGATGGCACTGGGCCGGTCTGATTCCCTCACCGATCACGGGCCGCGAGGGCAACGTGGAGTTTTTGGCGCATCTCAAACCATGATCGGAATCATCGCGCATTCAGAAAAATCGGATGCCCGCGCCGCGGTCCGGACAATGGTGGCCGCACTGAAAGAGAGCCGGATAGACTTTGCCCTCGAAAAACACACCGCCGCGCTGGTGGGACGCAAGTCGCGGCTGGATGAGCGTTCGCTGGCCCGCGAGTCGGAACTTCTCGTGGTGATCGGCGGGGACGGGACGATTCTTCGCGTGGTTCACAGGTTGGCCTCAGATATCCGGCCGATTTTTGGCATCAACATCGGATCGCTGGGGTTTCTCACTTGCGTCAGTGCGGCGGAAATTCCGCGCGCGGTCGAGAGCATCCGGGAAAAAGATTATTGCCTGAGCCCGCGTAATCTCCTGCTGGCCGAGTTGACCCACACCACCGGCCGGAAAAGCCGGCTCCACGGCTTGAACGATGTGGTGATCAGCCGGGGCGAACGCTCGCAACTCGTGAAGATCGAGGTGAGAATTGATGGTGCCGAACTCACGCACTACAACGCGGACGGCCTCATCATTGCGACTCCGACGGGTTCCACCGCGTATTCGATTTCCGCAGGCGGTCCGGTGCTCATGCCCGATTCCGGAGTGTTTGTCGTCACCCCGATCTGTCCACACGTGCTGACCAACCGCTCAACCGTGGTGAGCGACCGCTCGGTCATCGAAGCGCAGCTTCTGGTGCCGGAGAAAGAGGTTTTCGTCACAGTGGATGGTCAGTCCACCAAGGCCATGCAGGTGGGCGATATCCTGCGGATCGTGAAAAGTGACCGCACCCTGCCGTTGGTCACCCTCCCCGAACGATCCTTCCCCGAAGTGCTGCGGCAAAAACTTAAATGGAGTGGCAGCAACGTATGACATCCATCGGAGAAATTCTGCATCCGGATCACATCAATTTGTCCCTCTCCGCCCAGGACAAGAAGAGCGCGGTCGAGGAAGTGATGGCCAAGTTGAATGGCGATGCGCGGGTGGGGGACTTTTCCGCTTTGCGCGAGGCCGTGTTGAGTCGAAATGCGCCGGCCATCGCCGAAAGCGGCTGCGGCATTTGCATTGCTCACGGCCGCACGGAATCCATCTCCGCGCTGGTTCTGGCGGCGGGCCGTTCGCAGGAAGGTTTCACCTGCGAAGACATTTCCGAGCCGGTCAAGCTGGTCTTTGTGGCGGGTATCCCCATGGCGTTCAACGCGGATTATTTGCGCATCGTGGGAGCAATCGCCCGCATCTGCCGCGACAGGCACCAACTTGAACGTTTGCTCGCGGCCAAAACCGCCGTGCACTTTGTGGATTTGCTCGGGACGGGTGAGATGAAGTTGTAAGTCGGCTTGAATTTCTCGCATGAAAATTGGGCCGCCAGCGGTTGTGAAACCGGGCGTGGGCGTCCCGTCCGCATCCCACCAGGAAGAGGGACAGGGAGGTCCCTCCCGCTTGGATTACTTGGGGGCACTGGCACAATTGCGGCCCGCGCTTGATTTTTTGCAGGGGCTGGACACTTTGGTGCGATGCCACTGCTCGAAGTTAAAGATTTGCGTGTCTTTTTTCCCGTTTTCGGGGGCTTGATGCGTCGGAAGGTGGATGAGATCAAGGCCGTGGACGGCGTGAGCTTCTTGGTCGAAGCCGGTCAGACCGTTGGATTGGTCGGCGAAAGCGGCAGTGGCAAAACGACGGTCGGCCGGGCCCTGCTCAAACTCATCACCGCAACTTCGGGTGAGGTGACCTTCGATGGGAAAAATATTTTGCCCATGAGCGAGGGGCAATTCCGTCCGCTGCGCCGGGAAATGCAGATGATCTTTCAAGACCCTTTTGGCTCGCTCAATCCTCGTATGACATGCGGAGAAATCATCGGCGAGGCCTTGGAGATACACTTTAAGGAAATGACGCGCTCCGACCGCCGGGCCCGGGTGGCGGAGCTTCTGCTTCAGGTCGGTCTCAAGGCGGACATGCAGGGCCGTTATCCGCATGAATTCAGCGGCGGGCAGCGTCAGCGCATCGGCATCGCCCGGGCCCTGGCGGTCAAGCCCCGCTTCATCGTCTGCGACGAACCGGTCAGCGCGCTGGATGTCAGTGTGCAGGGACAGATCGTGAATCTGCTAAAGGATTTGCAGGAGGAATTTGGCATCTCTTATCTCTTCATCGCCCACGATCTGGCGGTGGTGGAGCACATCAGTGATTTTGTGCTGGTGATGCACCACGGGAAAATCGTGGAGGCAGCCCCGGCAGCGGACATCTACGAAAACCCCCAACACGAATATACCAAAACGCTGCTGGCAGCGGTGCCACAACTGGCGTAAGACCTCCGGGCTTCATGCATTCCTGGCTTCGAAAATTTCTCAGCATGAACTGGGTGTTGTTTTTGGTGATGATGGCGTTACTCGTTTACGGCATCTACGCGATTTACAGCGCAACGTGGATGCGCAACGAAAACTACTGGACCCTCCAGATCATCTGGTTGCTGGTCAGCCTGCCGGTCTATTTCGCGTTTTCCCTGGTGGACTATCGTTGGATTCGCTGGGGCGCCGTGCCGCTCTATGTGCTGGGCATCCTTGCGCTCGTGGCGACCATGTTTTTCGGAGCAAAACGCTATGGCGCGCGCAGTTGGCTTGATCTCGGGGTGATGAATTTTCAGCCCTCCCAGCTTGCCATTCTGGCGGGAGTGATGACCCTCGCAGTCTATCTCGAGGCCTCCAAAAAAACCCTGCCCATTGTGCGCATTCTGGCCTGCGGGGCCATTGTTGGTGCACCATGGATCCTGATTCTCATCCAGCCGGATTTGGGTTCCTGCATCGTGTGGGTGCCCGTTTTGCTGGCGATGATGTTTATCGGGGGGATTCCCAAACGCTGGCTCATCTCCCTGTTGATCATCGGGCTTGCGATCATCCCCCTCGTGGTGAATTTCGGCCTCAAACCCTACCAATATTCGCGGATCACAACGTTTCTCAATCCCGACCTCGATCCGCAGGGCGATGGCTGGAATATCAACCAGTCCCTCATTGCCATTGGTTCGGGAGGCTTTTCCGGCAAGGGATTCAAGGCTCTGAACACCCAAAACGAGCTCGGCTTTTTGCCTGCAACCATCGTGCACAATGACTTCATTTTTTCCGTTCTCGGCGAGCAACACGGTTTCATCGGCGGAGTGATTCTCGTCGCGGTGCTGCTCTTGCTCTTCCTGATCATGCTCTATGTCGCGATCGAATCGGATGATGATCTCGGCCGGTTGCTCGTCATCGGCGTCGTGATGTTGTTGTTCACCCACACGTTCATGAACATCGGCATGGCCATATCCGTCACGCCCATCACCGGTCTGCCGTTGCCGTTTATCAGTTACGGCGGATCATTTCTCATGATCACGCTTTTCAGCATGGGGATCGTGCAGAGCGTCTGGATCCACCGCAAAGTGCAGCGGTAAGGAGGCGAACGCTACACCTTGACGCGTTCGATCTTCGCGCCGAGGGAATTCAGTTTTTCGTCAATGCTCTCATAGCCGCGGTCAATATGATAAACGCGGTTGATTTCCGTGGTGCCCTCGGCCTGGAGGCCGGCCAGCACCAATGCGGCGGAGGCGCGCAGGTCGCTGGCCATGACGGGGGCGCCGCTCAATTTCGCCACACCGTTGATGATGGCGGTCGCACCCTGAAGTTCGATGTTTGCGCCCATGCGTTTGAGTTCGGCCACATGCATGTAGCGCTGGGGAAAAATATTTTCGGTGATGACACTGATGCCATCCGTGGTGGCCAGCATGGCGCACATCTGGGCCTGCATGTCGGTGGGGAATCCCGGATAGGGCATGGTTTCAAGTTTGAGCGGACGCCGCGCCCCGTTGGAGCTAATGGTGATCTCCTCTTTGCCGTTGGTGATGGAAAAGCCCGCCTGGATCAGCGGGTCAATCAGTGATTTTAAATGCGCCGGATCGGTGCGTTTGAGAGTGACTTCCTTTCCGGAGATGGCGGCGGCGACCAGAAAGGTGCCGGCCTCGATGCGATCGGGAATGACATCGTGTTCGGCTCCATGAAGTTCCTTCACGCCTTCGATGATGATGCGGCGGGTTCCGGCGCCCTCGATTTTTGCGCCCATCTTGATAAGAAAATTGGCCAGATCCACCACCTCGGGTTCTTCGGCCGCGCCGTCAATCACGGTCGTGCCTCCCGCCAAAACCGCAGCCATCATCACATTGTCCGTTCCCAGCACGGTGGACCCGAATTTGCCACGCAGGTTGATGGTGGCGCCGCGGAGTTCGGGAGCGAGGACTTTGACATTGCCCGCCTGCACCAAGACCGCCGCGCCGAGAGCCTCGAAACCCTTGAGATGAATATCAATGGGACGGTCACCAATGATGCAGCCGCCGGGCAGGGAAACCGTGGCTTCCTTTTCGCGACCCAAAAGCGGGCCGAGAATGCAAACCGAGGCGCGCATTTTTCGCACAATATCGTAGGGCGCTTCGGTCAGGACTTTTTCGGCTTTCACCGTGACCGTGCCGCTGGCGCGTTCGACTTCGCAGCCAAGTTCGCTCAGGATGGTGAGCATGTAATGGATGTCGCTCAGATCGGGCACCCGCGAGATGGTGCAGGGCTCCCTGGTCAGCAAGGTGGCAGCAAGGATGGGGAGGGCAGAGTTTTTCGAGCCGCTGATGCGGACGGAGCCGCTGAGCGTGGCTCCGCCGTGTACGATGATTTTATCCATAGATTGCTAAGACGAAGCGTTGAACATTTTGATAATCCGTGTGCACCGCGATGTCCCGAAAATTGTTTTCACCCAGAAACGCGGTGACGCGTTCCGCCTGATCATGGCCGATTTCGAGTGCGATGCTGCCGCCCGGCGCGAGGCGGTCAGGACTACGGACGATGAGACGTTCGATGATGGCCAGTCCGTCCGGGCCGCCATCCAGGGCGGTGAGGGGGTCCGACTGGACTTCGCGCTGGAGGGCCGGGAGGTCGCCGCTGGCGATGTAGGGCAGATTGGCGACGATCAGACCAAAACACTCATCGCCGGCCGGGAAAAGGTCGGCTTCGGAAAAGCTGATGGTTTCCCGGGAATGCCGGGAGGCGTTCTCCCGCGCGAGGTTGAGGGCTTCGGGGGAAACATCCGTGGCGAAAACGGCGGCTTCCGGGCGTTCGATGGCCATGGTGATCGCGATCACGCCGGAACCGGTGCCGATGTCCAGAATGGTTGAAGGTTGAGGGTTGAGGGTCGAGAGGAGGAGTTCGATGAGTTGCTCGGTTTCCGGCCGGGGAATGAGGGCGCGGGCATCGCAGAGGAACGAGCGTCCAAAAAACTCCGCCGTCCCCATGAGATGCTGAAGCGGTTTCCCGTTGCCGCGCTCGCGGATCAGGTCGCGCAAGGGGGCGCGTTCGGCGTCGGAAAGCGGACGGTCAAACTCCAGGTAAAGATCGAGTCGTTTTTTGCCGAGGACGTGGGCCAGGAGATGTTCGGCGTTGAGACGGGGGCTTTCGATGCCACGCTTGGTGAGGTAACCGGCGGCAGCGGTCAGGGTCTCAAGCACAGTCATAGGGAAAACAAAAGGTTGATGGTTGAGAGTTGATTGTTGAGTGGGAAAAATGCCTTTGACCTCTCACAACCCTCAACTCACAACCCTAGACACGAACGCAAGCCGCTTCAAAATACGGCAATGTTCCCGCCACCCTCTGGATGTCCGGGAGGCCCTCCAGCAGGTCAGCGATGGCGTCCCATTTGCCGCTCACCAAAGCCTCGCGGGCGTGATCGGGCAGGCGGGCGTCGAAATCCATATCCGCCGCCGTCACTTTTCCCTCCAGCAGATCCAATGTAATAAGCAGGGCGGGGTTGCTCTCCACCAGACCCGTGAGGGCCTGGATGTCTTGTTTCGACATGATGGCGCAGGGGATCCCGAGGGTGGTGGAGTTTCCAAAGAAAATCTCGGCGAAGCTCTCCGCCAGGACAGCCCGAAAACCAAAGCGATAAAGGGCCTGGGGCGCGTGTTCCCGGGAGCTGCCGCAGCCAAAATTTGAGCCCGAAAGCAGGATGCCCGCTCCGAGGTAGCGGGAATCATTGAGCGGATGCGGCTTCTCCGAACCGTCAGGATTTTTCCTTTCGTCGTAAAAAGCGTATTCGCCCAAGCCGTCAAAGGTAACGCATTTCATGAAGCGTGCCGGGATGATGCGGTCGGTGTCAATGTCCTCACCAGTCACATAAACACCGCGTCCGGTCACTTGGATTATTTTTTCTAAAGCCATAGTAAATATTAAATGTAATTAACTCATTGCGAACAGTTCGCGGGCATCTGTTATCTCTCCGGTTATGGCAGCTGCGGCCACCATAAGCGGGCTCATGAGAATGGTTCGCCCGGTCGGACTTCCTTGGCGTCCCTTGAAATTGCGGTTACTCGAACTCGCACAAAGTTGATCGCCGACGAGTTGGTCGGGGTTCATACCAAGACACATGGAGCATCCGGCCCCGCGCCATTCGAAGCCGGCGTCGCGGAAGATCTCCGCCAGCCCCATTTCTTCCGCAAGAAGGGAAACTCCCTGGGATCCGGGAACGACAATGGCCTTGACGGTCGGGCTGACCTTTTTGCCCTTCAAGTAGCGGGCAACCTCCGTGAGATCACTCAGGCGTCCATTCGTACAACTGCCGAGAAAAGCCACATCCACCTTGACGCCCTTGATGGGTTGGCCGGCTTTCAAATGCATGTGAACAAGAGCCTCTTCCGCCGTGGCCCGGTCTTTTTCCGGTAATTCGGCGGCTGTGGGAACCTTTTCGTTGATGAAGATGGCCTGTCCGGGATTGATGCCCCAGGTCACGGTCGGGCTGATATCTGCTGCCTGATAGGTGATCACGTCGTCGTACGGCGCGTCCGGGTCGGATGCGAACGATTTCCAACGGGTGACGGCGGTGTCCCAGTCGGCGTCCTTGGGCGCATAGGGACGGCCTTTTAAATAGGCGAAGGTGGTTTCGTCCGGGTTGACATAACCAACGCGCGCCCCGCCCTCGATGGACATATTGCAAACTGTCATGCGCTCCTCCTGGGTGAAGGCGTCGAAGGTCGAGCCTCCGTATTCGTAGGCGTAGCCCAGACCGCCATTCACTCCGAGTTTGCGGATGATATGGAGGATGACATCCTTGGAATACACGCCGGGCGACAGCTTGCCCTCGACATTGATGCGGCGGACTTTTGGCTTGTGGATGGCCATCGTCTGGGTGGCGAGCACGTCGCGCACCTGGCTGGTGCCAATGCCGAAGGCAATGGCGCCGAAGGCTCCGTGGGTGGAAGTGTGTGAGTCACCGCAGGCGATGGTCGTACCGGGCTGGGTGATGCCCTGCTCCGGGCCCACGATGTGGACAATCCCCTGTTTGCCACTGGGCAGATCAAAAAAAGTGACGCCGGATTCCGCGCAATTCTTGCGCAAGGCTTTGATCATCTCGTCGGCCAGCGGGTCGGAAAACGGTTCCTCGCGTTCATCCGTGGGTACGATGTGATCCACGGTGGCAAAAGTGCGTTCGGGATAGAGCACCTTTAATCCGAGATCGCGCAACATGCCGAAGGCCTGCGGACTGGTGACTTCATGGATGAGGTGCGTGCCGATGAGAAGCTGCGTGGCTCCGTTCGGCAATAGGCGCACCGCATGCGCTTCCCAGACCTTATCCAACAATGTCTTGCTCATAATCGTGATGAAATTGCGCCAGTCGGCGAACCGGAAATTATCGTTGTAAGCGGCAAAGAGCGCAAGTTCCTTGTCATTCCTGTTTCCATGGGCCAATATGTAGCTCGGTCCCTCTTCCGCATATGCCTATCGAAAATCCGGAGAACTGGTTTCTGAAAAAACACGAAAACGGGGATGTTTTCGGCCCCGTCTCTTTTGTGAAAATCCGCGATTGGGCCCGTTCTGCCCAGGTCAATCCCCAAGACATGCTTTCCAACGACAAAACCATCTGGACCAAGGCCCCGATGATTCCCGAGATGGAGATGGACTGGCTGGTGGTGGTGGACGAACACCTGCTTTACGGCCCGACGACGGCGGAAGCTTTGCTGGAATTCAGCCAACTGGGCGAAATCTCGCCCGAAACCCCGCTGGTCAATTGCTGCAAGGGTGAGGCCACGACATTGAGCGCAACCGCTTTTTACCAAAAGGCGCAATTGGAGCCCAAGGAGGAAAAAATTCCCTCCAACTCTTTGCTGGCCATGTTGCAACAGCCCGCCCAGGGAGGCGTCCGCGCCAGCCTGCAAAAACGCATCCGGGAACTGGAAGTCGGCTTGCTGGAAAAACGGCGCAAGCTGATGACGGCCGAAGAAACCATTGCCCGCCTGGAAGGAAAAATCAAAGAGTTGGAAGACCGCGTCCGCGAGATCAGCGGTTTCCGCAAAGGCTGATTGAGGCTTCGTGACAGGCGCGAAGTGAGATTACGCCAAAAAACGTGGTGAAAGTGTGAATTTCCCGCCTGTGCCATCCCCGCGCTTCTGGCCAGGCGCATCGTCTATTTTCCCTGTCGGCATTGGGTCAGGATTTGCACACTGGCTCCCGGTTTCCCGTTGACGAGGGTGGCGCACTCGTCGGTTGCGTTGAGCGTGGCATGAACGTTTCGCTGTACTTGCCCCAGTTTGCCGGCCTTCAGCCACCCTGCGGGCTGCGCTTCGCACAGGCTGTCCTCCCTTCGCTCGGGTCTTTGGGCGTGCGAAGGGATTCTCCTCGCTTTTGTCGCAGCACGTCAGCGGGTTGTCCTGACGACCATGCTGTTATCGCCTGTTTTTCCAGACAAGGTTCATGACCTGAGCCACTTGAAGGTTTCGCGTCCACCGCAGAATGAGAGTCCGGTTTGACCTGAAAATTTCTTGCTGGAAAATAAAAGTACGACGGGAGGTT
>Ga0163144_10026608_pt1 | contig 11237 bp, 11 predicted proteins | sample OliLak19BULKMAT1_FD_123175 | JGI IMG/M metagenome (GOLD analysis project Ga0163144, IMG submission 123175) | Freshwater microbial mat bacterial communities from Lake Vanda, McMurdo Dry Valleys, Antarctica - Oligotrophic Lake LV.19.BULKMAT1 | ecosystem: Environmental > Aquatic > Freshwater >... | reverse complement strand
GGATTTGCATCGCTTCCTCGCGCGGTAGGGACGCCAAGTATTCGGACGAGAGCGTCGGGCCGACCACGACGGCGATGGGATCGCGGTCGGTGGGCGGAAAGAGCGGGGCGGGAATCGCCAGCTTGCGCCAGATAGGCAATGCTTCATAGGCGCCCGCGATTCCCACCGGCACGATCGGGGCGCGGGAACGTTTGATAAGCAGATGAACTCCGGGCTTGAAAGCATGAACCGCGCCGTCGGGCGTGCGTCTGCCTTCGGGGAAGACGAGGACCGCCTTGCCCTTCTTCAGTTCGTCGAGGATGGTTTTGAGACCTTCCTTGCCGACGCCGTCTTGGTCGATCGGGACGGCGTTAAGGCTGCGGATCAGGGCGCTGAAGAACCTTTTGCGAAAGAGGGTCTTGCGGGCCAAGTAGACAAGAGGACGGCCCACGCACAGTCCGACGATGGGGGGATCGAGGAAACTTTGGTGGTTGGCGACGACCAGGACGGGGCCGGTGGGCGGGAAGCCATGCTTGCGTTCCATGCGCATGCCGAAGCAACTCGTGAAGAGGCCGGCGGAAAACACATAAATCGTCTTGTACCACAGGTCGGCGAGAAAGGCCTTCACGGTGCAGGTCTTCTGGTTGGGGGGCGGTTGGTCAGGCGGGCATGCGTTTGCGAACTTCCCACTCCATGCGGTCGACGACGGCGTCGGTGGTCAGTTCGGTGGTGTCCAGCAACAGGGCGTCGGCCGCGGGCTTCATGGGGGCGATGTCGCGTTCGGCGTCGCGGCGGTCGCGTTGCTCTTGCGCGGCGAGAACCTCGAGCAGCGTTACCGGCTCGCCGCGTTCGTGCAACTCGCGCCAGCGCCGCTCGGCCCGCATTTGCGGATCGGCGAACAGGAAGAATTTGCAGGCTGAGTCTGGAAAAACGAGCGTACCTTGGTCGCGGCCCTCGGTGACGAGATCGCGTCCCTGAGCAATGGCGCGTTGCCATTGTCCAAGGCGGACGCGAACGGCCTTGTTGCTGGCGATGGCGCCGGAATGCGCGGTGATTTCGCTCGTGCGAATGTGAGTGGAGATGTCCTCGCCGTTGAGCACTACCTTCCCCGCGGGCATCTCCAGATGCAGATTGTCGAGCAAAAGTGGCAGCGCGTCCTCGGAAGCAAGCGGCACGGAATGTCGCAACGCAGCGAGCGTGACGGCCCGGTACATAGCGCCCGTGTCGAGGAAATCGAAAGCCAGTCGTTTGGCAAGCAGTCGGGCGGACGTGCTTTTGCCCGCTCCCGCCGGCCCATCGATGGTGACAATCATGGGAGCATTGTATGCGGCGTTTGGCGACCTGCCATGCCGATGCCGGCCCAGCGCGGGCGGGTCGCGCCTATCCGCTGGAAAATCAGGGGAATCGCGGAATTGTCGGCGTTTTTTATTTTTCTTCACACTCCGCACGCCTTACAATGGGTTGACTTCCGAGGATGTTCCCTCTCGGCCCCTTTCCCTGTCCATCGGTGAACCATGAAGCGTACACTTCTTCAGCGTGCAATTCTCACCGCGGCGGTATTGATACTGCACCAGGTTGGGATTGTGCCGGCGAGCGCCCAAGCGGCGGCGGTTCAATGTCGGGACTCGAACTTTCTTTGCGGCGGCAAAACAATTCGTTTGGAGTTGTTCCTGCCGACGGCAAAAGTGCCGATTCCCGCGCTCGTCTTGGTCCCGGAATCGAAAGGCATGAACAGCGTCGGGCCCGTTTACCGCGCCATCGCCGCCCGCATGGCGGAAGACGGCTTCGCGGTGGTTCTGGTGCATTTCTTCGATCGCACGGAACACAAAAACGGCGTCGACCCCAAAGCCATCAAACCTCAGGATTTTAAGGACTGGGTCGACACCGTAGCCGCCTGCGTTCGGCATGTCCGAAAAATGCCCGGCGTGCAAAAAGATCAGGTCGGGCTGATCGGCTTCTCTTTGGGAGGGTTTCTTGCTCTTTCCGCCGCCTCGGAGAAAAAACTCGGCGTAAAGGCGGTCGCCAGCTACTTTGGTGGCATCCCCGACGAGTTATGGCCCCAGGTGACGTTCCTGCCTCCGACGATGGTCGTACATGGCACCCGCGACGACATCGTCCACGTCCGCAATGCGTACGCGGTCATCGGATTCTGTGCCGCCAAGAAGGTGCCGCACCAGTGCAAAATTTACGCCGAGGGACATTTGTTCGAGAACGCGCTAAGAGCACATGTGCTTGGCGCCAAAGCGCTCCAACTGCTGGGCATCGGCCCGAAGGTGGAGATGAAGGACACGATCGCCCTCGTGCTTCGCGAAAACGCGATGATCAAGGACGCCGTGCAAACGACGATGGGTTTCTTCCGCGTTCATCTCGGACTGGCCGCGGATGCGAAAATCGAAGCGACGCCCTTGACGGGAATGCGTTGAGCCGACGGAGCGTGGCGCACGCTACTTTTGCAAACGCCAACCGGTCGAATCCGCAGTCAACGCCGTGTGGCCCTTATAACGGTCGTAGACTTGATGCATCGCGTCGATCGAGTCGAAGTAGCCGACGATGTGGGCGGCGCTAAAGGACTCGCCGGCCTTGACGCGCTTGCCGTGGATCTCCTCGATCATGACGATGATCCCACCCGGTCGTTGGCTGCACCAGGCTTCGTAGACGACGGCGGGTTCGAGAGTCAGGCCCGCGAGCCAAGGGTCCGAGAAACGACCCCTTCTCGATGCCCGTCATCCATTGCTTGGAATTTTTCTTGGGAATGACGGCTTCCAGCTTGTCGGTTTCGATCTTGATGGCGCGGTCGTCTTCGGTCACTTTGACCCAATCGGCGTTCTTGGCTGGCTGTGCAAGCGCTGATTCGGTTCCCGCTTCCGCAACGAGCATGCCCAATGAAACGAGAGCGATGAAAGGATTGGAAAGTCTCATAAGGCAACCCCGATCAAATGCGCCGAAAAGATGAAAACAACTCCCGCTGACGCGGTAGACCCTATACCGAGGTGCTTCATTTTTCAATTAGAATCTGGATCGTGGACAACGACTCTGGAATTCGTTGCCGTTCGTGGGATAATTCAATCAAGGCATCGAACGCCAAACGGTTATATCGGCGGCATGTCTTCAAAGGGGTGCTCGATCATGATGTTGCGGTACGCGCGCGTCGCCAGTGACATTGGCCCCATCTTCTTGGCGGCGACGGAGAGCAGCGGCGGCGGATTGGGCGGGTTTTTCCACGGACTACCGTTCAAACGCTATTTGATCGAGCGCGAACGGGGCGCGCCGGTCGGGAGCGACGCTTGACCATCATAGGGCCGGCGCATCCCGAGGAATGGTCGACCGCGCTGGAGTTGCTTCAGGGGCCGGTGGACGCCCAAACGCGCCGCATTCAGGTGTTTAACGGTTTGCGTTTATTGGCAAGCGGCGAACTCGACCCGGAGGGGTTGCTCGTCGCGCGCGGCAAACGCGCCATTCTCGGCGTCGAGTTGGCAGTGGCGCTCGCGGGTAACGGCGGCGTGATGTGGCCGCCCCAGGTGCGGCATCCGCCGGACTGGGAATTGCAGAACCGACTCGCGGCGGCCGGCTTAGAATTCTTGCGGCAACGCGGCGTCAAAGTGGCGCACGCGATCCTGCCGGACTTCGCACAGGCCGGCGCGTTGATCCGCGCGGGCCTTGCGCCGATGACCCATCTTGCCTATTTCAAACATGACCTGACGCGCTTGCCTCCCGTTCCGCAGTCGGAATGGGATTTGGTTTCCTTCGACCCAGTCGCGCCGGCTCGATTTCAGGAAGTTCTCCTGGCGACCTATGCGGGGACTTTGGATTGCCCGGAACTCAACGACACGCGGACCGCGGACGAGATCGTGGCCGGGCATGTCGCGCAAGGGGACTTTCGAGCGGAGCGTTGGCAGCTGGCGGAAAAGTATGGCGCGGCGATCGGCGTGGTGATGGCGACCGCTCTGAAGGACAGCGCGGCCTGGGATCTTTCCTATATGGGCGTCGTTCCCCAACGGCGCGGGCAAGGTTGGGGAAAGTCGTTGATCGGCTGGGCGTTGCGGGCAGCCAAGTTGGGAACGGCGACGGAGTTGCAAGTCGCGGTGGACCAGCGCAACCTGCCGGCGCTCGGGCTATACCGCGCGCTCGGTTTCGTCGAAGTGGGGCGTCGCGTGGTGCTCTACAAAGTGTTGACGGCCAGCTGAAATGTGTTTATCAGACTGGTTTTTCACAACCCATGACGGCGGCATGAGTTGACCGGCAAAGGCCTCTTTGGGAGTCCAAAAAGCTCGCTGTCGGGCCAGCTGCCGAGGGGGTCGGCGCATCGACACGTTTTCCACCAAGAGCGCCCCGAAAAATTCCGCTCGGACAAAAAAGGCTTACCCCATGGGAACGCCGGAATTAGCCCACGTTTGCCCCGCGCGAAAATTTCGGGAAGACGGCAAGAAGAGGAAAAGGGGTTGGCAGGGGTGCGAGGGCACTCCTAGAATTGCACCTCTCCGAGCGATCGTCGCCTGTGGACAAAAGCGATGGCGTGACAACTGCTCTTGTCACCCATACGGAGGTCAACGCGCGCAAGCCCACTTGCGCGCCGGGGGATAATCCTTGACTATTATGGACGCCGGCGTGGCGGGCCTGGAGCGCGCATTGCGCCAGGCCATTGGGGAACCACGCTTTGACTTGTGGTTTAACGGAAAAACCAAACTCTCCTGGCAGGACGACCAACTGACCATCGGAGTGCCCAACCTGATGTACCAGGACTACCTGCAAAAAATGTATGCGGGAGTTCTTCAGCAAACCGCCGACTCCGTACGCGGCGAACGGACCGGCGTGCGTTGGGTGATCGACGCCGAGTTGTTCCAGAAGGCGCGGCAGCAACAAGCGGAACCGTTGCCCCCATCTGCGGGCGCCGTTGCGCGGCAGCCCACGCCGGTCGCCGACACTCCCGCCTCGCCGAGCGCGGCTGGCGCGCCGAGCACGCAACCGCATCGCCGGGCGCTCGTGCATGCCGGCGCGCCGCGGGAAGCCCCCCTGGCGCATGGGGCTCAGCGCCCCGCTGCTCCACCCGCGCGAACGCGACGGTGGCGGCGGCTTGAGGAATTTGTCGCGGGGCCTTGCAATCAGATGGCCTTTGCCGCCGCCAACGCGCTCTTGGACGTCCCCGGCCAGGACTTCAACCCGCTGGTGCTCCATGGGCCGGTGGGCACGGGAAAGACGCATCTCCTGGAAGGCATCTATGCGGGCGTCCGTGACCGGCATCCTCAGCTGCGCGTGTTGTTCCTGTCGGCCGAGGAGTTCACCAACCGTTTCCTCGCCTCCATGCACCAGGGCAAGCTGGCGACGTTTCGGCGGCAATTTCGCGAATGCGATGTGCTCTTGCTCGACGACCTGCATTTCCTGGCGAAGAAGGCCGCGACGCAAGAGGAGTTTTTGCACACCTTCGACGCCCTGCTGGCGCAAGGCGCCCAAGTGGTCGTCACTTGCGATTGCCATCCGCGTCTGGCCGACAATCTGATGAACGAATTGACGGATCGGCTCGGCGGCGGCGCGGTCTTCAGCCTGCTCCCGCCCGAGGAGGCGACGCGGCGGAAATTGATCGAGATCAAATCCTTCGCGGCGGGCCGGACGCAACTGGCGCCGGCCGTCGTGAATCTGCTCGCGGAGAAACTACGCGGCAATGTCCGCGAACTCGAAGGCGCGCTCAGCAGCCTGCACCACGTCAGCCGCGTCACGGGACGCGCCATCGATCCGCATCTGGCGCAAGAAGCGCTCGCCGACGTATTGCGGCACAACGTCCGTCTAGTGCAGCTGGACGATGTGGACAAGGCCGTCCGCGAGACCCTCGTCCTCAGCACGGGCGCTCTGCAAAGCAAACAGCGCGACTGGAAGATCAGCCATCCGCGCATGGTCGCGATGTACCTCGCCCGCAAGCACACCGGCGCCACCTACACCGAGATCGGCCAGCGCTTCGGCGGCCGCAATCACAGCACCGCGGTCGCCGGCGAAAAGAAAGTCCGCGCCTGGCTCAAGGAAGACGGTTCGATCCACCTGGGGCAACGGCAAGTCAAGATCCGGGATATCGTCGAGAGGATCGAACAGGCATTGCTGCGTTAGAGTGGTCCGTTTCGATTGCGCGCGCCTATCATGAACGATAACGGCGGCGTGGACGCGCCGCTTTATCCTTCACTTAAAAACGCGATGTCATGAACGAAAATGCCTCGACGCTGTACGAACGCAAGAAAGCGCTCCGCGAGCAGGCCCACGCCAATCGCAACGCCCAAAGCGACAAGGACGCGCTCAGCTTGCGCATCTGCGAAACATTCATGGGGCTGCCGGAATACGCATCCGCCAAGACCGTTTTGTTTTACGTGGATGTCCGCAGCGAAGTCCGCACCCGCCAATCCCTGCCCGATGCACTCGGGCAAGGCAAGAAGATCGTCGTGCCCTGGTGCAATGAACGGGGCGAGTTGGAGCTTTTCCATCTGGAAAACATGGCAGAGCTTTCGCTGGGCATGTACAAGATTCTCGAACCGAAAGAGGAGCTTCGCCGGCTGCCCGCGAAGGTCGTTCCGGTGGACGAGTTGGACATCGTCATGGTGCCCGGCGTCGCCTTCGACCGCGCCGGCGGCCGTATGGGCCACGGCAAAGGATATTACGACAAGCTTTTGGAACACGCCCGGCCCAATACGCCGCTGATCGCGCTTGCCTTCGAGTGCCAACTCTTTGACGCGATTCCCACCGGCGTTCATGACGTGTTCATGGACAAGGTGATCACGGAGACGGATGTGTACGAGGGCAAGGGACGCAAAAAAAGCTAAACCAGAAACCGTGCCCAAGCACGGTGCGAAGGCGTTGACCGTGCTTGCGCACGGTTTCTAGTGAGTTCTTCATGACCCAACGCGCCCACATCGACGATACCTACGCCGAGGCGTTCCGGAGCATTTACGCCGAGGTGCTCATCACGGCACGCGACCAGGTTTGGCTCGACCATGCGGTCGCGGCCGCCGCGGGCAACGCTTCCAGCAGCATCTTGTGCGATTGCGAGGCCGGCCTGGATCGTTATGTCGGCCCCGGCTTCGACGAAACGCCCACGCCCGACGGGCGGCCCGGCGCTATTCTGCAATTCCACATCCCCCGCTTTCACAAAGATCGCGCGGCACGGCTGGAACGGTCGCTCCTGGTGCGCTTGAGCCAAAACGTGCTTACCTGTCCCACGACCGCCTGCTTCAACCTGTTGGAGGAGCCGACCTACTTCAAGCTGGGACGCAAGATCGCCTTTTTCGGCGACGGATTTCAGTTTCGCGATGTTCGCTTCGACCGCAAGGTGTGGGTGATTCCCATCCTCAGCGGCGAGTTCGTGCTCGACCGCCGTTTCGGCTATCGCGATGGCTTGATGGGGGGAAATCTGTGGCTGATGGGAGCGACGCCGGACGCGGCTCTGGAAGCGGCCGAGCGCGGCCGCGACGGCGCGGCGCGCATGCCCGGCGTGATCCTTCCCTTTCCCGGCGGGCTGGCGTCGAGCGGTTCCAAGGCGGGCAGCAAATACAAATTCAGCATTGCAAGCACCTACGAGGCGTTTTGTCCGACGCTGCGAGAAAAGCTGGGCGAAAAATCGCGCGTCCCCGAAGGCGTGGCGTCGATTCAGGAACTGATAATCAACGGCCGGGATTTGCCGACGCTCGTGGCCGCGACCCAGGCGGCGATTGCCGCCGCGGTAGAAACGCCGGGCCTGGTGCGGATCTCCGCGGGAAACTACGGCGGGCGCTTGGGCAAGTCGTTCATCTACCTCGATCCCGCGAAACAACCGGCATCTTGAATTCTCTCGGCCGGACCATTCGAAAGGGTAAAGCATGTCCAACGACATCGACTGGATGTACCACCGAAAGTCCTGAATGACCTGCAAGAAAGCTCAGGGGTTCCTTGAGCGAAACGCGCTGGAAGCAAAGACGATCGTGGACGCGGGCAAACAAAAGCAAGGTCGCACGGAAGCGCTTGCCCTGGCGAAGAGCGTGTCGCGCATCGTCGCCGCCAAAGGAAAAAACCTGGTCGCGTTCGACATGAAAAAGGACGCGCCCGACGAGGAGACGCTCCTTGCGCACATGCTTGGGCCGACCGGCAATCTACGCGCTCCCACTCTCCGCAAAGGCAGGACGCTCTATGTCGGCTTTAGCGACGACGCCTATCGAGAATTGGTGGAGTAAGGCGCGGCGGCCGATTGCGGCGCGCGCGGGAAGCCTTTTCTCCGCCTGCTGAAATACCGGTCGCGCGGTTTCTGCCGAATTTGCGGGATATGCCGCCCCGATGCGAGCGCATCCCGATGATCTTGAAAGATTCCTCTCGATGACGATGCCCTAATCGGAGTACAACCAATCCATGTTCGGTCGTGAATTTTCGTTTTGTTTGACAGACAAGAAGTCGCAATAGTCATTTCTTGATAGCGGACCGGGGCGAACATGCGCGCGAAGCAAGAAAATTCGTTCGAGGGTATTGCTGGTCGCATGACGGTGTGTTAAAAATCGGGGTACGGGGTGAACGTCGCGCGGTTTAGCGGAATGGGGCTCTTTGATCGACCCGATCTACCATTTTCGCGGCGGGCCGGTAGCGACGTTTGAGTCAGAGGGTGGCATGCAGTTCAGGACGGTCTGCTTTCCCGTACGTATTTCCGAATTATGGATGCCGGTTACCCAGCGAAGATTCTCGTGCGCGCTTGACGCGAAAGGGCCCTTTCCTTGGTGGGAAAAGCCGCCCGGAAGCGGACGCTCGGTTTGCCGGTAAGGCCGGCAAACGTCGCGAGCCTGTGAAACATTCTTTTTCTTTGAGGTTCTCCTGCGATGGCAAAGATCCATGTCGAACGCATGATGCACCGCAACAGCATTGCCGTTGCCGGTGAGTCGGCGGCTAGTTACGCCCTGATTAAGCTGATTCCCTCGGGGTTGGGTGAAGGTGGACAGTCCTCGATGGGCCTGAATATCGCCCTGGCTTTGGACGTGTCCGGCTCCATGTATGAGGAAGACGGCACGGGGGTCAGTCGGCTCAAGCGGGTTCAAGACGCCGCCATCGCCGCTCTCAATGAACTCAAACCCGATGACACCTTGTCGATCGTCGCTTTCGCGCACAATGCCCTGGTGTTGCTGCCGCCGACGCCGATTTCCGAACGCGCAAAGATCGAGCAGGTTGTCAAGCAAATTGATATGTACGATGTCGACCCGGGCGGCACGGCCATGAACGACGGCATGCGTCTGGCCCTGGATGAGCTTGAGAAGTTGGCGGGTCCGGGTCGCATGTCGCAGGCCTTGATCCTTACCGACGGCGAGACGTCGGGCGAGCAGGAATGCCGTCAGCTGGCGCAACGCGCCGCGCAAAGCAAGATCAGCATGGGTCTCATGGGCGTCGGTTTGGACTGGAAAGCGAGCCTGATCAAGGATTTGGCGAACCTTTCCGGCGGCACCTGGCATTACATTGATACCCAGCAGGCCGCCGAAGCCAATCGCATCTTCGTCGAGGCGTTCCAAACCATGGCCGCCTCCGCGTTCATGAATGTCGAGATGAAGATCAAGGCGATGAAAGACGTGAAGGTCAAACGCGTCCGCCAGGTTGTGCCCGAGATTCGCGAACTCAAGTGCACGGAGCCGGAAGAACGCACGCTCGCCGCTTCGCTGGGTACGTTGGAAAAAGACAAGTCCCCGCGCTACGTGCTGGATCTCAGTCTCCCGAAGCGTCCGGACGGCAAATACGTCGTGGCGCAGCTGGAAGTCAGCTACGATGTCGGCGCCACGGGGGAGCGGGAAACGACGGGACAAATTCCCCTCGAGATGACCTACACCTCCGCGGGGCACGGATATATCAACGCGGAAGTCGCACGGCACATCGACGAAGTGCAGATTTTCGAGATGAACAACAATCTGCAGCAGGCCATCGCTAAGAACGATCAGCAAGCGATCAAGACGGTCGCGGAGCAGATCGAGAAGAAGGGCGAGGTCATGGGCAAGCGGGCGGCCAAGAAGACCATGCTCGCCAAGCAAGTGTTGCAGGAACTCAACGTGGGCGGCCGCGTATCCAAAAAGACGCAGCTGGCGCTGGAGGATTCCGCCCGCATGGCCGACGAAATGCCCGGTACTTGATCAGGATCGCGCCGTCGAGCGAACTTGGCGGCGCCTGTTTGGAATTGCCTAATTATTGGATCTGAAAAAACGAGCGCTCCCAGCGCGTTTTGCCGCTGACTTGGAACTATCACAGTGTGGAGGTTGAGGAACCCATGGTCAAATGTCCCTTTTGCGGATTCGACAACGAAGACGGCGCCCTGTTTTGTGAGCAGTGCAAGTCGGACTTAAGCACGGTGGCTCCCGCGGCGCCGCCGCCTCCGCCGCCCGAACCCGAAGCGATTCCGTTCGCGCCCGTGGAGGAAGAAGCGCCGATGGCAGCGGTTATCGAAGCCGCGCCGGAGGAGATCCCGATGGCCGCCGTCGAAGAACCGGCGCCGATGGCGGCGATTATGGAAGCGGCCGCGGAAGTCGTCGCCGAGCCCGAACCGCCGATGGCCGCACCCATCGAAGAGCCGCCGCCGGCCGCGGAAATGCCGCCTCCCGCAGTTCCGCCGGAACCGCCCGCGCCCGTCGCGATGCCTGAGCCGCTTCCCGCGCCTTTGCCCGCGTTGGCGCCTCCGCTCGATCCGGGGCCGGCCGCCCCGGCAGCTGCCGCGGGAAAAGAAATTCCCGCCGGGTCCGCGCCCATGCTCATCGTCATTCGCGGCCAGAAGCTCAACGTCGAGTTCCCGATCTACGCGGGCCAGAACTTCATCGGTCGCGCCGACGATAAGCCCGTCGACATCGACTTGGAAGATCAGGAACCGCCGGAACGCGTTTGGACTTCGCGCCAGCACGCCGTTCTGGAATGGAACGACGGCGCCGGTTCGCTCGTCCTGGAGGATCTCAACAGTTCCAACGGCACCTATGTCAACCGCGTTCGCGTTCATCCGGGACAGCCGCAACAGCTGTATCTGGGCGACGTGATTCAGATCGGCAACATCCACATGCGCGTGAAGGTGTAGCCCCGGTTCGTCCCTGTCCAGGAAAAAACCGAGCCCACGGGTTGCACCCCGTGGGCTTTTTCAGTGAAATGGACGGACGACCCCTTGGATTTTTGGAAGTCGTCAGCTTGTCTCACGTCGGCAAGGACCGGGCTCATGCCTCACGTTTGTAATCAGTGTTCGCGCGTCAATCCGTCGGAAGCGCGTTTCTGTTATTGGGACGGCGGCGCCTTGGCGGGCGGCGGCGGCGGCG
>Ga0163144_10026603_pt1 | contig 11239 bp, 9 predicted proteins | sample OliLak19BULKMAT1_FD_123175 | JGI IMG/M metagenome (GOLD analysis project Ga0163144, IMG submission 123175) | Freshwater microbial mat bacterial communities from Lake Vanda, McMurdo Dry Valleys, Antarctica - Oligotrophic Lake LV.19.BULKMAT1 | ecosystem: Environmental > Aquatic > Freshwater > Lake... | reverse complement strand
GTGAAGGTGCGGTCGGCCGAGCCCTCGCGCGACGGCGATCAGATCGAGCGCTTCGATCGTGAGACGCGCATCGCCGTCGACGTCCAAGTGGGCGCGTCGCCCTTCCGCGCAAGCCGAAGGCGAGCCCGTTCGACATCGGCGCTTGGTTTCGCTGAGCCACGCGTTCGCCCGAGGTTGTCCGATCCCGCGACAGAATTGCCCAGGCAGGGCCGCTGCTCGGCCGGAACTGACGGCAAACCGGGCAAGCTGGGTGAACGCGATCACGCGAGCGCGCGCCGGTACTCGCCGGGGGTCTGCTCGTGCCAGCGGCGGAACGCGCGGCAGAACGAGGTCTGCTCGTCGTAGCCGAGCAGATACGCGATCTCGGCGAGGCCGAGCGTCGGGTCGCGCAGGTAGCCCTCGGCGAGCGTGCGTCGCGTCGACTCGAGCACGTCAGCGTACGTGGTGCCGAGCTGGCCGAGGCGGCGCTGCAGCGTGCGCTGGCCGAGCCGGAGCGACTTCGCGATCGCGGCCGCCGCGGGTGCACCGTGCACCAGCGCGTCACGAATCGCAATGCGAGCCCGCCGCAGCATTTCGTCCTCTTCGCCATCGAAGCCGGCCGCCTTCGCGAGGATCGCCGCGAAGTAGCGCGCGAGCTCGGGGTCGGCCGAGGAGACCGGGCAGTCGAGCAGCGCGGGCTCGAGCCACAACGCCGCCGCGTCGGCGCCAGTGCGCAGCTCGGCCTCGACGAAGCGCTCGTAGGCGTGGCGCTCGTCGTCGTCGATCTGCGCACGGCGGCTGAGCAGCGCGAGCACGCGCAGGCGATCGTTCGCGCTGTGGCGAATCACGTGCACCGCGATCAGCATCGCGTAGTCGGAGACGAGGAGGTTGCCGAGGCGCGGCGGACCGGCGCGACGCTCCGCGAACACGAGCCGCGCGCCGTCGACGGTCGTGGCATAGCTCGCCGTGCGGTTGGTGAGGTGCTGGAAGCGATGGTGACAGGCCATCGCCTCACCGACGGTCGCGACGGTCTTGCACGCGAGTCCGACGACGCCCAGGCTCGCGAGGGTGTGCGTGCTCGCGGCGGCGACCAGGAACTCGCCGAAGCGGGGCTTGCCGAACATCAGCTCCATGTGCTCGTAGGTCGCGTCGCCTGTGACGGTCGCGCCGTCGGTCTCGAGCAGCGCGCGGGTCAGGCCCGTCTTCGCCTCGATCTCCGCCTCGGTCGCGCCGAAGCCCAGCGAGACCTCGTACGCCGGCCGCACGTTGGTCGCTGCGATCGTCAGGGGCTCCACTGCTTTCGATTGTCGCGATCGGACAGTCGCTTGTCACCGCCTGCGAATGCCGACCGCGACGGTGCCGGCCAAGCTGCGCGCATGTCCACGCCGACCTCCACCACCCACCGCACCCTGGCCACCACCTTCTTCGTCGCGCTGCTCGCTGCCTGTGGCACGCGGCCGGCCGCGCTCCCGCGCGCGTCACAGGCGGCGCTCGACCAGCTCGCGCGCACCCCCGCCGCCGCGGGCACGCTGGTCTACGACGGCGCGGTGCGTCCGCTCGGCCCCGGTAGCGACGCACCGGTGTTCACCTACGAGCGACGCGTGCGCGACGAGCACGGGCTCCAGCGCTCGACGCATCTGACGCATGACGCCGACGGGGCGATGCCGATCGCGATCAGTGCCACGCACACGTCGGCCTACGAGCTCGTCGAGCTCGAGCAGATCCATGGACAGACCGGCGTCGTCGGTCACGCGCGCATGCTCGACGACGGGCGTCTCGAGCTGGTGCGCGTGCAGGGCGGACGAACGACGCGTCGGGTCGAGCACGTCGACGCACCGGTCGTGGCCGGACCGACGCTGTTCGGCTGGGCACTCGCGCACTGGGACGCGCTGGTCGGCGGCGCCCAGCTGCGTGTTCGCTTCGCAGCCATCGACGCGGCGCGCAGCTACGGCTTCGAGCTGCGCTTGCTCGCCCAGGACCAGGCGACCACCGTGCTGTCGTTCCGCGCCACGAGCCCGCTCGTGCGCGCCGCCGTGCCGCCGATGCGGCTGGTGTTCGACACCCGCACGCGCGCGATCCTCCGCTACGAGGGCCGCGTGCCGCCGATGCTCGCCGGCGCCCACGGGCTGCACCCGCTCGACGCCCGCGTCGACTACACGTTCGCGGCCGCGAGCTACCGCTGAGCTTTCCAACCAGCGACTACCGGGCCGTGCTTCTTCCGGTGTGCCTCGCGGAGGCGCGCTGTACCATGTGCTCCGCGACCATGACGATCCTCGTAACCGGGTCCACCGGCAACGTCGGCTCCGCGGTGCTGCGGCAGCTGCTCGACAGCGGCGATGAGGTGCTCGCAGCACGGCGTCCGGTACCCAGCAGCGGCGCGAATCCCAGCGAGGCGCGCGCGAACGCGGGAGTCGTCGACTTCGACTTTCTCGATCCATCGACCTTCGACGGAGCGTTCGAAGGGGTCACCACTGTCTTCCTCGTGCGACCGCCGCCGCTCTCGAACGTAAAGCGTGACCTCGTGCCGGCCCTCGAGGCCGCGCGGCGCAGCGGAGTGCAGCATATGGTCTTCTTGTCGCTGCAAGGCGCCGACAAGAACTCGTTCGTCCCGCACGCGAAGGTGGAAAAGTGGCTGGCGGTCTCCGGCATGCGATTCACCTTCTTGCGCCCGTCGTTCTTCATGCAGAACCTGTCGACCACGCATTGCAGCGACATCCGCGATCGCGACGAGATCATGGTTCCCGCGGGCGGTGGCGCCACCGCGTTCATCGACGTGCTCGACATCGCCGACGCCGCCGTTGCCGTGCTTCGCCAGCCCGATCGGTACCGTGACACGGCGCTCACGCTCACCGGCTCCGAAGCGCTCACCTACGACGAGGTGGCTGGCATCCTCTCGCGCGAGCTCGGCCGACCGATCCGATATGCGCGCCCGGGCATCCTGCGCTACGCCGTGCACGCGCGCCGCCAGCTCGGGATGCCCCTGGGCCTGGTGCTCGTGACCGCAGCGATCTACACGACCGCGAGGCTCGGGCTCGCCAACTCGCTCACGACGGAGCTGACATCGATCACCGGCGCCCAACCGCGCACGTTCGAGCAGTTCGCTCACCGTGAGCGCGCGGTGTGGGCCGCGACCCGCCGCGTGTGACGTCGTCTAAGTTTCCTCGGATCACTGCGGCGCCGCCGAAGGACCTTCGGCATCGCCGACCAACGACTCTTGCGCGAGCATGCCCTCGACTGCAGTGGTCAGACTCGCGAGACTGCGCTCGAGGATCTGGGCCGTCGCGCCCCGGGGGGCGACCTGGCCGCGCTGGATGATCTCGAACGACGTCCGCGCGGACGCGAGCAGCGCGAGCATCTCGTGGGCAACCGCATCGGTGGTCGCGGTCCTCTCGCCCTCGAGCCCACGGTGCTGCGAAAACTGCGTCACTGCCTGGGCGATCGCGTCGTCGAGGCAGAGGTTCATCACGCGGAACTCCTCGGTGGGTATCGGCGCATCGGTTTCGATCGCCAGCTCGGTGAGTGTCTGGCAAACGTCACCGTACGCGTGGACGACTTCCTCGATGTCGAGGCCGCTCTTCAGCAGCTCGTCACCGTACGTCGCTGCGCTCTTGCGGATCTCTTCGTGGTCGATCCGGTCGGTCTCGTCGGCCAGTCGCAGCGCCACGCCGAGCTGCTCGAGAAAGACCGGGATGCCGTTGCCCCCGTCGTCGCGCGACGCCTTGCCGCTCCTCGAGGCGACGCGCTTGCGGACGCGAAAGATGATCTCGTCGTTGTTGGCGATGATGAACGCGTCGAGCACATCCGAGTATGCAAACGCGTCCGGAGCGGGCAACACGTGGTTTTGGTGATCATGCGAGCGTCCCCGCAGGATCCGAGCAAAGCCGCGCACTTGCCCCGCTCGCGTGCTGCCCCCGCAGGATTCGCGGATCGGCGCTCGGCTTCCCGAGGTGATCGCGACATCGTAGGGCGCGGCCGCAAAGACGAACACGTATAGGTAGTGGCGCCCACCGGGAGCTCCTGGCCGGGCTCTCCTGGCCGGGCTGCGCGAGCGGCTTGTCGAACGTATGTCGAGATCGGAGTCGACGAACACGACCGACTCGAGCGCGATGACGTTCTCATGTTCACCGCCGACACGCGTCGCCCGTGCGCCCCCTGTCCACCCGCCGGCAAACCCGTGATTACGATCGTCGCGACCCGACGTGACATCGCGCGAACGCCCCGGATCACGGCCGTAGCGCGTTGCAGACAGTGGAGGTGCACGCCATGCTCGTGCTCTCCTTGCCGTCCATCTTGCCCTCGTTCGTGCCGCGGCACGACCCTCGATTCGGCGCTGCGTACGTCCGCTACCGCCGCACGGTGCGGGGTGCGCTCGCGCAGCTCGGCGTACCCGAGGCCGAGCGTGACGATCTTGCGCAGGAGGTCTTCGTCGTGCTGCTGCGCCAGCTCCCGCGGCTGGGGGACGACGACGGCGACGCCGGTGGACTCGGTGCATGGATGTACCAGACCGCGCGCCGGGTTGCGGCGAATCACCGCCGCACGCAGCGACGTCGGACGCGGCGCGAGGATGCGCTCGGCGAACTCGCGATCGGCACCGGCGAGATCGAGCGCGGTGCGATCGCCGATGCGGCGGTGTTCCTCGCTGGGTTCTTCGAGTCGCTCGATGACGATGCGCGAGCGACCTTCGTGCTCTCGGAGGTCGAGGGCCGCACGGGTCCGGAGATCGCGGAGCAGCTCGACATCAACGTGAACACCGCCTACGCGCGCGTGCGTTCGGTGCGGCAGCGAATGCAGGCCGCGCTCGGCGACGAGCGCCAGGCCGCATGGCTCGTGCTGCTGCCGACCGCGTTGCCGCGGCGCGGACCGTGGCTCGCGAGTGCGCTCGCGATGGTGGCGGTGGCGGCCGCTCGGATCTCCGTGCGCAAGCTGGCGATCGGTGCGGCGTTGTTGCTGCTGCTGACGTTGCCCGTCGCATGGATGGCGCTCGGCCGTGCGCCGACACCCGAACCACCGATCGCACCGGTGGACGTGCGCGACTCGGCGGACTCGCGCAAGCCCGACGGCGAGCCCGAGGTCGATGACGCGGCACCGCTGATGATCGCGCGCGGGCGCATCGAGGGCCGCGTCGCGACGATCGACGGCGCCGCAGTGGCGAGCACGCGCGTGTGCATCCTGCCGGTGCGTCGCACGCTCGTGCTCACCGAGCCGCGGTGTGTCGAGGCCGACAGCACGGGGCACTACGCATTCGACGGGCTCGGCGCGGACCTCTACGCGCTCGCCGCGACGGCACCGGGCCACGTGGAGATCCTCGAAGACATCTCGACCCAACGGACGCGACTCGGATCAGGGCAGCGCCGATCGGGGATCGATCTGCTGTTGCGCACAGGCGGAGCGCGGGTGCGCGGCACGGTGGTCGACGCGACGGGTGGTACGATCGAAGGCGCGCTCGTACGCGGTGGAGATGACGTGTTCACGGCCGCGTTCGCGCGCTCGGATGCTGCGGGCCGCTTCGATCTGTGGCTCGACGGCGAGAATTCGTTCGAGGTCTCCGCGCGCGCCGACGGCTACTCGCTCGGCACCACCTCGCTCGTCTGGCCCGGCGAGAACGACGTCGAGATCGCGCTGTCACCCGAGGCGACGATCGAAGGCCGCGTCGTCGACGACGTCACCGGCGATCCGGTCGGCGGCGTCGCGGTGCTCTCGCGGGCGCCGCACGGATTCTTGGAGAGCGTCGACGACGTGCCGGGCGCGATCACCGATGTGAGCGGCCGCTTCGTGTTGCGCTCGCTGTCGCCGGGTCGTCATCACCCGACTGTGCGCGATGGCGAGTGGGAAGGGCTCGCGCAGCGTCCGGTACTGCTCGCGATAGGTGAGACCGAGCGCGACGTGATCGTGCGCGTGCATGCAGCGCGGCGGCTGCAGGGGACCGCGGTCATGCCCGACCGATCGCCGTGCACCGGTGCGCGCGTCACCGTGCGCGACGCGGTCGGCGAGGAGCTCGGCAACACGCGCGCAGATGGTGATGGCACCTTCGAGCTCGGCGGCCTGCCACCCGAGCGCGTTCGGCTCGCGATCGCGTGCGAGCACGCGCTGCCGATCGACGTCGACATGGATCTCGCTGCGGCATCGGTGACCGGCGAGACGTGGGAAGCGACGCCGCGCGAGGGCAAGTTGGTGCACGGGCGGCTGCTCGACGGCGACGGCAAGCCGGTCGCGCTCGCGTCGGTCTCGCTCACGCGCACCGAGCCGCTCGCGGATGGCAAGGACGTCGACGATCACGGGCGCACCGATCGCGACGGGCGGTTCGAGCTCGGCCCGCTACCGCCGGGCGAGTACGACACGTTCATCCGGACGCCCGATCACGCGCGCGAGACGACACCCGAGCGCGTGCACATCGACGCAGCGGATGTCGACGTCGAGCTGCACGCACGCGCCGAGAGCCGTCTGCGCGTTCGCACGGTGGATGCGTCGGCGACACCGATCGTGGGCGCCGACGTGATGTACCAGCACGATGACGGCGGCGGGTTCGTGACGAGCGGCAGCGATGGCATCGCGATCATCGCGGGCGCGGCCGGTCGCTATCGCATCCGCGCCGCCGCACCCGGCGAGGCCGGCAAGCCGGTCGCGCGCAGCAGCTTCGAGGATGCAGTGGTGGTCGAGCTCGGAGAAACCCCCGAGGTCACGCTACCAGTCGCGCGTCGCGACGGTGTGGTGCGTGGCCGCGTGGTCGACGAGGACGGCGCGCCCGTGGCGGACACTCGCATCGACATCGCAACGTCGGGCGTGATGAAGGATTGGTACGGCGAGGCGGTACGGCAGAGAGTCGCCGATGGCCGTGCCGACGAGGCGGGCACGTTCAGCATCGACGGCCTCGAGCACGGCAGCTACGCGATCACCGCGAGCACACCCGGCGGCGTCGCTGGCCGGGCGGTCGTCGTTGCGACGGGTGAGAGCATCGTGGTCGTGCTGCCGCGCACCGGTTCGCTGTGCGGCACGATCACGCTCGACGGCGATGTGCCCCCGCGTCGGTTCGAGATCTCGGTGCGCAGCGCGGACGATCGTTTGGTGCGGCAGCGGTTCCTTGCCAGCGACGGACGCTGGTGCATCGAGGACCTCGCGCGCGGTGATGCGACGGTCGAGGCGAGCACGACGGCCGGCACCGCGACGACGACGGCGAAGGTGCGCCCCGACGGTGGGACGACAGAAGGAGTCGCCCTGCGCATCGGCGCGCGCGGTCGAGCACACGGGCGCATCGTCGATCGGGCGGGAGCGCCGATCCGCGGCGCGTACGTGTTCATGCACTCGCGTGGCGGTGGGCTGCACTCGCTGGGCGATCGCGAGCGCAACGAGTCGGGCGCCGACGGTACGTTCGAGATGCCCGGACCCGCAGGTGAAGTGGATGTCGTGGTGCTCGCGCCGGCGGGGTTCGAGACGCGCAAGGTCGAAGCGACGCTGGTTTCGGGGGAGCGCAGCGAGCTCGGCGATATCGTGCTCGACGCGCGGGAGTAGTCCGGTCAAAGGTCGACCGAAGTCGCGTCGGCAGCGATCGGCAGTCTCGCTCGCACCATTCGAATCTCGCCCGCCGCCCGCACGCCGAACGACTCCCCGTCGAAGCGCCCAAGGCCGATGCGCATGTAGAAGGCGATGGCTCCCTTCGAGCTGCCGCCGCAACGCCGGAGCGACCCACATCCCGATCGCCTCGCGTGCCGTTGCCACGTCGGGGTGCGGCACGCCTCGCACGACCCCGGCATCCTTGCCGTGCGCAGCGGCGACGAACGTCGCGATCGCCTCGACCTGCTCCCACCGTGCGGCGGGCCAGCTCGACGCCGCTTCGAACGTGGTCCCGAGTTGTCGCGGGGTCGGGCACTGTGCGTCACGAGTGGTCGACCACGACCACGGCGACGCAGAGGCGGCCTTCCGCGATTAGACCTCGGCACCGATTGTCAGACCCAGTTCTGTCTCGTGTACGCGTGCTTCGGCGCGCTCGACTGCGACACGCTCGCGGCCGGCAGCCCCGAGTGCGACGCGCTCGCCGTCGAGGCGTTCGAGCTCTGGGATGAAGGGTCTGACTGCATCTTCGGCGGTGGATCCAACGGGAGCTGTGAGCACAGCTGCGAGGTGCAGGGCGTCGAGCAGCGCCTGGCGTGCGACGTGGAGCTCTGCACGTGTTTCGTGAACGGCGAAGCGATCGCGAGCTGCCCGGCGAACGGCCTGTGCAACGACCTCGATGCACTGGACGACTACGAAGCCAGCTGCTGCGGGTGGTGACGGCGATGCGCCGCTACGCGCGGGCAACCACACGCCACCCGTCGCCGAGTAGCTTCACCGACGCGCACGTCGGTCCGCCGTCCTTGCCCGTGCCGGCGTAGCGCGCCTCGAGGATCCCAGCCGGCGTTTTCTCGAGCGCCGCGACGAGCTCCGCCGTGATCCCGCGCAGGGAAATCTTCGCGCGCCGCGTCCAGCACGATCCGGCATCGCCGGCGGACGTCCCCATGTTCACGTACACGAAGCGCACGCTCGGTGGCCCCTGCGTGAACGGCCCGAGAAAGTTGAGCGCACCGCTCGACCCGGTTCGCACGCGCACCGTGAAGTCGAACGACAGTGTCGCGCCCGTCGAGCGCGTCGTCTGGTGCAGCTCCATGCGACCGCGCTGCAGCGCGAACGCGACATCCGCGGGCGGATCGACGACCCCGTGCTGCGGCCGTGTTGCGGCCGTGTTGCGGCCGTGTTGCGGCCGTGTTGCGGCCGTGTTGCGGCCGTTGGCCTCACCGCGGCAGACGTCGCCGCTCGACCTGAAGAAGCTCATCGGCGATCAAGGATCACATCGCCGAGAACCTGCGCAAGTAAGTGCGGGCATTCTCGCCGGCGGTGCGCGACATCTTCGAGCGCTTCGAGCTGCACACGCAGATCGACAAGCTCGGCACCGCGCGAGGTCATCCGCCTGGTCGCGCCGCGCAACCCCGTGGGCGAGCGCCGTCGGCGGATCGGACATCGGCTCGGCGACGCGTGCCCAATTGGCTCCGATCTTCGCGTTCACGAGGGTCCGAAATCCGTAGCTCACTGCCGGGCGCTCGGCCCCGCTGCCGGCGCGCGCCGACAGCCGGCTGCCGGCGCCTTGCTGCGCCCTGTCGCTCGTCGCGGACGCTCTCGCGCGCGGGAACCACCCGGGCGGCCTGGATCGGACCGAATTCGAGGGAATTCGCAGCATTCCCGGGAAGGTGATCGCGGCCGACATCACGTTCGCGCTGCGGCAACCCCTGCGACCCATGCTTGTCGCCGAGGACATCCTTGATTCACAACGAGGGTGGGTGGAAGCTCCTCCTGAACATCAACTACAACCCTGAGGTCGGCAGCAAGGTCTTCAACGTGCGCGCCGAGGACGTCGGACCGATCTGTCGCCTGTGCGTGGACGGCACCGCTCACGGCGACATGGGACGGTCGCACAAACACTCGCTCCAAGCAGCGCGATGCCCGGACCGCAACTTGCCCGATGGCGTGATCGCGAAGCCCGAGCTCTCGGGCTGCTCGCTTCGCGAGTGCTTCGAGAAGTTCTGCGAGATGGCCGGCGTCGAGCATCGCGGCCAGTTTCAGGAGCCGCGATGACACCGCGCTTGGAAAACGCGGTGAAGGCGTTGGGCCACCACGCCCTCGTGAAGGCGATCGACCTCACTCCGACGGGGCGGCCGAGGATCCAGACCGTCTTCAAGTACCCGGACGGGAGTTGGGTCGACGTCTTCGTCGACGATCGCAGTGATCTCTTCGCGGCGCCGCGCTTGTCCGACTTCGGCCAGACGATGGGGTGGCTGCTGGACCTGCCGGTGCGGCCGTGGCAGTCGAAGAAACGCCAAGCCTTCCTCGATGATGTGCTGCGGAGCTACCAGGTGCGGCAGGACGGCGGTGCCCTCGTCAAGGACATCGGAGACGAAGACGACCTCACGGCGGACATCGTAGCGCTCGGACAGGCCTGCGTGCGCGCGGCCGACTTGATCTTCACGAGACGAAGCACGCTCACCAGCTCGTTCACCGAGCAGGTGGAGGAGGTGATCGTCGATCTCGAGCTGCCCTACGAGCCGAACGTCGAGCTGCCGGCGTTGGGCAGCAGCGTTCGTGTGGACTTCCTCGTGATGGCAGCGAGACCTTCGGCGATCTTGACGCTTGGCGGACGTCAGACTCAGCAAGCCCACCAGAACGCCATCGAGGTTTTTCGCAGGTGGTACGACCTGCGCAAGGCGAAGCGCGACGAGCGATTCGTGACGATCGTCGACGACTCGCAGGATGTGTATCGCGACGAGGATCTCGATCGACTTGCAGATGTGTCGGATCTGATTGGGCTGTCGCAGAGGGACGATCTGCGGGATTTGTTGCTCGCGGCTTGACGGGCACGTTCCGTGACGGGCAGGTTCTTCGCCGGCCGGTCGAGTTGATCACTCCCCTGCACTCCCGTCCTTCGGCGGCGCGAAGGTGTAGGCCTTGATCAACCTGGCGACTGGCGAGGGTCATGTTGTCCAAGATCTCGTCACTCGGGATCAAGAGGTAGCTCCACGGCTTGCCCCCATGCTCGACTTCGTAGGCGGCTGCGTGCTTGCGCTGTGCACCACGTCGCTGCTGCCCGAGCTTTCGCGAGAACCACCGGATCCTGCAGCTGATCAGCCCGCTTCGGCTCGCACAGCAGCTTGCTCGACTTCGGCGCGCTCCCCCGGGAGCCCGACCGCGACGTCGCCCTCGTCGACGTCCCCGTGTTGCGGCCCGTCCTGGTCGTCTCCGACCGCAACGTCATCGACACGCAGCGCCAAGAGGCGCTCTCCGACTTCGAGCCCACGACCGGCGTCGTCGCGACCATCAAGGGCGAAGGCGGCAGCAAGAGCGCCGAGCTACGGCTGCGCGAGCAGGTGACGACCGTCAACGCCACGCTGGTCGAGCTCGCGCGGCGCCTCGAGCTCGAGCTCGAGGGCCGCGTGCCGCAACCCTACCGGCACCCGGTGGTCGGCGACGTGCCCGGATACGCCGTCGTCGCGGGTGAGCGCCAGGGATGGGTGCTGCGGGTCGCGTTCGAGAGCGACGAGCACTCCGGCAACTTCGTGATCACCTTGGCACCGCGCGACGAGCAGCGCTGGCCCGATCTCGGGCGCGCGCGCTGGTCGACGTGCAGTTCGACGATCACGACGGACTCCATGCGGTCGCCTCCGGCACGCCCGAGGGCGACGGTGAGGATCACGAGTGGCTCGGTCGCTGGGGTGCCGATCGTGTGTTCCTCGGTGCGGTC
>Ga0163144_10026602_pt1 | contig 11239 bp, 9 predicted proteins | sample OliLak19BULKMAT1_FD_123175 | JGI IMG/M metagenome (GOLD analysis project Ga0163144, IMG submission 123175) | Freshwater microbial mat bacterial communities from Lake Vanda, McMurdo Dry Valleys, Antarctica - Oligotrophic Lake LV.19.BULKMAT1 | ecosystem: Environmental > Aquatic > Freshwater > Lake... | reverse complement strand
CACGCTTTTGCAGCTCCCTGGCAGCGTTGCTCCTCCTGGCAGGGTGAGGCCTGCTTCGTCGTCGCGCCTTGCCAGAAAGCTGCAAAAACGCACACTCACACCCGTCCAACTGAGGATTCTAGGTTAAACGTTGATTCCGATTGAGTCTCACCGACCGACCAACGTGTTATCTTGAAACGATTCCCACCCAAGGTGCAGACATGCCAAGCTATAAACTACAGGTTCAGGATGACGACGCCGACACAACGATCTGGCGCGATGTGAACGCGGAGAACGGCTCGCCGCTGCTATTTGCCAGCGAGGGTGAGGCGCGCGCCAGACTGGAGGCGCTGTTTCCGGTACTGGTGCAGCTCGAACGTTTCGCTGCCGGACCGAAACGCACCCGCGTAATTGTCGCCAACGCCTATGAAGATATCGATGACGAGAAGGACAAGTGAGAATGGAATATAGACGACTTGGACGCGCTGGACTGCGTGTTTCCGCCCTTTCCTTTGGTAGCTGGATCACGTATGGCAATCAACTCGATGAATCGGCGTCACTCAATCTTATGGCTGCGGCGCGCGAACACGGTGTGAATTTTTTTGATAACGCCGAGGTGTATGCAAATGGCGAGTCGGAAGAGCTGATGGGCAAGGCGCTGAAGAAGCTCGCGTGGGACCGACTGACTTATGTCGTCACCAGCAAGTTTTTTTGGGGCCTGCCCGCAAAATTTGGTGATGGCATAAATGAGAAAAATACACTTAACCGCAAATATCTATTGCAGGCCATCGATGCCTCGCTGAAAAGGCTGCAGCTCGACTACGTAGACATCGCCTATTGCCATCGGCCCGATCCCAATACGCCGCTGGAAGAAACCGTGTTCGCGATGCACGACATGGTCGCGCGTGGCAAGGCAATCTACTGGGGTACCTCGGAGTGGAGCGCGGCCGACATCATGGGGGCTTGGCAGATTGCAGACAAGCATCATTTGCATAAGCCCATCGTTGAGCAGCCGGAATACAATTTGTTCAACCGCGGGAAGGTCGAGCGCGAATATGCACGGCTGTATTCGGAAATTGGCTTGGGCACGACCACCTGGAGCCCGTTGGCTTCCGGTTTGCTGACAGGCAAGTACGCCAACGGAGTGCCTGCCGATAGCCGTGGCAGTTTGAAGAGAATGGCGTGGATGCATGACAGCCTGCTTGATCCGGCGAAGAATGCGATCGTTGCCAAGCTCGGCCTGATTGCGCAGGAGCTTGGCTGCACGACCGCGCAGTTAGCCATTGCGTGGTGCCTGAAGAATCCGCATGTGTCCACCGTCATCACCGGCGCTTCGCGCGTCGAACAGGTCGGCGAGAACATGAAATCGCTGGCAGTGGCAGCCCTGCTGACACCGGACGTGATGACGAAAATTCATGCGGTTTTTGGAGAAGAGCAGAAGTGAGCGAGTAGGGGCCACAGTGCGATGGAAATGAAAAAAATCAGCGTCGCCAATCTGCGCGCAATTGGCTATGACGAAAAGCGGCGGGTGTTGGTCGTCGAACAGTCGTCCGGTACCTACGAATACGCCAATGTGTCGGCCGAAATATGGCGCCGGTTTTCCACCTCCTCAATGATGGGAAGTTTTTTTAAGGACACCATCGACGAGGACTACCAAAAGCGGCGAATCAAGTAGCCAAGTAGCGAGGGAAACGACGCCGATGTTCGGACCGATCAAGGGAATTCGCGCCATTCGTGAAACGGCACGCCGCCTTAAGCGGGAAAGTACCAAACCCGGCAAGCTTGTGGTCGCCTGCAAGCAGCTGCTTTCCGAAGGCGGCGAGGCGTCCGGCGCGTCGCTTGCGCAAGAAACCCTGGCCCTGTATGCCGAGTTATCCAAAGACGAGCAACTGGTGTTTTTTCATGCGCTCAAGACGGAATTTTCGCCGAATCCCCAGCAGGTACTGGCGGCTGCGACCGGTTATGCTACGCAGCCAGATAGCGCCCATCTCGCTGCGCTGACCCGCGCCGCCGAGCCGCCACGACAGGAGTTGCTGCGACGCCTCAACCGCGCGCCGGGCGGTACGCGCCTCATCGTCAGCATGCGCGAACGCCTGCTGGATGCCCTTCCCAAAGACCGCGAACTTCAGCAGGTCGATGACGACTTCCATCACTTGTTGCAGTCCTGGTTTAATCCCGGCTTTCTGCGAATCGCCCGGGTGGACTGGAATACGCCAGCCACGCTTCTTGAGCAACTGATCCGTCATGAGGCCGTGCATGAGATTCGTGGCTGGAACGATTTACGCCGCCGCCTGCAGAGCGACCGCCGGTGCTTCGCTTTTTTTCACCCCGCATTGCCCGACGAACCGCTGATTTTTGTCGAAGTCGCTCTGCTTACCGAGATGCCCGCGGCAATCGAGCCGCTCATTAATATCGACAGTAATGCGACAGCCCCGGACGATTTCAGCCTTGCGGCGTTCTACAGTATCAGCAATTGCCAGCCGGGCCTGCGCGGCGTTTCGCTCGGCAACTTTCTGATCAAGCAAGTGGCGGGCTTACTGGCTGTCGAATTCCCTCGCGTCAAGCGGTTTTGCACACTCTCGCCAATTCCTGGATTTCGTGAATGGCTGCATAGTCTGGCGGTTTCCGCAGACCGGGTCGCGATGCTGCCCAGTGAGGTTCGCCGAAGTTTTGATCGCGTGCAGCGTGCAATCGGGCCCCTGCTGGACAAGGGTGCTGGCGAACTGCGCAGCGCGGAACGTATTCGTGAGAAATACGCTACTGATCTTGAACGCCTTTGCGCGGCCTATCTTCTCGGCATCGGCGAACACGACCGGCTGACACGTGACCCGGTGGCGCGCTTTCACCTCAACAATGGGGCACGCATGGAGCGGCTAAACACGGCCGGTGATCTTTCGGACAAAGGGCTCAGGCAATCACTCGGGTGGATGGTCAATTATGTTTACGACCTTAAAACCATCGAGCGCAATCACGAGAAGTTTGTGAGCGGCACAACCGAAGCCTCCAAGCAGGTGCGTGGGCTGATCGGCTAGTGCCTGCTGGCAAACTGCCCGTGTTACTTGCCGATTCAGGCGAAAAAGGCCTGAAAGGCGCGTCCAATAAGGATTTGCGTCATTTCGATGCGCCGCTTTGCAATACTTAGAGACACTTGCCCGCCCGTTAATTAAACCTAAATTCCTCTGTTGCAGCGGATCAATCTTGATGAAGGCTATTGAGGATCAGGCCTTTGCATTCCACGATAAGCGAGTTTGCGATCTAGCGGGTGGGATGTGTCCTGTACAAGTAATACTCATTCCATGAAAACCGCCAAGCCGAAAAATATTTTCTCCCGATTCTTGAGTGCGCTTATCTTTGCTGCCGTTGCTGCGCCCGCCTTTGCTGCCCCTGAAGCGCTCCCGTTTGATGGCTCCCGCCTCGGCCTTGTGTGGGTGATTCCGTTTGTCGGCATCCTGCTTTCCATTGCGATCATGCCGCTCGCCATCCCGTTGGTTTGGCATCGCCATTTCGGCAAAGTGTCGTTGGCCTGGTCGCTGGCATTTCTGCTGCCGTTCGCCGCTTTTTTTGGAGCCGGTCTCACGGCACATGAACTGCTGCACACGCTGCTGCTCGAATACATTCCGTTCATCATCCTGTTACTGGCGTTATTCACGGTCTCAGGCGGGATCTACGTGCGCGGTAATCTGCACGGCACGCCGGCGCTGAATACCGGCTTGCTGGCGCTGGGTACGCTTTTGGCGAGCATCATGGGCACCACAGGCGCTGCCATGCTGCTGATTCGGCCGATCATTCGTGCCAACGACAACCGGCGCCATAACGTCCACGTAGTCGTGTTCTTTATTTTTCTGGTCGGCAATATCGGCGGCTCGCTGACGCCGCTCGGCGACCCGCCATTGTTTCTCGGCTTCCTGAAGGGAGTGGATTTCTTCTGGACGACGCGCGCCATGTTCCTGCCGATGCTGCTTGCCAGTGGCGTACTGCTAGCCGTGTTTTATGCACTCGATTACTACTTCTACCATCATCGCGGCGAAGAGCGACCAGCACGGCTGGACCCCACACCGGATAATCGTCTCGGTATTGAAGGTGGCATCAACTTCCTGCTGTTGCTGGGTGTGATCGCCTCTGTACTGCTGTCGGGCTTCTGGAAACCCAACGTCGGCTTCAGTATTTTCGGTATCCCCATCGAATTGCAGAACCTCGTGCGCGATGTGCTGCTGCTGGGGATCACCGGCCTGTCGTGGAAGATTACGGCGGCGCGCGTACGCGCAGCCAACGCCTATACATGGGGGCCGATTCTGGAAGTGGCGAAGCTGTTCGTCGGCATTTTCATCACCATCATTCCGGCTATTGCCATCCTGCGTGCCGGCAGCGAAGGTGCGCTGGCACCGCTGGTGGTGATGGTCACCGGCCCCGGCGGCGAGCCGAACAATGCGATGTACTTCTGGTTGACAGGCGCACTGTCCTCGTTCCTCGATAACGCGCCGACCTATCTGGTGTTCTTCAATCTGGCCGGTGGCGATCCGAAGGTGCTGATGACTACACTCTCGACGACACTGCTCGCTATTTCCTGCGGGGCGGTGTTCATGGGTGCCAATACCTACATCGGCAACGCGCCGAATTTTATGATCAAAGCGATTGCCGAAGAGCGCGGCGTCAAGATGCCGAGTTTCTTCGGCTACATGGGTTGGTCCTGCGCCATCCTGCTGCCTCTGTTCGGACTGGTCAGCTGGGTGTTTTTTCGATGAGGCAGCGAGCGGTGTCCGCCGTGCATATCCTTTACCGATGACAAACGTGCTTGCCTTGGCGCTGGTCCTGTTGACGGCGTTCTATTTCGTGAGTTTGGCGGTTGTCGCATTTGCCGCGCCAGCGCGAGTCACCCGCTTTCTGTTTGGCTTCGCTACCTCGGCCGGCACCCACTATCTGGAGCTGTTCATCCGCATGATTGTCGGTGCCGCGTTCCTGCTGTATGCACCGGAGATGCTTTTCTCCACGGTCTTTACCGCATTTGGCTGGATTCTCGTTGGTACTACCGCCTGCCTGTTCGTCATCCCCTGGCAGTGGCATCAAAAAATTGCCCAGCGGGCGGTGCCTGAAGCCGTTCGCTATCTCAAACTGGTGGCTGTCGCCTCTTTTGCAGTCGGTGTGTTCATCCTCGTGGCTGTCGCGCGTGGCGCCGCCTGACCATCAATTCGACCTGACGAGGTAACGGCACTCCCTATCCCGCCGGGCGGTTACGTTTCCAGATGCGACATCCTAGCAAGCTCGCATAGGGAAGATAGAGAAGGCTAGCCAACAGGCACCACGCGCTAGTGGAATCGAGGCGCGGCAAAAGGGCAAAGAGAATGAGCGTGACGAGGAGATTGGGAAGCCCAATTGTAAATGCGTGAAATAGATTTCGCCTGTGAAAGAAAAACAATTCAATTCCATAGCGCGTTGGTAAACATGACGTCGAAGACCAGCGCACATACGGCGTCCGGCAATGAAAGCCTGCTAACAAAATTAATCTAACAAAAAATACATTATCGACTTTTTTTTCGCATTGACAATAACGGCTTTCGCATGATTCCGGGAACATCAACTCTTCCGGCAGAGTTGTGGGTCACTGGTACATTTTGCGTGACCATGTCGACTATTGGAATTACAAGCATCCCGCGCAGCAAAAAAATCGTACGATATGCGCTCGCCACCCGCGATCTGAACTCCACTATCATCCATAGACTTGAGGGAGGACCCGATGTTACGCCAGCTGACTTGGAAATTTGCTCTGCCCATTTTATTCATCCTGTCCCTGACGGCTTACATCTCCGCGCCGTATGTCGACGGTATCCTGACCCGCTGGTTCCGCTCCGATGTCGAATCGCGTTCGCGGCTGCTGTTCAATTCGATGGAATACGCCCTGCTCAGCCTGGCGCGTGATCCCAACCCGGCGAACCTGGCGCAATATTTGCAGCGGCTGACCGCCGACGAACGGCTGCAAGCCATCGTCATCTGCGATCATGGCGGACGCCTGTTGCAGAAGACGCCGGACACGCCCATCACGGTCAAGTGCACCGCCAAGGAGATTCCCACGCTCGGCAAAACGATCAATACCGATAGTGACCGTCTGCAGGTGACCCGCTACGTCGCCGGGGCGGGCACTGCGCAATCGCTGGAAGTGATTCTCGTGCACGACCTGAGTTTCATCGGCCGCCGGCAAGTCAACGCTCGAGACTATCTTATTGCCGCGATTGCCCTTGTTAGTTTGATAGCAATCGCGGTCGCAGTCGGTGTGGCCTGGGTCATTCTGAAGCTGTGGATTCGCTCGCTGGTCGGTGACATCCGCAAAAAAACATTTCTGGGTGAAGTTACCTCGCGCCCAGGCAGCGACAATGAAGTACTGACGCAAGTACGCGCGGCTTTGCATGATTTGGAGCGCGCGCAACGGCTGGAAATAGACTATCGCGAAAACTGGACGCCGGATGCATTGAAACACTTGGTGCGCGGCCAGTTGCAGTCGCCGGAAATGATTGTCGTGTCAAACCGTGAACCGTATATGCATAATCGCGCGGCCGACGGCACAGTTAGCGTGAGCTACCCCGCCAGCGGAATGGTCACCGCGATCGAGCCGGTCATGCGAGCTTGCGAGGGCCTGTGGGTGGCACACGGCAGCGGCTCGGCGGATCGCGAAACAGTGGATGCAAAGGACCGCATCAAGGTGCCGCCGGATAAGCCGGAATACTCGCTTCAGCGAATCTGGTTAAACGAGGCCGAGGAAGAAGGCTATTACTACGGCTATTCCAATGAGGGGCTGTGGTCACTCTGCCATCTGGCGCATGTGCGTCCAATATTCCGCGACCGCGACTGGCTACAATATCAGGCAGTCAACGAAAAGTTCGCGGATGCGATCACCAAAGATGCCCGCTCAGCGAACCCGGTGATTCTTATTCAGGATTTTCATCTGGCGTTGCTGCCGCGCATGATCCGGCAGCGACTGCCCGGCGCGACTATCGTGCTCTTTTGGCATATCCCGTGGCCGAGCGCGGACGCGTTCGGGATTTGTCCGCAGCGTAATGCGCTACTGGAGGGTATGATTGCCTCCGACATTGTAGGCTTTCACACCCGTTCTCACTGTCAGAATTTCCTTGCCACGGTTGATCGCTTTGCCGAGACCAATATCGATCATGAGCAGCAGCGTATACGCGCGGGCGGCCATGCTTGTCTGGTGGCGCCTTATCCAATATCGATCGAATGGCCACCGGTATGGATGGCAAAAATCTCGTCCGTTCCTGTTTGCCGCGAGAACGTCATCAAGCGCTTGGGGATCGGCAAGAAGGCTTTTATCGGCGTCGGCGTGGAGCGTTGGGATTTCACCAAGGGCGTGCTGGAACGATTCGAGGCGCTTGAACATTTGCTGGAGCACACGCCGGAACTTGTCGGAAAGCTGGTGTTCATCCAGATCGCCGCACCCACCCGCAGTAAATTGCCAGCTTATCTGCGCTTGCAGGAAGAGACGCGGGCAGCGGCGGAGCGGCTCAACGCCCGTTTCAGCCGCGAAGACTGGAAGCCGCTCATCCTGCTTGATCGGCACCATGAGCCACAGGAAGTTTTCGAATACCTGCGTGCCTGCGACTTTTGTGTGGTCAACAGCCTGCACGACGGGATGAATCTGGTTGCCAAGGAATTTGTCGCCGCGCGCGACGATGAGCGCGGTGTGCTCATCCTCAGCACTTTTGCCGGCGCGTCTAGGGAATTGATCGAGGCGCTGATCGTTAACCCGTACGATATTCCCGCCACGGCGGACGCCATTCTCCAGGCATGGAAGATGAGCCCTTCGGAACAGGGGGAGCGCATGCGCCTGATGCGCCGAACCGTCAAGGAAAATAACGTCTATCGCTGGGCGGGACATTTGCTGAGCGATGTTGCGCGCGTCAGACAGCATGAACGCATCGCCGCCATGCGCGCAGCCATGTCGCCGCGCCACGCGAGCCTCATGGAACGGATGTAGTGCAGGCAAATACCGGCAAATGGGCAAAATGTGAAGCTGAAGGGGCGAATCAGCGCTTGCGCCCGGGCAATGGATTGCAGTAACGCCCTTGGACTGGACCGGCCAACCATGTCCGGTTCAGATGGTCGATTCGCCCATGCGGCGTCAGCAGCGCCTTTTCGTCTGGCCCCAGACTGCCTCACTTTGGAGATGTGACGTGACGAATCTCGACCTCGGCATTATCGGCAATTGCACTATCAACGCGGCGATCGACGCCTTGGGCCGCGTCGTCTGGTCCTGCTACCCGCGACCGGACGGCGATCCGGTATTTCATGCGTTACTGAACGGCCCGGACCCGTTCGTACCGGCAGCGCGTGGCTATTGCACCATCGAAATAGAGGATTTCGCCAGTGCCGAGCAGCACTATGTCGCCAACACTGCAGTGCTGGTAACGGTCCTGCGCGACAGTGGCGGCAATGCGCTGGAAATCACCGATTTCGCCCCGCGCTTCGAGATGTTCGGACGCATGTTCTGCCCGGCCACCTATGTACGCCGGATCGCGCCGCTGAGCGGCCGTCCGCGCATCTGCGTGCGCATGCGGCCGGGTTTCGAGTACGGCCAGACCGCGCCGGTCATTACGCGCGGCAGCCATCACATTCGTTACGTTGGTCCCGGGCAGACGCTGCGGCTGACCACCGACCTGCCAATCAGTTACGTCGTCGATGAGACCAACTTCCTGCTCGATGGACCGGCCAACCTGGTCATCGGCGCGGACGAAGCGATCGAGGAGGCAATTCCCGGCCTCGCTCGCAGTTTTGAGGAGCGCACCATTCGTTATTGGCGTGAGTGGGTACGTCCGTTGGCTTTGCCACTCGAGTGGCAGGATGCGGTGATTCGCGCAGCAATCACACTCAAACTGTGCACCTTCGAGGACACCGGCGCGATCATCGCGGCAATGACGACGAGTGTGCCGGAGGCGGCCGATTCCGGGCGTAATTGGGATTACCGCTTCTGCTGGCTGCGAGACGCATTCTTTGTAGTGCGCGCCCTCAACAGTTTGTCGGATGTTGCAACCATGGAAAACTATCTGCGCTATCTTCTCAATGTCGTGCGGGGCGCAGAATCGCACGGTCACCTACAGCCCGTGTACGGAATTGGCACCGAGGCGGCGTTGACAGAGCGGCTGGTGGAGACCCTGCCGGGCTATCGCGGGATGGGGCCGGTGCGCGTTGGCAATCAGGCGTTCGAACATCGCCAGCACGACGTTTATGGGAACGTGATCCTGGCTACCACGCAGGCGTTTTTCGACCAGCGCCTGCTGAAACCAGCAGGTAACGTTGATTTTGCCAATCTGGAATGGCTCGGTATGCGCGCAATTGAACTATATGACCAGCCTGACGCAGGAATGTGGGAATTGCGCACCAAGGCCGGCGTCCATACCTCATCCAGCCTGATGTGCTGGGCTGCCTGTGATCGCCTCGCTCGCATCGCGGCACGGCTGATGCGGTCCGACCGGTCAACCTTCTGGTCGAATCACGCCGAAAACATCAAAGCACGCATCCTCAATGCCGCCTGGAACAGCAAGTGCAATTCGTATACGGCCACATTCGGCGGTGACGAGCTCGACAGCGGCGTGCTGCTGATGGGTGAGGTAGGGCTGGTCAATCCAGCAGACGCGCGTTGGCGAAGCACGGTCGATGCAATCGGCCGCGAATTGCGCCATGGCGCGCACTTGTTCCGCTACCGTCACGCCGACGATTTTGGTCGGCCCCGGACGGCGTTCACGGCCTGCACGTTCTGGTATATCGACGCGCTGGCGCGCATAGGCCGAGTTGCCGAGGCACGAGAGATGTTTACCACGCTGCTCGAACGGCGGAACCCGCTTGGCCTGTTGTCCGAAGATATCGACATCACGACCGGAGAACTCTGGGGTAACTTTCCACAAACCTATTCGCTGGTCGGCATCATCAACTGCGCGACGCGCCTGAGTCAGCCGTGGGATAGCGTTTTGTAGCGCCCGTGGCGCATCAAGCTGCGGCTACTTCGTGCGCCAGCGCTTCGATGTCGGCGAGGTTGTCTGCCTCGTCCGATGTCGACCAGCAATCAAGGAAACGCAACACTGCCGCAGGCGATTGCAAGTGAAGATGCGCGTCGTCGGTAATGCGGTCACCCACCGCCATGGTCAAGCCACCGAGCCGCGTCGCCGCCGCAAACATATCCAGATCGGTAATGTCGTCGCCGATCACGACCGGTCGGGTCCCTGAAAACGGCGGCTGCCGCATGGCTGATTCGAGCCCTGTCCCCTTGTCGACGCCGATCGGCTTGATCTCCACCACGCGGCGGCCCGGCAAGCAGTGCCAGCCGGATGCGAGTCTGGCACACAGATCATTCAAAGCCTCGGCAAGCGAAACTGCCGCAGCCTCGGTGCCGCGCTCGTGCACCGCGATGGCACTGCCCTTGTCTTCGATAAACGCGCCCGAATAGTGCCGCGCAATGTTTGCGACTTCGTGGCGCAATGTTACGGTCGACGTTACCAGCGGGTTGAGTTGGATACGACCGCCCTGCGCGCGGTACTCGAGCCCGTGCACACCGATGGCAGCACCCTGATACGGAAACAGGAGCTGGTCGAGCACTGAAATATTTCGCCCGCTTGCTATCGCGAGGGCGCCGCCGAGTCTCTGGTCAAGGCGCTGCAGGATCTGCGGCAAGATTGCCGGCACCGAGACGGTGTCCGGATGCCCTGCAATATCGATGAGCGTTCCGTCAAGATCTAGAAAGAGACTTAAATGCGCCATACGAAGTCGCTCTCGTCATTTGTAGCGGCATATCCCGGTTTGGCCGCAGCGAGCCACAAGACCTGTCGGGCGATGCGTCGCGAAGCCGAATCCAACCATTCGCGCCAGTGTTTATGCAGTGTGCCAGTCGCAACGACAAAACCCGACCGCAGTGCGCGCAATACGCAGACGAACTGTGCACTGCGGCTACAGTCGGCGACAACATGAAAGAAGTTTTGCTCGATGAAATGCACACCCTATTTTAAGTTGTGTTGTTTCGGCCCGCAGCACTTTGAACCTAGAATCCTCAGTTGACCGCTTATGGCTATCAATATGCGCTTGATAAGATTAAAAAGTTTCGCGGTCTGGCTGATCACCTTTTCGGTGAAATCGCTACGGATGTGATTGCACGTTTTTGCGGCTCCCTGGCGGCGTTGCTTCTCCTAGCAGGGTGAAGCCTGCTTCGTCGTCGCGCCTTGCCAGAAAGCCGCAAAAACATACACTCACACCCGTCCAACTGAGGATT
>Ga0163144_10026600_pt1 | contig 11240 bp, 10 predicted proteins | sample OliLak19BULKMAT1_FD_123175 | JGI IMG/M metagenome (GOLD analysis project Ga0163144, IMG submission 123175) | Freshwater microbial mat bacterial communities from Lake Vanda, McMurdo Dry Valleys, Antarctica - Oligotrophic Lake LV.19.BULKMAT1 | ecosystem: Environmental > Aquatic > Freshwater >... | reverse complement strand
CCGATGACTCGCTTCTTCAGAATTGGGTCAGATTCATGGCTGATCAGCTTGGCCGTTTCAGCCGCAGGAACGACCTGCTCAGTTGTGGGCGTTGGGCCGAAGATTGAATCCGACTTCTTCTCTAGCTCCGCCAGAGGCAAGAGCGTGGCGGTGTTTCCCGCCAACTCTTGGATAACCTTTGATTTGAACTTCTCTGAGCTGCCTCGATAGCCCTCAAACGCGCCTTGGAGTTTGGCATCGTGCCTTTGCTTCTGCGCCCAACACTTGTCTTTCAATCCTGCCTCGAGTGTCGCCAACTCGCCTTTCTTTCCGGCTGTTCCATCCGCGCCCTGCAGCGACTCATTCAGGCCTGCGATTTTCGTAGTGAGTTTGTCCAGTTCAACCTTAGCGGTGGCGATCTTTGTGAGCGTATCGACCTGCTTTTCGCCCAGCGTAAAAACGCCTTTTAGTTCAGTCGATTGAGTGAAATTCCGCTCCACAAAATCGTGGTTGTAAACCATCGCCTGCAATTTCGTTCCAGCCTTCCAATTCACCTTACACGTTGGGAAACTGTTTTCGTCTGCAATGACACGACTGACCGTGGTTTTGCCGGTGCCGTTCGAGCCGAACAGGTAATTGAATTGAGACAGCCCATTGAGCACTTCGGGAACAGGGCCAAAGGTAGCCGCGCCAAAGATGGTCATCGATTCGATCATTTTCCGCCTTCCTTCAGGTGCCCCGGTCCTAGTCGCCTAACGTCCGGCATCAGCCGCGCGCAGATTTTGGCGCCGGGTGCCACTGGCATTGCCAGTGCTTGGGCCACACACTGGTCGCATCAACCACTGGCAGAGCCACTGGCACACCGACTCATGATCGGTCCGACAGTGCCACCCCGCCGGATCCTTGGCCGCCGATCAGAACCCTGGCAGCAACTCAAAAAACACGGGAAAGCCAAGACATTTCGCAGGGATTTCTACGAAATCTACCCGCAGATTCTGGTAAGGAGGCCCTTTTTTAACGAGCGACTAAATCTGTTCCAGTTGCCCGGTGGAATCGCCGAATTCTTTGGTTTCGACCCCCGCGCGATTTAACATGCCGACGAAGAGGTTGGCCATCGGCTGTTTGGCCGCTTTGTAATGGCGGCCGGTGGTCAGTGCCCCGCCGCCGTGGCCGGCCAGGATCACGGGAAGATTGTCGTGGCTGTGGCGGTTACCGTCGGCGATCGCGCCGCCATAAACGATCATCGAGTTATGGAGCAGAGAGTTGCCGTCGACATCCTCAATCTTGTCCAGTTTTTCGAGGAATTTGGCGAAGTTTGCGATATAGAATTTGTCGATTTCGGCCACCTTTTTATTCATTTTGGGATTCCGCTGATTGTGGGTCAAATAATGATGACCCTCGGCGATGCCGATCTGCGGGAACGTCCGGTTGCTGCCGTCATAGGCCAAGAGCAACGTCGCAATCCGCGTGGAATCGGTTTGAAACGCCAAAATCAGCATGTCGTACATCATCTGCATGTACTCGCCAAAGTCGGGCGGAATGCCGGCCGGGGTATTGGCGTCGGTGCCGGGGAGGGCTTTGAATTGTTCGGCCGCCTTGAGCCGCTGCTCCATTTCGCGGACCACGGTCAAATACTCTTCGAACTTGCGGCGATCCTGGGTGCCAAGTTGCCGCTGCACGTCGCCGGTCTCTTCCAGCACGAAGTCCAGCACGCTTCGTTCGGTCTCTTGCCGCAGCGCGTAATTCTTTTGCCGCTCCCCTTTTTCGCCCGAGCCAAACAGTCGTTCAAATACCAGCCGCGGGTTCGGCTCCGGGGTGACCGGCGTGGTGGGAGAACTCCAGGCGAGGTTGTATTGATACGCGCAGGCATAACCCGAGTCGCAGCCGCCGCTGTTGCGGATCAGATCCGACGACAGCTCCAAAGATGGAAACCGCGTCAGATGACCCAGCTTTTGCGCCGCGGCCTGGTCCACCGAGATGCCGACGTGAATATCGCTCCCCGCTGTCTTTCGCGCGCGTGCGCCGGTGAGGAACGTGGCCCCGGCGCGGGCATGGTCCCCCGCGCCGTCGCGGCCGGGCGTGGCGTGTTGGTGATCGAGCCCGCCGAGGACTTGAAAGTGTTCCTTCAAACCTTCCAGCGGCTCCATCGTGCTGTTGAGCTTAAAGTCTTCGGTGGGAAACCAATGCTCCTGCTGCACTCCGTTGGGGATCGACATAAACGCCATCCGCAACGGCGCGCCGGTCGCGGTGGTTGCCAACCCGTTCGCCGCCGCTTTTTGCGCGGCCAAGGCGGCTTCTGCGGCAAACGCGCGGCGAGTGAGTAACGAGGGCAAAGCCGGCAACGCGACCGCCACCCCCAATCCGCGCAGAAAGCGGCGGCGACTTAAGGCGAAAGTGCGTTGCTCTTGGGCTTGCGGCGTGAGTTTGGTCATGGCATTGCTCCTGAAGTCGGAACAGGAATGGGTTGAGCGTTTTGCGCCGCTGGCGCTAGCTTGGCGGCTTCATTCGCGGCTGCGGCGAATTTGGCCGGGTTGCGTTGTTTTTGGAACGGGGCCGAGTCGATCACTCCCGCCAGGAGCGCCGAAAACTTGCCGTCGTTCTGCTTGAGCCGCTCGACGATCAGATCGACCGTCTGCTCGTCAGTATACTCCAGCCCGCGGCCCAACGCATAAGTAAGCATTTTCCCCGTGACGCAGCGATAAAAGTCTTCGGCGTGCCGTTCGCGGAGAATCTTCTTCAGTTCGCGGACATTCTTAAACGCTTCTCCGGTAATCAGCTTGCCCGAGGCATCGATAGGAAGATCTTTTTCCGTTTCCCGCCACATCCCTAAGGCATTAAAATTCTCCAGCGCGATCCCCAACGGGTCCATGCGGGAATGGCACGAGGAACAGAGCGCCGATTCGCGGTGGGCGGCCAACAACTCGCGCAACGGCGGCTCGCGCCCGGCGAATTTCTTAGCCGATTCCTCTAAGTCCGGCACGCCCGCCGGCGCCGGCGGCGAGGGCGTACCCAAGATGTTGTCGAGCACGAACAACCCCCGCTTTACCGGCGAGGTCCGCGTGGGGTTTGAAGTCACTAGCAGCATTGAGCCGTGCGTGAGCACGCCTCCGCGCGGGCTCTCGGCGGGTAACGTCACGCGGCGCATCTCGGTCCCCTTCACGTTGGGAATGCCGTAATGTTCGGCCAGCTTGTCGTTGACGAACGTGTAGTCGCAATCCAACAGGTCAAGCAGGCTGCGATCTTCTTTCACGATGTAATCGACGCACAGTTCCGTTTCGCGCCGCATTGCCCGCTTGAGATCCTCGTTAAAGCGATCTTGAATCCCGCGCAATTCGCGGAACCGCACCCGGATTTTCAACTCTTCCGGCGTCGGTTCGCGATTAAACGGCTGCCGTCGAAAACCGCGCCTTTGCTCCACCAGATTGGCGAACTCTTCTTGATGGCCCAAGATTACCAACGGGTCGATCGAGACCTCGGTCACGTCGCGCGTCCGCAGCCATTGCCCCGTGAAATTTAACACGAATTCTTTAGCGCGGTCGTCGCGCATCATCCGCGCCACCTGTTGCGGAAGTTGCTTACGCAACTCGCCTCCTTCCGCCAGCCGGAAGAGTTCGTCATCGGGCATGGTGGACCAAAGGAAATACGACAACCGCGTGGCCAGCGCACGTTCGTCAACCGGCGGGAATGGCTCGTCCGTTTTCACCGCAGCGGTCGATTCCAAGCGAAAGAGAAATCTCGGCGACGCCAACACGCCGACCATCGCCTGGGCGATTCCCGCCTCGAAAGTTTTGCCCTCTTGCTGATAAATCGACTCAGCCATGTTGACCAAGCGGTTCACAGTCGCGTTATCGACCGGCCCGCGAAACGCGCTGGCGGCGAACTTGCGCAAAATCTCGGCGGCGTATTCCCGCCGTTGTTCGGCGCTGGTTGGAGGTTCTTCGCGAGGGAAGTGCGCGGCGTAATTTTTGGGGTGGAAGCGTCGCGGCGTTCCCGCGGGGCCTTCGAGCCGAACCGAGTCGATTTCAAAGCGGACAAACGTCGAGTCGCGCGTGACCCCCACCGCGCCGCGATCTTCGTTATCGGCCGGTTTTTCGGCCGGGGCCAGCTCAAAGGTCAACTCGTGTTCGCCCGGCTGCCAATCCTCGGCGTATTGCGAGCGCAACAGCTTGTGTTCGTCCCAACCGTATTCGTTTTTGCTCCGCTCCTGGCCGTCGATGCAAAACGTCACGATGTAGCGCGCGGGATCGAAATCGAACGAGCCGTGCAGCTTCACGCCCACTTGCACCGCGTATTTTCCCGCTTCTTTAATTTTGAAGGTGCGCTTCACTTTGGCGGGGCTTTTGGGTCGCAGGTCTTCGCCGCGTGTTTTGCCGTTTTCGTCGGTAAAATCACGTCCCCGAAACTCGAGATACGGCGTGATCCAGGTCACTTTCGGCACCGCCTGATCGACCACCGTTTGCGCCGCGCGCAAATACTTCTCCATCAGCAGCGGCGAAAAACTGAGCGCGTCCCCCACGTTGTCAAACCCGTAGCCCGAGTCGTCGGGCGGGAAGACCAGGGCCGCGTCGAACTTAATGCCCAACAGGTCGTTGACCGTGTTGCCGTACTCGCGGCGATTCAACCGCCGCGCGCTGATCCGGCCCGGATCGGGATCGTCGGGCAGAATGCCGAAGACGTCGAACTTGACCCACTGGGCAATGGTTTCGAGCTCGGCGGGGGTGGGGCGGCTTTCCCCATCCGGCGGCATCGTGTTGGCGCGAAGATTTTTCAGTACCTTCCACCAGAGTTCGAGGTTTTTGATCGCATCGTCGGTCGAGGCAAATTGATCGAAGCTCAGGTTCCCCTCTTTGGCGTCGCCGCTGTGACAATCAGCGCAATACGTTTTCAATAACGGACGAATCCGTTCTTGAAACCGCGCTTCACCTTCAGGAGTGGTAGCGAAAGCAATTCCAGAGCCAGATAACTGAAGAGCGGTATATAACAGCATCGCCAGGGAAACGAACCTCCCCAGGTCGCAGTAACGGACTAGCCCTCCGCTTGTGAGTGGGACCATAGATAAAACTCAGCTTCGCCAAGAGGCCTTGAATCCGGCAGAAACATTCAAGGTAATATAGTTTCGAGACTTCGGCCATAATTAAACCCCGGTCGCGGGTAAAAAGACTGTTTTTCCTATCCCGGACTTGGAAATTTCATTCCCGCTGAATAATTCCGCCCGTTTCATCTGAAATAGGCGACAAAGCTTTCCTCCTTTCTTATGATAATTCCGAATCAACCCCATTCGCCACATTCCCAACAGGTGCGTCATGTTCCGATTGGCCTTGGCCGGCTCGCTGTTGCTAATTACCCAATTCCTACACGCCGCCGAACCGGAAGCGATTCTGTTATGGCCCAACGGTGCGCCCGGCTCCGAGGGAAAAACGGGCGAGGAGCAGATCGAAGTCACTGCTTCCGGCGAGCGGAACATCACCGGCGTTCACAAACCGTCCATCACGCCGTATCTTCCCACGGCTGACAAGGCGAACGGCGCGGCAATCGTGATCGCCCCCGGCGGCGGGCATAGCAAGCTCTGCGTCGATCACGAAGGACACAACCTGGCCCGCTGGCTGGCCGACCACGGCGTGGCGGCGTTTGTGCTCAAGTATCGTTTGTCAAAAGAGAAAGATACGACATACACGCTTGAAAAAGATGCCGTCGGCGATATGGAGCGCGCGATTCGGCTGGTGCGGCTTAAAGCAAAAGATTGGAATGTCGATCCAACCAAGATTGGTGCGCTCGGCTTCTCAGCCGGGGGCGAACTGGTCTTCATGGCCGCGATGCAAGAAGGAAACGGCAACCCGGCTGCGGCCGACGAGATCGACCGCCAATCCGCCCGACCCGATTTTCAATGCCTGATCTACCCTGGCAAGTCGGGTCAGATCACAGCGGCGAAAGGGATGCCGCCGGCGTTCATCGTCTGCGGCTATGGCGACCGCCGCGACATCGCCTTCGGCATGGCCGAGGTCTATCTCAAGTTCAAAACGGCGGGCGTGCCGTGCGAGCTGCACATCTACTCCGCCGCCGGCCACGGCTTCGGCGTTCGCGAGACCAATAAAAGCGCCGCCGGCCGCTGGCCCGAACGGCTGCAGGAATGGTTGGGGGATACGGTATTGAAGCGGAAATAAACGCGGAGAGCGTGAAGATGATAATTACAATGAGCGACTTGCTCGTGGACAATAGTAGTATTGGCGATGAATATTAACCAAGAGGAGTGACCTCATGCCGATCCGTACATTCGATACAATTGTCGAGATTGATGGAGACCGGCGAATGATCGTTCAACTTCCCCTCGATATCCCCGTGGGAAGGCATCGCATCGTTGCCGTGTTGGATGAAGCCGCCGAAGCGAATGCTGGAACACCTTGCCTGGAAAACTGGAGTTTCCCTGTGTTAACAGATGCCCGATGGCCTAAAGCGATGCCTCTGAGTCGGGATGAGATGTACGACGATGACGGTCGTTGAGCCGGTGTTTATTGATACGAATGTGCTAATCTTTGCGACAATACCCACTTCACCATTTCATCAGCAAGCAATTCAATCACTGCACTCGATTGTCCAATCGGGCGCGGTTGGATGGATCAGCCCTCAAGTGATCCGCGAATATCTTGTCCAGCTTTCAAGGCCAGGCATTCTGTCAATACCAGTATCCTCTTCAATATTGGCTTCGCAAATCGTTGCGTTACTCAAAATCTATTGTGTGGCGGATGAAACTTCAAAAGTCACTGAAGAACTACTGAAATTGATCAGAAGTGGGTGGCGACTGGAAAGCAGATTCACGATGCGAACATCGTTGCCACCTGTATCACCTATGGAATTCCGCGGATATTGACCCATAATATTGGGGACTTCAAGCGATATGCCGCGATTATTCAAATCGAAACGATCTAATTTAGGGTGTTGAACACGATATTCATTTGAAAGAATTCTCAGGAGGCGGCACTCGCTCCGTCATTAAAATAAACGCTTTAAGTCCGCAAACGCGCAAACTCCACAAACCTCTGCACAAACTGCCGAAGTTGTTCGCGCGTTTTGTCGTCCGTCAGGTTGCCGCTCTCGTCAAAGTGCTTGTGGGCTTGCGAGACGAGCAGCCGACCGCCGAACCAGAGCCTGACGCCGAGATAACGCCAGATCGGCAGCCACTCGTTTTGGCTCAAAATCGTGCCGAAGCCGCCGGGCGTGGCGCCGATCATGGCGACGGGTTTGTTGTTGAAGACCCGCGCGATGTCCGTCGTCGGGCGGGCTAGCCAGTCGATGGCGTTCTTCGCCGAACCGGGGATTGAATTGTTGTATTCCGGCGTGGCGAGGAGTAGGCCGTCGGCGGCGACGATGGCCTCTTTCAATTCGGCCGCGGCCGGGGGAATCCCCTCGGCGGCTTCCACATCCCCGTCATAGAGCGGAATTCCCCGAATCGTGCGGACCGACAATTCGCTCCCAGTTGGCATCAGTTGCGCCGCGGCGCGAAGCAGTGCCGTGTTGAACGACCCTTGCCGTAAGCTGCCCGAAAGTCCGATGAGTTTTGTCATGCTGCCCTCAGGACGAAGTGAATTATTGCGTTGTCGATAAATCGGATGTTTCACTTTAAGCTTTGCCCGGGCAATTGCACGCGCCGCGGCGTAGTCGCTGCATTGAACCAATGATCCCGCGTACCACAGTTGCCAGACGAGCAGAATGAAAAGCAAAATCCGCCGAGACCTGCGGCGGATTGGTGCGGCGGAATTGCGTAGTGGAATTTCGCGTTGCTCGGCGGCGATTATTAGGTCGAACGCATAATCAGCGGCGTCGCCAGGCATAGCAGCCCGCGGCGGCCAAGCCCAACAACAGCAGGCTCAAACTTGTCGGTTCGGGAATCACCAGGTCGGTGTCGTCGTTCCAGACAAAAGTTTGCCCTGGACCAAGCAACCTCCCTTTGGAACCGGTCCAAATCAACGTTTCGATACCGTACATGTCACCAAGATTCACCAGCCCGGGGGGCCAGGTTTGATTAGATTCCACAGCCGACGACGGGGCCGGACCGGTCGAGGAGCCATGCGGAATGACCCCCGGCACGCCCGCCAAACTCAACGGCGTGGAGGGAACGCTGCCGTCATCGAAGAGCGCGGGGTAAACTCCGCCCAGCGAGGGACGGGTATCAATTTTGACCTTCGTAATAAAAAACTCGGTGAAGGGATCCGCATTGGTGTTCTTGATCGTCCAGAGACCCGTGAAGCTTTCTCCCACCATGGTAAACTCGTAGGAAAAGTCGGGGTTAAAGAAATACCCCGTGTCGGTCGAGGAATCGCCGAGAATGGTGACGGTGGAACTGCCGACTTCCAACGCCACCGCAGAACCGGGGGGAAAGTAGGAGAAGTGAACGGTAAGCAAGCTCCCCGCGAGATCGTCACCATAACTGGTGGCTTGCACGGTCTTGGCCGCGGCCGTCGAACTGAACGCGAGCAATGCGGCAACCACCGCGCAGATAAAGCGAGTCAAGGTGGTGTTCATGAGCGTTCTCCTACTAGCGGCGTGGGGCGATAATGACGGAATTCAAAAACTGCCCGACGATCATTTTTGTGCCATAAATGCTAGTGATTCCAATGCCGGCAATTACAAATAGTGCGCATTCGGCAATCGGCGACTGCAACCCTGAGTCTAGCAGTAAAAAGCGGCACGTCAAGAAATATGTTGAAATTAAAATTTAATACCGCAGTAAAGCTATGGAATTTATGGACGTTATGGGTGCTGGGGGTTATTTTGACTGTCGCTAATTGGAAGTCATCGTGATCCGCTACCAGATCCACTGCGAATTCCGCGTCATTTCTTGCGATTGGCGATTCCGGTCATGAAGGTGAACCACTTGCCGTCTACGCCTAACATTTGCAAAGACAGCGCGATCTGGTCCTTGGACTTGAATTCATACACGTCGCGAAACTTGGTGAGTTTCCCGGCGAGGAGAAAATTTGGCCCTTCCGCTTCCAGGGTCAAAATCTTGCCTCCCGCATCGACCTCACCCGAGTACTTCCACAGGTGGCTGGTCATCGAATCCACCCAGGTGCCGACGTACTTTTTAGTTTGGGGGGCATAGCCGATGGTTTTGATCGTGACAATCGGCGTCCCCATCATTTCAGTCTTCGTTTCCATTTCAGTCTTCGTTTCCGACAGCACCCAAAAACCCCCCAGCATTCGCGAGTTGATCGTCCCTTTTCACTTCATCCCCGGCTGATCGGGAAGGATCGTGGCTTCGACCGATTCCCATTCGCCGACGAACTGCTTGAGCCATTCATGCTCCTTTTGCGGCGCGGGCATCTCGGGAGGCGATTGAGCCAAAAGAACCGTCACGGCGAACAGATTGGCGAACAAGCCAATAACGGGCAGCGTTTTCATGGGAACCTTTCAAATGAATAAACGGGACTCGATCTGAGATCCGGTTGATTGAAGGTGGGTCTGTCTGGCATTTTATAATTAGCCGAGGATATTAAAACAAGCGGTTTCCACGCTATATTATCAAAGCGGAAGCTATCGAAAAATCCGAGACTCAAGGCGTATTCGCAACAAATGTTCCCGTAAATCGCTCGATAGAATCCTTCGGCGAAGTCGGGTACGCTAAGAGGAAAACAAGTAAAAATTCCCACAGCTTTGGAGTCGAGGTTCATGTCGCGCCGCTACTTTTTCTACTTGACATTACTCTGGTCTTGCATTGCCCTGTTCTTGAACGGCTGCGGACAAGCCACCAACGGAGCTCCCGGCGAGGACAATTCCGATTCGGCCGCCACCAAGCCGGCCACGCTGACCGAAGTTCGCAAAGCGGTCGATTGGCTTACGTTTCCCAAGCCGGATAATGCCGTTTGGGAAGAAACGAGCATGATCAACACCAATTACTGGGTGCCGGGGACGCTCGATAACGCCGTTGTCTATTATCGTAAAACAATGGGCGAGCAAGGCTGGCGCGAACTGCCCAAAACCAATCCCGAGGCGCAACCGAACAAGTATCGTTCGTTGAGTTTCACCAAGGACGAATTTCTCGTCGAGGCATTTTTGGAAGGCGGGAGGCAGAGCGTTAAAGTGAATCTGCGAAATTGCGGTAACACCAGCGCGCGGCGACTGCCAAAACCGGCCGATGCCAAAGTCACGGGCGAAGGCCGAGTCGCCGCCGTGTTCACGACTGAGCTCAAACCGGCCGACGTGGCCGCGTTCTGTCAAAAGGAATTTCCGGCGCTCGGCTGGCGCTCCACGCCCGTACTCGGGGCCGCGAACTACGCCAAAGCGGGAATGTCCAAGGTCCGCTTCGTACAAAACGCAATGCAGTGCGAAGCGACAAGTCAAATCAACAAAGAAGGTCAAACGGAAGTCATTTATCACGCCGCGATCCGCGACACGTTTGAACCGGCCATGGTGTTTGCTAATTTACCTGCCAAAGAACTCGCCAAACCGGCTACCACAGACGAAATGCTGAACATGCTCGATACGCGGAAGCTGCCGCGCTTGGGAGAGTTGGATGCCAATGTGAACACGGGCTTGCGGATTGAATATGAAACCAAATCGGGCGTGGATCAGGCCGTCGTCTTTTATCGCAATACGCTGGGCGATCTCGGCTGGAAGCTGACGCTGCCGATGATCGATCTGCTGGACCGCGGCGAGCTGCGTTTTGAAAAGGAGGGCCACTTTGTTTTGGTCGAGATTCGCCCCCGCGAGGATGCCGGCTTTGTCGTGATCTCGCTGACCAACCACGGCAACGTCGATTCACGGCAATTGCCTTATCCGCCTGGAACCGAAATCGAACTCACTCCACACATGAACAGTCTCTACACGGGCAACAAATTTACCGCCCTTACGCCCGAGTTGGGGACGAATGCCGAAGAGTCGATCGCCGCCTTTTATCGCGAGGAACTCAGCAAGTTGGGTTGGAAAGAAACAGAACGGAAGGAATTGATTTTTCATCAAAATGGCGGTTTTGTGAGATTTTACGTCGGCACAACCGTCGCTGGACAAACGCCGGTGAATGTAAGCGTGGGGCGGGTGGAGGATTGATAAAGCCGACGATGTCATCGTCGGTCCGCGGGCGGAAGTGAAAAGTGCAAATCGTAAAGTGTAAATTGTAAAGTGAAGCAATTTATCGGTGCTTCAACCTAGTGTCCCCGCAACGCTAAATACTGGGGTTGGTGAATTCCGAGATTTCCGGGACATTTCCTGGCACACGGAGGTGTCGCATGAACAAGAAGTATATCGTCCGGCTGTCGGATGAGGAGCGT
>Ga0163144_10026598_pt1 | contig 11240 bp, 8 predicted proteins | sample OliLak19BULKMAT1_FD_123175 | JGI IMG/M metagenome (GOLD analysis project Ga0163144, IMG submission 123175) | Freshwater microbial mat bacterial communities from Lake Vanda, McMurdo Dry Valleys, Antarctica - Oligotrophic Lake LV.19.BULKMAT1 | ecosystem: Environmental > Aquatic > Freshwater > Lake... | reverse complement strand
GTGCCAGTCTCGACCTCGATCCGTCTGAGCATAGAGCGGTCATGAGTGATCGCCATTGGCGGGTGGAGATGCAGCTCGTGAGCAGATGTGGGCAGACAATCCGGATCTCGGGAGTGTCCGTCGGCTTCCTGATGGACGAAACAATTTGCACCGAGCACTCGAACAAGTATACGCTCGACAGCTTTCGCGATCTCACGCAAGAGGCCGGCTTGAGCGTGAAAGAGGTGTGGACCGACGCCAATCGACTCTTCAGCGTGCAATATCTGGAAGTCGCCGGTGGATAATCACACCGCTTGCAAGCTACATTCATCGACCCGATTACACGTCTCCGCCGTGGCTAATTCGGCATCCAGCAGTTCCACAAACGGGAGTTCCACGTACACATCGTCGCCATCGACTTTCACTGGGAAGGTTTGCACGCGATAATCTTCACCGGTCAGGCATTCGCCGGTTTCCAGCGAGAAGCTCTTCTTGTGCTGCGGGCAGGCAACCTTCGGCGCACCTTCCACATCGCCGAGCAAGCCCCGAGAAAGCACGAACTCCCGTTTGTGTGGGCACATGTTTTGCGTCGCATACCATTCACCCCGGCTCGCGAAGTTGAAGACCGCGATCTGCGTCTTGCCGTGGCGAATAGATGCTCCGCCATCGGCGGGGATTTCCCATACTTTGCCAACGTGAACCCAGCTTGTAGGGTGGGTGGAGGCTTTGCGCAACCCACCATTGCGGAGGCCGACCTCCGAGGAGGGGATGAACGAACTATTCCAATCCGCCGGCCGTTTTTGATCGCGTTCCTTCACGAACTCGATCGTCGATTCCGTTTCGTCCGTGTTGACAAATTGCTTGAACAGCCGGCGTTTTTCGGGATCCTTGACCACCTCGGCCCATTCGCACTTGTAGGTATCGACCAGGAATTGCATCTGCCGTTCCAGGTCGGCGGCGATGCCGAGGCGATCGTTCACGATCACATCGCGCAGGTGCTCGATGCCCCCTTCCATCTTCTCCAGCCACACGGAAGTCCGCGTCAGGCGGTCGGCAGTCTGAATGTAATACATCAGGAAGCGATCGATGTACTTCGTGCAAGTCTCCTCATCGAGATCACCGGCCAACAGTTCGGCGTGTCGCGGTTTCGCTCCGCCGTTGCCGCAGACGTATAGATTGTAACCCTGCTCGGTGGCGATCAGGCCAAAGTCTTTTCCTTGAGCCTCGGCACATTCGCGGACGCAGCCGGAAACGGCCCCCTTCACTTTGTGAGGCGAACGAACGCCCTTGTAGCGGTTCTCGATGCGCACGGCGAAACCAACGGAATCCTGCACGCCATAACGGCACCACGTGTCGCCGACGCAACTCTTCACGGTTCGCAAGGCCTTGCCATAGGCGTGGCCGCTTTCAAATCCGGCGTTGACGAGTTCCTCCCAGATTTCCGGTAGCTGATGCACGGGGGCACCGAATAGATCGACTCGCTGCCCGCCGGTTATCTTCGTGTACAGCCCGTATTTTTTGGCGACTTGCCCAAGGACGATCAGCTTCTCCGGCGTGATCTCGCCACCCGCAACGCGGGGCACAACCGAGTATGTTCCGCCGCGTTGAATGTTGGCCATGAAGCGGTCGTTCGTGTCTTGGATGGTCGTGTGTTCAACGATGTTCTCGTTCCACAGGCTGGCGATGATCGATGCGACGGTCGGCTTGCAAATCTCGCAGCCGTTCCCTTTGCCGTGGCTCGTGACAAGTTCACCGAACGACTTGATCGCCTTGACTTTCACGATGTCGAACAATTCCTGACGCGTAAACGCAAAGTGCTCACAAAGGGAATTGTTCATCTTCTTGCCGGACTTTTTCATCTCGGCCTTGAAGATGTCCGTGACCAGCGGCATACAGCCACCGCAACCCGTGCCGGCCTTGGTGCATTTCTTGACTTCCTCGACCGTGCAAAGGTTCTTCGACCTGATGCTCTCGCAAATCTTGGCTTTGGAAACATTATTGCAAGAGCACACCTGAGCATCGTCACTGAGTACTGAGTACTCAGTACTCAGTACTGAGTTGGCCGTGCCAAGCTGAAGAAGCTGGCCCGGCGTCGCAGGCAGCGGCTTGTCACTCTTGGCCAGCGCCGCGAGTGTTGAATAGGCGTTGGCATCGCCCACGAGAATTCCGCCGAGAAGCTTCGTGCCTTCTGCGTTGAACAGCAATTTCTTGTACGAGCCCGCAAACGGATCCTCGAACGTGATTGCTCTGGCACCCTTTTCATCCGCGAAGGCGTTGCCGAAGCTGGCGACAGCAACGCCCATGAGCTTCAGTTTCGTGGACATGTCCGCGCCGTTGAATTTTCGTTCTTGTCCCGTGAGGTTGGCCGCCAGAATCTCGGCCATGTCGTAACCCGGTGCGACCAGGCCGTAGATCATGCCGCCGAAAAGGGCGACTTCGCCGATTGCGAAGATCTCGGGATCACTCGTGCAAAGCTTTTCGTCAACGACCACGCCGCCACGCTGGCCGACGTTGAGCCCACACGTGCGAGCCAGTTCATCCCGTGGCTTGATGCCTGCGGAAACGATGACCATCTTCACGTCGAGTTCGCTGCCGTCGGCAAAAGACATGCCCTCGATCTTGCCGTTGCCAAGGAACTCCTTGGTATTCTTGTTGAGATGCACTTGCACGCCGAGCGCGTTGATCTTGCCGACGAGTACCTTGGAACCCGTCTCGTCAATTTGGCGAGGCATCAGCCGAGAGGCAAATTCAACGACATGCGTTTCCAGACCCAGGTCGAACGCGGCCTTGGCGGCCTCTAGGCCGAGCAAGCCGCCGCCGATGACGGCCGCTTTCTTGACGGTTTCACCGTACGAAATGATGCGGTCGAGATCCTCGATGGTGCGGTAGACGAAGACGCCCTTCTTGTCGATTCCCGGAACGGTCGGCACGAATGGCGATGAGCCGGTTGCGAGCACGATGTGGTCGTAAACAATCTCGCGGCCCTGGTCTGAGTAGACGATTTTTTTCTCGCGATCGATCGAGGTCACCCGATCGCCGACGAAAAGATGCACCCCATTCTTCTCGTGCCAGTCCGGTTCGGCAATCGCGAGTTTCTCGGCATTGCGATGTTCAAAATACTTGGTGAGTTGCACGCGGTCGTAAGCGGCGCGTGGTTCTTCGCAGAACGTGACGATCTCGTAGCCGTGCGTCGAGTCGAACTCAACGAGCTTCTCAATGAATCGCTGGCCGACCATGCCATTGCCGATGACGACGATCGTTTTGCGTAGACGTTTGACCATGATGCAACTCTCCGTGTTCGAGTCCAGGGCGAGCGTCGAGGCGTAAGCCCGACGTGGTCTCCGCTGACACGTCGGGCTTACGCCTCGACGCTCGCCAAATTACCGGCTACTGGTTCCGCGATCTTCTCCGCCGACTTCATCCGCACAACCACCAGATGCAGCCAAACCAGGCTGCCGAGTGTGATGGCCAGAAGTGCAATGAAGGCTGATTGGGGCACACCCGTGGTGCGGCCGAGAGTGCCGAACAACTTGGGAAGAATGAAGCCGCCAAGCGCGCCGAGCATCCCGACCAGCCCACCGGCGGCACCCACGTCATTCGGGAAATAGTTCGGGATATATTTGAAAACGCTGGCTTTGCCGATCCCCATGCCGATGCCGACAGCGAACATGATGGCCGTGAACATCGTGACCCCGAGAGGTAACACACTTGCAGGCAAACAGAGTGGCACGATCGCGACCGTCATGCCGATGAACACACAATATGTGACCGTACGTGGACCATATTTGTCCGAGAGATACCCGCCAAACGGACGAAGCAGACTGGCCGGGAAGATGAACAGAGCGGTGAAGAGCGCCGCCATCCGCACTCCTTCTTGCTGTGGCAGATCGGCAAAGTAGTTCGTGCGGTAGTAGTCAGGCAGCCAGGAAGCGAGAGCGACGTAAGCTCCGAACACGACGACGTAATACAGGCTCAATCGCCAGACGCGGATAAACTTCAGGGGGCTCAGCATTTCGACCATCGTGCGGCCTTTGCCGGGCTTGCGATCGGTTTTGGGAGCGATCAGGAGAATCGCACCAGCCATCGCGACGAGCAGCACGGAGTAGAAAACCGGCACGACTCTCCAGCCTCCCGGTATGACGCCGCCGAGCAAACCGGCCACGGGAATCAGTGTGAGCAGCGAGGGAATCAGAACGACGAGCAGCTTGGTTCCCGAAGCACCAACATTGCCGGCCCCGAAAACGCCGAGAGCCATGCCCTTGTTCTTCGATGGATACCAAGCCGAGTTCCAGGCGATGCCGACCGAGAACGAATTACCCGCGAGTCCGAAGAGAGCGGCACAGATCATCAATTCTTGATACGAGGATGCATGAGCCAACCAGTACGTCGGTATGGCACTCACCAGCAGCAATACGACCATCATGTTCCGCCCGCCGTAACGGTCGGCCCAGATGCCGAAGTTCAACCGCAGGAGCGAGCCGGATAGAATCGCCACGGCCAGCAGCCACTCGAATCGGCCTTGCACTGCCGACTTGAGTTCATCGGCGGACATGGCACTCGCCGTGTCGCCAAGCATGAGCGCCGCATCTTTTTTCATCTCAAGACCAAGGATGCCGAGCATCAGCCAGACGGCAAACATGATGGTGAAGGCAATGGTGGAGAGCCACAACACTCGCAGGCGAGGTCCGGCAGGTTCGTTGATATCGAGCATTTCAATCTCCAGGCGAGCGGAGCGGCGTAAGCCGCCCGATGATTCTTGGCGAGATCTCAATATCGGGCGGCTTACGCCGCTTCGCACGCCGCTACTTTGATTCCGACAACTGCAATTCCAATCGCGTCGAAACGCGTACTTTCGACAGGTTCACCGCACAGAATTTCAATTCAGGCTGTTTCTCGACCGGGCCAAATGCTGGCACGGTCAGGTAGTTGAGCGCGTTGCCTTCGCCGTACAGGTCGCCCCAGTGGAACGGGACGAACACATGTCCGGGTTGCAGGCCAACTTCGCGTCGAGCGGACAATACGATCTCGCCGCGCCGCGTGCTGAGTTTGACGACATCGCCATCGGCGACTTGCAGCCGATCAGCGTCCTCGAAAGCGATTTCGACATAGGGCGTTGGATCAGTTGCCATCAGCTTGCTCACCTTGCCGGTTCGGGTGAGCGTGTGCCAGTGGGCGTAGATGCGACCGGTGTTCAGCACGAAAGGGAACTCGTCGTTGGTGAGTTCGAACGGCTCTTGATGTTCACGCGGCTGGAACACTGCCTTGCCATCCGCAGTCGGAAACTTGCGATCCAGATAACGGCGTTTGGTGCCGTAATGAAGTTGATCGGGGCAGGGCCATTGCAACGACGCACCATCGTTCAGTCGGCTCGAAGTGATGCCCGCCATATCGCAGGGCCGGCCTTTTGTGAGGCGAACGAATTCGTCCCAAACTTCGGAACCGCTGCCGTAGGTGAACGAGTCACCGAAGCCAAGTTTCGCGGCAAAGTCGGACACAATCCGCCAGTCGGGAAGTGCCTCGCCAGGTCCGTCGAGCATCTTGGGCGAACGCGACACCATGCGTTCGCTGTTCGTCGTCGTGCTGTCTTTCTCGCCCCAGGATGCAACAGGGAGAACGACATCCGCGAGACGGCCCGTCTCGGTCGGGTGGTACGCGTCACTGACGACGACCAGTTCTGCCTTTTCCAGGCCGCGACGCACCATGTGCAAATCCGGCATCGAAACCATCGGGTTCGTGGCCGCGATCCAGATGGCTTTCAGGCGTCCGTCGTCGAGAGCCTGGAACATCTCGACGGCACTCAGGCCGTTTTTCGGGGCGATGGTTCCGAGCGGCTGGCCCCAGAAATGTTCGATCTCCATACGGTGCTTTGCGTCTTCCACGACGCGATAGCCGGGGAGTTGATGGCACAATAGTCCGCACTCCCGGCCACCCATCGCGTTGGGTTGCCCGGTCAGCGAGAACGGTCCGGCCCCGACTTTGCCGATCTGGCCCGTGAGCAGGTGCAGGTTGATGAGGCTGTTGCTCTTCCACATTCCGACCGTACTCTGATTCATCCCCATGCAATAGAAGCTCAAGAACGCCTTGCTTTTCCCGATAATCCTGGCTGCCCGTTCGACAAGTTCACGCGGAACGCCGGTGCGTTCGATCATGTCGTCCAGAGGACGCGACATGAGAAACGCAACGTAATCGATGAAGCCCTTGGTGTGAAAACCGATAAAGTGCTCGTCGGCCCGGCCATTCTGAATGATGAGTCGCCCGACGGCATTCAGAAAGGCGATGTCCGATCCGGGTGCGAGCGGCACATGCAGATCGGCAATCGAGCATGTGTCCGTTCGTCGAGGATCGACCACGATGATCTGCTGGTCGGGCCAATCCTTTTTGTGCGTTCGAAGTCGATCGAAGGTGACTGGATGAGCTTCCGACATGTTCGAGCCGATGATGAGCACGGCATCGGCATGATCGATGTCGTCATAGCATGTCGGAGGGCCATCGCTACCGAGCGAACTGCGATACCCGGCCACGGCGGCGGCCATGCACAAACGGGAATTCGAGTCGGTGTTGTTGGTGCCGATGAAGCCCTTGAAGAGCTTGCAGATCAGATAGGCGGTTTCCGAATCGAGCTGGCCGGAGCCGTAAAACGCGACCGCATCCGGACCGTGCTGTTGGATGATCTTCTGAAACTTGCTGGCAACGAAATCGAGTGATTGATCCCAAGTTGTACGGGTTAGGATCTCGCGACGAGATCGCCGCATCAGTGGATAACTGGCCCGATCAATCGCGTTCACGGTTGGGCCAAGTTGAGCCCCCTTCGCGCACAAACGGCCAAGATTCGCAGGGGCGGATTCGACACCACGTATGCGAGTGATCGAATTGCCCTCGCCCTCGACACGCAGCTTGCAGCCCACGCCGCAATAGGGACACACGGATTCGCCGAGAATAGCCAAGCGGGTTCCACCACTCGGCCTGCCTCAGAGGCCGGAGCATTGTTTGGAGAAAGATCGTGCGGCATGAGAGGCGTGCCACTTGCAAGACCTCCTAGGCAACCGACGTGCCGGATGGTGATTTCAACTGGCGAAGTAGACGCAAACGCCGTGAAATCAAGTGGAAAAGCGACTTGGATTGGAATCGCCCGACTTTATGCCCAGTGCTACCATGCTGCGACAACTTGCAATGGCTGCAATGAACTAAGTCACTTACCCAAATCCAAAATGCCTAATTCTCGGGCAATGGTGCGGCAATTGCGGTCGTGAATCTCTAACGAATGTTGCAGTCTTATTGAGGCACATGTTGGAGCGAAAGTCTGAAGTCTGGGTCGATTTTGACGAAAATTCCGATTGCATCAGCAAAATCGAAAATGCGTACTGGAATTCAATCGGTCATAGAAAGGATCTTTCCCGTCCCTAATTCGCTGTTCCCTGACCGAGCGTGTGTGTTTTATTTTTATGATGAACACACACTGGCACTAAGATTTGACCGAGTTGCGGACCGCCACTGCCCGCTCTAAACCCCTGAGAGAGAGGACTTTCTGATGTCCTCGCGGCCATTTCCACGCGCGACCGATGAATGGATTTCCCTCTTTAAAAGGGCGCCCAAATCGAACCCGCAGGACGCACATACCCCAAATCGATCAACCGATCCAGCGAAGGAGGTCGTTCGAGGACCGTCCCCGAAGGCACTCGATCGATTGATTCCCGAGGTGGGTCAGTCTTTCGCAGGCTTTCAGCTGATCCGGGAACTCGGCCGTGGGGCCTTCGGTCGTGTGTTTCTTGCCGAGCAGCAGGAACTCGCGGCTCGGCCAGTCGCGCTCAAAGTGGTTCCAAGCGGAGGAACAGAAGTTCGGACCCTGGCAAGGTTGCAACATACCACATCGTTCCGATCTGTTCCGTTCATGCGGTTTCCCCGCTCACGGCTCTCTGCATGCCATTTTTCGGTGAGACGACCCTTGCCTCTGTGTTGTCGGATCTAAGAACCGATGAGCTTCCAGCCTCCGGGCGAAGCATCGCGGATTGCATTCATCGCCGTCAGTTCCACGACGTACACTCCAGCCATCCTTCCAAGATTCCGGCTGCCATCGCAGAGTGTACGTACGTCGAGGCCGTATTGTGGATCGGCGAGCGTCTCGCGGATGCGCTCGCCCATGCCCACGAGCGCGGGGTCGTTCACCGCGACATTAAGCCGGCCAACATTTTGCTTTCCGACGAAGGGCAACCGATGTTGCTCGATTTTAACTTGGCTGAGTGAGCGCAGACGATGGTTCCGACCTTGGGGCTACGGGCTTTCAACAGTCCGACGAGCGATTTGGCGACATACGGATTTTCGCCGTGCCCATGTCCTCCAGCGTGCTCGCGATCACGACGCCTCCGGGCGATCTCGGTGGAACACGCGTCGGAAACATCATTCTGAATAGCGATTACAACTTCGGAGTCGGGACCGGTGCCGAGCGCGACATTTATACTGTGTTCCTTCAGGAAGCCGGTCACGCGCTCGGCATAGGCAACAGCCCAAATTCGGCTTCCGCGATGTACGAATTCTACCAAGGAACTCGTACTGGCCTTCATGCCGATGACCTAACAGCGATTCGGGATCTTTACTCGAGCAGACCACTTCAAACTTGGGAACCGACCGAAGGAAACGATGCCATTGCCGACGCAAGTCCGCTCGGAGCCAGCGGCACGCAGGTGACCTATGGCGACCTTGCCTCGGCCGCGGACACGGATTGGTATTCATTTGTTGCCGCCGAAAGCGGGACGGCGGACGTGCAGCTTCAAACCACCGGTCTGAGCCTGTTGAGCGGTCGTCTGGCCGTGTTCGATTCAGCCGGTGTGAATTTACAGACGATCAGTTCCACCACTTCGGGGCAGGATCTTGTGCTCTCGCTGGCGAACCTCACTCCCAACGACCAATATTTCGTTCGCGTGGACGAGCAGACAGGCACGGCCTTCGCTGCGGGACAGTATCGACTTCGCGTGGAAGGTGAATCGAACGCGTGGGAAACGGTTTCGATCGCGGGACAAATCCCCGAAGACGATCCGAGTACGAACGAATCCTTCCTGTTTGCCACGCGATTGAACAACATTGCGACGAACGGCACAACAAGCTACGAAACCTTCGCGCGTCTTCAGGCAAACGATGTCGATGTCTATCGCGTCCGCACCCCATCTCCTGGGCACAGCCAGGCAAACGTTTTGACAGCGACGGTTCGAGCCTTCGGCGATATTGCCCCCGAGATCAAAGTCAGCAACTTTCTTGGCTTACCGGTTCAGGCTACCGTTAAGGCGGATGGAAACGGCATCTACGTGATTCAGGTCGCACAGGCTGCGGCCCGGATGGATTACCACATTCGTGTTCGTTCGCGTTCGAATTCGACGGGCGATTATGAGTTGCACGTCGGGTTTCGGTCGATCGTGACGACTCCCCATGCTGTTGCTTCGGGCCTGCTCACTTTTCTAAACCCAAAAGCGAAAGGCACAATCGAAGTGACGGGTAGCGCCCAGATTTACTTTCGTCTCTCGGCCCTGCTCACGCCGATTATTGGCCCTTCCATCATCTTGCGGGTATTCGATTCCGCGAACCATTAAAAGTTCCAGATGCTGTGTCAGGCCGGGGACCGCGTGGATGGAGTCGCGTTACTCGGTGCGGGCCGCTACAGACTGGAAATTGTGGGCAATGGGAGCATCCTGCCTTTCGTGCTTTCCGGCTTTACGTTGGAAAAAGCACTGTTAACCGATCCGATCGGGGTGAAGCCCTCCGATCCGAATGAACCGGGCGACAGCGGCAATCCGCCACCACCGCCTCCGCCTCCTTCGGGATACACTTACTACAACGCCAACGGCGGTTATGTTTGGAGTGCGAGCACAACGACGTGAGTTCGAATCTGCCGAACGCTTCGGCCCTTTCGATTAACCCTTGTTCCATACAAGTTCCACTGCCTGAATGCTCGGGCCTGACGGATCGCATCGGTCATTACTCCTGGCACCTTTTTCAAACTGCTCCATTTCGTTTGCTACCTGAGTCCGGCGCGGGCAATCTACACCCGATATATTCCCGCGCGGATAGGAGCGTTCGCATGTATAGTATCGTCATGTTGGCTGCCATGACGGCCGGCCCAGACGTCCCTCAAGACCTCATGTGTCCCGTTACTCCATCGAAGTACGGGCACGGGTTTTGGTCGAAAAACAACTTCTACGATTGCTGTGCGCCGGCCCGTTATGGTTCGGTGAACTGTTGGAACAAAGGTTTTGGATATTATCCAGGCGGCGGTCGCGGATTCGGCGGTCATTGCGGCTGCTCCCCGAGCTACGGCTACTTCTACAATCCAGGACCGTGTGCTTGTTCGTGTGCACCAAACTATGGTGCCGGTGGTGGCTTCGGTGGAGGCTGCACTTACTGCGGCCACGGCTGGTCCGTCGGCGATAAGCCTGCCTACTACACCTCCGTGCTCGGTTGTCCTCCACACGTGTCCTCCGCTCCCTATGCCTGCTACACGGAAAAGAACCCGTGCTGCAAGTATGGAAACTTCGCTTTCGATAGCGGGCTGATCGGCCACTCGCAAGGCGTGGGCTACTCAGGCTTCGGCGGCTACGGCAACTTCGGGCATTTCGGCGGCGTCTCCATGATGCACAAGCCGACGACGAACGATCTGCCCCCGTTCCCGAATCCTGAATATCGCTTGCCTTCGACCGTTCCAAGCACGCCGGCTCCGATGCCACCACTGCCAACTGGCAAGATCATTCCACCCTCGGCGGTGCCGGACATGGTCATTCCGAAAGTTCCGGAACTCCCGAGTGCCCCGGCTCCGGTTCCCGAGCCGCCGAAGAAGTCGCAGACCGGACGCCCATTGCCTGCGACCGTGGTACTGTGTGTTCCCGAACGAGCCATCGTGACCGTGGAAGGTCAACCGCTTCAAAGCACAGGCCGCGAGCGAACGTTCCGTACGCCCGAGCTGGTTCCGGAAGAGCACTTCGTTTACACCGTACAAGCGACGGTGATGATCGATGGAAAGGCCGAGACGGAAACGATCAAGGTGAATGTCGCGGCCGGCCAAATCAGCCGGGCGTCATTTGAGAAGTTATTCGCCCGCCTGGAAGGCGTGAACAGCCGGAGCGTGGTGGATTCGAAGCCAGGGCGATAGCCATATTGGCTAGCAACGAAACGTAAGCCCGACGTGAAAGGCAGTCACATCGTGCTTTCGTTTCGTTGCTCGCCAAGCAAGTCGCATTTTTTGGCCACGAACTAGAACGGGTAGGGTCTTTCCTCTGACC
>Ga0163144_10026597_pt1 | contig 11241 bp, 9 predicted proteins | sample OliLak19BULKMAT1_FD_123175 | JGI IMG/M metagenome (GOLD analysis project Ga0163144, IMG submission 123175) | Freshwater microbial mat bacterial communities from Lake Vanda, McMurdo Dry Valleys, Antarctica - Oligotrophic Lake LV.19.BULKMAT1 | ecosystem: Environmental > Aquatic > Freshwater > Lake... | reverse complement strand
GGCCTACGCCGGTTACGATGCGCGTGGCAATTGCCATGACGTGTGAGTTGTCGCGGAATTTGACTTCCGTCAAAATCAGCTTGCCTTTGCGTTCCACGTAAATCTGGTACGGGCCGTTGACCATGATGTCGGTGATGCTGTCATCGCGCAGCAGCGGCTCTAAGGGCCCGAACCCCAGCATATCGTCAACAATCTGGTTGGCGAGCATCTGCTGTTCCGCCTGATTAAGCGGCAGGCGCTGCTCGAGCACAATTTCACCGATGAGCTCTACAATCTGGCGCTTCAGCTCGTCACGCGGCAGGCGCGATGAGGTGGTGATGTCAATCTGCTCCATGAGCAGGCCGTAAATCTTATCCTTGGTGACGGCGAGTTCCTGATCGACATAGCTGGGCATCGCTGATTTAAGACCAGCCTCGCTCTGCGCAGCAAGCATTGCATCCACGTTCTTTGCGTGGGCGGCCATGTGGATGTTTTCTTTGCTGGGCGGCGGAGCGGCGGCAGGCGAATTAGCGTCAGGGGCGCCCGTCTCGGTGGCCGAGGGTGCCGCTGGCTGTGCCTGTTCTGTAGTGCCGCGCCTTCCGAACATAAAACATTACTTCTCTACTACTTTTCTGGCTTCTTCTTAAACATGCCTGACTTCTTGCCGACCTCAGCCGATTTTTGCTTGAGGTCGGGTACTAATTGCTCCGCCAGCGCCTGATAGATTTTAACCGAGGCATGGCTTTTCATTTTCAGTACCGGAATCTCCGTGCCGATCGGCATGAATACTTCCGGTGCATAGGGAATGCGGTGCGAGACCTTGGCAGTGATGCCCTTCTCAAAATCCGCCACCTGCATTTCCTGTTTCGGTACAGCCCCGGCGCGGTTGGTGACCACGATAGCCGGTGCGACTTTCAGCGATTCGCGCAACAGATCGCCCAGACGCAGCGCATCGCGCAGGGAGAGCAGCATAAGCTCCGTCACCATCACGATGTTATCGGACAGTTTCATGGCCTGGCGGGCATAGTCTTCCAGATGGCGCGGCACATCGACAATAATCACGTCGAACTTGTCGCGCAGCTCCTTGAACAGCACCGGCACGGTATTCTCATTCATATTGACCCGCTCATGCAGCGCTTCCTCGGCGCTGAGTATGGACAGGTTCTTAAGCGGCCTGCTCATCACGCGGTCAATAAACAGCGAATCGATGCGCTCGGGTTTTTCAAAGGCGTCGCGTAAGCCACGGCTCGGCTCAATATCCAGCGACAGCGCGATGCTGCCCATCTGCGGATCGAGATCGACCAGCACGACCTGCTTCTGCGGCGACATATCGGCAATCATTCCGGCGAGGTTCAGGCACACCGTCGAATTGCCGACACCGCCGCGCGTACCGATAACCGCAATGGTCTTGGCGGGCGTCTTGCCGGGGCGTATCTGGCCGCTGGGGGTCTGCATGGATTTCTGGTAGGTGGCTTCCAGCGACGCGAGCGTCAGCGGCTTCAGCATGTAATTAAAGATACCGATATCGGTCAGCCAGCTATAAAAGCTGAATTCATTGATCCCGCCGATGGCCATCACTTTCGTTTCAGGGTCGCATACATCGGCCAGCGCATCGAGCAGCGCAGGCGCTTCCGCCGCGCTCGGCAATTCCACCATCAGCAGCACCGGCGATTTATGGCTTTTCAGAAACTCGGTGGCGGTGCGGATGTCGCCCTGATGAATATCGGCCTGCGCCCACTGGTGCGAAGCGGCGAACGTTTTGAGGTTTTCCACATCAGCAGCATCGTTGGCAAACGCCATGAATGGCGGCTTGCCAGTATCTTCCGAGGTTTCTTTCGACGCGCTTGCCATATTCTTTCTTTTATTTTCTCATGGTATTCAGCGATCAGATGTTACTGAGCGCCGTCACTGCTTGCTTCCGAAGGAGCGCTGGCAGACGATTCACTTGCACCGCCTGAGGCCGATAACGGAGAGGATACGCTCGTAGACTGCGCACCGCGATAATCCTGCAGCACCTTGGACGAGCGCTGCGTATCAATAGGCACTTCGCCGCCCGAGCCGCGCACGAGATCATGCGGATCCGCCACCATCAGGCCGAGATTGACTTCACCCGCGCAATGGAAATTGGCCTGCTCCGTATTGCTGTGGCTCGTCACCGACGAACGGCGCCAGTCCGGGCAATCCGGAAGCACCACCACGGCATAGGTGACATCGAGCTGCATTTCGCCCGGCTTCAGGGTTGAAAGCGGCTCATACATGAAATTGCCTTTGGTATAGCCCAGATGGCGCATGATTTTGGCGATATGCTCCTTGCGGGCGGTATTGCCGACATCGGCTTTGGTCAGTCCCACCTGCACCGATTCCACCGACGGCATCGAGATGCGGTGCAGATTATCGCGTAAGCGTTCCACTTCACCGGGCGTGAGGCGATTCTTGCCGGGCACGAAATTCACGCGCACCGACTGGTTCTTGATTTCGATGCTGTTCTTGATCGGATTTTCTTCGTAATACTCGACGGGATCATAGCCGTGCAGGTCGGTTCGTCCGTCCAGACCGCAGCCGGACAGCAGCACCGCCGCCGCCACACTCACCATATATGATATACGCGCCATAGCCCTATCCTATTCCAGTATGAATCCGCCCTCGCCGTGCAAGTGCGGCATTTCGGACATCTTCTTTTGGGTTTCCTTTTTCGACATCGGCTGCTGCTGATAGAGATCGCCCTGCAGCAGGAGTTGCAAATCTGTCGGCGGCTTGTAGCCGTCCATCGGCGTCTGCAGTCTCTTTTCGGCCACCGGATGCACGAGATACGGCGTCACCAGAATAACCAGTTCCGACTGGTCGTTCTGGAAGGCGGTGGAGCGGAACAGCGTGCCCAGAATCGGCACATCGCCGAGGCCGGGGAATTTGCTGATATTGTTGCTCTGGTCGCTGCGCAGCAAACCGGCCAGCGCGAAGCTGTCGCCGCTGCCAAGCTCGACGGTCGCCGAGGCCTTGCGCGTATTTAATATAGGGTAGGTGATGTTCTGCACCTGAATCGGGTTGTTGAAGTTCAGCGTGCTGACTTCCGGCGCGACGGTAATGCTCATGCGGTTCTTGGACATCACCACCGGCGTAAAGTTCAGGCTGACGCCGAAGGGCTGATACTGAATCGTCACGGTGCCGTTCTGCCCGGCCACCGGCAGCGGGAACTGCCCGCCAGCGAGGAAGCTGGCGGCTTTACCCGTGGTGGTGGTCAGAGTCGGTTCAGCGAGTACGCTGGCGAGACCTTGCGTTTCCAATGCGTCAACCAGGCTGGTCATAGCGCCGCCATGCCAGCGGAACAGCAGGCCGGTATTCGGATTGCCGCCGCGATCAAGCAGGCCGGTACGGTCAACCGGAACGCCGCTCAGCGTCACCGCGTTGTTGGTAGCGTTGTTGATACCGATATCCGGGCCCTGCAATATCTGCATTTCCAGCCCGTTGCCGCCGCTGAACGCATTTTGCAGGTTGATGCCGAAATTCTTTAAATTGTTGCGCGACATTTCCACGATCTTCACACGCAGCATCACCTGATCGGAGCCGCTGGTCTTGATCATGTTGATCATCTTATCGCCGCTACCGACGAAGGTCGACGCAATGTCACGGATGTTTTCCGATTCGGTGACCGAACCGGCATAACCGTCCATCACTAAGCCGCCATCCACGGTTTTAAATTCGATATCCGCATCCGGCACGGCACGCTTGACCGCGCGCGCCAGGTTGCTGAGATTGTGGGTGACGTCAATCGTAGCACTCATGATCGACTCGTCATCATTATCGACAGCGTAGAAACTCGTTTCACCGATTTTCTTGCCGCGCACGAATACCAGCTTGGGCGATACCACCTGCACGTCGGCGGTGTTGGGATCGGACACGACAATCGACGCCGCCGCACGACTTAATTTCACCATGGTGCCTTTATTGATTTCAACGGTAATGATTTCCTGCCCCAGCGCCGACGCCGAACTCACGGCACAGGCCAGCACTGCGCACACAGCAACATTCCTTACCATTCTCAACAGTGATGCGGTTCTATGCGTCATTTCTTATCCTGATAGAAATCGAGATTTTCACTTTTATCACCACGGATCACCTGCACGCGTGGCACGAGAACGCTCTTGCGTCCAAGCAGCATGCTCAGATCGCTATCGCGTGTGAAAGGCGCAGGCGATTGCGGCAACCGGGGAGGCTCCGCACCGTATAGTTCGGTCAGTACATTCGGTCTTTGGATGACAACTTCCTTGGTGCCTTCTGCCGCTTCTTCCTTAGCCGGATCGGGCTTGGGTTCCGGGTTGGTAAGGCTGCGCAGCGCGAGCGAGATTTTACCCATTTCCGCCGCTACCGCTACTTCTTCGGCCTGACGCGGCGCGACTTCCACCGTGACGGTCTTGGCGAGAATGGCTTTGTTTTCCGGATTATCGATCATCTGATCCACCGCGACGACGCGGATATTGCGGATAAAGGTTTCGCTGACGACGGACTCTTCGTTGCCCCCGCCCCCCGCCTGCTGCTTGATGCGATGCGTAACGATAAGGTCGACGCGATCGCCGGGCGATACGAACCCGGCATTGCCGGACGTAGCGTTCACTGCAATGGACACGGCGCGCATACCGGCTTCAAGCACTGCCGACATGAACCCGCCTTCACCCGATTTCATCAGTGCATTCTGCGGCACCGGATCGCCGGTGCGCAATGCACGGCGCACAACCGCGCCATTAAAATCAGTGAGCTTTACAGAGTTTTCGTAGAGGAAACTTTCTCTCGGTGCATTCGCAGGCGCGGCGGGGTCAGTGGGCGCGCCATCCGGAGTTGGCGCAGCCAGTGTTGACGATTCAGGCACCGGAGCCCAATCGAGATCCTGCGTGCCCTGAATAAAACTACCTACCGCAAGGTCGCGCTTCGCAACTACGATGCGCGCCACCTGTACAGGTGGCGACTCGGATGTATTCTCTGACAACTTCATGAACAGCACGGTAACTACCGCAACAATCCCTATTGTCAGGAATATAAGAACTTTTCTGGTTGCGCTCATATTTTCTCCAACCTACCGATCATAAGTTTTCATGCTTAAAAAAAGGTTAAGGTATAAGTCAAAAAAAATGCCATAAATTCAATCTATTATAGGAGAAAATTGTAAATAAAATTTAACTAATCTTTCCGTACAATCAACACAACTATGTTTTAAATCCATAACCTGTTTCAATTGTTGTTTCAATTGCACTTCTAATGTTCAACCCATTCGGATACAATAGAGCCATGTTTCACCAATACAAAGAAAAAATCACTCCATGATACGCCAGTACGAACTGGTTGAAAAAGTCAAATCCTATGACCCGGATGCCGACGAAGACCTGATCAACCGAGCTTATGTGTTCGCCATGAAGGCTCACGGGACTCAAAAAAGAGCCTCCGGCGCCCCCTATTTTTCGCATCCTGTCGAGGTTGCCTACAAGCTAACGCAGTATAAACTCGATACCGCATCCATCGCCACCGCACTTCTGCACGATACGGTGGAGGATACCGAAGTCACTCTTGACGATATTGAAGCGACGTTCGGCAAGGAAATTCGCAACCTTGTCGATGGTGTGACTAAATTGTCACGCCTCGAAGGTAAATCGGAAAACCTCAGTCAGGCGGAAAATTTCCGCAAGCTCCTCATCGCCATGTCGGAAGATTTACGCGTGCTGCTGGTCAAGCTCGCCGACCGCATGCACAATATGGAAACGCTGAGATTCATCAAGAACCCGGAAAAACGGCAGCGCATCGCGCGCGAAACAGTGGAAATCTACGCCGCGCTCGCCGAACGCATCGGCATGCGCAATATGAAAGACGAATTGCAGGATCTCGCCTTCGCCGAGCTGTATCCGGAAGCGCGCGACTCCATTATCAAGCGCCTCGATTTTTTACGTGCGGAAGGACAGGCCGAACTCGACAAAACCATCGGCGATATTCAGCACAAGCTCACCGAAGCAGGATTAACCAGCGCCAAAATCTACGGGCGCGAGAAAAAGCCGTTTTCCATCTGGAAAAAAATGGAATCGAAGAATGTCGAGTTCGAGCAGCTCTCCGACATCATGGCCTTCCGCATTGTGGTAGACGATATCGCCGAATGCTATCAGGTGCTGGGCGTCATCCACGCCGAGTGGCACACCATACCGGGGCGCTTCAAGGATTACATCTCAACGCCGAAATCCAACGGCTACCAGTCGCTGCACACCGCCGTGCTCGGGCCGGGACAGCAGCGCGTGGAAATCCAGATACGCACCAAGGAAATGGACGAAATCGCCGAGTACGGCTTAGCGGCGCACTGGGCCTATAAACAGAGCAACACCGCCATCCGCGACGGCAAGCAGTTCCGCTGGATACGCGAGCTTCTGGACATTCTCGAAAAATCATCCAACCCGGAAGAATTCCTCGAAAACACCAAGCTGGAAATGTACCACGATCAGGTGTTCTGCTTCTCGCCCAAGGGCGACATTCTCGCCTTCCCGCGCGGCGCGACACCGGTGGATTTTGCCTATGCGGTGCATTCCGGCGTCGGCGATACCTGCGTCGGCGCGAAGATCAACGGGCGCATCGTGCCGCTGCGCACCAAGCTGAAAAACGGCGACCAGGTGGAAATCATTACGTCTAAAACACAAACGCCTTCCCCGAGCTGGGAACGCTTCGTCATCACCGGCAAGGCGAAAAGCGAAATCCGCAAATTCGTGCGCACGCAGCAGCGCAACGAATATATCAATCTCGGCCGCGTCGTCCTCGCCAAGACCTTCAAGCAGGAAGGCGAAGAGATGAGCGAAAAAATGATCGAGCCGCACCTGCCCACCTTCAATAAAAAATCGGTGGAGGATTTGCTGGCCGAAGTCGGCGAAGGGCTGGTTTCGCGCCAGCAGGTGGTGGAAGTCGTGATGGGGCTAAAGAAGCCGGTCAATAATCCCGGCAGCGTGACATCGTCGGTGCTCTCCAGCCTGTCCAAACCGTTCCGTAAAAAGAAAGGCGAAGGCAACCCGATGCCGATCAAAGGGCTGATGCCCGGCATGGCGATTCATTTCGCCGGATGCTGCCATCCCTTGCCCGGCGACCGCATCGTCGGCATTGTCACCACCGGCAAGGGCATCACCATCCACACCATGGATTGCGAAACGCTGGAAAATTATTCCGACTCGCCGGAACGCTGGATCGACGTGGCGTGGGAACGCGATCAGGCGGAAAGCTCGCATATCGGGCGCATCCGCGCGCATGTCAGTCATGAACCGGCGGCGCTGGCGACCGTCACCAACGTCATCGCCAAGGAAATGGGCAATATCAGCAATTTGAAAATCATCAACCGCTCGATTGATTTTTTTGAAATCCTCATCGACATCGAAGTGCGCGATCTGCGCCATCTCAATAACATCATCGCCAACCTGCGCTCCAAAGAGGTCGTCCAGAGCGTGGAAAGATACCAGACCTGATGGAGGCGCCCTCACAACGCCGCATCGCCATTCCCGTTATGGACGGGATACGCGGCTGGGCCTGCCTCCTTGTCATGATTGCGCACGCGGTGAGACCGGGAATCCTCCCCCCGCTGCTGGCGAAGTGGGTATGGGCCAAAGGCGCCGTCATCATTTTCTTCGCGCTGTGCGGTTTCATGATGATGTACCATTACTATACGAACCGGCAGCTCTCCGGGCGGCACTGGGCCGCATTCGGAGTACGGCGTTTTTTCCGCATCTATCCTCCTTTCGCACTGGCCGTGGTGCTGTATTGCCTGTTTCCCTTTCATACGGAATTCAACCCTGAGAACACGCTTCCCTATCTGCTGCTCAGTCTTCGGGACGTTTCCTTCTCGCATCTGTGGACCATCCCGCCCGAAGTCACGTTTTACCTGATTTTTCCCGTTATAAGCTGTGCATTGTTCGTTGTGCCCTTAAGCAAGTACGGCAAGGTATGGCTGATGATTATCGCCTGCATATTCCTCGCGCACTGGCATGAAGAACTGTGCATGATATTTAGAAATTTCAATCTGGAAAAAGCCTTCAGGAATAATGTGCAGTATTTCCTCGCAGGAATGATCGCCGCTTACATCCATCTCTATTTTCAGGACACGCGCGACGACCTCAAGCGCTTCTGGAATATCGCCACCTGCTGCGCGCTGGCATTTATGGTGGTGATGGTGAAAGTCGATATTTATATCCTCTCCCATCAGGAATATGTGCTGGCGCAGATCTACAACAAATCGCCGCTTAAAATGGTACCCATTACCATGTGTCATGCCACGGTGTATATTACAGTGGCAGTCGCACTCCTGCTCATATGCGCTGCCCGTAGCACCGGCGCGGTAGCCTATATCTTCACCAACCCGTTCATCCGCTATTGCGGCACCCTCAGCTACAGCCTGTACCTCATTCATCCCCTGATATTCATTCTGTGCAGTTTTCTCATACCGTTTGGCTGGCCGCTGATCTCTGTCGTAACGTTCGGCCTCACTTTTCTCGCCGCCATGCTCATGCATTACGGTCTTGAACGGCCCTCCAACAGCCTCGGCAAGAGGCTCTCCCAAACCATACTGGCCCGCTGATGGAAGCGCGGCCGGACAGCATCGCGTCCGCCAGTGAGCGCCGGGGCGTCATTCCCTGCATGGATGGTGTCCGCGGCTTTGCCTGCCTGCTGGTGCTGGTAGCGCATAGCGTGCGCTATTTCATGCCGCGCGACTCTGACCTGCGGCCCTTTACCGCGGGGCTCGGCAAAACCGGAATCCTGATATTCTTCGTGCTCAGCGGTTTCATGATGATGTACCATTACCATACCAGCCGCCAGCTCTCGGCGCGCTACTGGTACGCGTTCGCCATCCGCCGCTTCTTCCGCATCTATCCTGCCTACGTCTTTACCGTGCTACTGTTCTGCCTGTTTTCGTCCTACACGCATATGCACTGGGGTTATCTGCCGCGCTATCTGTTCCTGATGGAATTCAATGTGCGCACGCATCTATGGTCCATCCCGCCGGAAATCACATTCTACCTGCTGTTCCCGCTCTTAAGCTGCGCCCTGTTTATCCTGCCCGTGCATCGCCACGGCAAGCTGGCCATCCTCTGCGCCACCCTGTTCACGTTGTGCCTGATACCGTTTGACGTGCCGCAGACCTCGGTGATCGGCAACCTGAAATATTTTCTCGCGGGCATGCTGGCGGCCTATCTCTATCTGGAATACCCATTGCAGGACCACTTGACCGCGAAACAATGGAACGGCCTGCTGGCTGGCTGTTTTGCGGTATTTATCGCGCTGATCGCTATTTTTAATAATGTGCAGTTCCGCTTCCCGAACGGCATTGCGCTGATCTGGGGCACACTGGTGTGCATCCTCATGCTGACGGCGGGACCGTATGCAAAGGGCTGGGCCGGGGCTATTTTTATCCACCCATTCGTACGCTATTGCGGAACCATCAGTTACAGCCTATATCTTATCCATCCCCTGATAATCTTTATCGCTATCTATTATCTGGAACGGGGAACGGTCGGATTGTTTGTCACCGGCATTGCGGGCATTATTCTTTCGGGAATCATTATGCACACATGCATTGAAAAACCGTCCAACGCCATGGGTAAAAAACTATCTGGGGCCCTACTGCCATGACGATACTTCGGCGCTTACGCCTCGGCATTAATATCGACCATATCGCCACGCTGCGCAACGCACGCGGCGGCGCGCATCCCTGCCCCATCCGCGCGGCACAAATGGCTAAAGACGCAGGCGCCGACAGCATCACCGCACATTTGCGCGAAGATCGCCGCCACATCAAGGACCATGACATCGAACGGCTACGCAATGAAATCGACCTGCCGCTGAATCTCGAAATGGCGATGACGAATGAAATGCACACCATCGCACTGCGCATCAAGCCGCATGCGGTGTGCATCGTGCCGGAAAAACGCGCCGAACTCACCACCGAAGGCGGGCTGGACGCGGTGAAGCTCGAACATGAGCTGCGCCCGTTCGTGCAGCAATTGCAGGAAAATGGCAGCCGCGTGTCGCTATTTGTCGCCCCCGATCACGACCAGATTCACGCCGCGCACCGCATCGGCGCGCGCGCCGTCGAACTACATACCGGGCATTACTGCCATATGATCGGAAAAGCGCGGCAGGAAGAATATGCGAATCTTTCCGACAGCGCCATACTGGCGCATGCGCTGGGCATGGAAGTCCATGCCGGGCACGGACTTACCTATGAGAATGTGGGACTCATCGCCGCGATTCCCGAAATCATTGAACTCAATATCGGCCATTTCTTGATGGGCGAAGCGTTGTTTTCCGGCCTTGACCAATCCATCCGCGCCATGCGCGCCGTCATGGATAGGGCAAAAGCGGCATGATTATCGGCATGGGCAGCGATATGACCGACATACGCCGCATTGAAAAATCGCTGGCGCGTTTCGGCGAGCGCTTTGAGAACCGCGTCTTTACGCCGCGCGAACGGCAGAAGGCCGCCACGCGCAAGAAAGCAGGCGCAAAAATGATCGCCGCCACCTACGCCAAACGCTTCGCCGCCAAGGAAGCCTGCGCTAAGGCGCTCGGCACCGGCATGAATTCCGGTGTGTTCTGGCAGGATATGGAAGTGATCAACCTGCCCACGGGCGCGCCCACCATGCAGCTTTCCGGCGGCGCGCTGGTGCGCCTGAAAGCGATTACGCCCAACAATACCGAGGCCCACATCCATCTCACCCTCACCGACGAATATCCGTATGCACTTGCGCATATCGTCATTACCGCCGAGTCCACAGGTCATGCCCTCTGAGAAAACCATCCTGGTAACCCGCCCCAAGGGCGATGAAAAAATCCTGACGGACCTGCTGCACGCCCGCAATTACCGCGTCATTCATGAACCGCTCACCAATATCTACCTCCACCATACCAAGCGGCAGGAAGTGCGTAACGCCCTGCTCGAGGAACCCGACGCCATCATCGTCACCAGCCGCCATGGCGTGGGCGCGCTGGCGTTCTTAAGCGAAGTGCGCGACCCGTATTTGATCTGCGTCGGCGAATCCACAGCCAAAGCCGCGCAATCGCTGGGCTTCGACCGCATCAGCGTCGCCGGGGGCAATGTCGAAAAATTAATAGACACCATCGCCTCGAGTTACGATGAGGATGCCCGCTTCCTGTATATTTCCGGCGAACATATCCGCCTCGATATCGGCGAAGCTTTGGCCGGTAAGGGTATGCAGGTGCAGCGTATCGCCGCCTATGAGGCGATAGCCTCCGAACGGCTGT
>Ga0163144_10026596_pt1 | contig 11241 bp, 9 predicted proteins | sample OliLak19BULKMAT1_FD_123175 | JGI IMG/M metagenome (GOLD analysis project Ga0163144, IMG submission 123175) | Freshwater microbial mat bacterial communities from Lake Vanda, McMurdo Dry Valleys, Antarctica - Oligotrophic Lake LV.19.BULKMAT1 | ecosystem: Environmental > Aquatic > Freshwater > Lake... | reverse complement strand
TCGCGCAGGTCGATAGCTCGGTCGGCGGCAAGGTCGGAATCAACTTGCCGGGCGCCAAGAATATGGTCGGCGCCTTCTGGCAACCACGCGGCGTGTTGTGCGACGTCGATGCGCTGCAGTCATTGCCCGATCGCGAGTACCGTGCGGGGCTAGCCGAAGTGGTGAAGTACGGCGTGATCCTCGACGCCGATTTCTTCGCCTATCTCGAAGCGAACATCGACCAAATCAACTCACGCGACGCGGCGACGCTGACGCGCATCGTGCAGCGTTCGTGCCGATTGAAGGCCGACGTCGTCGAACAGGACGAACGTGAAACGACCGGGCTGCGGGCCTCGCTGAACTATGGCCACACGTTCGGCCACGCCTTCGAAGCGATCGGCGAGTATGAGGAACTGCTCCACGGCGAAGCGGTCGCCGCGGGAATGCGGTGCGCGATGCAGTTGGCCGTGCGGTTGGGGCGCGTCGATGAGGCGGTCTACGCCCGGCAGGAAGCGCTGCTCGATTCGCTCGGCTTGCTCATCGAACCGCTTGAAGCCGACGGCGAGGAGTTGCTGCGGCTGATGTACCGTGACAAAAAGGTCGCCTCCGGGAAGCTGCGGTTCATTCTCCCCGACAGGATTGGGCATGTGGAGTTGGTGGGCGACGTGGCGGAAGCGGACGTATTGGCGTCGCTGACGGTCTAGTTGACCAAATTCCTTGTCGGCGATTTGCAACTCGGCGACTGGTCGATTAAATTGCGACCGGTTGAGTTTCTTTCATGGCCGGCAACTCGCGGAGCGGCGTTGCGGTTGGGCGAATGAATCGCCGCCTGGCATTTGGGTTCGCTCTGCATGGCTACCGTCGATGAAACGCCGACGTTCGATGACGCGGCCCGCGCCGAAATCTTGCTCGCGTTGACGCCCGACGTCGGGCCGATCTTACGCACGCGGCTGTTGGAGCGATTCGAGACGGCCGAGGCGATCTTTGCGGCGTCGGAGTCGGCCCTGCAAGACGTGCAGGGGATCGGGCCGAAGATCTCGCGGCGGATCATCGGCGCCAGGCATGAAGTGCAACTCGACGCGCAACTCGCGATCGCACGGGAGCATGGACTCACCATTCTATTGCCGCAATGGCCGGGATATCCGCGGTCGCTCAAGGAGATCCCAGATCCGCCCGGCGTGTTGTTCGTTCGCGGGGCGATCGAACCGGCCGACCAGATGGCGGTGGCGATCGTCGGCACGCGGCGGGCCACGCACTACGGCAAGAAGCAGGCAGAGCGGTTGGCGGCAGGGCTAGCTCGCGCGGGACTCACCGTGGTCAGCGGCATGGCCCGCGGCATCGACGGCGTCGCCCATCGCGCGGCGATGGCGGCCGGCGGGCGGACGATTGCTGTGCTCGCGAGCGGCGTACTCAATCCGTTTCCGCCGGAGCATGTGAAGCTAGCCGAAGAAATCGAACAACAAGGCGCCGTCCTCAGCGAAGCGGCGCCGACGATGCCGCCGCTTGCCGGGATGTTTCCGCAGCGAAACCGCATCATCAGCGGGCTGACGATGGGAACGATCGTCATCGAAGCGGCCGACCGCAGCGGCGCCCTCATCACCGCGCGGCATGCGATGGAGCAAGGTCGCGAAGTCTTCGCCGTACCAGGGCCGGTTGATAGCCCGGGGTCATCGGGCCCGCATCGGCTGCTCCGCGACGGGGCGAAGCTGGTCACCTGCATAGACGACGTGCTCGAAGAGCTCGGCCCGCTGGTCGAAGGGTACTGTCCTATGACTGTGTTGCTGTGATTTCCCCCGCTTGAACTCCGATTCTGTGGCCGTAACTTAGGGGGATGGACGCCTACCAGAAACTCCGCGTACAGGCTCGCCACAAGCGGGACGCTGCAATCCAATCCGCCCACGACGAGTATGCGGCGACGCTGCGCACCATCGCCGCCCTGCGGAAGAATCTGGGGCCGGAAGGCGCCGTCGGGCCGGTCAAGAAATCAAACAACAACTACGTCAAAGGGCAACGGGCGGTCGAGACGATCAAGGCAGCGATCCCTCGCGGCTGCCAGTTCAGTACGGGCGACCTGACGGCGCTACTCCGTGCGGCGGGCCACGAGATTGCCGATTCCTCACTGCGGAGTCACCTACGACGCCTAGAGGACCAGCGGACGATCGAACGTATCCGCCGTGATGCGGACGGCCAGATCATCTGGGTCGCCACAGGCGAGGGCAGCGAGCCTGAGACGCCAGTGGCGGCCATGAACCTGCCAGACGCCGCGGCGGCGGTCCTCGCCGAGTCCAAGCCGCTAAAGGTTACTGAATTGGCTATCGCCATTCAGGGGCGCGGCTGCCGAGCTGGGGCGAGTCGGCAGCTGATGACAGAATCGCTGGTGGCGGCCCTGCGGGATAGTTCGCGGTTTCGGGCGGATGGGGATGGGCGTTGGTCGCTACTCAGCGACCAACGAGTCCTCGGATAGTTCAACGAGCATCTTGATACGCTCGAAGTCCTTCTTCGACACTGGCTTCTTAAGTCGTATTTCAATTGAGTTGCCATCCGGAAGTGGAAACTCGATGCGTGGACCCGTCGGCACCGGCGGTTTGTAATTTGGGTTCGTCGGCGGCGTGGCCGGTGATTGATCCTTAATGGCCGCTGGGGGGTCGACTACTGCTAGATCGTTCATGAAAATTCCTGTCTCACTGCCTTCCACGAACGCCCACTCACCATCAACTCCAGTCACTTTCTGGGGCTCGGCGAATTGGTTGATGCCCTGGGAGGTCCATTGAACAAACGACCCAACCTGAACCGCAGTTTTGCGATCTTCGGAGCCACTCCCATTATTCGTCGTGTCTTGCACCGATTTTTCGTCAGTTGCCGACGCAGTATGGAGGTTTGCAAAACCCAATGTCGCCCGGAACCGATCAATGAAGGAATCGACTACATCTTCGTTGAACCGCCCGCCGTCTCGCTCCCAGACGAGATAAGTGCGAAGGATGTCATCCGGCGGCAACCCGTTCTCTCGGTATTCTTCCAGTAGTTCAGCATGAATCGTCGGCTCTTTAGCCGCCTCCTTCAGGAGCGCCCCACGATCGGGGGCGTTGCGAATGATACGGTCAGCACGGTCGCTCACGACCAGCTTGCGATCCTTCCCCTGCCCAGTGACATCGACGAGCCCGTAGGACTTCAGGGCAGCGACACACTGATTGGCGATGCCGCTGTGTTCCGTGTACTTCCACAACTTGTGCACGTTGCCGATGGGCGCCGGGTGCTTACCGTAAGCGCGATGCATCTCGCCGGCACGCGACAACGCCGCCTCCAAGTCCAAGTAGGGGTAATTGGGGCTGCGGTTCCGAGATTTCTTTTCGGGCGATTCGACTGCTTCGTTATTGACCTGCGACATTATTCCTCCATTGTTAGGCGTCAAGTACATCCTACTGAAAAATCAGTATCGGTCAACAATGTTTTCAGATACATTGGCAAAGTACATTGACGGCTACTGAATCGCAGGTATGATGGGAGGAGTCGCAACGAAATGGAGGTCGCACAAATGAGGAGATGGAAAAGGATCATCCGCGTGGTTGTCGGCGGATGATCCGGAGAGCCCCGGAAGGGGAGTCGCACGAAGGGGACCGGCCTAGTAACTGGAATCCCGAACGCGGCGAGGCGACCAACTTTAAGAGAGTCGGTAAGAAAACGCCCCGTAGTCCGCTGGTAACGGGCTACGGGGCTAAACAACCCGGCGGTTAAGCTAGGCTGCTCATGCAAAGGCCATTCTAGCTAGACCGCCCCAGATTGGGAAGGTTAGCGATGGTCGTCGCCTCATGCTCGCACGAGAGCCACAAGAAGCACGGTAAGGATCGGCACGGGGTTCAGCGGTTCCGCTGCTTGCTGTGCAGCAAGACGTTCGTGGAAGCCGCCCCGAAGCCCCTGGGCGACATGCGAATTGAGATGGCGGACGCCGTCCTCGCCCTCAATCTGCTGCTGGAGGGAATGTCGATCCGGGCCGTCGAGCGTGTGACCGGCCTGCACCGCGACACCCTTTGCGACCTCATTCTAGTCGTCGGCGCCAACTGCCAACGGCTGCTGGAAACGAAGGTACGGAACGTCCAAGCGAAAGACGTTCAGGCTGACGAAATCTGGTCGTTCGTCGGGATGAAGGAACGCCAGCGCATCTCCGGTCGGTTCACTGGGGACGAAGGCCATTCGTGGACGTTCATCGCGATTGACCGGGAAACCAAGCTCATCCTCGCTCATCAGGTCGGCCAGCGCGACAACATGACCTGCAATAAGTTCCTTCGGAAGCTGAACGACGCCACGGTCGGCCGCTTTCAGATCAGCACCGATGGTCTGGCTTCTTACACCCTGAGCATCCCGTTCGAGTTTCGCGGGTGGGTCGACTTCGGCCAACTCATCAAGAACTACGGCGGCGGCAGCAGCACGGGGCGCTACAGCCCTGCCAGGTTGACCTCTGCCACCAAGAAAGCCGTCTTCGGCGATCCGGACCCCGCCCGGATTTGCACGAGCCATATCGAACGCCTGAACCTAACGCTGCGGATGAACGTGCGGCGATTCACCCGCCTCACGAACGCCCATTCCAAGAGCCTTAAGCATCACAGCGCGATGCAGGCGATTTTCTTCGCCTATTACAACTTCTGCCGGAAGCATGAGACGATTAAGAAAACGCCGGCGATGGCCGCTGGGTTGACCGGCCATCAATGGACCCTTAAAGTCCTAATTGAAGCAGCAGCCTCGGCGTAACGAAAGTACATTAAATTCAATGGCAATCACTTTTCACCCTCGCGCCGGCGTCCTGCTGATGTGCGATTTCAATACGGGATTCGCGCCGCCGGAGATGATCAAGAAGCGACCTGTAGTGGTAGTTTCTCGGAGTCACAGTCAGATTGCGACAGTGGTTCCGCTTTCGACCGTCGCTCCGGTCCCTTTCGAGGCATGCCACGTTGAGATGAGTTCCGCGTCCATGCCAGCTAGCTTGGCAAATGACCGTTGCTGGGCAAAGTGCGATATGGTCACCTGCGTGGCCCACTGGCGGCTCGACCGAATACTGGATGGAAAATGCCCTAAAACAGGCAGGCGAGTCTATGTCAGCCCCTACATTCAGCAATGTGATTTAGACCAGATACGCCAAGCACTTAGGCACGTTTTGCACCTGTAATATGTGTTGACTTTGGTCCTCCATGACCGATACTATCCGATGTTCCCCGCAAGGGGCTTGTGAGACTGGGCGGACTTGAGCTGTCCCAGCAGGCACCCGCTAAGGCGATTCCAAGCCCGCGGGTGTCTTAGTGGAACATTGCGAAACAGGCCGCCCCCAAAACGGGGCGGCCTGTTTTGTTTTCCTCCCACCCCCACCCGCTACACTGAGGGGCATGGAAGCAATCCTCAAGTTCGCCGCCACCTTCATCGCGACTTGGGTCGCCGTGGTGCTTCTATTGGCCCTTTACGAAGGGTTGACGCCGGAAGGCTATCGGACACTCGATAGCAAAGCGAAACGCATCATGGGGTTCGCTGTTGCAGTTGCCTTCTGCGTGGCGGCTTTCGTCGTCGGAATCGGCGCCCCGGCCTCGCCGTATTTGGACTGAGAAAACTTTCCCAGCAACACACTATTGGGACAGTACCGGTCGAAGCCGCGCCCGATCAACGCGGCGGGACGATCCGCGTCGCCGCGGAGGTATTGCTCAACGAGATCGAGCACGCGGTGCTGCAGGCGATCGAGCCGACGGGGTCGATGCTCGACGACGTGGCCGCGAGTTGCGCGATGCCGATTCATCGCGTCTTGGCGACGGTGAGCGTGCTGGAGTCGCGGCGGCTGGTGCGGAAGGTGGCGGGGAATCGGGTGGTGAGGATTTAGGTTCCGCCTGGAAACTATGCTTTGATCGGAGGGGTGTATTTCTTCTCCATGCTCGCCCAAACCATGCTACCCCAGAAGTATCCGCCGATTGGAAACACAATCAAAGCTACTGGAAGGGACACATAGAGATGCTCCCAGCCTTTCCAAGCTCCCATCATCAGTGAAGAGAGAATCGCTGTTAATATTCCCCAGCGGATGACTCCGTACTTCCAGATAAATCCCTTCCGCCCAAGCTTCTCGCGGAGCTCATCCCATTTCTGGCGAGCTGCTTTTTCTTTGTCTGTTTCCATGGTGACAATGATAGCGAGTTTGCGGCGGATGTTGATGGATGGGACGAGCACCCGGCGTTTCCGCTCCGGCGGGTCGTTGACCCGCGGCTGGGACTGTCTCACATTTGATCACTGGCGCCTCCTAAAATGAGACTGGCGACCTGCCGGTTTTGCACGGCTTTGCAGTTTTTGGCAGTCAGAGAATCCCTCGGGAACCCGCGAACCACCCCTGGGGGCAGTGACGTAAATCCATACGGAGGGCCATCTTGCCCCTCCCCTGCAGGCGGACCGATGCGTCCATCTCCTGACCTGCGGCATACGACTTGCATTAATGGTCCCCCGTACTCGCGGAGGAGCCAAGCAAGCTCATCCACGCGTGCCGGGTAATCAGGTCAATCCCCAGGACCTGTCGTCCTGAGGCGCCTCGAAGGTCAAACCGGACCCTTCGGAGTACCTCAGGGTGACAGGGTGCGGGAATGCCGGTTGCCCGCAATTTCCGCGACCCATGGAAATGCACTTGTTAGAATGCTAGGGTCGGCGGAATTCATTTCAGGACGGCTGGGAGGAGGGATTTTCTCCCAGTAACACCGTCGAACTCTCAGCTGTGAGGAGTTCGTAGGATGAAAAAGCAAACCAAGGAAGAACTGAACCGCAATTCCACGCTGTCGGCCCAGGGTCTGATCGACCCGCCGGCCGTCAGCGACGAACAATTGCTGCAATCGTACCGCGAAGCTAGCGATCCGACCGTGTTTTCGGAGTTGGTCTCTCGCTACCAGCGTGAATTGTATAATTACCTTCGTCGGTTCCTGGGTGACGCCACCCTGGCCGAAGATGTGTTTCAAACGACGTTCTTCCAGGTCCACCAGAAGCGCGACTCGTTTGAGGAAGGCCGGAAGTTCCGTCCTTGGCTCTATACGATCGCGACGAACCAGGCGATCGACGCGCAGCGGCGAAATCGTCGTCATCGTCGATTAAGCTTGAATCAACCGCACCAAGCCGGGAGTGAGTCCGTAGGAACATTGATTGACTTGGTGGCGGCTGACGGGGGCGACCCTGTGATGGCCGTCGAGAGCAGCGAAGAGGGCGCCTGGGTGCGAGGCGAGGTCGAGGCCTTGCCGGAACCCCTTCGCAACGCGGTGAACCTGGTTTACTTCGGGGGCATGAAATACCGTGACGCAGCCAAGGTCATGTCGGTGCCGGTCGGAACGGTCAAAAGCCGTTTGCATGCCGCCATCCAACGCCTCGGCCAGTCGTGGCGCGACGTGCAGCCGGCAAGTCGTTCGTAAGGAAGTATCATGTGCGGCGAGCGTACGCATTTCAGCTGCTACTACGTTGAGTAACTACCACAGGCCTGTCGCAACGTGCGGCAGGCCTGTTTTATTTCATAGCCCCGCTATTTTGGCGGGGGGCGTCGTTAAACTTGCGGGCATTGATCTTTCATGCGCCCGCCAGGATGGCGGGGCTATCTGCCGCGGACGGGACCTGCCGCGATGACTGACGACCTAATCGCCTACCTGATGGACGACTTATCGCCCGAGCGCCGGGCTGAAGTCGATGCGAAACTCGCCACCGACGTCGTCTGGCGTTGGGAGCTCGATCGCCTCCGCGAGTGCATGGCGGCAAGCGGCGACATTCGTCAGTGCGCCGACGCATCGGCTCCCGCTCCAAACCCGCTGGAAGCGTCGCACGTCGATTTGGAACCGCCGGTCGATCTGGTGAAAAAGACCTGCTGCTTCGTCGAGGATTCGGCGAGCGGGAAGTTTAAGATCGAAAAGAAGCGGTGCAAGAAGAAGAAGGCGGCGTTCACCACGGCAACTTGTGAAAGCGGCGGGAGACCATGGAGCCTGGCCGACGTCACCGTCGGCGCCGGCGTGCTGCTAATCCTGGCGGCGCTGATCATGCCAGCGATTCAAGAGTCGCAAGCGGCGTCTCGACGCGGTACGTGTTCCTTCAACTTGAGAGGCCTGGGGATGGCGTCCGGAAAGTACGCCGAACTCAATAACCGGTCGCTGCCGGAGGTCCTGCCGGGCCAACCCGCAGTCTATTATCTCACCCGGCTGGTGGAGGGGGGCGTACTGACGGAGGCCGAGGCGCTCGAAGTTGGCGCCTGTCCCGATTCTGAAGAAGCTCAGCGGCGATCTCAGGCGAAGCTGAAACTTCGCATACCAACGACGCAGGAACTAGCGCTGGCGACGGGAGATGAGTTGTTGCGGCTCATCGCAATTACAGGCTTGTCCTATGCAGTTCCCGTCGGAAACTTTGATGACAACGGGCAGCATCATCCCTCGAAGTTTACCGCCCATAGCGAGCGGCCGATGATTGCCGACGCCCCGGTGATCGGCCCCATGGGCATCCGCCCGGTCAGCCATGGCGGCTGCACGCAGAATGTGCTCAGCGAAGCGGGATGCGTGAAGCCTTACTCGGTGTGCGTGCTGCCCGGGGAAGATGCGCGCGTACGCGACATTCATTTGAACGACGAGGGGATTCCCGCAGCGGGGAACTCGCCCGATGATCTCTTCCTAGCTCCACCGAGCTACGGGCCTGACGGACCGATCGCACCTGGCCTGCCGAAGAGCATTCGCGTGCAGGTGCGATTCTTCGTGCCGCTGGTACGGTAAAGACGGCGCCGAGCGTCATCGCGATTTCAGCCCCCGGCAGAGCCGGGGACCGAATGGGACGCTGCCCAAGTTCTCTCCCGCTCGGCGACCACCGCTCGAATGTGCTCAAGGTCGTCATTCGGCGTCGCGCTGATCAGCTTTCGCGTGTACTCCTCGCGCGGGTCGCGGTAGATCGCTTCCGACGGGCCGAACTCGATGATCTTTCCCGCGTTCATCACCGCCATCATGTCGGCCATGAATTTTACGACGCTCAGATCGTGGCTGATGAAGATGTAGGTGAGGCCGCGGGTATCTTGCAGTCGCTTCAGCAAGTTGAGGACTTGCGCCTGCACCGAGACATCGAGTGCGGAAACAGACTCGTCGCAGATGAGGAACTCGGGCTCGACCGCGATCGCACGGGCGATGCAGATCCGCTGACGCTGACCGCCGGAGAATTCGTGCGGGTAACGTCGCAAGTGGACCGTCTGCAGGCCGACTTCTTCAAGCAATGCCGCGGCGCGGTCGCGACGTTCGCGGCGATTGGCGCCGATCCCTTGGATGATCATCGGCTCGGTGACCGCCGCCTCGACCGTCATCCTCGGATTGAGCGAGCCGTAGGGATCTTGAAAGATGATTTGCATCCGCCGGCGCATTTGGCGGAGGGCGGCGGAGCCGAGCGAGGCGACGTCGACGCCATCGAGCCAGACGCGGCCGCCGGTTGGTTCGACGAGCCGCAAGATCGCACGCCCCGCGGTGGTTTTGCCGCAGCCTGATTCGCCAACGAGGCCGAGCGTTTGGCCGCGGTAGACCTTGAAGCTGATGCCGTCGAGGGCGCGGATGTGGTCGACCACGCGGGCGAGGATGCCGCGGCGGACGGGGAAGTGGACTTCGAGGTTCTCGACGGAGAGGAGAGGCTTCGTCCCCTCGGGGATGTACTGCGTGTCGGAGGCCGGGCTCGCCCCGACGGAATGGCCCATCGCGGCGAGTTCGCTCTGCGGATGAAGCAACCGCCCGCGACCGTGGGTCTTCAGCTCGTTGAGCCGCTTGGCGTCGAGTTGCTTCTCCGTGATTTCCAGTCGGCCGTCGACGACGCGCGTCGACATGAAATCATCGACCGTCGGCAGCAACTTGTACGGCGTATCGAGCCGCGGGCGGCAGGCGAGCAATCCTTTCGTATAGGGATGCTTCGGGTGCGAGAAGATATCAAGCACGCGGCCATACTCCACCTCCTCGCCGCGGTACATCACCAGCACGTCGTCGGCGATCTCGGCGATCACGCCAAGATCGTGCGTGATAAAGAGAATCGCCATGCCGCGTTCGTCGCGTAGCTTGCGGAGGATGTCGAGGATCTGGGCCTGGATCGTGACGTCGAGCGCGGTGGTCGGTTCATCGGCGATGAGCAGTTTCGGATTGCATGAGAGGGCCATCGCGATCATCACGCGCTGCTTCTGACCGCCCGACATCTGATGCGGATAGTAATCGATGCGCTGCGCGGGGTTCGGGATGCCGACTTCGGCGAAGAGCTCAATCGTTCGCTGGCGGGCTTCGGCCTTGGTGACCTTCTGGTGAAGCAGGATCGCCTCCATCACCTGATCGCCGACCGTGAAGACGGGATTGAGCGACGTCATCGGCTCCTGAAAGATCATGCTGATCTCTTTGCCGCGGATGGAGCGCATCTCCGGTTCCGGCAGGCGGACCAAGTCGCGGCCGAGCAGCGCGATGCGTCCCGATTCGATCTCCGCGGAGGAAGCAAGCAGTCGCATGATCGAGAGCGACGTGACGCTCTTGCCGGAGCCGCTCTCGCCGACGATGCCGAGCGTGCGGCCCGCCTCGATGCGGAACGACACGCCGTCGACGGCGCGGACGACGCCTTCTTCGGTGTGGAAGTAGGTTTTGAGATCGGCGACGTCGATGACTGCGGTGGGCATGGCGGCAAACTTCTGAAAATGCTTAACCACGAAGACACCAAGGCACTAAGGAAGCACGAAGGAAGAAGCGGTGGAACCTTTCGTTGATCGTACTCTCTTTTTCCCTTGGTGATCTCCTTCGTGTCTTTGTGTCTTGGTGGTTGGTTTTTTTTGAATACTAATGGGCGTCCTGGCGGAGTCGAGGATCGGTCGCTTCTTGGAGGCCTTCGCCGATTAGGTTGTACGCCAGGACAGTGAGGAAGATGGCGGCGCCGGGGAAGACGATGAGCCACCAGGTTTGTTGGATTGTTGCACGACCGGCGGCGAGCACCGTTCCCCAACTCGGATTAGGGGGCGGGGCTCCAAAGCCGAGAAAGCTCAGTGCGCTTTCGATGAGAATGGCCGCTGCGATGCCGAAAGTGATCGGCACCAGCACAGGCGCCAGGGCGTTGCGAAGGATATGACTAAAAATGATGCGCGTCTGTCCGGCGCCCATTGCGCGTGCCGCGGAGACGAACTCTAACTGCTTGAGTTTGATGAACTCGCCCCGCGTCAGGCGGGCGATACTTGTCCAGTGGGTAAAACCGATGACCGCCATGATGTTCCAGATCGTCGGTCGCTCGACGACTGCCAAC
>Ga0163144_10026595_pt1 | contig 11241 bp, 10 predicted proteins | sample OliLak19BULKMAT1_FD_123175 | JGI IMG/M metagenome (GOLD analysis project Ga0163144, IMG submission 123175) | Freshwater microbial mat bacterial communities from Lake Vanda, McMurdo Dry Valleys, Antarctica - Oligotrophic Lake LV.19.BULKMAT1 | ecosystem: Environmental > Aquatic > Freshwater >... | reverse complement strand
TGAGAAGCTCTTCGAGATTGGTACAGCGACGCGCATCATACTCTTTTTCAAGACGCTCATTCGCCACCATATCGTGATAAATAATATTCACCTTGAATCCTTGATGTGCCATGCGAGCCACTTCACTTCCAATGGCACCCGAACCGACAAGTCCCAATGTTTTTCCAGAAAGATCAGTGCCCATGAAAGCCATCGGCGCCCAGCCTTTGTACTTTCCTTTCTTTGTGAAGCGATCACCTTCTACCATGCGTGTGGTCAATCCGAGCATCAGAGAAAGAGCATGTTCAGCAACGCATTCATTCGATCCTCCTGCAGTATTGGTAACCACAATCCCCCTCTTCTTTGCTTCTTCGATGTTGATATTATTAAAACCGACCGCATAGTTTGCATACATCTTCACAGAAGGCACAGCATCGAATACTTTCACATCGATAATATCAGTGAGAAGAGTCATCACTGCGTCATACGGAAACTTTTTTAGATAGGAAATGAGCTTGTCTTGGGAAGGCACTGTTTCCTTTGGATACACGTCTACACGGTAGCCTTTGTCAGTGAGCATTTTAATGCCTTTTGTGGGGATCATGCGGGTTATAAAAACAGCCTTATTTGTATTGGTCATATAATAATGATTATACCTCATCTTTTTGCTACAATGTAACCATGAAAACATTTACACCACGTACCTTCGCTATTCCAGAACTTCAAGGGATTTCGAAAAAGAGTATCGACGAGCATATCAAGTTGTATCAAGGCTATGTGAAGCATGCTAATTTAATCTTGGAAAAGATTGCCGAGATGTCGAAAGATATAGCAACCGTAGAAGCCAATACCTATGTCCTCGGGGAATTGCAACGCCGTTTCGGTTTCGAATTCGATGGCATGAAGAACCATGAATACTATTTCGAGCAGTTCGAGGGCGGAGTGAATCAAGACGTCGTAACTTTAAAAACAGCAATCGAAGAGGAATGGGGATCGTTTGACGCATGGTGTGCCCGCTTCAAAGCAGTTGGTCTCACTCGTGGTATCGGCTGGGCTATCCTTTCCTACGACAAAGTGAATGACCGGCTCGTGCACTCATGGGTAGACGAACAGCATCTTGGACAGCTGAACAGCGTCGATATCATCCTCGCTCTCGACATGTGGGAACATTCCTACCTCTTCGACTACGTCCCCGCCGACAAAAAGAAATATATTGACGCCTTTTTTGAAAATCTGAATTGGGAAACAGTGGAGAAGAGGTTTGTATCGGTGAGAGTGTCAAAGTAATATGTTTACATGCAAATAAAGTTTGATACAATTAACAAACTTACACACTATCTGATTGTTTTATAGTTCTTAGCTACCTCACTTGCCAAGTAATCATAAAAAATGCCTCCTATCTCCTACAAAGAAATTATTTTAGAAGCAGCTCGTCAGCTCAACAAAAGAAAAGAAATAATAATTCGACGAGTCGTGTATGTTATGTGGCCAATGCCAGTATTCGTGGTTATTTTTGGCACCGTAATAACAATTGTCAAAAATAATCAGTTATCTAATTTACAGGTATTTTTTGGCATAACTATAGCAATAATATTTGCATTGTATGTAGTTATTCATATTTTTATTGCACGAACTATTTTTTCTTTCGAAAAAAAAATATGGATTAATTCGTACTTTGATAATAAAAATCTTACTTCAGATGAAAGTTGGACTGTTGCTAAAAAAATGTTTTGGCCGGCGCTTAAGTTTAGAACAATACTTTTTTTAAAATATTATTCTTTTGGGATTTCCAGTTATAATCTGGATTTATAATCGATATTATATCGGCGTTCGACTAAGATTTGCATGGCCTTTATTTTTAGATACCTATTCACTTAATTTTACTTATAAACTTTTTTTTTCTGAATTAAAAAAGCTTAACAATGTAAGTACGAATGATATAGAAAAAAGATCAATACAGATTCTTGTTGGAGAAGATTTCTTATCTGTCGCTAGCTTAGCTACTAATAGTACCGTTGTGAGTACATTAGGACTGGCTGGTCCAATAGGAGAACCAATTAGAAAGCTTTTGCAGCCTATACTCGAGGAGACAGGAAACCAAATTAATGATTTTGTACAATACACATCCTTTTACTTATTGTACCGATCAGCTCGTTTCACACTCTACGGGAATTTACAGGTAGTAAATGGATATTTTTATAGTTTACTCTAATTGACAAGTCGGAGTTGATTGATAGATCCTAACTTCAAAAGACCTTCTGGCTCGCCCTACAAAACAGCGAGGAATAGGTAAAACAGAAAATAAAAAAGGAAAAGTAAGTTGGGCTTCGTAGCTAGTTGGAATTAATTCCAACTGTTGAAAAGCGAGACTTACTTTTTTATTTTCTTTTTTACAAATGCACCCCGAATCCAGTAAACTCACTCGCAATCTCCACAATCCGCAAGATATATCGCAACATAACAAATGAGACGAAGGAGAACGGATACGAAATACCGAGGTGAAGATATGAAGTGATAGTGGCAAGAAAACCAAAGAGCATGGTAAACGGCAGAAATGAAAGAACAAACAAATTGGCGGGAAATGTTATGAAAGCAAATGAACCGTTCATATAAAGAAGATAGGGCAAGAGAAATATCTGCACCGCAAGAGTAGAACAAACGATCTCACCAATAGTAGAATCAGCAAAACTTTTCCACCCAATCCGGGTGAATAGCTTGTGAACCAGTGGCGAACCAGTAATGAGCGCGAACGTCGCCATGAAGCTGAGATGAAATGAGGGGTCGTAGAGCAATATCAGTGGATTCCACAGAACCATCAAAATCCCTGCTACAAACAGACCACGGAAAGCGCTGTACATGTTCCCTGTCTGCTTACCAAGAAGGGCGATCAGAGACATGATCGATGCACGAATGATTGTAGAACTTCCGCCCGCCATAATAGCAAAGAGAATGACACCGACCGCTCCCGTACTGTATGCAACCGATCGTGGTAGGAATAAAAGCGCCTTTATAAACGCTTCCGCTACGATAGTGACGTTGTATCCCGACAGCACCACGATATGTATCAGTCCCACATTTTTAAACTCCTTCTCAAGTGCTGGCCCGAGACCGCCCTTTCCCGCAATAAGCATTCCCGACAAGAGTGATGACTCGGGCCGAGGCAACACCTTTTGTATATGATCGATGAAAGAATGTTTGATGTCAAACAGCCACGCTTTTACTGGGTTACCTTGATCCTTGGCGATCAGTGTGACTGTCGGAGTGGAAACAAGATAATAGATGTCGTCTTTTGCTAGATATTTTTGATACGGGAAAGTCTGACCCGCAGCGGTCTTGAAATCCTTAGGGGCTTTCAGCTTACCCTTAATAGCCACCTCGTCGCCATATTCGAAGCGCGGATAGAAATTTGCTTGAACGATGACTTTCTGCTTGCGATCGGTTCCTGCGAGATCCACAATCACGTGCTGGTAAAACGATTTCTCTTCAGGCTCGTCGACTACTACTCCTCTACCCTCGATGGTCTTTCCAAGATACGCATCGAGAAGCGGGCGATGTAGTCTGTTGTGTATGAAAAGTCTGACAGGATAAATAACTACAAGTAGAATAAAAATCAGAATAAAAAAACGAAGCCGAGGCATCGCTTCATCCAAACATAGTAGACCTAAAATAAAACCAAAGAAATACTAAACTTTCTTATAACTTTCCACTAATTCCTTTTCCTCTCCTGCATTTAATACTTTTTTAAACTTTGCCCCCTTCGCACCATCAACTCTCTTCTTGCATTCTTCCCATGTTTTATGCGTCATCACCAAACCATCTACCTTGCTGACATACGAATATGCTTTGCCTTTGTTTTTCTTCGAGCTGTTTGTGCCGGCGCTCGTTTTCGTAATGTCATATGGATCGAAGTGATAATCGCTCAGTTTTCCTTTAAAAAGCTTTTCAATCGCACTCTTTCCTGTCGCTATCTCGTCGCAACGCTCGTTTCCTGCAATACCTGCATGACCCTTGAGTAGCTTCCATTCGATCTTTTTTTCACGTGTCGCTACAATGAGAGCTTTCCACAAGTCCTCATTTGACACTGATTCCTTCTGTGTAGTCTTCCAGCCATTCTTCTCCCAGCCAAAAACCCACTTAGTAATACCGTTCAAAACATACGAAGAGTCCGACCGCACCACAAAAAACTTTTCAGCTAGCTGAGCTTTGTCATAGTAGACATCGAAACCTTCGAAGGCCTTAATAACTGCCATCAATTCCATACGGTTGTTGGTCGTTGGACTCTCACTTCCCCCGCCCTCTTCCACCAGTATTTCTCCATGAGCATTCGGATACAGCGCAATATATCCATAACCTCCCGGGCCTGGGTTCCCTCGCGATGACCCGTCAGTAAATATAGTGATTTCGTTTTCTTTCATTTGATCAGTTTATGACAATGGCAGTCATTACACAACATCGACGATCCGCAGACGCAATTCCGGATAATTCTTGAAGGTTGATTTCTCGAGAGTGGCGACGAGGTCGAAAGGAATACCAGGGGCAAGCTTTGCAAACTTCTCATCTTCGTCCGCGAAGAATGAGATAGCAGAAACTTTTTTTCCATTTTGTTTTATGAACACTATTTCCAAATGCTCCTTCAATTTTCCAAAGCGCTTTACATCTGCTGGTACTACTCCTTTCAAAAGAAATACTGGTTTTGCATTATCCATACCAAACGGCGCAAGCTGTTCGACAATGCTCCACATTCTAAAATCGACATTATCGAGGAAGAGGATATGATCGGCAACAAATACTTCTTCGACTGTCTTTCCTTTTTTGTGCAGTCTCTCATGACTTGCATTGAGTGCATCATCAAGAAGATGAATGTTCTCAGTAAGAACAGAAAACCCTCCCGACATTTTGTGCCCTCCGCGGTCTATAAAAATATCTTCGGTTACGCCGTGCATGAGCGCCACTACGTCGGTCTGACCTTCGGAGCGACAAGAACCCTTCAATACATCCTTCACGTTCGCCGAAGCCTCTACAGTAGAGCCACGGCCCCACAAGAACACAGGCTTCTTGTATTCCTTCATCAGACTGTTGGCGACCAAACCAAGCACTGCCGGCCTCCAAGAAGGGCTTCCGAGTACAATGACTCGCTTCTCTTCCAAACCACGGCTCACGATCTTGTGTTGGATCTCTTTGGCGATGGCACCTACTGCGCCTTTGCGCTCACTATTCATACCATTCAATTTTTCTACCAAGTCCGACGCTTCTTGTTCGTCATCAGTCGAAAGCAGTCGGAATGCATCGATAGGTGTGCCCATACGTGATGCCACATTGATGCGTGGTGTGATCATGAAAGCCACATCGTCTTCGGTAAGATCTTTCTGAGATATCTTGAGTGACGAAAGCAATTTTTTTAGACCAACGCGCGGAGATTTGCGTAACACTTTCAACCCGTAGCTTGCAAAGACTCTATTCTCGCCACGAAGAGGAACCATATCCGAAAGTGTTGCGATGCCCACCATATCGAGTAGCCACTTTTCTTTTCCTTCCGGAACACCGCGTCTGTTTTTTTTGAGCAATGCCTGCACTAGTTTGAAAATAGTTCCTGATCCGCAGATCATCTGGTCTGGATATTCTGGACTCAGTTTTGGATCCACAATCGCATATGCATCAGGAAGTATAGGTCCAGGAAGGTGGTGGTCGGTGATGATGACATCCATACCGAGTTCTTTGGCACGTGCCACCTCCGCAACATCCGTGATACCGCAGTCGATAGTGATAAGTAAAACATTACAATGATGGTCATTGTAATTGTCACGAGCGATGGATTCGATTGCTTCGCTATTGAGACCAAAACCTTCGTCGTGTCGATGTGGTATGTAGATGCCAACATTTTTATAACCAATCATTTTAAAATAGTCGCTAAATACCACCGCCCCTGGTATACCATCGGCATCATAGTCGGAGAAAATCATAATCTTCTCACCCTTATCGATAGCGGAACCGATACGCTCCACCGCTTTCTTCATATCTGAAAGGAGGAATGGATCGTTCAGACCCAAGTCATATGAAGGATTGAGAAAGCTGTCACGATCTGTCGCATCCGCGATGCCCCGATGATACAGAAGATGGTCGAGTAGCGTATCACCTTTGAATTCTCGTACTGAATAGGATTTCATGTTGGGGAAAGTATAGCATTACAATGACAATGACTCCCATTGTACAATGGGAGTCATTGTCATAAGTTATTTATCCAATGCTTCGAAGCCGACCAGTGTCCCTTTCAGAAGGAATTCGAGCATAGCACCACCACCAGTAGAAATGAACGTAAACTGATCCATGAGATCGAGCTCCTTGATGGACGCGAGTGTGTCACCACCCCCCACCACCGACTCAGCATTGCTGGCACCAATGAGCTTGGACAGAGCGAGAGTTCCTTCCTTAAACCCCTTTTCATACAGACCGATCGGTCCGTTCCAAAGAATATATTTTGCATTCATTATGTGCACCTTCAGTTTTTCAATATCCTTCGGGCCAACATCTATAATCCGCCCACCGTCCCATACCATATCCTCAGGAATCATTATTTTTGGATTAGAAACAATATGAGAAAGGTCTATACCAGAATCTGAAACAAGAGAATCCTTCACATCAACACCTTTCAATTTAAGAAGATCGTTTGCAAGTGCTCCTCCAATAAACATCATATCGGCCTTCTCGAGGAATTTTTCTATAAGGGGAAGCTTTGTATCAAATTTTGCCCCGCCAAGTATAAAAAGAAAAGGGTGCGGAGTGTTGGTGTCGATTTTGAGATGTTTGAACTCATCCGAAAGAAGAAGGCCTGCGTATGCAGGAAGATATTTCGGTACACCAACGATAGAGGCATGTTCGCGGTGACTGACTGCAAAAGCATCATTCACATATATATCAGCAAGTCCGGCAAGCTGTTTTCCAAACACGTCATTGTTTTTCTTTTCTCCTTCATATCGACGGATATTCTCAAACAAGATGACTTCGCCGTTCTCGAGCATATCGATACCTTGCCTACCCTCATCACTAAAACAGTCTTCGATGAATGATAGTGACAATTGCTGTGAAAGGTATTCGAAAACGGGGCGCAATGTTGGAACCTCTATCTCTTTTGTCTCGATATGACTAATAAGAAGCACCTTGGCGCCCGCTTTCCTCAGAAGCTCTATGGTGGGGAGAGCCCTTTGAATACGATAATCGTCCACCACAATGCCGTCTTTGACGGGTACATTAAAATCCACACGGACAAGTACTTTCTTTCCTTTTATTTCGTCTGTTTTGGCTTGATTGATGTTGGTGATCATATAATTATGAAAGAGTATCCATAGCTTTGAGGATTCTCATAAAATCTTCCGGATTCAAGCTAGCTCGTCCAACGAGAAGCCCATCTACTTCCCCACCATCGACGAGCTCTCGGGCATTCTCGGCGTTCACTGCACCTCCGTAGAGAATAGTCACGTCAAAAGCCTTATTCTTTCCATAGGTATCCGCTAACACTTTCTTTATAAAAATATTACGCTGGTGGATTTCATGAGAGGTGACAGGATACTTTGCACCGATTGCCGAAAGTGGTTCGTATGCAATGATCACCTGCGTGATGTCAGTAGCCGAAACTCCTGCAAGACATTTGACGAGCTGAGATTTGATAAAAACAAGGTGTCCACCATTCTCATCGACCTTGGATTCCCCGACACAGAGTACAGGACAGATCTTTTCCTTCAGTAAAACGTGGATCTTCTTATTTATCTCCTCATCGGTCTCTCCCAGAGCACGGCGCTCGGAGTGCCCGACTATAGAATAAGACGCACCCACATTCCTTGCCATAGCAGCAGATATTTCCCCCGTATACGACCCACTAGCATCCTTGGCGACATTTTGTAGGCCATAAAAAAACTTTTTGGAAGAAGTCTTTGTTTTGAGATTCGAAAAAAAGAGTGTGGGGGGGCAGATCACGGCCACTGCTTTTTTGATACCGCCAATTTTTCTTTTAATACCATCATTAATAGCAATCGCCTCTTTTAGAGTATCAGGATTCATTTTCCAATTACCAATCACTATTTTTTTCTTCTTCATGCGGACAGTATATCAGATGTTATTCATCACCGAATACATCGGAGAAACCATAGAGATAGCAAAGAATCCCACACCAAGCCCTATGAAGACCATGAGCACGGGCTCAATAATAGTCGAAAGGTCCTTGGTCTTTTGTTCAACTTCAGTTTCATAATAAGTCGCCACACCCAATAGCATATGTGAGAGCTGACCTGTTTCTTCTCCTACACTGATCATCTCACCAACAAAGACGGGATACAGATACTCATGCTTAGAAAAGATTTCGGAAAGAGGGCGTCCTTTCTCTACTGCTAGATGGGCTTCAGCCATCACCTGCTTATATGAATTGTTTTGAAGAATTTCGGAAGTGATATCGATTGCGGGGAGCAGATCGACACCAGAAGCAAGAAGTGACGAAAGCGTACGAGCGGTACGGGCAGAATTCATTTCTTTAATAATATTTCCAATAACTGGCAAACGAAGACTACCTTTCTCAAAAAGTTTCTTCCCTATATTGGTCTTTAGTGCATAACGCATACCCACAATAACACCGACAATGATGAGCACTGCAACGATATAATGATTCTTAAAAAAGTCAGAAAGAAAAATCACAAACTTGGTACTTGCCGGAAGCTCGGTGTTGAGGTCTTTGAAAGTCTGTGTGAGACGAGGCACCACAAAGATAAGCATCAAAATACCAATGACCACCATCAAACCCATAATAATACCTGGATACATCATAGCCCCTTTTACTTTCTTTTGGAGGAGATAAGTCTTTTCGATCTGATCAGCGATCTGCTTCAGCGAAGAAGCAAGATTTCCTGATTCCTCTCCCGCTTTCACCATAGATACAAAAAGTGAGTTGAAAACCTTGGGGTATTCTTCGAGCGCTTGATGAAAAGATTTTCCACTGCTGATGGAAGTATTGAGATCTCCGAGCACTTTCTTGAGTTTTTTATTAGTCGCCTGGCGTTCGAGCACCTGAAGAGCTCGTGACAATGCAAGGCCCGCCTCGATCATACCCCCGAGACTTCGTGCAATAGAGATCTTCTCATGCATCTTGATCTTGCCTAGCCACGTTGGCACAAAAGAACTAAAGCCACGACGTTCCCCACGTTCACCCACCTCATTTATTGAAACGAGTGTCTCGCCGTCTTTTTTGAGTTGTCTAAATAACGCAAATTTGTCCACGGCGTCACGAACGTCTTGATACGGTTCGCCGTCCTTCCTGATCGCTTTGTAAGAAAACTTCATTACGATTATTAGTATACCGTATTATCCGTTCAAGATTCCAATCGATGGTGCTCGAACGTCATTACCCGCACCCGTGCTTCAGTAATTACTTTTGCCTCACGAATTTCCGTGAGAGACAAGGGGGGGGTAACATATATCTTTTTTGATAGCGTCGTTATACCTGACTACCGAGGACCCAATAGGTAAGTAGCTAGGATCCCAGTCGTGGGCGTTCGTCTATCGAATCATCGATAAGATGTTCCGGGTCAGTTATAGGCTCATGCTCGAGGACGTATCGTTTGATGACCGTGCGCGGGGGATTTTCTATTTCGGAAAGGATAGTAGCTTTGGTGAGTGCTTCGATGGTAGGTTGGGGTTGTAGTGAGGACGAGGGCTGAAGTGGCTGCTGGAGCTGTTGAGAGGCTTTGGTTTGAGATTCTTCAACTTCCGTACCCGTATCATCAGAAATAAGATCTCTCTCATTTTCTGCTAGATAATTCCTCACCTTCTGCAAAACATACTCTTCTATATCTTTTGCGAGATTATTAGCTTTTTCAGATGAAATATCCATTTCATCAGCAAAACGTTCAGGTAATGCCTCTACAGATTCAGTGACCATAAGCACGAATATAGTTATGTTTTGGAGAATGCGCTCCTGATCATCATTTAATTGGTATTTCTTTGCTACTAACTGAATTTTTCTATAAACCTCCACTGAAGACAGGTAAGTTCGGAGCTCGAGCGGGATTTCTTTCAGTCTTTCTTCCATCAATTGTTGTAAGTTATTATTCATTAGGCTTTTGTTTGGATACTTAAGGGGTTATAGGCGGAATCGGTGGCTTTTTAGATCCATCTTTTTCGAATATTTCTCTAAGTGTATCATAAGCTTTATCCTCCTTGCTCCTATTTGCGTCCTTCTGCACTTTTCGATGAGCAGATAGTTTTGCAGTGGTCATTCCCATCTTTTCTAATAGGCCAGGGGCAAGGAAAGCTTCTCCTCTTTGTTTTGCATCCCTTAGTATTTTATGTGTTCGAGTCTCTATGTCTTCATTTATATGTTTTTGTATCTGCACAGCGTTCATGCCTGTCAAGTGCTTGTCCTTATACTTCAATGCAGTTCCTGTTTTTGCATTATCTCTCATTTTTTTAGTTACTTCGATATTTTCGGCATCAGTTCCATTTTCCTTGTAATTAGAATTAATTCCATTCAAAGCGGTTTTGGACTTATTCACGATATTCTCTTCGGTATCGTGTTTCGCGATTATGGTTTTTTGATCATTGATTCCCCTATCATACGCAATAGTAGCTTTTTCCTTCATTACTTTCACATTATTAAACTCATTCTCAGCATGCTCTTTTTCAACCTCTAGTATCCGTTTTCTAGCGAGGTTCGTCTCTCTTTCCCATGCCTCAAACTTTGTAGTATATTCCTTTCTTTTATTGATTTCCACATTATTCAAGATTTCAATCTGGTTTGCTTTTGCTCGTTCAAGAACAACAATTTCATTTTCAGCGTCATTCTTTTTATTCAAAAGATCATCGTCTCTTATTTTCTGTTCTGCTGCTTCTTTAGCATCCAATATAAGATCGGCCTGAATCGCCTGGGCATCTTTTTTATCACGATTAGCCTTATCAATTTTATTTTGTTCTTCGGGAGTAAGTGCCCCGATTCTCTTTGATTGATCTAGCCAATCCTTTTCTGCATCCTTGAATGACTGAGAGAACCCTCCCTTACCTCCCGCTTCGCCCAATCCGAAGTGCGAAGTAGCTGCAGCACCAAGACCACTTGCCCGAAAGTCGAGGCTACTTTCGGATGTCTTCTTGAGCCCCTTTTCAAGATGCCTCCCAGCAAATCCTATCAATCCGCCTCGTTTTGCAAGATTCACAACAGGGCTACTTTCCTGCCAGCGTTTAGCCACCCTCCCCACGGACTGCCTCGCCATCATTCCCGAGAGACCAAAG
>Ga0163144_10026592_pt1 | contig 11242 bp, 9 predicted proteins | sample OliLak19BULKMAT1_FD_123175 | JGI IMG/M metagenome (GOLD analysis project Ga0163144, IMG submission 123175) | Freshwater microbial mat bacterial communities from Lake Vanda, McMurdo Dry Valleys, Antarctica - Oligotrophic Lake LV.19.BULKMAT1 | ecosystem: Environmental > Aquatic > Freshwater > Lake... | reverse complement strand
TCGTCGAGGGCGCGCTTGATGGCGAGGTCGGCGACGGCGCTGATGACCCAGTCGAAGTTTTCCTGACCGACGGAATTGACGTCGGCGTCGGGGGCGGGATTGAGGAAATCGATGGCGTAGGGGATGCCGTTTTCGACGGCGAATTCGACGGTGTTGAGATCGTAGCCGAGGGCGCGGCAGAGCTTGAGGGCGTCGGCCTCAACGCGGGCGAGGAGGGCGGGGTCGTAGGCGGGCGGGTCGAGGACGTAGCGATGGGCGGGGGCGCGGCGGGGATCGTAGGGCATTATCCGCACCTTTTCCTGGCCGATGACGTAGCAGCGGAAGTACTCGACGAAGTTGACTTCGGACTGGAGGACCATGCCGAGGGTGCCGGTTTGTCTATAGGCTTCGTAGACTTCCTGGGGGTTGTCGACTTTGTAGACGGACTTCCAGCCGCCGCCGAGGTGAGGCTTGAGGAATGCCGGGAAGCCGATGTATTCGAAGACCTCTAGCCAGTTGAGCGGGAAGATGAGATTGCGCATCGACTGGGCGGTGGTGCCTTCGGGGTGGCGCTTGTGGGGGAGCATGACGGTGCGGGGGGTGGCGACGCCCATTTTGGAGGCGAGGGCGTAGTTGAAGAACTTGTCGTCGGCGGACCACCAGAAGGGGTTGTTGATGATGCGGGTGCCGCAGAGGGCTTCGTTTTTGAGCCAGGCGCGATAGAAGGGGATGTCGTGGGAGATGCGGTCGATGATGACGTCGTAGCCGGAGGATTCGGCCATTTTGAACGCGCCGATTTGGACATGTTCGGCGACGATGCCGGGGATGGCGCGGGCGTTGATGTGGTCGACGAGGGCAGGGGGAAAGGTGGTTTCCATGCCGTACAAGATTCCGATGCGCTTCATGGAGTAAAGTTTAGCCGAAAAATTTGGTAGCCATGGCGTGCCACTCGGGCCAATCGTGGCCGGCGTTGTCACCCCAGATATCGAGGGTGTGGGGGATGCCTTTCTGATGGAGAATTTGACTGAGGCGCTGATTTTCGGAGCGGCAGAAATCGGATTCGCCGGCGGCGAGAACGATTTTCATTTGGCGCATGAGGTGGAGGGCGCGGGGATCGGATAGGTTGGGGAGGAAGTCGGGCGGGCAGTTGAAATAGACGCTGTCGTCGTAGTAGCCGTCGACGAATTGATGGATGTCGAAGGCTCCGCCGAAGCTGGAGAAGCCGTTGCAGAGGTTGGGGTGGCGGAGGGCGAAGTTGGCGGCGTGGTAGCCGCCGAAGCTACAGCCGGTGGGGAAGACTTTGGGGGCTGGATTGCGTTTTTTAATGAAGGGGAGGACTTCGTGGATGAGGTAGTCTTCGTATTGGCGGTGGCGGAGGAGGCGGTCGCGGGGGTGGGCGGCTTTGTTGTACCAGCTTTCGGAGTCGACGCTATCGACGCAGAAGGCTTGGATGACGCCGGCTTCGTAGGCGCCGGCGGCGGCTCCGATCATGTCGCGCTGTTCGTAGTCGAAGAAGCGGCCCATGGAGGTGGGGAAGACGAGGAGGGGTTGGCCGCCGGAGCCGAAGACGAGCATTTCCATTTCCCGCTGGAGGGAGGGACTAAACCATTTGATTGATTCGCGATGCAAGTTTTTATTGTAGCGGTAGGATGAAAGGGAGTGCGAATCATCCTTTTTTTTGGCTTAGTGGGCTTGGCGTGGGCGCAGGATCCTCTGGTGGTGGAGGGGACTGTGATGAACGCTTTGAGCGGTGCGCCGCTGCGGACGGTGAGCGTGCAGATCTACGGGCCGGCGATGGCTGCCATGGCAGGGATCACAGATGCCGCAGGACGGTTTCGGTTTGTTGGGGTAAAGCCGGGGCGCTACCAACTGCGGCCGGAGCGGAACGGTTTTTTCACCGATGGAGGAGCGGAGACGACTCTGGAGGTGACGGCAGGGCAGGGAACGACGGTCGCGCCGGTCAAGCTTTGGCCGGGCGGCGCGATCAGCGGCACCGTGACCGACGAAGAGGGTGAGCCAATTGTGGGAGCGCAGGTGACCTTGTCGCGGCGAGCCTATGTCGACGGCCATCGGATGATGGTTCACGTCGCCAACACGGCGACCGATGACCGAGGGCAATATCGACTGTTCGGTTTGCGGCAGGACCGATATTACGTGCGGGCGGCGGCGCCGCGACTAACGGGGCAGACGTTGCTGTATCCCCCGACTTTCTATCCCGCAGTGACGGACGTGGACAAGACGGCTCCACTGGTGCTGGCGGCTGGACAGGAGCAGCGCGGCATTAATATTGCTTTGCGACCGGCGACCGGCTATCGATTGGCGGGGCGGGTGATGAATGGCCTGACCAATACGCCGCTGACGAGCACGATGATCTCGATTAATCCGCGTGGGATCGGTATGACGCCATCGGACATTCCGACGACGATTGGCGTTCTCGACCCGGGGGGGAAGTTCGCATTAAACGGGGTGATGCCGGGCCAATACGACGTGACGAGCAACTTGTACTACGACAAGCGAACTCTTCAGGCGCGGGTGTTGGTGGATGTGCGGCGGGATGTGGAGGACTTGGTGCTGACTTTACAGCCGGGGGTGCAGGTGCGGGGGCGGATCCGGGTGGAGGGGGACGGGGAGGTGAAGTGGAATGGGTTGGGGGTGGCGATTGAATCGGCGGAGGATGTGATTGGAGGGGGCGGGATGGGTCGGGCGGACACCGAGGGCAAGTTTGAGATTGGACCGATGGCGGCGGGGCGCTATTCGCCGAAGCTGCATGGGCTGCCGGCGGGGGCGTATTTGAAGGCAGTCAAGATAGGGGAGCAGGAGGCGACGTTGGACTTGAGCGGGGCGGCGGGGCGGACAGTGGAGACGACGTGGGTGGTATCGATGCAGGGCGGGAAGGTGACGGGGAAGACGGCAGCCGGGGCGGTGGTGGCGCTCGTGCCGGCGGCTGATCAGGCGCTACGGCAGAGCCGGTATAAGGCGGTGGAGGCGGACGCGGAGGGCCGGTACGAGGTGGTGGGCGTGGCGCCGGGGAGCTATCTGGTTTATGCGTTTACGAAGGCGGAGGCGGGGGCTTGGATGGATGATGCGTTTTTGGCGGGCTTGGCGGAGGGCGGGGTAGCGGTGAAGGTGGAGGAGCGGGAGACGAAGGCGGTGGACGTTAAGGCGCAATGATCGACGCGGCGATGGTGAAGCGGGTGGCGGGGGAGTGTGGGTTCGCTTTGGCGGGGATTGCGCCGGTGGGGCCGTATGCGGACCATGCGAAGTATATGAGTTGGGCGGAGCGGGGGTTGGCGGGGCGGATGGGGTATCTGACCGACTATCGGGCAGAGAAAAGGGAGGATGTGCGGGCGCTGCTGCCTTCGGCGCGGAGCGTGCTGGTGGTGGGGCAGCTTTACAACGCTCCGGTGCCTTACTCGACTTCGTTCAGCGACTCTGAGCGGGGTTGGATTTCGCGGTATGCGTGGGGGGAGGACTATCACAGGTCGCTGCGGGGAGGGTTGGAACGGGTGGTGGCGGCGGTTCAGGAGCGGGGGGCGTTTGCGTACAAGATTTGTGTGGATACGGCACCGGTGCTGGAGCGGTCGCTGGCTCGGTTGGCGGGGTTGGGATGGATTGGGAAGAATACTTGCCTGATCAATCAGGGGCAGGGGTCGTGGTTCTTTTTGGGGGAGGTGATTTGGTCGCTGGAGTTGGAGGCGGACGGGCCGCCGGCGGACCGGTGTGGGACGTGCACGCGGTGTATTGATGCTTGCCCGACGGCGGCGCTGGACGGCGGGGAGTTGGATGCTCGACTTTGTATTGCTTACTTGAATATTGAGTTGAAGGGGACGGTGCCGGAGGAGTTGCGGGGGGCGATGGGGAGGCAGGTGTTTGGGTGCGACATTTGCCAGGATGTTTGCCCGTGGAATCGGCGGGCGGCGGCGGTTGAAAAAGACGGGTTGATGGTTGACCCGCCGCTGGAGAGGTTGTCGGCGTTGAGTAGGGAGGAGTTTTCGGCGATGTTTGCGGGGACGCCGGTGGAGCGGACGCGCTATCAAGGCTTTTTGCGGAACGTGTGCATTGCGATGGGGAACGCTCAATTGGAGCGGTTTCGGGGGCCGCTGGAACGGTTGGCGGCGGGGGGCGATATAGTGGTCCAAGAACATGCGCGGTGGGCTTTACAGCAACTATGAACTTACTTTGGCTGTCGATTTTGGTTCCGGCGGCCTTGGCGGCGCAGTCGGTGAGCAAGGGGTTTGACCACTTCTACAATTTGGAGTATGAGCCGGCGATTGTTATTTTCGAGAAAGAGATCGCCGAGCGCCCCGGTGAACCGGCGGGGTATAACCATTTGGCGCAGGCGATTCTGTATCGGGAGATGGATCGGGCCGGGGCGCTGGAGAGCGAGTTGGTGACGGGGAATAATCCGTTTCTGCAGCGGGGCAAGATTGTGGCGACGCCAGCGGAGCAGAAGCGATTCGATACGTCGATTGATCGGGCGATTGCGTTGAGCGAGGCGCGGCTGGCCACGAATCCGAAGGATTCGGACGCGCTGTATTTTTTGGGGGTGGCGCGTGGTTTGCGGGCGAATTACAACTTTTTGATTCGGAAGCTTTGGCGGGAGTCGTTGAAGGAGTTTACGGCGTCGCGGAAGTTGCACATGCAGGTGACGCAAGCGGATCCGAGCCGGATTGATGCGTTTTTGGTGCAGGGGGTACACGACTACATTGTGGGGAGTTTGCCGTTTACGTGGAAGCTGCTGGGGTTCCTGATTGGGTTTCGGGGGGATCGGGAGGGAGGGTTGCGGATGGTGGAATTAGTGGCGGCCAAGGGAGACAAGAACAAGGTGGACGCGATGATTGCGCTGGCGGTGGCGTATCGGCGGGATCGTCATGCGGAGAAGGCGGTGCCGTTGTTATTAGAGTTAGTTCGGTTGTTTCCGCGGAACTACCTGTATCGGCTGGAACTGGTGCAGATGTATGGGGATTTGGGGAACAAGGACGAAGCGTTGGCGGTGTTGGGGCGGATGGACGAGTTGAAGCGGCAGGGGGCGGCGGGGTTGAAGAATTTGCCGGCGGGGAAGATGCAATATGCGCGGGGGAACTTGCTGTTTTGGTATCGGGATTATGCGGGGGCGCTGGAGAATTTAGCGAAGGTGACGGCGGAGGTGGGGGAGGTGGACGTGAACACGGGGATGAATGCCTGGATGCGGATGGGGCAGGCCTACGATGTGATGGGAAAACGAGCCCCGGCGCGGGCGGCGTATGAGGAGGCGGTGAAGGGGGCTCCGGAGTCGGATGCGGGGAAGGAGTCGAAGCGGTACTTGGATAGCCCGTACAAGCGGCCTAATCCTTAATGGCGCAGTAATCAACGATGCGAGGTACGGTGGGCTCATCGTGATTGGCCAGCCAAACTCGATTCTGGGTGCGGACGGAGAGGGTAAGTGCCGCTATCTCGAGCGGATAGGGGAAGCACTGGACCTGGACCGGGCCGGAGTAGCCTTCCGCGGCGGAGGCCAACCGCTCGGTGGCGCTGGCCCGTTCGACGAACTGGCGATGCTTGTAGGTCCAGATATACGAGGCCTGCTGGAGGATGCAGATGACGGCGATGGCGATTGCAATCTCCTTTCGCCGGCTAAAGCGTTCCCGCAGGGTTAACCAAGCCAGACTGAGAAGGAACGCCAGGCCGACGGCCGCCATATAGGTATGCCGACTGGGAGCAAAGGGCTGATAGGTGAGGAAGCTGTAGGGCAGGAGCGTGATGACCATCCATAGGACACAGAGACCGATCAACCGCCAACTGCGGCGCCAAGCGGCGAGGACGAGGGCGGCGAGGCCTCCCCAGAAGCCGAAGAGCCGGCCCATCGTTCTGATCTCGGTTTTCCAAAACGGTGCCGATAAGGAAAACGTGCCGTCGTTGAAGTGAAGATGGGTTTGCCGGTTGCCGTGGATGGCGAGAAAGTAGAGGAGTGCAATTGCGGCGGCGGGAAGAAGCCGCCACCACAGCTTTCGTTCCCAGCCGGCGACCATGACGGCTAGGGGCACAAAGAGGACGGCCGATTCCTTCGAAAGCAGGGCGAGGAGAAAGCTGGCCATCGAAAGGCCGAACCAGTGCCACCGGCCGGTGTTGCAATGGAGGATCCAGGCGACCAGGGCGGCGATCGTGAACGTGAAGACGAGGAGTTCGGGGAGGGCGGCGTACCAGATGACGGCTTCGTGGGGGCGTTGGAGGAAGGCGAAGATGCAGGCGGCGGGGACGGAGAGCTGAAAACCGAAAGGCCTCCAGAACCCGAGCAAAACGACGAGCGAGCAATTGCCGAAGTGAATGAGGAGGCTGGAGAGGTTGAACCAAATGGGGTTTAGACCGAAACTTTGCTCGGTCCAATGGGTGAGGAGGATGGAGGTGGCACGGGAGCGGTAGAGGACGTCGGAGGCGAGCTCTGGCCATTGGGAGATTGCGCCGTAGGTCCGGCCCAGCTCGATTTGGAGGTAATCATCGCTGATGAGGGGCAGGCCGAGCGAACGCCAGTACGTGGCGACGCACAGGAGAGCAAGCAGCGGCCATAGCCAAGCGAAGCGCTGAAGGGCAAACCAGTTGAATCCCATTACAATCCCCGGACGACAAAAAACTTTGCTCTATTAAAGCACACTTGGCGGTGCCAGTAGGTTAGAGTCAAAAGATAGAATGAAGGGGATCTGGCTTGGTATCGTAATTTGCGTAGGGTCCTTATGGGCTCAGAAGGCTGAACCGGAGGTGTATTCTCCGCTCGGGAAGGCTTATTTTGCGCGTCCTGATCCGTCGGGGGTGGTTGCGAAGGCGGACTTGGCGCTGAGCCAAGGGGGGGATAAGGCGGATCTGATTTTGGGGGCGGCGCGGGCGCGGGATCAGTTTTTTCGGTTTGCGGAGTCGATTCCGATCTATACGCGCGGGATGCAGCTTTATCCGGACGACGTGCGGTTTCCCCGCTATCGGGGTCATCGACTTTTGTCGATTCGCCGGTTCGATGCGGCGCTGGTGGATTTGAAGGCGGCGGCGAATTTGGCCCCGTCGAGTTTTGACGTAGCTTACCACTTGGGCCTAGCCTATTTTCTGCGCGGTGATTACAACCACGCGGCGAGAGAGTATACCCGCTGTTTGGCGATGGGCGACAAGCCGAAGCCGGCGTTTTTGCATGGCTTGCCTACGGATTGGCGGGCTTGTTACGCGCTTGATGACGATTCGCGGGTGGCGTTGACGGATTGGACGTATCGGGCGCTGCGCCGGGCGGGGAAGACGGCGGAAGCCCGGCAATTGCTCGACCGGATCACAGAGAAGATGACCGTGAAGGAGAATACTTCGTATCATCGGACGCTGCTGTTTTATAAGGGTCTGCGGACGGTCGAGCAGACGATTGGAGGACCGGGGACGGGGAACAGTTTCGCCACGGCTGCTTACAGCGTGGCGGTGTTCCAGCGTCAGGAAGGGCAATCCGAGCGCTCTTGTGAACTGCTGAACCGGATTACGGCGGAGGAGAATTGGAGCGCGTTTGGCGTGATTGGGGCGGAAACGGATCTGGCTCGCGGGGTTTGCCGAGCTAAGAAGAAATAGCCGCGAAGGCGGTGCGCAGGCGACGCCAGGTGACGGGTAGTTCTTCGAGCAGGACTCTGGTTTCGCCCACGACGGAGAGGAAGTTAGCGTCGCCGAACCAGCGGGGCAGGACATGGAGATGGATGTGTCCGGCCACTCCGGCACCGGCGCATTCGCCCAGGTTCATGCCGAGATTGATGCCACCGGGTTTGTAGACGGTCCGCAAGGCTGTTTCGGCGAGGCGGGCCAGGGTCATCATTTCGGTAGCGGCCTCTGGGTTGGCGGCGGCCAACGAGTCGACGTGCTCGTAGGGCACGACCATCAAGTGACCGTTGGTATAGGGGTACAGATTCAGGAGGACGTAGCAAGTAGACCCGCGATAGAGGACGAGGTTGGCTTCGTCGTCGGTCGAGGTGGCCTTCTCACAGAAGATGCAGATGCCAGCGTCGGATGGGTTTCCTTGACTGGCGTAGCGATACCGCCAAGGGCTCCAAAGCTGGTCCATTTCTAGTCGTCCGTATCGTCGCCTTCGGGACTTTCGTGGCCGTTGACGATATCCTTCAACTCTTTGGAGGGTTTGAAGAAGGGGATGCGTTTGGCCGGGACGTCGACCCGGGCACCGGTCTTAGGATTGCGTCCGACGCGGGGTTGGCGCTGGCGGGTGCGGAAGCTACCAAAGCCCCGGATTTCGATTTTGTCGCCCTGCCGTAAGCTGCGGACCACGCTATCGAAGATGGCCTCAACGATGACCTCGGAATCCTTCCGGGTCATGTCGACGACCTTGGATACCTCTTCGATTAAGTCTGCTTTCGTCATTGCCATAATATTCGAAGCTCTCCTGGGGGCTACTCGCTGCCCTCTGTGGTGGGGGGGACGTCGGCTTCACTACTCCGTAGCGACTCTTCGATAGTGGTGGTGGTGGCCGCCGCGGCCTGTTTCTGATAATCCGCCAGACGGTTCTTCTCTTCGTCCTCAGCGGCTGCCTTCAAGCTCAGTCCGATCTTCTTTTCGGCCACGTTCAGGCGTATGATCTTGAACGAGAACTCTTCGTTAACGGGCAGAGCAGGTGCCTTGCCGTCCTGGCCCCTTTGGAAGCCGGGTACTTCGGAGTTGTGACAGAGGGCTTCGACTCCGGGCGCGACTTCAACGAACATGCCGAACGTGGATGCTCGACAAACCTTGCCTTTCACGAGGTCGCCGACCTGATGAGTTTGGAAGAAGCTTTCCCAGGCGTCGGGCTGCAACTGTTTCATGCCGAGCGACAGGCGGCGGGTGGGTGCGTCGATTTGCAAGATCACGGCCTGGACGATTTGCCCTTTCTTGAGGAGGTCAGAGGGGTGCTTGACGTGTTTGGTCCAGGACAGGTCAGAGACGTGCACCAAACCGTCGATCCCTTCTTCAATCTCTATAAAAGCCCCGAATTCGGAGAGTTTGCGGACGCGGCCTTCAACGACGCTGCCAATCGCGTACCGCTCGGCGACGGTGGTCCAGGGATCTGCTTCGAGTTGTTTGATCCCGAGCGAGATGCGGCGTTCGCGGGACTTGACTTCGAGAACGACGCTTTCCACTGGATCGCCGGGCTTGACGACCTTGGACGGATGGCGCATCCGGCGCGACCAAGTCATTTCCGAGATGTGAATGAGACCTTCGACCCCCGCTTCGAGTTCGACGAAGGAGCCGTAGTCGGTCACACTGACGACGCGACCGAGCACTTTGGTGCCGGGCTGGTAGCGAGCGACCACCGTTTCCCAGGGATCGGGCAACATCTGTTTGAGGCCGAGGGAGATGCGTTCCTTATCGCGGTCGAACTTCAGCACGCGAAGGGAGAGTTCCTGACCGACTTGCACGACTTCGCTCGGGTGGGTGACCCGGCCGTGGCTCATGTCACTGACATGGAGCAGACCGTCGATGCCGCCGAGGTCAATAAACGCGCCGTATTCGGTAAGATTTTTCACGATGCCGCGGATATCGCCGCCTTCGTGAACCTGATCGAGCAGGACGGTCTTCTTGGCGTTGACGTCTTCTTCAATCGCCATTTTGCGGGAGACGACCACGTTACCGCGACGCCGGTTGAGCTTGACAACCCGGACGGGGATATCCTGGCCGACGAAGGCTTCGACATTGTAGACCGGGCGCACGTCGACTTGGGAGCCGGGCATGAAGGCCTCGACACCGACATCGACCATGAGGCCGCCCTTGGTGCGACCAGTGACCTTCCCGGTAATGACCTGATTTGCGTTAAGCGCCGCTTCGAGCGCATCCCAGGCCTTTGAATTCGATGCTTTGTGGTGGGAAAGGACCACATAGCCTTCAGGCGTTAGCTGCCCGCGCTCGACCGTTACTTCGAGCGTGTCTCCGGGTTTGACGGTAACTTTGCCGTCGACGGTCGGGATCTGGGCGATCGGCACGGCACCTTCCGACTTCGCGCCGATATCGACGAGAACTTCATTGGCGGTGACCTTGACGACGTACCCCTGCAGAACTTCGCCACCCGATGGAATGGTGAAATCGCCGTAGTCTTCAAGGGACTCATTGGCGATGACGTCATCCATCGAGAAGGTCTCTTCCTCGTCCACTTCCTCTTGGGGAGCCGGGAGCGGAAGTCCTGGAAGATCCGCGGCCGCCGCGGGCCCAGGGGCCGGACGGGTTTCATTACCGGGAACGGGTTCGTTCGGTGTTAGACTGTCGGGGTTAATTGCCATGCCATCTCTCCGGGCGCAGCGTGAAGACAGTGTGCTGTCCCATGGAACAGCGCCAACCAGCCTGCCGAGTTTGAAAATGTCCCAACAAAATCGATAAAGCGTTGGGGATCAGCTACTTCAGAAGTATAGGGGACCAAGTTCCAGGTGTCAACGGGCACATAATTCATAAGTCGGAATGCGATCGCAAAATTCGGATATTTTTGCTCTCCCACTCGCCCTATGCTAACTCTATGTTGCTTGATTTGGTCGCTTCGCAAGGCTGGATTTCGGTTGGCCCGCTGCTGACAAGGGAGGAATGCGTTGCACTGCGGGCGGGTTATGCCGAAGACTGTCAATTTCGTGCGACGGTGAATATGCAGCGGTACCGGTTTGGACAGGGGGAGTACCGATATTTCGCTTATCCGCTACCTGGTTAGGTCGACAGGTTATGGCGGCGCCTTTTGAGCCGCGACCGGGCCGGGTCGGGCAGGTGAATAGAACCAGAAAATCCGGGTGAGGGGTAGAAGTAGGAGACTGGAAGGGGGACTGGGCGCGGCAAGCTATAGTCAATGGTCCTTTGGCTACGAGTGCCCGATTTTGAGCTTGACTTCGGTTGCAGCGTTCCATTGTTTGGTGGCGGGTTGTTCTGTTTCACAGGACGAGTCGGACCCCGTTGGAGAGTATTTGAAATGATCGCCCTCCGAGCCGAGCGCCCGGTCTCAAGCCAAGAGCGTGTAGTTATGGCCAACAGCTTCTTAAGCCCGATATTCCCCGCCTCGTAGGCGGATAAGAACTTTTCAAGCAGATCATCTGTATATGGTCGCGCCATATAAATTTGCCGCCAAAAATCCAGAGCCCTACATTATGTCAGGATTTGCTCTAGTCGGACACGCGAGAGAGTATGCACGGGTTCTAGCCCATGGTCGACAGCCGGCCCAGCGCTCGCCGCGCGTGCCAAGGCATACCGATCGATTCATACAGATGCAGAGCTTCGGTGAGCAACTCCTGCGCGCGCTCCCGATCTCCAGGCAGGCCGC
>Ga0163144_10026591_pt1 | contig 11242 bp, 8 predicted proteins | sample OliLak19BULKMAT1_FD_123175 | JGI IMG/M metagenome (GOLD analysis project Ga0163144, IMG submission 123175) | Freshwater microbial mat bacterial communities from Lake Vanda, McMurdo Dry Valleys, Antarctica - Oligotrophic Lake LV.19.BULKMAT1 | ecosystem: Environmental > Aquatic > Freshwater > Lake... | reverse complement strand
GACGGCAATCTGGTTGCGGCCGCCGGCATGCTCATCCTGGATCGCCTTTTCAAATTGCGGGGCGGTGTGGGCGTCTAGGTAACCGTCCAGGGTCAGCACCACCACCCTGTTCTGTTCCGACCGTAATACTGTAAATGCGTTGGGCACGTTAGCTATCCAAGCCTCCTGGCGAGATTCTCCATCTTAAACCCTCACTACGAACAAAGTCATGTCATCGTGCGGCGGGGCCTTGCCGATAAAGCCGCGCACGGCGTTCAGGATCGCTTGTTCCGTGGCGTGTGCGTCGCAGCCGTCGCAAGCATCCACCACCGCTTGCAGACGGTCTTCGCCAAACTGGTCGCTTTCCTCGTTCATCGCCTCAGTGATCCCATCCGAGTAAAGCACGAAGGCGTCGCCCGGCTCGAGCTCAATTTCCTGCAGCCGCATCGCCCGCTCGAACAGCAGGCGACTGGTGAGCCCCAGTCCCATGCCGGGCGGTGTTAAATACTCGCTACGGCCCTGGGAGGGCCTGCGCCACAAGGGCGGATTGTGCCCGGCGCGGGCCAGCGAAATTAGCCTCTCCGCTGGAGAGAAGAACACCAGCGCCATCGTGACAAAGATCTTGCGCTTGCCCGCGGCATAAAGGTGCGAATTCAGTTGGGACACGGTGGAAAGCAAGTCGTCTGAATCGCGCCCCGCCGCGGCCAGAAAGCCCTTCGTCAGCGTCATGTAGAGGGCCGCCGGCACACCTTTGCCGGATACATCCGCCACGCCGATCGCGTAGCGGCCATCGCCGGTCGGGTAGAAATCGTAAAGGTCCCCGCCGACGTCGCGCGCGGGAATGCAACTGGCCGCGAACGACACGTCGCCGATCTGTGCCGGCACCGGCGGTAGCATCGCTTGCTGCGCTCGCCGGGCGACATCGAATTCGGAAGACAGACGGTCGCGTTGCGAGCGCACATCGCTGGCTGTTTCGGCACATAGCGCCTTCAACTCGGCTTCCACATCCACCGGCGACCCGAACCTTGACCACACCAGGCCGACGACACCCGCGGCCAGCAGCGGCCCCAGTATCCACCAACCGCGCTGACTGAGCGACGCCGCCGGTTGCACAAAGAAGTTGCCCGCGTTCCACAACGCCACCATCGCGCCGCCAGCCACCAACGCCGCCAAGGCGCCATACTCGCCTTCCACCAGCCAGATACCGATCCCAAAGAGGAACGACGCTGTCAGTCCAGGCCAGAGCCAATCGTCGTAGGGCGTGTGCAGTGTAAACCAGGCCACGGTGGTGAGGACGATCGCCAGGGCCGCGCCCAGCCAACCCGGCCGCACCTGCCGGCTAATCGGCAGCGCCATCAGCACGATGGCAAAGATATCCAGTATCAGCAGCGGTTCCCACACCGTGGCCAAAGGATTCGCGGCCAGCAGAACCCCGGCGTTCGCCAGCATCGGCTGCCCGGGAAGAACCAACGGCGCGATCAGCAAGGGCAGCGCCGCCAGGGCGAAGCCGCAGAGCACGCCATGCCAGAGGGCGGACCCGATGGGCCGGGCCGAAAAGCGGCGCGAGAGAAGTAGTTCGAGCGCCAGCCAACGGTCATGCTGCGTGGGCAGCAACAACCCGCGCCCGCCGCCGTAGAAGAGCACCATGCCAAAGCCCAGCACCGCCATGCCGAAGAGACGGCCCCAGGCCCGGCTCAGAAACCCAGAAAACTGACGTGTCGTCTCCGCCCGCGCTTCGTCCACCCAGGCGCCGCCCACGAAGCTAAAAATCACGATGGCCAGCGCCACTACCCCCATCGACACCAGTCGTTGCCGGTTCAACCGGCGTCGCACCAGGGCGCGGAAAAAGGAAGGAAACGCCGCCGAGACGAGGGCGAAGATCAGCACCACCAAAGTGATCAAGAGGTAGCTTTGGGGCGCTTGCAGGTCCTTCACTTCGGTGCGAAAGGCTTCCGCCGGCTCCGCCATTAACTCCGCTTGCACCAGTTGCTCTTCGCTGAAGCTCGCTTCAAAGCGCAACAAATGCGGCGAATCGGCCGGATCGCTGTACTCCCACGAATACAACAACTGGCTGCTCTGCGTCACGCCGCGGTTCACCGGTCGGAAAAACTGCGCGGATTCCCCCAAATACTGCGCCTTCACCCCTTCGGCTATCGCGTCCAATGTCTCCGTCGCGTTCACATGGCCCACCGAACTGGCCACCTGGGACTGGGTACTGAAGCCCGCCAACTGCCCCCGGGCATTGAACGTTACCCACGCGTAGCGTTCGCCGCCCGGTTGCTGCAACGTCACTTGCTCCACATACGGGGTGATCAAGCTGGCGAAGACTCGCGATTCAGGATGCAGCCGCCGCCAGAGATAGATCCACGCCCCGCCCCGCCAGGCCAGCGATTGCACCGCCGGGGTCCAGTTGGTCGCATCGATGCCATTCGCCCGGGTTACCTCGCGCGCCTTGGCGATCGCCTCGGGCCGCGAAAGCCGCAACTGTCCCAAGCCCGCCGAACGGTCGTAGCGGGGAAACATCTGCCACAGGGCCACCGTGCCCAACAGGGCGGCAATCATCGCGAAGATCGAGCGTTCGCGCATCGCTTAAGCCACCCCCCGCAGTTGGATGCCGGCGCCCGCCTGCAACTGAGGCACCTGCATCTCGATGATGACTGCCGTAATGTCGTCCTTCAAGTCGGCTCCCGTAGCATTCACCGTCTGCAGCAGGTCGGCATGGAAGCGCTCCGCCGTCTTGGGTTGCTCGTCGTTCAAGCGATCGAGCCACTCGTCCAGCGTGCAGCCCATTCGCGACTCGAGCCGCGCGGTCAAGCCATCCGTGCAGAACAAGAACAGGTCGCCCGGATCCAGCTGGATCCGCCCCTCTTCGCCCTCGGGCGGCGGCGTCACCTCGGCCACCATCCTGCCGGGCCCCAGACGTCGCCGGTGGCTCAAGTGAAACAAGCGTGGGTTCTGGCCGAGCCGCGCATAGCGCAGTTCGCCGCGCGCCGGATCGAGCACGGCGTAACAAAGGCTGAAGTGGTGCGCCGTCGACGAGATCGCCTGGGTCAGCACCGGCTTTAGCCTTTCGAGCGCCAGGCCCGGCGGCCAATCGCGTTGCGCCGCGTAGGAGAGGAAGCCCTTGGCCAATCCGATCGTCAGCGCCGAGGCTAGCCCGCCCGAACTGCCGTCGGCCACCAGCACACCGTGGCGTTGGCGAGGGAGGCGGTAAAAGTCGTAGAAATCGCCACCCACCTCGCGCGCCGGGTGACAGCTTGCCGCCAAGCCAAAGCCATCAATCTCCGGCAGGTACTCCGGCAACAATCGGATCTGCGCCTCGCGCGCCGCCGAGACTTCCTGCTCTAGCGATAAGCGTTCTTCAATCCGATGCGCATGCTGCGGCCGCACCTCGGCGTCACTCAGCCTGCGCCCGCGGTAGAGCATCACGATCCCCAGCAGCGCCGAACCGATGCCTAGCGCGTAGGTGCGCTGGGCATTCGCCGCCCAGCCGTCCACCACTGCGGAGAGGTCGTTGTTTTGCAAGACGGCGAAGAACCACCATAGGCCCACCACCGCGGCCAGAAAATCACCGTACCAAAACGTGAGCAGCGCCAGCGCCGCGACCACCACCAGCGTGCCGATGGTGGCTGGTTCATCGAAGTTCACGCCAAAGCCGGAAGTGATCGCTCCCAGCAGGCAGAACACCACCGCCAGCAGACGGCGCAACCAACTGCGCTCAAAGTGGCGGCCCAGGTAAAGCAAGGGCAGCATTAGGCACAGGCATGCCAGGAAGAACGCCGTCACCGGTTCGCTGATCATCGTGATCACCCACGGCGAACGGCCATAGGCCGAACTCAGCGTGGTCTCGCGCAGCAGGCTGTGTCCGGCCGCGTAGTGGAGCAGCCGCGCGGCGAGAAAGGCCCACCCTCCGGACGCCGCGCCGATCACCAAACTCCGGCCCACATTGGCCGAAGTGAGATAACCGGTGAAGACCGCGTCGAACGAAGTGATCTTCCCTGGGTAGGATTCTCGCATCTCTCCTTCGCCGGCCCCGTAAACCAGCGCCAGCACGATCCCTTGCAACGCAAACGACAACACCACCGACACCGGCAGCAGCATCGCAAACGGACTCAGGCTCTGATCGGGCGACAGCGATCCCTGTCCGATGCTAAGGTCGAGCAGAATCACCAGCGCGCCAAACAAAGCCATCGTGCCCACCATGATGCCGCTGCGGGTCCAGGAGATTTCGCGCTCCAGTGCCCGCCGGGAAAAACGGTAGACGGAGTAGAGGACCCCGATCGCCAAACCGAGCGCGGCCAGGGAACTGAAGAGGGCGTTGAACCGGGATTCGCGCACCGGTAGCTCACCGCGATTCACTTTCACCGCTAAAGTACGTTCCGTGATTCGACTGCCCTGCACTTCCACCGTCAGCGTGCTTTCCACACCTGGCAATACCGGGGTGCGCCACAGATAACGGCGCGCGCTCTGAGTCCCGCTGCCGATGCCGGTTTCCACCTCGGGTTCGCCCCAACGGTGGTCTGGAAATGCCCGTTGCGCCTCAGCCAACGCCAACCGCCGGCTTTCCGGCTCAGGCTTCGCCGCGCCCGCCGCCATCAGATTCGGGGACATATCGAAGCCATGCACTTGCCCACCCGGACGCAGCCAAACGGCAAACCATTTCTTCTTATCCGGCGACGCGAACAGCACGCGGAGGGTGTTGATCGGCGCGAGCGCCCGGCGCGTTGCCGGCAACTCCTGCCAGTTGCTGGTCGCGGCCAGAATGGCATGCTCCGCCCCGACGTTCAGATGGACCGACGGCATCCAGTCGCGCAAATTGACGCCCAGGCGCTTGCCGAACCCCATCGCGCGGCCGATCGCCTGGTCCGAGCTGATTTGCGGTTCTCTTACCTGCGGGACGTACAACCGCAATCCGCCCCAGTAAGCTGCGGGCGCCAAGCCCAAAAAGAGCAGCCAGGCCCACCAGTAGCGCGAATCGCCGGCAAACGGCGTCAGCATCCGCTTCAACATCGCCGGACAACCATCATCGTAATGTCGTCAAACTGCGGTGCCTCGCCCACAAACTCGTCGATCCGCAGAAACATGTGGTCGATAATCTCATCCACTGGCCGCTCGCACGACTCCCGCAACGCACTTACCAGCCGCTCCATATCGAATTCTTCGCCCAGGATATTATTTGCATCCGGTACGCCGTCCGAGTAAATAAAGAGGATATCCCCCGGATGTAACTGTAAGTCGCCCTGTTCGAACACGCGCTTCGGGAACATGCCGATCGGCATCCCGGTCGTCCCCAGTAACTCGACGCTCCCGTCGGCGCGCAGAATCACCGGATCGTTGTGGCCGCCGTTTACATAGTGCCCGGCCCCAGTCTCCGGGTCGTAGCGCACCAGAAACGCGGTGGCGTATTTATTAGACGGGGTGCTCGCCCATAATAAGTCGTTGGTCCGTCGGGCAATTTCTTTCACGTCCACTTCGTGCGCCAGGATCGCGCGCAGCGTGGCCTGAATATTGCTCATCAGCAGCGCTGCGGCGATTCCTTTACCCGAAATATCGGCCACGCAGAGTAAGTGCTCTGGATGATCGCTACCGTGGCAGAGTAAGACGTCATAGTAATCGCCACCCACCTGCCGCGCCTGCCGATTCCGCGCCGCCAGCTCCGTGTGAGGCAGCTGGGGCAAGGTCTTCGGAAACAGATCCACCTGAATCGAGGCCGCTAAGTGCAATTCTTTCTCGATTTGCTGCTTCGCCAACGTCTCACGAAAGTGCCAGGCGTTGTCGAAGGCCACCGCCGCCTGGGCCACTAAGCCGGCCCCGAACTCGCGATCCGCCTCCGTATAGGGCTTACGACCCAGTCGCGGACCCAGCACCACCACGCCATTGCACTGATCGTTCGACCGGATGGGAAACAGCAGGCTGCCAGCCGGCAGGTTCACCTGCGCCCGCAAATCGGCCGGCAGATGGTCTTCGAGAAACGCCGCCTCGGTCAGGCTGCTTACCGCTTCGCGCAGCGCATCGCCGCGATGCAGGTCAATGCCTTTTTCCCGCTCTAACTGCGGCTGCCCTGGCTTCCAGGTGATTACGGCGTGCTTCAGCACCGCCCAGCGTCCGGCTAGCGTCAACGTCAGCAGCTGCGCGATGGCGTCGGGGTCGGTGGTCGCCGCCAGTCCGCGCACCAGGTCGAGCAACGCGCGCAACTCCTGGATCTTCTGGTCGAGCGAGCGATTGCTGATCACCGTCAGTTCGTGCGACCGTGCATTCTCAATGCTCGAAGTCGCCAGGCCCAACAGCGCATCCAAAAATTCTCGCTCCCCGGGCGCAAACTCGCCCTTCAGCGATGGCCCCGTTGCCAGCAACCCGAGCCCATCGCCGAAAGGAAAATGATGCGCCAACCCCGCGGCCGTGGCCTCTGTTGCCCCAAAGAACTGCTGCTTCTCGAGTCCGTTCATGCCGCGCCAGAACGCCGCTTCCATCCGGCCTTCGCGCTGAATCGAGATTACGGCTTTGGTCACCAGCAAACGACCCATTACCGTCCGCAGCAAGTGCTTCAGCAGGTCGTCGAGCTCCAGCGAATTCAGCAGCCGTGCCGACTCGAGCAACGACTCAAGTTTGGCGGCCTCAAAATGGCGATCAATACGTGGCTCCATGGCAATGTTTCAATTTAGCAGGTGCTCACTGGTATATTGAGGCTAAGTGCTGGTCTATTCCCTGACTGCGTGGTTCGTGCTCGCCTCGCTCGCGCAGGACGCGGTCACTTTTCGCTCGAGTTCGAGTTTCATTTCGGTCGACGCCCAGGTGCTCAACGGCCTCCACACCGTCATCGGACTCCGCCGTGAGGACTTCCGTATTTGGGACAACGGCGCGCCCCAAGCGATCGCGAGCTTCGGCACCGAGGATCAGGAACTTGATGTGATCCTAATGCTCGACGTCAGCCAAAGCACCGGCCTCATCCAGGAGAGCATCAAAAGCTCCGCTGTCCAAGCCCTGGCGCAACTCTTTCCCCGCGACCGGGTTGGGGTCATCGTCTTCGCCGACGAACCGTTGGTGCTCATACCCCTCACGGCGGACCGCGCGTTGGTGCAGGCTAAGCTCAGCGAACTGCCGGCCGGCCGCGGCGGCACCGAGCTCAATGCCACCGTCCAAGTCGCCGGCAGATACCTCGCCCAGCACGCCCGCCCCGGCGCCCGCCGCGCCATCGTCATGATGAGCGACAACCAAGGCTACCCCAGCGTCAGCGACCAAGCGGTGCGCAACGACCTTTGGACCACCAACGTCGTCTTCAACCTGCTGCTGTTTCCGGCCAAAGGCGCCCGCCGCGAAGCCGACGTTCGCCAGTTCGCCAAAGCGACGGGCGGCGAGGTGCTGCCCTATCGCACCACCGGCGTCCCGCTGGCCGAGTTGCTGCAGCGTCTGCGCCAACGGTATTCTCTGCTCTATCTCAGCCCCACTGGGCAACCCGGCGAAACGCGCCAGCTCCGCGTGGAACTATCGCCCGAAGCCAAACGCCGCTTTCGCCAAGCCAAGGTGCGAGCGCGCACCGGCTACCGCGTTACTGGCCCGTAGCTTCAGTGGGCGGCAGAAGTAGCAGGTAAAAGCCTAACAAGAGCAAGAGGTCGAGGTCGACGCGGTGGAAGGCATCGTCGCCCAGGAACACCGCCGCGCGCGGTTTGCCCGCCTGCTTTTTCTGGAAGCCGATCAGCCCTTGGCCTTCTGGTGTTAGCCATTGCCATTCGGTCTCGAAGAAATTGGTGGTCTGAAACTCGAGCTGTTGGCCGCTTTGGTAGCGCAATTGGCCCTTCTTCCCGGTGAAGTTTGGCCCGTAGACGGCGAACATCTGATCGCTATCGGCGAACCGGACATTGATGTGACTCTTGAGCAGACCTTGCCGCTCGAACGTAAATGCTGCCCGCGCGGTCGTGCCGCGGCCCAACGAGCCATCCAGCTTCTTGAGTTCGAGCCGCCCGTAAGTGCCTTCAGCACCGGTAAGTTCAAACTTACGGCCGAGTGCGGGCTGGCGCCACTCCAACTGCGGCTCCCGCAGATTCGCCAGGCTGAGTAAGTCACTCATGGTTAGCGAATTCGTTTCCGGTAGTCTTCCACCTGCGGCATGCGGACCACGCGGCACATTTCAAAGAGCCGGGAATGGGCCCGGCTGCCGATGGCCTCGCTCAAGCCGCGCCTGGTCTGCACGCCAATCGGTGATTTCTCCATCATGTTACTTCCGAAATCCGCATCCGGTAAATTGGTGGTGGCGATGAGCGGCTTCTGCTGATTACATCGATGAGTGATGATGGAAGTTACGGTATCTTCCACCCAGTCATTAATGCGGTGCGCTCCTAGGTCGTCGAGTAACAGGACCTCGGCATCCAGCACCGAGCGGTAGACTTCTTTATCGGGCTGGCCGGACATGGGGTCATAACTCGTCCGAATGCGGTCGAGCAAGGTCTTATAGTCGAAGAACAGTCCCTCAAAGCCCTTGCCGATCAGGCTTCGCAACGCGGCCACCGCTAAGTGCGTCTTGCCGGTGCCTGGGTCGCCCACTAACAATAACCCCCGCTTATCGGTCGCGGGAAAATCCCGGGCGTAGGAGCGCACCACCAATAACACGCTGGCCAAAGCCCGGTTGGCGATCGGATTGTCGACGGGTAGTTTGAAATTCTCGAAACTGCTCTGGCGATAGAGCGGCGGAATCGCCGCATTCGCCTCGACGCTAGCCGCGCGGCCTTCCTTCAAACAATCGCATTTCGACGTGCTGGTAACCCCGTCACGATCTATATAGACCCAACCGGAGCCATGACAATGCGGACACTTTGGATCGGCCGGCATCTATTCGATCACCAACAGCGCTTCGCCCGCCGCGACGGTGCTGCCTTCCTTCGTTTGAATCGACTTTACGACACCTGCCCGCGGCGCCTTCATTTCGTTCTGCATCTTCATCGCTTCCACTACCACCACGCCTTGCCCCGCTTCTACCGCCTCTCCCTCTCGCACCAAAATCCGCACCACCTTGCCGGGCATTGGCGCCTTCAATGTCGCTTGGCCCGCCCGGCCCGCAGCGGCGGCGCTGGCCTGGCCATTGCGCGGATCCCGAATCTCCACTTCGCGCCGCCGGCCATTTACATCGACCCAGGTTAGCCCATCCGGCATTGCTCCGGTCCTGACTTCGTAACTCCGGCCCGCCACCAAGACACTGAAAGTGCCCGGCTCGACCTCTACGGCACTCGCCACGCCGGACTGGCCGGCGAGTGAGTAACTCCAAGCATCCGGCTGGCCATTGGGCAATAACTCGAATAACTCCGCACCCAACTGGTACTTCATCGGTAAAGACCTTCCCCCGCTTGCGACTTCCAGCGCGAAGCCCGCTCGCTAGTAACCGCCGTCGCTACCCGGGGCTGGCTTAGCGCCGCGGCGATTGCCGCCACGACTTTAGCCTCAGCATCCGGCACTACCGCCGGACGCCGCGCGAAAAAGCCGTCGAGAAAGCCGGTGTTTAGGTTTCCGGCGCGAAACTCCGGGTCTTCGAGTAAGTCCAGGAAAAAAGCAATATTCGTCGTAATTCCGGAAATCGTATACTCCCGCAACGCCCGCGCCATTCGATTTGCCGCTAACTCCCGGGTCTCGGCCCACACCGCGAGCTTGGCCAGCAAAGGATCATACTCCATCGGTACGGTCCAGCCGGAATAGACGCCGGAATCGAGCCGAATTCCTGGGCCCGCGGGCCGCGCGTGTTCGATCATTCGCCCAGGGGATGGAAGGAAGCCGGCCTCCGGATCCTCCGCATACACGCGGCACTCGATTGACCAGCCGCGCCAGGTAATATCTTCCTGCCGCAAAGTAAGTGGCTCCCCGGCGGCAATGCGTAACTGCCAATGTACTAAGTCGAGGCCAGTGACTAACTCGGTTACCGGATGCTCCACCTGCAGGCGCGTGTTCATCTCCAGAAAATAGAAAGCGCCGCTGGGGTCGACGAGGAATTCAACCGTGCCCGCGTTCGTATAGCCCGCCGCCTGCGCCGCTTTAACGGCGGCCGCGCCCATCGCCTCACGCAAGCCGGGCGTCACACTCACCAGCGGCGACGGGCACTCTTCAATCACCTTCTGATGCCGCCGCTGGATGGAGCATTCGCGCTCGCCCAAGTGAATCAGATGCCCATGCTCGTCGCCGAGTACCTGGATCTCAATGTGCCGCGGATTCAGCACCAGCTTCTCGAGGTACACCTCGCTCGACTTGAAGGAGCGCTCGGCCTCGCTCGCCGCATCGCGCAAGGCTGCCGGCAGATCCTCGTGGCGATCGACGCGCCGCATCCCTTTGCCGCCGCCGCCCGCCGCGGCTTTGAGTAGCACCGGATAGCCAATTTCCGCCGCCAAAGTCTGCGCCTCTTCCGCGCTTTCTAACGCCTTCTTGGTCCCCGGAGCCAGCGGCACCCCGGCCTTCTCCGCCAACTCTCTCGCCGCCGTCTTCGATCCCAACGCGCGGATCGCGGCCGGTGTGGGCCCGATGAACTTGATGCCCGCCTGGCCGCAGGCTTCAGCGAATTCGGCGTTCTCCGAGAGGAACCCGTAGCCCGGATGGATCGCTTCGGCGCCATGCTCGGCTGCCGCCGCCAGAATCTTGTCGATGCGCAAGTAGCTTTCGCTCGACGGCGATGCGCCGAGGTAAGCCGCTTCGTCGGCTTGGCGAACGTGCAGCGCCGCGCGGTCGGCATCAGAATACACGGCTACGCTGCGGATGCCCATTTCCCGCAGGCCGCGAATGATGCGTACGGCGATTTCTCCGCGATTCGCCACCAATACTTTACGGAACATGGATACCGAATTTTAGCACTGGCTCCGGCCCTGGCGGCCGTTTATGAGACCATAGCGAGATAAGTTGCTATGCCTGCTACTGAACGCCTTCCGAAGAGCAACGCTACGGCCAAGGATACCCTGAAGGGCCAAGGGGTGCGTCTCACCCGCCAACGCCAGATCCTGATGGACATTCTGAACGCGTCCGCCACGCATCTGGACGCCGAGAACTTGTACTTGCTGGCCCGCGCGAAGGACCCGAAGCTGAACCGCGTCACCGTCTACCGCACCCTCAAGATGCTCAAAAAAGGTGGCTTAGTTGACGAACTCGACTTGATGCACTTCGGCGGCGACCAGCATTATTACGAGAGCAAGATGAAGCCTGAGCATGCGCATATCATCTGCATGCGCTGCGGTCGCGTGGAAGAGTTCTTCGGCGAACCGCTCCAGAAGATCCGCCAGCAAGTGGAGCAGGACTTCGG
>Ga0163144_10026590_pt1 | contig 11242 bp, 7 predicted proteins | sample OliLak19BULKMAT1_FD_123175 | JGI IMG/M metagenome (GOLD analysis project Ga0163144, IMG submission 123175) | Freshwater microbial mat bacterial communities from Lake Vanda, McMurdo Dry Valleys, Antarctica - Oligotrophic Lake LV.19.BULKMAT1 | ecosystem: Environmental > Aquatic > Freshwater > Lake... | reverse complement strand
GTTGTTCCGCTGCGCGGGAGTGGTGAAGAAGAACGGCTGTCGGTTCTGGCCGGGATGATCGGGATAGCGCTCGGCCAGGCCGGATTGTTCAGAGCTGTAGTTGACGTTGTTCTTCGGGTTGTAGGGATGCGGAGGCCATTTGTCCGTGGAATAATCAAACCGGTCCCACACCTCGATCTGAACGATGATGTCGCGCTCCGCCGTCCAACGGAGCATGTTCTCGAAGCGCTGCCAGTATTCGTCGTTCCACTGGTCGAGGTCATATTTTCCATCAGGCAGCTTTTTGAATGGATAGATCTCAAAGCCTTTGTCGTTGCGGTCGCTCATCGTGTTGCGAATGTAATTCGCTCCCACGGATTTCATCTCGTCCAGATGTTCTTTCAGGTCGGGAATCTGGAACAGGTCATCGTCCTTGCTCCCGCCCAGCAGCAACACCGGCTGGCCTTTAAATTGCCAGTATCGCGGATTCACGTTCCAAGGTTGAATGCGATCGGGCTCGGCGGCAAATGAACCGATCACAAAGGAAACGCAGATTGACAGACACAGAAGCTGAGCGAGCAAGGAGCAACGAAGCTTCATTGAACTGAGGGCGGTAACAGCGGACAAATTTTTTACAATACCTGTGTCGCAGTGTGGATCCACAATTCCACAATCCCAGGGAGAAATATCGCGCGTGGATTCATACGCCCACTTTATGAACGTAATCACGACATGCAAACGAACCCGGGCGGTGCAGTCGAATTCCCGAGTTGGCCGAACCTCCTTTTGTTTTCGGGTGATGCCGTTCCGCTCGCGCCTCCACGAAAAAGATTTCAGGGAGATGCAACCACGTTTAGGATCAAACCAACGAAGCCGTCTCGCGACCCACTGGACCCGGCAGGGATTCATGGATTTCGTCAGGTGGGGTTGGGGAGCTGCCGGCGCAGAGCCAGCATAACGATTTTGCCATGACAAAAATCCCTGAAGATTTCAGCGCGCTTACAAGATTTTTCGTGGCGTTGAGTCTCGCCGACTTCATCCATTACGCCTCGGCAGCGGCGCCCTTTGGCTGTTTTTCTACGTGATTCGACGCAGGCACTGGCTGCGCCGCAAGGTGGTGTCTGGGTTTGCCCCGTGGAAAGATGTCCGACGCGAAATCGTGCTCTCTGCGCTGACGAGCGTCATTTACAGCGCGATGGTTTTTCTCACGTCCCTGGCCATTCGCCGTGGCTGGACCCATGTCTATTTTGATCTTCACGAATTCGGCAGGTGGTGGTTTGCTGCCAGTATCGTGATCACCGTAATTTCACCGGCAATTACGGCTTGTATTTCAACTTGTGGGATCGACTGATGAAGACCAATCACAAGAATTACGAATCGCGATTTCGCGCGGTGACCGGGCCGGGGGAAAAACCTGCACACGCAGCGGACGAACATTGGAACGGTTGAGCCGCAGATTCGGCAACTTGGCGAAGCCTCCAGGCATCACAGCACGAGCCGACAAAGAATTCTGGTTCGACTCGCCAATCCAAACGAACTGATCGGCTACTGGCCGCCGCCGGTTTTCGCGGGAGCTGCGGGAACCGGAATGACCACGGGACCTTGTGGAAAATTCTGCAACAAATAAACCGCGAGCGAATCGATTTGCTCCTTTGACAGCGGGCCACCCTCGCTCGCCGCGAACCCCGGCATCAACGACCCGATCCGTCCATGCGAAATCCAACTCGACCAGTAGTTGTAGTCGCGCGGTCCTTTGGGCGCGCGCAAATCCGGAACCATCGCGGCGCGATGCGGGGTGTCGTGGCAGATGGCGCAATCGGCGACGAACAGGTCGTGCCCCATCTTGCCAACTCCATTGTCAACGTGGCATTTGGCGCAATCTCCCTTGAAGACCGCCTGCCGATCCGCCTGCGCCAGGACCATATTTGCGTTGCGATCGCCTCGCAGGTTTTCCGCCGTGGGAGGCGCCGCGGGCGGAATATTGACATTGACGAGCAGTGCCAAGGTGCCAGCCGAGGAAATTACGTTCACCTGTTTTGTCACCAATCCCATTTTGCCCGCAAGATTCATGGCCACCTTGATCTGACCGTTCGTTCCCGGCGGCAGGCGCCACGGGATCGGTGGAAGTTCCGCCAGAGTGCAGCCGCAAGAGCTGTTCACCGCGTTGATGACTACTTCCGATGAGGATGTGTTCGTCAGGTTGAAGACAAAGGGCGCGGACATCTCACCGGGTTTCGCGTCGTAGGTCTTATTGGTCGAGTCCCAGGCAAGCGCGGTCAGTTGCCCCGGGGTGGAAACAGCGGTGGGAAGCACCGGCGATGGCGGAAAGCCCGGGTCGCGGCGAATGATGACAGGCGGACTGACATTTGGCTGGGCGAAGGCGGAAACAATAAAAACGAAAGTCAAACTAAATGCCACGACCGATTTATACATGCCCTGAACCGTAGCAGGGTATTTTCAAAAATAAAGGAAGTTTTGACGGGTGGTGCCTCCTCTTGGGATTGAACAGTGACCGCTTCGCGAAGCTACGGATTTCGCAGAACAATCATTACCGAAGATTGACGACGGGAGGCAGTTCAGTTTTCGAGCGTGTTGCGCCGGGCGTAATCCAGGCAAAACGCATTTTCTTTGCGTCGAATCGTTGCGTGGCGATTTCGCGAAAACGGTCGAGCAGATTCCGTTTTGCCCAGGTTGTGAAGATAAGATTATTCCCGACGCAAAGCGCAAACCAGTACGCCAGCACGATATTCTCATTCCAACCAAACTGCGCCAGCACCCGGATCGCCCCTAAGACAGTGAGCGAAACCGTGAACACCAGCCACGGCAAAACCAGAATCCGGCTGATCGAGGCCCCGCCCGCCCGATTCACTTTCAGGTTTTTCAATCCCATCCACATGCTCACCCAACTCAGCGCGAACAGATCCATCACAAACACAGTCATTCCGGCAAGCCAGATCATGACCCAATAATTCCGTCCCGACGCGTTTCCGATCCACTGATCCTTGAGTCCCATACTGAGAAAAAATAAATCAATCGCCAGGACGTAGAGGGCCGGACCGGCGAACTGGCGGAAGAGGCCGAGTCTTTGTCCTCGCAAAATCTCCCCAACGCTCAGAGGCGTGGAGAGGAGCAACTCGAGCGCGCCGGATTTTCGATCCTGGACGAAACGTTGGCATGCCTCCGTCGCCAGCCAGAATTTCAACAACGTGTGCAGCAGCACCGCCGACATGATGTAATTGGGAATATTTGTCCAGTCACTGGTCCAGGTCAGATAACCCCAGATCCAAAGTCCCGTCAGCGCCGCCAGGACAATCCACACGACCGTGATCTTGAGCGGATCGCGAGCCGCCAGCCAAAGAAACGGATTGACCTCCAGCAACCGTGCGCGCCGAGCAGTTTCCAGGACCGGGTCGGTGTGGAAAATTCGCCGCCAGAGCGTCCGGAGCGCAAAAGGCGGCCGGGCCGCCTTATCCTGCCAGGACCTTGGAACGATGGCGCTGGCCAGGAGAAAGAATATCCAAACGTAGGCCTGCGTCAGCAGCGTGGCCGTCCAGTAGTCGTGAGGCTTGAATCCAATTCGTGGCGTGAACGCCGCAAACGCGGCAAATGCCGGACTGAAAACCAGCCATTGCGTGGTGGCCGTCCGGTTGCGGTGGGCCAGATTGAGGCTCAGTTCAATTAAGGGCGCCGCGGCCAGCACCAGGAGCAAAACTGCAAATGCGAGGGATGTCGCTTTGCGTTCATCGCGGCAGATCGCCGAAGCGAACATCCCAACCGCCAGCGAGAGGAAGAGAAGATTCGTCGCTGTGAGCGACATGCGCCAGAATTCGCCGGGCGTGACTCCGCCCATGAGCAGAGAGATGCCCAGCACCGGAAAGGCCGAGAGCAACCCGTAAAATATGTTGAGCGAATTCGCGACCAATTTGCCGGAGACGATGTCGTAGCCCTTCAAGTCGGTCAGGAACAGCAGGCCGAGCGTCCCTTCCCGCTTTTCTTCACTCAAGCAGTCCGATGTGATCCGCGCGCCCGCACCGAGGCTGTACAAACAAAGCATCGCGGACAACGCCACGAACAGCACCATGCCCATTTCGCCAGGCGCATTTTCGTGCATGCCCAACATGATCCATCCGCCGATCGCCATGGCGACGAGTGCGCCAGTCATTCGCCCGAGATAAGTGCCCCGCCTTCGGGAAGCCACCCGCAGTTCCCGCTCGACAATCGGAAGAAACGTCATCGGGCCAGAGCAAAAACCGCTCAGGAACATTCAGCAAGATTTTTCACGGGGAATTCAAAAACCCGACGGTGCGCGACTCAGACCAATACTCACCGCCTTTATTGAAGGTGATGAATCCGACGTGCCCTCCTGAGCTCGGAGTTTCGAGATGAAGCATCGGATTCGCCCCGGCTTCTTCGACTGGAAAACAGCGATTCGCCAGGAACGGATCGTTCCTTGCATTGATCAACAATGTGGGAATGGGAATGTTTATCAAAAACGGCGCGCAACTGGATTGCCGCCAGTAATCCTCCGCGTCCGCGAAACCATGCAACGGCGCGGTGTAACGATCATCAAAGTCTTTGAACGTCCGGAGCCGTTCGTAGTTCCGATCATCAATCTTACCCGATGCCCTAGGCATTTTCGCTCGAATCTTTCCTCGCAAACTGGAGAGGAAATGGCGCATGTAAACCTGATTGGCGCGCCCAGCCAGTCGAAGCGAGCCCGACTGAAGATCGCACGGAACGGAGAACGCAACGGCTTTCCGGATTCGCGGATCGAGTTGTGAACCGCGTTCGCCGAGATATTTCAACGTCACGTTGCCGCCCAGGCTGAATCCCGCCAGCGCGATTTGTTCGTGCGGACGGGTCGCGAGGACATGGGCGAGCACGGTGTCCAGATCTTCGGTGGCTCCGCTGTGGGTGAAACGGAGCGTGCGATTCGGTTCGCCGCTGCATCCGCGCGCGTTCCAGACCACGGCATCCCATCCGCCCGTTCGGAGCGCCTTCACCATTCCCAGGATGTACGAGCGGCTCGAATTTCCTTCCAGTCCGTGCGCGATCACGGCGAGACGACGCGAGCCGGTGGCCGCCCAGTCGAGATCGAGAAAGTCGTCATCGGGCGTCGGAATGCGTTCGCGCCGGTAAACCACTCCCGCAACCTTTCTGAACAGCGCTGGAAAAATTGTTTGGAGATGCCCGTTGCCGAGCAACAGGGGAGGGCGGTAGGAAGAATTGGCGATGACCGGCATGTCAAATTGTTATCGCGAGCTTGGCGATTCGCTCGTGTCGGTCGTTCTTCAAAGAAACAGGTCGGGCACCAGCGGTTCGCCGGGACTCGTGGCATAGGCATCGAAATTTGTCATTCCCTCGGAAATCAAAACCTCTTCGTCGAGGAAAAAATTTCCGGTGCATTGGCGGCTCGGTCTTCGCAGAACTGCGTGCGCGGCGTCGGCCATGATGTCGGGTTTTCGACTGCGCCGCATCGCCGCATCGCCGCCCAACAAATTCATGATCGCCGCCGTGCCGATGATGGTTCGCGGCCAGAGCGCGTTCACCGCCACGCCTTGCGCGCGAAACTCCTCCGCCATCCCCAAAACACACAGGCTCATTCCATACTTGGCCATCGTGTAGGCGACATGCGGGCCGAACCATTTCGAGTCCAGATTCAATGGCGGAGAAATATTCAGGATGTGCGGGTTGTCCGACTTGAGAAGATGCGGCAGGCAGGCCTGGGAACAGGCGAACGTGCCCCGTGTGTTGACCTGGTGCATGAGATCGAAGCGCTTGAGCGGTGTCGCCAGCGTGCCGGTCAGGCTGATGGCGCTGGCGTTGTTGACGAGGATATCGATCCCGCCAAACGTTTCCACGGCGCGTTTCACCGCCTGCTGGATTTGCTCCTCGCTGCGCACATCCACCACGCAAGCCAGAGCTTTTCCTCCGGCGGACTCCATCTCCTCGGCGGCGCTATGAATCGTCCCTGACAACCGCGCATCCGGCTCGGTGGTCTTGGCCGCAATGACGATGTTCGCGCCGTCGCGGGCGGCGCGCAGTCCGATGGCTTTGCCGATGCCGCGGCTGGCCCCGGTGATGAAGATAGTTTTTCCCTTGAGATCAACCCTGTTGTCCGTGGCGTTTTGCAAAAGTTAATGCCCAAGATGTCGGCGTCGGAGCAGAGAAACGCTTTGATTTAAATGGAACGTTTGGCGTTCCAGTCGTACATGCGTTGTTCGCCGCTCCAGTCGGAATCGATTTTCCCTTTGATCGAGTTGCCTTCCAGTGTGCCCTTGAATTTCGCCGTTTGCGTGGTTCCGTCCTGAACGCGGGTCACCTTCAGGGTGATCTGGCCCTCTTTGATCAAGCCGTCAGAGATGGAAGTTTCGTCGTCGCCCAGGATGACTACTCCTGTGACTTTGTCGCCGTCCTGCTTCAGCTTGAGACTCAAATTGATCTTCTCTCCGTCTTCCGTGACGATGGCCCAGTTCCACGTCCCGGCCGCATTGGCGGATTTGGCCCGGTTGGCGGCCCAGTCGTAATTGTGCGTCTCGCCGCCCCAATCGGATTCGATGTGTCCCTTAATGTCATCGCCATTCAACGTGCCTTTGTATTTGGAGGTGAACTTTGCGTCGCCCGTATCGACCGGAATCTTGAAGGTGATCGTGTCGCCACTCAGTTTGCCCTCCGTGATGGGGGTTTCAAATTCGCCCACGCGCACCTTGCCGGTCACGGTCTCGCCCTCTTGCTTGAGATCCAAAACCAGGTTCATCGTGTTGCCACCGGCATCGATGGCGTATTTCCAGGCGCCGGTGACGTTGCCGGCTGCTTTGGCGCGGTTGGCCTCCCAGTCGAACGAGCGGTCCTCGCCGCCAAAATTTGAATCGAGTTTTCCCTTGAGCGTGTCGCCGCTCAATTTGGCCACCACTTTCGCCGTGAATTTTTCGCCGTTCCTTTCGCGCGTCAATTTGAATGAGAGCTGGTCGCCCGTCAGCGTCACCTCATCGAGCGGCGTTTCGTTTCCGTTCCGCCCTGTCACGGCGCCGCTCAGTTTGTCGCCCTCTTTCTTTATGGTCAGCGTGGATTCCATCTTCTGCCCCTGCGCCGTGGTGAAACTCGAGTTCCACGTCCCGACAGGGGTGGCCGATGCCGACAGCGGTTTGGAACCGAGAATGCCAAGGGCCAGGGTTAGTGTTGCGAATGCGAGCGAGCGCCGAAAAAGTTTGTCATTGATCATAATGGGAATATTTGAAAGTTAGGCTGAATTTCCCGAGAGGATGCCGGGAATCTTCGGGTCCGTCAAACAAGTTAGCTCCTGTCGGGCGCATCTTGACACAACCGCCCCGTGCTGCTGAGTTGCACTCGGCAGTTCCCGCTTAGTTTGTGAAGGAGGCTCTCGGGATTTCCCCGCGGTTCAACTGCCGAGTGCAACTCGGCAGCACGCTGATTCGACTGCAAGGGGACATTTTGGGCAGAGATTGGCGCTGGTGTTGAGCTACGCCCACACCCGCCTGGTCGCAAGGTGCGCGTCTCGCGATTGCCGGCAAAATAGTGGGGCAGACATCCTTGTCTGTCCGATGGGCTTCCAGCCCGAGGATCACGGTTCGCGGGCAAGATGCCCGCCGAGGCAGGCTGGAAGCCCGCCCCACTTGGGTTGCCCGCCACGCCTCCAGCTTGCGCGGCAGTATCATTGTTCTGGATCGCTTTGCGACGCGTTTGCCGCCAACGTTTGAACATGTTCAAACCAATTTTCCTTTGCACGTTTTTCCTCGGACTTGCTTTCGGCGGTGTTGCGGTCGGTGCGCCGGGCACCAATTCTATCCCCACCCTGCGGGTGGCCACGTTCGATGTCGATGCCACGCCGCCGGTGGGCAGCATGATGGCCTACGATCCCGTGACCAACAAATGGGACCTTGGCCTGCGCGCGCGGGGCATCGTGATCCTGGGTGCCGGCGAACCGATGGTTCTTTGCGCCGTGGATTGGATCGGGATTGGCAACGGTGGGTATGACGCGTTCCGGCAGGGACTGGCTCGCGCCGCGGGGACGATCCCGGAACGGGTCAGCGTGCATGCGCTGCACCAGCATGACGCGCCGGACTGTGATTTTTCGGCGGAAAAAACTCTCGTGGATGCCAAACTTGATCCACGCCAATACGAGGGCACGCATCAGCGACAGGTCATTTCCAATTTGGAAGCCGCGATTCGCGCTGCCCTGCCGCAGGCGCAGAGCGTCACAGAGTTGGGACTGGGCGAGGCACGTGTGGAAAAGGTGGCGTCGAACCGGCGCATTCTCGGACCAGACGGCAAAGTTCGCGCGGTGCGGTGGACCGCTACCACCGATCCGGCCGTGCGGGCCGAACCCGAGGGAACCATTGATCCGATGGTTTCGCTGGTCAGCTTTTGGAACGGTGATCGGCCCGTGGCGGTGCTGAGTTATTACGCCACGCATCCGCAAAGTTATTATCGGACCGGAATCCCGAATCCTGACTTCCCGGGTGTTGCCCGGTTCCTGCGACAGATGGCTGTTCCTGCGGCGCTCCACGTTCATTTCACCGGGGCCGGTGGTAACATCGGGGTCGGCAAATACAATGACGGCACGCACTCCAATCGGCTGGTCCTGGCGGAACGCCTCGCCGACGGCATGCGGCGCGCGTGGGAAAATACCCGGCGCGAAAAAATCACCGCCGCGGACGTCCAGTGGAAAATTGAACCGGTCGCCCTGCCACCGGCCCGGCATCTGTCCGTCGAAAAAATAGAAGCGGAATTGAAGCCGAGCGAAGCCGCATTTACTTCACAACATTCAGCCGCAACGCTGACGTGGTTTCGCCGCTGTCAGGCTGGCGAAAAGATTGACGTCTCGTGCCTGCAACTGGGCCGCGCCCGTATCCTGCATCTGCCCGGAGAACTTTTCGTGGAATATCAACTCGCAGCCAAGGCGGCGCGCAAAGATTTGTTCGTGGCCATGGCGGCTTACGGAGACTACGCGCCGGGATACATCGGCACGGCCGTCGCCTACGAAGAGGGCGGCTACGAAACCGGCCCCAGCGCGTCGAACGTCGCTCCGGAAGTTGAAGCCGTGCTGATGGGAGCCATTCGCAAGCTGCTGCGCGATTGACGTTCCGAGTTTTAAATTTTGAGTTTTGAGTTTTGAATTGGAGAAATCCGCGGCGGAACGGACTTGGGTCCGGGCGAATTCCAAAGATTCCGCCGGGCTCCCCGTCCTCGCGGAGCGAGGCCATGACAGTAGCCGTGGACTTCAAGTCCACGGGTGAGCGGTGCCATCGTTATGCGTCGCGTAGTGACCCTTGATGGGACTTGGATGTGACCTTGGTTCATGCGTCCCAGCCGCGACATTCGCGCTGTTTTCCCAATCCGTGATCGGAAGCCAACGCTTACCGTCAGGTAATCACTCCGCGACTGCGCGAAATCCAGGACGGCCCCGTGTGCCGAACTCGCTTTGCTTGTTCTCGACAAACCGTGCGGTTCGGTTCCAAACTTCGCGACATGAAATCCATTTCTCGCAGAAACTTTATCAAGCGCAGTTCGTTCGCGGCCGCAACCGTCGCCCTCTCCGCTCGGTCCTGGTCCCAGGTCGCGGGTGCGAACAACGACATTCGCGTCGCCATCATCGGACTAAACGGACGCGGCAACGCGCACATGAGCGGTTTCAAGGATATGCGCGGCGTTCGCATCACCGCCCTTTGCGACGTGGATACCGAGGTGCTCGCCGGCGCGATGGGCAAACTGCAAACGGAGGGATCCCAGATTGAGGGCTTCACCGACATCCGCAAACTGCTCGAGAGCAAAAATGTTGACGCCATTTCCATCGCCACGCCGAACCATTGGCATGCGCTGGGTTCGATTTGGGGAAATCAAGCCGGGAAGGATGTCTATGTGGAGAAGCCGGTTTCCCATAACGTTTTTGAGGGACGCAAGGCGGTTGAAGCCGCCCGCAAATACAACAAGATCGTTCAGACCGGCGCCCAGGCGCGATCGAGCGAGGCTGTGCGAGAAGCGGTTCAATGGGTGAAGGCCGGCAACCTCGGGAAGATCAAGATCGCCCGCGGACTCTGTTACAAACCGCGTCCGAGCATCGGCCGGGTTTCAGCGCCGCCTCCGATTCCTGCCTCCGTCAATTACGATTTATGGTGCGGTCCTGCCCCGATGGTGCCGCTGCACCGGAGCAAACTCCACTACGATTGGCATTGGGTTTGGGACACCGGCAACGGCGACCTCGGCAACCAGGGCGTGCATCAGATGGATATCGCGCGCTGGTTCCTCGGTGAGAACGAGCTTTCGCCGCGCGTCTTCTCCGTGGGCGGACGCCTCGGCTACATCGATGATGGCGAAACGCCCAACACGATGATGATTTTCCATGACTACGCGAAAATCCCATTAATCTTTGAAGTGCGCGGGTTGCCCGAGAAATCCGGCTCGAAACAAATGGACCGGTATAAAAACACGTCCGTCGGCGTGATCATCGAATGTGAGAATGGGGACATGGTCATCACCGGTGATTACCGGGTGGCCACCGCCTACGACAAGGAGATGAAGCAGATCAAAAAGTTTGAAGGGGAAGGCAACCACTTCGAGAATTTCATTACCGCCGTCCGCAGCCGGAAGGTGAGCGACCTGACCAACGACATCCTCGAGGGCCATCTCTCCGCCGCGCTTTGTCACACCGGAAATATTTCCTACCGCGTCGGCAAACAGTCCAATCCCGAAACCATCCGCGAGGCCATCAAGTCGGACAAGGGCGCGAGCGAAACCTACGGACGCATGGCCTCGCACCTCGAAGCCAACGGAGTCGATCTCGAAAAAACCAAGGCGACCCTCGGGGCGGTTCTGAAGATGGACACGAAGTCGGAGAAATTCACGAACAACCCGGAGGCTAACAAATTGCTAACCAGAGAATATCGCAAGCCGTTCGTGGTGCCGGACAAGGTGTGAGCGGAGAACTCGTTCGTGTGTCGCTTGTGTGCACGAATTCAACAATTCAGACCCGAGCGCATCCGAGTCGATTCGTGGTTAAGATTTTTCTCGAATCCACCGCATCGTCTTCTCCGCCAGATTGTCGAGCGCGGTGACGCAGAGTTCGAGGTGTTCTTCCTTTGTGTCCTCGATTTTGTTGTGGCTGATGCCGTGCAGGCTCTGGACGAACATCATCACCGTCGGCACCCCGGCAGCGGCCGCCTCGGCGGCGTCGTGCAACGGACCGCTCGGAAGCTTGTGGGATTTGCCGCAAGTCTCGCGGATAGCCTCGTCGCACATCGTGATC
>Ga0163144_10026589_pt1 | contig 11242 bp, 11 predicted proteins | sample OliLak19BULKMAT1_FD_123175 | JGI IMG/M metagenome (GOLD analysis project Ga0163144, IMG submission 123175) | Freshwater microbial mat bacterial communities from Lake Vanda, McMurdo Dry Valleys, Antarctica - Oligotrophic Lake LV.19.BULKMAT1 | ecosystem: Environmental > Aquatic > Freshwater >... | reverse complement strand
ATCGTTGACGAGCACCGAGATGAAGGCGTTCGGCGCCCAAGGCTGATCATGCATCTGCTTGTCGATATCCGCGCGGATCTCGCTATCGAGGCGATGACGCGTTCCACCCTCGACCCGACCCATGAGAGTCTTGACGATGTCGGAGCGCGTCACGACGCCGGCGATCTTGCCGGCATCCAGAACGAAGATCCGCTTGATCTTCTTCTCATCCAGGAGATTGGCGATCGCGCCAAGCTCCGTATCGGGCGATACGGCAATGACACCTCGAGTCATTACATCGGCCGCGACCATCCCATGGGTCTTCACGAAGCTGCGTGCGTCGTCATCGGGATCGGCCAGCATCGAAACCCACCAGGCCCGCTTCTTCTCCGTGCCGAGTTCGACACGCCGCAGCAGATCGCCTTCGCTGACCACGCCGAGCGGCACCGCGGCGCTATCGACGACCGGGACGGCGCTGATGCGGTGATCGATCAGGAATTCCGCGAGGCTGCGAATCGACAACTCCGGGCCGATCGTCAGAACATTGCGAGTCATCACATCCCGCGCCTTCAAGCTGATCATGATCCTTCTCCTTTGTGAGAGTCACCGCTGCGCCTCGTCGCCGGAAGATGGGACGGGACCGGGTGTCGCGCCATGCGACGCCACGTCACTGCGACGTCTGGTCACGATCGAATTGATCAACCGCGTCATCGTGACGCGGGCAAGTGGCGGGGTAAGCTAGAGTCCATGAGCTTCACGACTCGCCCGGAACTCCGCGGCACATTCGGCGCCGTGGCGTCGACCCACTGGATCGCGTCATCCGTCGGCATGCGCATCCTCGAGCAGGGCGGCAATGCCTTCGATGCCGCCGTCGCGACCGGCTTCGCGCTTCAGGTCCTGGAGCCACATCTCAACGGGCCGGGCGGCGATGTGCCGATCATGGCCTGCCGCGCCGGCGCCACGACTCCGGATGTGATCTGCGGTCAGGGGTCCGCGCCAGCAGCCGCGACAATCGAGCGGTTCCGCGCGCTCGGACTCGATCTCATCCCCGGCACCGGCCATCTGCCGGCCTGCGTGCCCGGCGCTTTCGGCGCCTGGCTCACGCTGCTGCGCGACTACGGCACGATGCGCCTCGCGGATGTGCTCGAGCCCGCGATGTTCTATGCCGGCGGCGGCCACCCGCTGGTGTGGCGCGTGCCGCTGGCGATCCAATCCGTGAAGACGCTGTTCGAACAGCATTGGCGCAGCTCCGCGGCGATCTACCTGCCCGGCGGCGAGGTGCCGGTCACTGGCGCCCTGTTCCGCAATCGACCGCTGGCGACGCTCTATGCGGCGATCTCTACGGACGCGGCACGAATCGCCGGGCGCGAGGCGCAGATCGAACGCGCGCTGGATTATTGGTATCGCGGACCGGTCGCCGATGCGATCGGGCGCTTTGCGAGCATCGCGGCGATGGACGTCACGGGCCGGCCGCATCGCGGCTTCATCACGGCCGATGATCTCGCACGCTGGAAGCCCAGCATCGAAGCGCCGGTCTCGACCGATCTCGGAAACCATCGCGTGTTCAAATGCGGGCCCTGGAGCCAGGGGCCGGTGTTGCTGCAGATCCTGCAACTGCTCGCCGGGTTCGATCTCGGCGCGATGGATCCGCTCGGCCCCGACTTCGTCCATCTCGTCGTCGAGGCGACGAAGCTGGCGATGGCGGATCGCGATTGCTGGTACGGCGACGCCGCCGACGTGCCGATGGACGGCCTACTCGCGCCCGCGCGTGTCGCCGCACGCCGCGCGCTGATCGGCGACATGGCCTCGCAGGAGTACCGCCCCGGCGCCGTCAACGGCGTCGCGCCCCGCGTGCCGCCGCTGCTCGAGAGTGACGCAACGGCAAGCGGGCGTGGCGCCGGCGAGCCGACGGTCGATCGCGCCGGCGAAGCGACGATCGGACCAGGCGGCGCGCAGCGCGGCGACACCTGCCATGTCGACGTCATCGATCGCTGGGGAAACCTCGTCGCCGCAACGCCCTCCGGTGGCTGGCTGCAATCGAGCCCGGTGGTGCCCGAGCTCGGCTTCGGCCTGACCACGCGGGGCCAGATGTTCTGGTTGACCGAGGGCTTGGCCAGCAGCCTCAAGCCGGGCACGCGACCACGCACGACGCTGACGCCAACCATCGCGCTGCGCGATGGCGCGCCCTATCTCGCTTTCGGGACGCCCGGCGGCGACCAGCAGGATCAATGGTCGGCGCTGCTGTTCCTGCATCACGTGCATCACGGCATGAATCTGCAACAGGCGATCGATGCGCCGGCCTTCCATACCGATCATCTCCAGAGTTCGTTCTGGCCCCGGCAGTTCCGACGCGGCTCGGTGACGATCGAGAACCGCTTTCCGCGCGCGACGCTCGATGCCCTCGCGCGACGCGGCCATCGCCTCACCGAGGCGGAACCCTGGACCGAAGGTCGACTCTCCGCCTGCGCCACCGAGATCGACCAGGGCGTGCGCATCGTGAAGGCCGCGGCCAATCCGCGGAACATGCAGGGCTACGCCGTCGCGCGCTGAGCATCGAGACGAGGAAAACACATGACCATTCGCGCCAAGATCACCGGCTTCGCGCCCGCGCCCGACGGCATCATCCGGCTGGACGGGGTGAAGCTGGCGCCGTGATCGTCGGAGCAGCGTTCGGAAAGAAAAGCTGCCGCCCGCCGATCTTGTAGTCGGCGATCGTTCTCTGGCCGGCTTGCGAGACCAGCCAGTCGATGAAAACTTGGCCGGCCTCGGCCTTCACATGCGCGTGGCGTTGCGGGTTTACGAGGATGACGCCGTATTGGTTGAGCAACAGCGCATCGCCTTCGACCAGGATGTCGAGCGCGCCGCGATTCTTGAACGCGAGCCAGGTGCCGCGATCCGCAAGCACATACGCATCGCTCGCCGACGCGATGTTGAGCGCTGGCCCCATGCCTTGCCCGATCTCGCGATACCAATCCGACCGCGTGGCGGCGAGATCGACGCGGGCCTGCTTCCAATAGCGCAGTTCGGCCGCATGCGTGCCCGAGCGATCGCCACGCGAGACAAAGGTGGCCTTGCCGGTCGCGATGCGGCGCAGGGCTTCGAGAACGTCCACGCCCGCCGCCTTCGCCGGATCCGCTTTCGGGCCGATCAGGACGAAATCGTTGAACATGACCTCGACGCGCTTCACGCCGAAGCCATCGGCGACGAATTTCTCCTCCGCCGGCTCGTCGTGGACGAAGACCACGTCGGCATCGCCGCGCCGCGCGATATCGAGCGCCTGGCCGGTACCGAGCGCGACGATCTTCACGGCGATGCCGGTCGCCGTCGTGAACGCCGGCAGGAGATGATCGAACAGGCCGGATTGCTCGGTCGACGTCGTCGACGCGACGGTGATGCTCATCTGCGCGAACGCTTGCAGGGTGGGAAGCAGCGCGACCAGCGCGCTCAGGATCCAGCGGCGTGGGGCATCCATGGCAATTCTCCCTGGAGATAGGCGCGTGTCTCGGCATCCGCCGGATGCCGCAAGACCTGCTGGACGGAGCCGTGCTCGACCACACGTCCTCTCGACAACACGAGGACGTCCTCGGCCAGCCGGGCGACCTGCGCGAGGTTGTGCGAGACGATGATCACCTTCGCGCCGGCATCGGCCATGGCGCGGACGAGCCGCTCCACTTCCTCGGTCGCGCCCGGATCGAGGCTCGCGGTGGGCTCATCGAGCAGCAGCAACTCGGGCTCGATCACCCAGGCGCGCGCCAGTCCCAGCCGTTGCCGTTCGCCGCCGGAAAGCCGTCGCGCCGAATCTTGCGCCCTGGATGCGAGACCGACGCGAAACAGGGCTGTATCGACGCGCCTTGCCCGCTCGGCGCGGGCGAGCGCCAGCGGCGCAAGGGCGAGCGCGACGTTCCGCGCGACGCTCGCGCGCAGCAGAGCGGTCGTCTGGAAGACGAAGCCGCGCCGCACCGTCGCCGAATCACGCCCGCCGAAGCGGATCGCGCCTGCATGCGGCGCGATCAAGCCATCGATGAGGCGCAGCAGGACGCTCTTGCCCGCGCCGTTGGCGCCGATGATGGCCGTGATGCCCGGCGTCGCGATGAGCGCCGCGACTCCGTCCAGAACTCGCCGGCCGCCAGCCACGAAGCTCACCCCCTCGATCGAGATCGGCAGCAGCGTGGGCTCAGCCATGGCGACGTGCCGCAAACTCGCGGATGCCGGCAGCGAAGGCATTCACCAGCAGCACGATCGCCATCAACGCGATGCCGAGCGCCAATGCGAGGGGCAGATCGCCTTTCTGGGTCTCCAGCGAGATCGCCGTCGTCATGGTTCGCGTGAACCCGGCGATGTTGCCGCCTACGACCAGGACGGCGCCGACCTCCGCGATGGCACGACCAAAAGCGGCGAGCACCGCGACGACCAGTGAGAATCGGACATTGAAGATCAACGCGCCGACGCGCTGCAACGGTCGAAGGCGCAGCGAGCGCAGCTGCTCGCCGAATTCGGCATCCGCATCCTCGACGATCTGACGCGTCAGCGCCGCGATCAGCGGCGTGATCAGCACGGTCTGCGCCACGATCATCACGCCGGGCGTGAACAACAGCCCGAGGAAGCCGAGCGGCCCCGAGCGTGAGAAGGTGAGATAGACGAGCAGACCGACGACGACGGCCGGCAGTCCCATGAGCGCGTTGAGGACCACGATCGCCGCCTGGCGTCCAGGGAAACGCGCAACGCCGATCAGCGCGCCCAACGGGATCGCGATCAGGCATCCGACGCCGACCGCCGCCAGGCTCACGCGCAAAGACAGCCACGCCGTCGCAATGACGGCCGGATCGAGGGACCCGAGGAGAATGACGGCATCGGCGAAGGTGGCGAACATGGACCGGGCCGTACTGTGCAGTCGACGCTTGCCGGATCAATATGAAATGATTTGCCTATGAAGATTCGACTGAGCATCGACGGCACGATCGGGTTCGCGGGCGGCAGTTTGCGGATCGCCGAGACGCTGGCGCTGCTCGACGCGATCGCGCTCGATCGCTCGCTGCAGGGCGCCGCCACGCGCGCGGGTCGCTCCTACCGCGCCATCTGGGGCAAGGTCGCCGCCATCGAAGCGACGCTCGGTCACCCCGTCGTGGTCAAGACGAAGGGACACGGCACCGTGCTCGCACCCGCCGGCGAGGCCCTGCGCAATGCGCTGCGCAGCACGATCGACCGGTTCGAAGCCGATCTGGCGCAGGAGACCGACACCCTCACATGGCATTTTCTCCATAGAGCGGGCGCCCGTGCGAGCCAACTGCGCCTCGCCGCAAGCCACGATCCACTCCTGCTGGAGATCCTGGCCGACGATGCGAGCATTACGCTGACAATTTGCGGCAGCGACGACGCGCTCACGCGGTTGCGCGCCGGCACGGCCGACGCGGCGGGCTGCCATTTCGGACTTCCCGGCGTGTCACCGCCAGTGGCGGTCCGGCGTGCGTTGGAGAGTGATGGGCTTGCGGCGATCCCCTTGTTCCGCCGCGAGCAAGGCTTGATCACGCAGGCCGGCAATCCGATGCGCCTGCGTTCGATCGCGGATATCGCCCGGCGCAAGGCGCGCTTCGTCAATCGCCAGCGCGGCTCCGGAACGCGCGCCTGGTTCGATCGGCTGCTCGTCGAGACGAAGATCGCGCCGTCGAAGATCCTCGGCTATGCGAGCGAGGAGTTCACCCATCAAGCCGTCGCCGCAATGATTGCCGCGGGCCAGGCGGATGTCGGCCTCGGCGCGCGCGCCGCCGCGGAGCGCTTCGCCCTCGGCTTTCGGCCGCTCGGCGAGGAGACGTATTTCCTGGTGACGTCCCAGGCGCACGCGAAGGCGCCGCAGATCGCCACGCTGATCGCGAGGGCGCACGCCGCCGCGCGCGGGCGCATCGGCTATCGGCGCTGAACGGCTCCGGAAAGCATGCCATCAATACGCGTAGACCGGAGGCCCGGAGGATGATCGACATGTTCGAGAACGCGGATGGCGAAAAGCTTTTTGGGCTCGGTCAGCCGCAGCACGGCTATCTCGATCTCAAAGGCATCTCGACGACGCTGCAGCAGCAGAACACGCATGTCGTGATTCCGTTCGTGATCTCCAGTCGTGGCTACGGGTTCCTGTGGCACAACCCGGCCGCGGGCCGCTGCGAATTCGCCAAGAACGTGACGCGCTGGTCGGCCGAGGCGACCGCGCAGCTCGATTACTGGATGACCGCCGGCGATACGCCGGCCGAAATCCTGCGCCGCTACACCGATGCGTCGGGCCACGCCCCTGCATTTCCGCAATGGGCGAGCGGCTTCTGGCAATGCAAGCTGCGGTATCGCACGCAGGACGAGTTGCTCGGCGTCGCGCGCGAGTACAAGCGCCGCGGCCTGCCGCTCGCCTGCATCGTCATCGATTTCTTCCATTGGACGCGCCACGGCGAGTGGCGCTTCGATCCCAAGGAATGGCCCGATCCCAAGGCGATGCTGCGCGAACTCGATGCGCTGGGCGTCAAGACGATGGTGTCGATCTGGCCGACGGTCTCCGCGTCGTCCATCCACTACAAGGAGATGCGCGAGAAGGGCTACCTGCTGCGCACCGAGCGCGGCCAGCCAGTGGTGATCCCCTTCCCCGACAAGAATCCGCGCGGCGTCGGGTTCTTCACCTATCTCGACGCGACGCTGCCCGAGGCGCGCAGTTATCATTGGGATCTCGTGAAGCGGAATTATCTTGAGCTCGGCATCGACAATTTCTGGCTCGATGCCTGCGAGCCGGAGATGCGGCCGAGCCACCCCGACAATGTCCGGCATCTCCTGGTGGACGACCGATATCGGCGGCTTCTTCGATGGCATCGGCAAGTCGCCGGCGTTTCGCGAGCTGCTGGTGCGGTGGTTCGAGTTCGGCGTCTTCTCGCCGATCTGCCGCCTGCATGGCGTGCGCATTCCCGACGCGCTGCCGCTGCCCAATGACGGCGTACCGAGTTATGGCAGCGACACATTCGCGATCTTCACCGATACCGGCGGCGCCAACGAAGTGTGGTCCTACGGCGAGGAGGTCTACGCGATCCTCGAGGATCTGCTCGCGCTGCGCGAGCGTCTGCGGCCCTACGTGATGCGCGAGATGAAGGCGTACGAGACTCACGGCGACCCGCTGATGCGACCGCTCTTCTACGAATTCCCCGATGATCCGAAAGCGTGGACCATCGAAGACAGCTACCTCTTCGGGCGCGACCTCCTCGTCGCTCTCGTGACCGAGCCGGATGCACGGCGCCGCGAGGTCTATCTGCCGCGCGGCGCCAAGTGGACGAATGCCTGGAGCGGCGCGGTGCATGAGGGGGGCGCAGCGGTCGACGTCGAGGCGCCACTCGGACGACCGCCCGTCTTTCTGCGCGATGAGGCGCGGGTGCCGATCAAGGATTGATCCATTGCGCCCCACCGCCGCTCTCGTCGCGTTGATCGCAGCAGCGCTGCTCTTCGTCGTTCCGGCACGCGCCAATCGCGACGGGCCGGCGCGACCGCGGGCAGTCGATGCGATCATCGTCCACTCGCTCGGTGGACCGGATTGCCTCGATGGCATCCTGTTTCATCGCCAGATCGATGGGAGCGCAGAGGAATGGGTCAGCTTCTTCGCGAAGCTTCCGGGCGTGTCGATCCACTATGTCATCGCCCGCGACGGCACGATTGCCGCCGGCCTGCCGGAGTCGAAAGTGGCGAGTCACGCCATCGGCTGGAATCAACGTTCGATCGGCATCGAGCTCGTCAACAATGGCGACGGCAAGGACCCGTTCCCCGACATCCAGATCGCATCGCTCGTCCGGCTCGTGCGCGACATTCGCACGCGTCACCCTCACGTGCGTCCGGACAATATCCGCCGCCACTCCGATGTCGATCGCTCCACCTTTCCCGCACGCAAGCACGGACCGGCCTGCACGAAGTTCCGCCGCAAGCTCGATCCCGGCGCTGCGTTTCCGTGGTCGGACTTCATCGAGGCGATCAGGTCCGGCCGCTAGGAGCTGCCGGCTTGCGTGACCGAGGCGAGGGCTGCGTAAGCGCGCTTGTATGCCTGATAGGAGTCGCGATAGGCGGCGTGGGACGCGGCCGAAGGTTCGATCCTGCGCGTGACCGCTACCATGCGTCCGGCAGCCTCTTCGATCGATGCGAACTCACCGGCCGCCACGGCGGCGAGGATGGCGGAGCCGAGCGCAGGCGCGTCGGGCACGCGCGTCAGCGTCAAGGGCAGGTTCGACACATCGGCATGGATCTGCAGCCAGAGATCGGATCGCGTCGCGCCGCCGGCGACGACGACTTCTTCAGGGGACCAAGCATTGGCGCGCATCGTCTCGAGAACCAGTTCGGTGCCGAAGGCGATGCCTTCGAGCGCCGCACGGAACATGTGCCCACGCGAATGTTTCAGCGACAGGCCGATGAAAGCGCCGCGCGAGAGCGGGTCGGTATGCGGCGTGCGGTTGCCCTGGAAATGATCCTGCATGATCAGACCGTCAGAGCCCGGTGCGATCGCCGCAGCTTCGCGATCGAGATCGTCGTAGCTGACCGCCGCGCCCATCAATCGCCTGAGCCACGCCACCACCGAGCCGGTGGACGTCTGTCCGCCTTCGACGACGTGCAAGCCCGGCAACACGGCATCGGCGTAAGTGCCCCAAATTCCTCGCCCATGGAATGGCGCCGCCGAAATCCCGAGATGCAGATGCGACGAGCCCGTGATGAACGCCATCCTGCCCGGGCGGACCACACCGAGTCCGATCATCGCGATGAAGGCATCCGCGCCGCCCTGTGCAACCGGCAATCCCTGGGGCAAGCCGAGATGCTCGGCGGCGCGCGGCGTGAGGCCGCCGATGACCTCGCCCAACCGCGCGACCGCTTGCGGCCATTTCGCGGCGAGCGCATCGAGACCGAGTTTCGCAAGCAGCGTGGTCGGCCAACCGCCCGAATCGGCGCGGTAGTGCCAGCGCACGGCCGCGTTGTTGATCGAGGCGACCCAGCTTCCGGTGAGGTGGAAATTGAGGTAATCCTGGTACTCGCAGATCGTCGCGGCGGCATCGAACACCGCCGGCTCGTGCCGCGCCAGCCAGAGCGCCTTGGGGATCATCCACTCCGCCGATACCGGCCCGGTGCCGCCGGCATTGACGGCGAGAGCGCGATCGCCGGTGGCGACGAGCGCCTGCGCCTCGCGTCCGGCACGCACGTCCATCCAGATCAACGAAGGACGCAGCGGCTGCCCCTCGCGATCCAGGGCCACGACCGAGCAGCACGTCGTGTCGACCGCGATCGCGGCGATGTCCGTGGCAGAAATCTTCGCTTCGGCGACCGCCTGCCGAACCGCCTGACCCAGCGCGCGCCACCAATCCCGCGGATCCTGCTCCGCCTGACCCGGCTGCGGAAACCGCGTCTCGTACCCCACTGCCGCGATCGCCACCGGCACCCCAGCGAGGTCAAACACCCCCGCCCGCAGCGACTCGGTCCCCCCGTCCACCCCAACAACAAACCGCCCAGCCATGCGCGCCTACCTGAGTCGTGTGAGTCTCATCCTCTTCAATCCGACATCAGCAAGGTGCAAAGGGGGAGTTCAGCTCTTGCCTGACATGCGTACCGCCAGATCATGACTAAGGGCCCGGAAGCAAACAATCTAATCGGACCGACTCATCAAACCCATAGCGCATAGTGCGTTCAGGCTCTTTCACCCAGGCGATTATTTACTTCCAGGCCCTAAGCAAATTGAATGGAACGAAAGGTGCCCTTAGTTGCTTAATATCTCGTCGCACCACCTAGATTTCGCCAGAACGCACTTGCCTCATCAAAAGCTTCGCTAACCGAAGTAATAAGCAACATGTCTACGCGCTTACCGTCCGTCGCGAGTGGCATCATGAGACGCTTGTAGCGATGCGGGACATCCTTCGTGTCCCAAAGGACACGATGCGCGATCGGGGTGCGCGCACCAACGCACTCCATGTAAGTAGCAAAGAGCATCTTTCGGTAGTTTTCAGGCTTGATCGCATCGAGCGTCTGACCGGTGGCGTCAAACTTCATCCAATCGGCGATTGTTGTGCCAAATACCCGGTAGCGGAAGTGTGGGGCCTCAGGAAGGACGTCTACTAGCATGACCTTCGAGAGGATCTTGGCAAGTTCCATAGGGTCGAGATCGGATCGTGCTGGCATCGCTCTAGCGCCACGTCGCATATGCCAATAGACGAGCGCTTGAAGAAACTCCGGGTCTCTCAAATCTTCAACCTCAAGTCGCGCCACCATTACGTCGGAGCTAAGATCCCGAGAGTCGCGTGAGGCCTCAACCACGGTTGAAGTCAATGTTCCGGGGAAGAGACTTCTCAGCCGGTCTTTTGGATCGCTTGAGGATGAAGCGGCCATATGCGGAGGATCGCCTTTCGTGCCCATTATGTTGCTGATCCGAAGTCAGCAATGAGTCCTGTACAACCTAAAGAAGATGGTCAACGATGATCTTGTCGATACTCCCCTTAGCCGGGCCTTGCTAGAGTTCACAATGGCTGGGAGTCCGCACGACTGGCGTAAGCCCCCCCCAAATGCAACCTTCCCGTAGTGGCTAGCACGGAATTTTCGAGCACGTTTGTAACGGAATGGTGGGCCCATGACGATCGCGACAGAGATCCGTAAACGGTCTTCGCTCGCGGATGCACGAGCCACTGACGGTATGGTTACGCTGGGACTCGGGTGGTGGGAGTCGCGGCGCCTCTCAACAGGCATGTTGCCTAGGACTGTACAAGAAGTGCCAGCGGTATTGGCTCTAACGGTTAATTTGACCTACCTTGTTTCGGTCCAGCGCGTCACGCCGGCTCGATTCACGTTTAAACTTAAGATGCATTTCGGGAGCAACAGTGCCCTCGACGTGCGCGCGCTTAGGGAATTCGGCCCACTGCTGAAGCACCACCGCCAACCCCTACACGACGACCTCGGAATTGTCGCCTTCAGCGGTGTTCCCAGCTACCAGGTCGTTGAGATCGATGGGGCAGACGAGGATATGTCAGTCTATCGCCGCTTGATTCTCCCCTTAGCGGAGGGCGACAGCCTCGTATCCCAATTGCTAGTGCTGGCCGCCCCAGGACGCCCTCCTATCCTGTGACCGCTCTCAGCACACAAATTTTTGGGTTAAGGCAACGCCTAGCAATGAACGAATCGGCTGGGTTTGCACAGCTGGGGGGCGGGCGGTGTGGCGGATTCCATCTGCGACAAGCGCTGCGTAGACTCGTGTGATGGTAGATGCAGAAGCGATTCGCGAGCGGTATGT
>Ga0163144_10026588_pt1 | contig 11242 bp, 10 predicted proteins | sample OliLak19BULKMAT1_FD_123175 | JGI IMG/M metagenome (GOLD analysis project Ga0163144, IMG submission 123175) | Freshwater microbial mat bacterial communities from Lake Vanda, McMurdo Dry Valleys, Antarctica - Oligotrophic Lake LV.19.BULKMAT1 | ecosystem: Environmental > Aquatic > Freshwater >... | reverse complement strand
ATCGACATCCACCAGTTTGAAGACGGGCTGGTGGTCAAGACCTGGCATGTCGAGGAATGGCTGAGCGGCCTGTTCCAGATGGGCGCGTTTGAATGACAGCGACATGCGGGCCGCTGATCCATGGCCCCGCTGCTTTTCTACCCACCCCAAACCCAGAGGAGACGCCTCGATGACCCTTTCGGTCGACCGCCGCCTTTTCATCGCAGGAGCCGCAGGCCTTGCTGCATCGGCTTTGCTGCCCAAGCACGCACACTCACAGGAGCAATCAAATATGTCTGATCCGAAGCGCATTGTCTTTGTTGTTTCAAACCCGGCGAAGTCGCCAACAAACGGCATGGATATCGGCTTCTGGCTGCCCGAGTTGGCTCATCCGTGGTGGGCATTCAACCAGAAGGGGTATCAGCTCACCATTGCTTCGCCCAAAGGCGGCGCGGTCATGCATGACCAGATCAGCGACCCTGATGGCGGGCGTTTTGCAAATCCGGCTGACTTGATCAGTCTCGGCTTCAAGACATCAGCGCCGACGCGCGCAGCCATCGAGAATACGGTGCGGCTGGCAGACATCAAGGTCGAGGATTTCGACGCAATTTTCGTGATCGGGGGGCTGGCCCCTCCGGTGACCTTCACCGACGACGAAGCGCTGCACCAGATGTTCGCTGCGTTCTACGACGCCGGAAAGCTCTCGGTGGCGATCTGTCATGGATCGGTTGTGTTGCTGAAAGCCCGGTTGGCGAATGGCAAACTTCTGGCCGAAGGCAAAAGCTGGACCGGCTATTGCAACCTTGAGGAAGACGTCGTCGACAAGGCGATGGGCGTGACATTCCAGCCCTTCCGCATCGAGGACGAGGCGATGAAAATCCCCGGTACGACGTTCCTGCAGGGTGAACCCTATAAACCCTTTGCCGTGACCGACGGTCGTCTGATCACCGGGCAGCAAGGCTCGTCCGGCATGCTGACCGCCGAACACGTCATCAAGGCGTTCGGCTGAGGCGGAAACGCAGTCTCGTCGAGGCCCGAGAAGCGCGCGCGCCGTCGGCGCGCGTTTAAAAACACAATTCAGGGGAAGATCGCCATGAAAGACCCACTTAATCTGGATCGTCGGCAGGCGATGCAACGGCTGATTATCGCAGGCGTCGGGGCGACGTTCGCAGTCGGATCGACCAGTGTGTCGCAAGCTGTAGCACAGGGCGCAGCAGCACATGCCGACCTTGCGACGGGTATGAAATCCGCAGCGCTCACTTATCTGGCATCCCTCGATCCTGCCAAGGCAGGCCGCACAACCTTTCCCTTTGACGGGGCGGAACGCACCCACTGGCATTGGACGGTCACATCAACATTTCCGCGCAGTGGGGTGATGCTGAGCGAACTGGACGCATCGCAATACAGGGCGGCCATGGATCTATTAGCCGCAAGTCTTTCGCCGCGCGGCTTTGACAAAGTGCAGGACATCATGCGGCTGCAGGCGATCCTGCCGCCCGGGGCCGCAGACCCGCTTGCTTACCATGTTTCGGTTTTTGGCGATCCGAACGCATCGCGTTGGGGTTGGCGCCTGGAAGGCCACCATCTGTCGCATCACTTTTCCATTGTGGACGGTCAGGTTTCAATGACGCCGTTTTTCCATGGCGCCTGGCCAACCACAACCGGGACCGGTTTTCGGGCGATGCCCCGCGAGGAAGATGCGGCCCGCGAGTTGGTGCTGTCGCTGACGCCTGGACTTCGCGAGAAGGTGGTCTTTCAGGCAAGCGCGCTGCGGCACGTTACTCAGAATGACATATCCGTCAGCGCGTTGCCGGTTGTCGGTTTGCGGTTCTCGGAACTGGGCGATGTCCAACGCGCTTTGGCGGCGGAAATCGTGGCCACCTATCTGGCAGCCCTGCCGACAGTGATCTCTGTTGAAAAGCAGGCCCGCTTTGATGCCACTGCAAGCGACAACCTCAGTTTCGCGTGGGCCGGTTCTCGGGCGGTCAATGAGTCGCATTACTACCGAATCCAGGGCGAAAACTTCCTGCTGGAGTTCGACAATTCGCTCAATCAGGGAACGCACATCCATAGTGTCTGGCGAGACTTTACCGGTGATTTCGCCGCGGATCATCTGAAAACATGAGCGGGGTCGAACGTCCACGTCCCAAAGTCAAATTTCTAAGAGTAAAGACATCAGGAGATAGGATATGCGCCTTTTTACAACGATGTGCGCAATGACCCTCTGGTCATCGCTGGCACTAGCCGAAACCGTGACCACGCCACCGTTCATTGAATCGGTCCACCCGATGGGCGGCGAGGTCCTTGGCGTAGCGATTGGCCCCGGTGGGCCGAGCGAGGAATTCTCCTCGTCCGAGGCCAATGGCGGCCTCTATCGGCTTGGCCAGACCACCACCACGATTCTGATGTCCGACGGCAAGGGATTGCGCAACCCTACCGGCCTGACGGTCGCGGATGGCGTAATATATCTGGTCGACGGCAACGAAATCATTGCTGTCACGGCCGACGGCGAGGTGATCTGGCGGGTTGCTGACGGGCGTGCGGGTGCATTCCTCTGGAACATCGAACTGATACCGAATGGCCGCTTGCTGGTCAGCGATTTCAGCAACGGGCGGTTTGTTGCAGTGAACCGGGCTGATGGAGCGATCAGCGATTTTGCGTCCAACATTCAATTGCCGGGTCTCGCCCGCTTTACCGTCGAAGAGGGTGCAATCTGGGCGATCACTTGGGGTTCGGATACCGGCTGGGACAGCTCCCTTCACAAGATTAGCCAGGTCGGCGCAGACTGGACTGCCGAAGCTGTGGCTGGCGGCTTTGGCAATGCCGAGGCTGTGGCGCTTTTGGGTGGGAATATCCTTGTCGGCGGCTACCGCGGCCATGAAACCGCGCCGGCGGCAAGGCTTATGCGAGTGGATCCTGTGACCGGGACGGTCACGGGTCTGACCATCGGCGCCGATACCCAAGGGATCAGCGACATCATGATCGACGGCGATAGTGTCTATCTGACTTTCCCACCAGACGCGAGCTATGCCCGGCTTCCGACTGCCGACTTAAAGTAAACGCTGATGTGGATGGAGCTGCGCGATCATCCCCATACGCTTTGGGGCCTTCTGACCCTTCCGGGGATCGGCTTTCTGTTACTCTGGCTGGTCAGCGGGAATGACAGCATGGGGCGTTCCGGTACGTCTTTCTTGCTGCATCAAACGGGAGAGATGTCGGCCCGAATGATAGTCGTCGCGATGGCGATCTCGCCCATGCGACACATCCTTCCCAGCTCGGATTTCTGGCTCTGGATGCGACGACGGCGGCGCTATTTCGGGGTTGCGGCCTTTGGCTATGCCTTGCTTCACACGGCGCTTTATCTGGCAGACATGGGCAGCTCGGATGCGGTTCTGGCCGAAGTGGCGCTGCCGGGTATCTGGACCGGATGGATCGCGTTCACTCTGTTGGTGCCGCTCGCGCTGACGTCGAATGACGCCATGCTGTTCCGTATGGGCAGGCATTGGCGGCGCCTGCAAAGGCTGACCTATCCGGCTGCCATCGCTACTCTCGCGCATTGGCTGCTGATCCACGACGGAGCTGCGGCAGCACTGGTGCATTTCGGTCTGCTGGCAGCACTCCAGGTCTTGCGATTGCTTAAAACCCAGAAACCAAAGGAGATCTGAAATGACGCGTTCGATGATAGCCATGATGCTTCTGAGCCTGTCTGCCACCGGCGCACAAGCGACCGGTCGCTTTCAATGCGAAGCGACGGACCGCGCCACTTGGCTCAGCGAAACGCAGGTGGCTGAAAAACTGACCGCCGCAGGCTGGCAGGTGAGCCACATGAAAGAAGACGGCGGCTGCTGGGAAGTCTATGGCACTGATCCGGAAAACCGGCGGGTCGAGGCCTATCTGCATCCCGTCAGCGGAGACGTCCAACTGGTGTCGCAGCGCGGGACCATCATTTTCGACATTCGAAACGCCAACTGATCACCCGATCCCGGTCAGTCCTCCGTAGGCGACCGCTCATGCAAACCCTAAAATCAGGATAGCCCAGCTCATGACCATTTCTCGACGCTCCGCGCTGCTCTCTCTCTCGGTATCGCCGCTGGCGGCAAGCCTTGCACTTTCCGCCCAAGCTCAGGAATCCGCGAAGGTCTCAACTGTCGCGTCCGGGACATCCGAGGACGGACTTCCGACCCAGTTCTGGGGTGATAAGCAGCGGCTTGAATGGCCCGGTTCATCCGTCGAGCGCGTGATGTTTGAAAATCAGGGCGTGCAGATTGTCGGCAACCTCTTTTCCCCCGAGCGAGCCTCCAACCATCCCGTCAAGCTTCCGGCTGTCATCGTCTTGGGGCCGGTCGCCTTTGTCAAAGAACAATCGCCGCTGCAATACGCCGCGCGACTGGTGAGTGAAGGCTATGTCGTGCTTGTCTTCGATCCAAGATTTCACGGCGAAAGCGGTGGCGAGCCCCGTCGGTTTGAAAGCGGTGCCGAGAAAACCAGCGATCTGTCTGCCGCAGTAGATTTTCTTGTCGGCAGGGCCGACGTCGATGCTGAACGGGTCTCATTGCTTGGCATCTGTCAAGGCGTAAATTGGGTCGTCGAAGCTGCACTGAGCGACCCGCGCGTGAAATCCATCGCATTGGTGGCTGGGCATTACTTGATGCCCGAGGTGGCGGAAATGTATCTGGGAAGCCCGGCTAACGTCGAGGCAAGGATCGCCCGAAGCAGAGAGGCAGAAATACGTTACCGCGATACGGGCAATGCCGACTATATCCACATTGTCAGCCCCTCGCTTGACAAACCCGATGCCAATGCACTTTTGAGGGCTCCGCATATCCAGATGTTCTACATCCGGTGGGCCGACCGAAACCCCGACCTTGCTCATCGGGGACTTTGGCAAAACCGGATCGCCGCAATGAGCGAACATCTGATCTGGGGCCACCGGATTGATCTTGCCCTGCAGCAAGTTCAAACGCCGCTATTGATGATCCATTCGCAGAATGCGGCAAGTGGGGCAGAATTGCCTCAACGGTTGTTCGACACTGTGCCGACCGAGCGCAAAAAGCTCGTCTGGATTGGAGAGCAGAGTCAACTGCAGTTCTACGAGGATCCAATCACCATCAGCGCAACCGTGTCGCATCTGGCCCAGTTCTTGAGCGCAACCGTTTAGGGTTCGAGATCCGAAAATGCAAACGAATGAATCAGCCCCTGCCAGAAGCAACATCAGTCCGAAGTTAGTGGTGAAGTGTCAGAAGCAGGCAACAAGGCTCTTCCTAAATGTTGACCGCCGAGCAGGGCATCCGAAGCCCGAGCAGGCGAGAGAACCGCGCGCTTGAATGACACTCGCGGCGGGGCGCTTATCCGGTACCCCGCCCAAACCACTCCCTAACATGTGAGAACACCATGACCAAAACCGAACTCCCGCCCTCACGCCCACCTCTGTCGGGTGGGTCCAATGACGTGGTCCAGCCCACGCAAGACTGGGGGGACTCTGGCCAGATCAACGCCGGTTCTTACACCGTGTTGCGCGTCAGCTTCAGCAGCGCGGGCGATGATGTGGTGGGGAACCTGTTCCAGCCTGTTGGGCCGGGCAGACGGGCGGCTGTGGTCATCCTCGGCCCGATGGGCACCGTCAAGGAACAGGCACCGATGCAATATGCCACCCGTCTGGCGCGGGCCGGTCTGGCAACGCTGGTCTTTGACCCGCGCGGCATCGGCGAAAGCGAAGGCAGCCCGCGCCGCTGGGAAAGCGGGGCGCGCAAGGTTGATGACCTGCGCGCGGCGCTGGCCTTTCTGGCAACGGTGCCGGGCGTCGACTCCAGGCGTCTGCACCTTCTGGGGTTGTGTCAGGGGGCCAACTGGGCGATCGCAGCAGCATTGGCGGACACTTCATTGCAAAGCCTTGCTTTGGTTGCAGGCCACTATCTGACACCCGAAGTCTGCGCGATGTATTACGGGAGTGCCGAAGCTGTGGCCGCCCGAGTGGCCCGCGGCGCGGAGGCCGAGCGCGCCTTTGCCACCGATGGCACGGTCAGCTATCTGCCTATCGTCAATGATACCGCAACCGAGGCCAATCCCGATGTCCTGCTCAACTTCGAAGCGGGGCAGATGTATTATCGCCCTTGGGCCGACCGAAACCTGTTCCTCGCCCATCGCGGCCTATGGGAAAACCGCATCGCGACTATGAGTGAGGCCGAACTTTGGACGACGCGCACCGACCTCGCCTTGGCGAAGTTGACCACCCCCACACTGATGATCCACGCCGAACGCGCCGCCAGCGGGCCACAAGTGCCGAGAGTGCTGTTCGATACCATGCCGGCCGCCCGCAAGGAATTGGTCTGGCTGGGCAACCAGACCCAGTTCCAGTTTTATGAAGACCCGATCACCATCGACGCCACAGTGTCGCATGTGGCGCGGTTTCTGACTGCGCCAGATGAGGTCGCCCGCTAGGTGCCACGGCATCGGGTAGATTTCTCAGACATCACATACAAGGAGTCGCTATGTCCAACGTCATCGTATTTGGAGCCAATGGCCTGAGCGGAAGCCAGGTCGTCAAGGAAACCTTGGCGCTTGGGCACCGGGTCACAGCTTTTGTGCGCCGCGCGGATGGGCTAGTCGCACAAGAACGTCTAACCATCGCGACAGGCAATCCGTTGGACCCATTAGACGTCAAGCAAGCGGTCGCTAACCACGATGTGGTTGTGACTTGCGTGGGCAACATGAATTTTGATGACCCGACCCCGGTCCTTACCCAATTTGTCACGGCGGCGTTGCCGTCCATTGGCGACAGGCGTTTCATCGTTCAGCATGGGTCAGGAATGATGCTGCATGACAAACTGACCCTGCGCAGGGATCTGCCCGACCGGCCGGCGAACCTGCGCTATCCGCGCGAAGATCACTATGACGCATACCTGAAATATGCGTTGCTTGATCTTGACTGGCTAGCAGTCTGTCCGCCGTGGATCGTGGCCGGGGATGGCAACGGCAAGTACCGCAGTGCCGATCTGCATTTTCCAAAGGATGCGCCATCCCCTGCGAAAGTCACCGCAGGAAATCTTGGCCAGTTCATCGCAAACGAAGTCACCAACCCGGCCTTTTCCCGTACAAGGGTCACCGTCATTGACCATGCGTAATGTGGCGCGTCCGGTCGTTAGCCCAGAAATGGACAACTATGAACCACTTGCCCATCAGTTCTTCAGCCAATCCTGCCACGACAAGGAATGACCAGTGAAGCAAGATCCATTTAGCGACATTCAGGCCGCAACCCGTGGCCATCGCCGTGCCACCAGTTCCGGGGCCTATACCTTCGAAGACGGGCCTGCGTTGACCGAGGTTGCCGCAGCGTCGGGTGCGGTCAGAATGCTGGAACTTGGCACTGCCCTTGGCTACACGGCCTGCTGTCTGGCGGCGGCACGGCCCGATGCCCGCGTTGATACGGTCGAAGGCGACCCCCTGCGCGCATCCCTTGCCCGCGACCACATCTCGGGCGTCGGCCTTGCCGACCGGGTGACAGTGCATCTTGGCAGTTTCACCGAAGTGCTCCCGCGACTGACCCCGGGCTATGGGCTGGTGTTCTTTGACGGCTATGCGCCGGACGTGTCGTTGCTGACTGCCATCCTCGGGCAGCTTTCGCTTGGTGGCACACTCGTGTGCGCCAACCTCGGGCTGGCAGGCTTCATCGAAAGGCGGCGGCTGATGGCTGTGCTGAACGACCCCGCCCGCTTCGCCCAGCTCCCCGCCATCGAAAATGGCGGCACTGTGGTGCGGTGCTTGATAGGGTGAGGTAGCATCTTTCGGTCCCGAAACCCGTGGCCGGGTCAAGAAGGATACATCCCGCGACACCTCCGTGTGCGAGATCGGCGATAACAAGACTGAATTGCTTTTGCCTTCCTCAGTTTTTTTATAACATGGTCATTTGTTTGATGAGATTTGCAGTCATTAAGGCCGGTTCCGACCGCGTTCAGTGGTTATAGGGGAAATACGAATAAGCCAAAGTTTTTACACCCAGCTCCGCTGTTGCCAAGAGCCTAAGCATTTTTTTATTGTTCGGCCAAGTGAATGCAGAGGATTTCGACACAGCGGGAATCGCTGTGTACCCCTTTCCTAACTGGTCGGCGGTGATTTCCTGTTTGACGGACAAATGTTAATGCAGTGTTCGCAGTTTTTGAACGTGGCTGTCGGCACGTCTGTTGAAGCTAATTCAGTTTCGTATTGAAGTCATCATGCCGCCCGGAGCCAGATGGCGGTGCCCGGCCCGGCGTTGGTCTCGGACGCGAGATAGCCCCAAGTGCCCGGCGCGGCGGTGGCATAGGCCAATGTCCGGCGGAGAACCTTGCGGGCGGTGGTGACCGGGGCGCCGCCATTGAGATCGGGTGTCGCGGTGGATACCCAAGCTGCCAGGGTCGCGCTGGAGGAATGCCGGATGCCAATCCAATAGGTGATCCCACGACGCAAGGTCTGTGCGACGGTGGCTTCCTTCAGACCCACCGTCGAGAAGTCGAGATCACCCGTCTCAAGGATCAGCGCGGCTGGTCGACCGGTGGCGTCGGCGGCGTAGAGGACAATCTTGCCAAGCGCGGCCGCGACCAGCGTCGTGACGTTCACCGACAGACGGTCGACGGCGATGTCGTCACGCGGGATGAAGGGGAAGAGATCGATCCTCCCTGCGGCCCCGGCCAGCACGCCGGTCGCACCACCACCTCCACCACTGGTGGTCAGGGCATAATCGCCCACACCTGGGGCAATCCATGGCACGTCCTGATCGGCCAGGATGCGGGTTGCGCCACCAAGTCGTGTGCGCAGTTGCCCGGTGGTGGAGTTGTGCCAGAGCCAGCCATCGCCGGGTGACCCGGGATCGGCCGCGAGGCCAGTCAGGGCAACCCCGACCGGAAACCGCACCCGGCCAGTATTGCGATCCGCGACCAGAGCATCGAAAAAGCTGCTGCCGTTCGGGCTGACCTTCAGGGTGAAATCGTCGCTGCCCAGCGTGCCGAACAGCGCCCGTACCGAAAAGCCGGTCTTGAAGCTGAACGAGGCATCGTTGGCAGCGGCGTTCTTGTTCACCGTCACATCGATGGCCGAGCCTGCATTGTTCAGGAGCACGTTTGGCGTGTTGATGCTCAGCCGGTTGGTGGCATCTGCGGTAGCCCCACCCAACCCGAGGAGCTGTGCGGTCAGGTTCGCCTGCGGCATGCCGACCTGTGTGACGGCATTTGCGAAGGTGACAGTCGGCGTATTCAAGACCGTCGTGCCGCCAGCGCCTGTGGTCGCCGGACCGATATTGACGACGGTCGTGGATCCAGACGCGCCACCGGTGCCAAGGTTCAGCGTCTTGGTCACGCCGGTCGGGGTGACCCCTGTGCCCATCCCGTATGTCGCAGCGGTGATCGCCGTACCGATCGAAGCCGCCGAAGCGGAAACCGTGACGGTCCCCGATGCGGTCAGCGTGCCAGAGATGGACACCGCGCCCGAGGCGGTCAGCGTGCCGGAGAAGGTCTTGTTGCCGGTGAAGGTCTGGGTGCCCGCGAGGATCGCGAGTTCCGACGAGGTGTTCGGCAGCGTGAAAGTGCGCGTCGTGCCGGTGGTGATCCCCGACAGCGAAAACAGCGCCTTCTTCGTCGGATCGGCGTCGCTGACGAGGCTGAAGATGGCGTCGGAAACATCCTGCGGCACGCCGACCGTATCCCAGGAGCTGCCGTTCCAGACAACAAAGGCCTGATCGGCCGCAATCCAGACCAGCCAGCCTTGGCGCGGAACAAGGCGCAGCCAGGCGCCATCGACCCAGAAGGCCACGTTCAGATCCCACCCCGCCCATAGGCCCGTCGCGCCCGATGCCACGAGGTGGCGGTCACCATCGGTGGGATTGACCGGGGGCGTAGTGCGCGTCCGGTCGAGGACTGACAGCTGGACCATGGCATCGAGCAAACGCAGGGCCTCATTGTGGGTGACATGCTTCTGGGCTTGGGCTGCGAGAAGGTACGGCAGACCAAGATGGGTGGAGGTATCGGACATGGACGGGCCTTCAGAACTGGAGGGTGACGGCGGCGGGGTCGCCGCGACCGAGGCGGTTCGAGAGCTGGTAAATGCGGATGGCCAGTGTCTGACCGGGGCCGAGCGGCGCGCCCCAGTCGGCGGTCTGCTGGGCGGCGGTGTAGAGGACGGAGGTCGTGCTGCTGGTCACCGTCCGCTTGACGACAGCCCCGTCGAGGATCTGGACGTCGTAGCTTTCCAGGTCCTCGGCCAGCGGCACCTCGACCTGTTCCCAGGCATCGGCCACCAGCGCGCGCGACCGCCGCGTCCAGCAGATCGTCAGATCGCCCGGGCTGCGCGCTGTGCGCCACGGTTGTGCGATATGGACCGGGGCGAAGGACACGAGGCCGCGACCGGCTGGCGTGAAGGCCAGCGCAGTATAGCTGGCGTCACTGACCGCCCGCGCCGCAGGGCCGATGCGCCAATTCCATGGCAGACCGAGATCGGCCTCGGCGATGGGCAGCGGCGCAAGGGCAGAATCCAACACCACCACCCGCGCGCCTGCCGGGGCGGGATTGCCCATCGCGGCTTCGGTGCCCCGTTGGCCGCGCAACAGGCGGGTCAGCCTGTAGCGGCTGGGGGCGATCAGTTCGGCGGCACTTGCCTGCACGATTTCCCAGGCGCCCGGCGTGGTTTCCACTGCCAGCGCATTGGCGCCGCCAAACAGCGTCAGATCGGTGACGCTTTCCAGAGTGCCGGACTTCAGATCGACGACCAGAGCATTGCCGAGATCGAAGCGCGATGTCGGGCCCGCATAGAAGTCCGACACCAGCGTGCCGATCCTGGCGCGACTGCCAAAGGTGGTCAGCAAGGCGAAGCCATCGGTCGAGGGGCTGCGGAACACCGCCATCTCGCCCGGCCACGGAACGGCGTGCGCCTCGACCATCGGCCGGTGCGCGGGCTGGTCCTCGGAAAGTTGCGGCAGGTCCAGCAGGACCACATCCGGCGCGCCGAACACCACGGACCGGGTCAAAGACGCCGGTCGCGGATCGCCGGGCGGCAGGTCATAGGCGGCGCGATCCTGGCGGACGGCGTCGATGCCTCGCCCATCTGAATCAGCGATGGACACCAGCCGCAACTCGATCTCGCGTCCGTCATGCACCAGCCGGATCACGTCGGCGGGGTCGAGCGCCAGCCGCGATGGCGGCAGGCGGAAAGTTGCGCTTTCGCGGCCGATCCAGGCTTCCATCAGCGCGCGGCGGCAGCGGCGTTCGGCCTCTTCGGGCGGGATGGCCATCGGGAAGCT
>Ga0163144_10026586_pt1 | contig 11243 bp, 9 predicted proteins | sample OliLak19BULKMAT1_FD_123175 | JGI IMG/M metagenome (GOLD analysis project Ga0163144, IMG submission 123175) | Freshwater microbial mat bacterial communities from Lake Vanda, McMurdo Dry Valleys, Antarctica - Oligotrophic Lake LV.19.BULKMAT1 | ecosystem: Environmental > Aquatic > Freshwater > Lake... | reverse complement strand
GGTGCCTCTTCGGCGGCTGGCGCCGGTGCCTCTTCGGCAACTGGAGCAGGTGTTGCACCAACGGGAAGCTCATCGGCGAGGGACTTCGGTTCCTCCTTGGGTGCTTCCGCCGTTTTCGCGTCCCCGGAGTCCTTGGCGGACTCCACCGCAGCGGCGGGTTTTTCCGGTTCAATGAGGGATCTCTTCTTGGTCTGCTTGCCGATCAGGATCGCCAATGCCAAGGCAAGGATGAAGAACATCGAGCCGAGATAAACGGTTCCGCGCTGGAGCACGTTGGTCGTGCGGGCGCCGAAGACCTGATCGGTCACGCCACCACCGAAAGCAGCGCCGAGACCTTCCTGTTTCGGGCGCTGCATGAGGATGAGGAGCGCCATCAGCAGGCAGACGATTACAAAGACAACCAGGAGCAGGTTGATGCTAATATTGAGCCAGTTGATGTCAGCGAAAATCATGGGCGGCGGAATATGGGTATCACCCCCCGCCTTGTAAAGCAGGGACTTTCCGGTTTTTCAGCGCGCTTTGATCCACGCGGCAACCTTGCTGTCATCATCCCCGGCGGCCCAAACGTGGCGGAGGAAATCCGCAGGCGGAATGCCTCCGTTTTTGGAAAGGAAGTTCCTGTCTCCCCCACAGCCGAACATGAGGTCGGGATCAAGCTCGCCGCGAAGTTTGGCGCGGGCTTTCACCAAGATCCGTGGCAGATAGGCCATTCCATCGAATTCCTCTCCAAATGTTGGCAGGTCGTCCTTGGTGATCTCCTTGTCACTGCGTTTCCCTCCCTGCTCCACCAGAAAATAATCCCGCCGCACCGCAGCGATCAGCAGCGCCGTGCACACCGAAGGCTCCCCCTCATCCACGAAATCCTCGATGAAATCGTAAAATTCACGCTTCTTGTGCCCGACCGACCCCAGGAAGGCCAATTCGTCCTCCGTGTAATCCTTTTCGTAATCGAAATTCCCATTCCGGTAGGCTTCCGCACAACGTTCGAAAACGGCGATGAATGTATCGTTCCAATGCATGCGCGGAACATGGAAGCCCCTCACCACGAATGCCAACGCTTTTTTCCACTTACGCATCGTCTTTGTGCCGCTAGGCTCCGGCAGCAAGATGATCTGGAAAACCAACGGCCGCAACCTCGACCTCAGCACGCACGGGCAGGTCATGGGCATCCTCAACGTCACCCCGGATTCCTTCTCCGACGGCGGCAGGTTCGACGCCCCCGATTCCGCTCTCGCCCATGCCCGGATAATGATTTCCGATGGTGCCGCCATCATCGACATCGGGGGGGAATCCACACGCCCCGGTGCGACCCCCGTTTCCGCCGATGAGGAAATCCGCCGCACCGTCCCCGTCATCCGCGCCATCCGCGCGGAGTGGGACGGGCTGATCTCCATCGACACCATGAAAGCCAGCGTCGCCCGCAAAGCGCTCGCCGCCGGTGCGGACATCATCAACGATGTCTCCGGCCTCACCGCCGATCCCGAAATGGCCGCCGTCTGCGCCGCCTCGGATTGCGGCATCGCCATCATGCACATGCGGGGCACCCCCGCCGACATGCAGGACGCACCCGACTACGCCGATGTCGTCGCGGAAGTCCGTTCGTTTTTCCAGGAGCGATTCGAAAAACTCACCGCCCTCGGCATCGATCCAACGCGCCTCTGTTTCGATCCGGGCATAGGCTTTGGGAAAACCCTCGATCATAATCTCGCCCTCCTGCGGAACCTCCCCACCCTTGCCCCGGAGAGCTGCCCCCTGCTGCTCGGAGTTTCCCGGAAATCATTTCTGGCAAAGATCAGCCCCGCCGCCGAACCCCACGAGCGTGACGCACCGACCATCGCACTCACCGCGCTATCGCGCAGCCGGGGAATCATGCTCCACCGCGTCCACGACGTGAAAGGCAACCTCGCCGCCCTCCGCTCCACAGAAGCCATGGAATAAGGAGAGCCGTCCTTCCAGGCGGCTGCACAACCCAAGCACGATCAAGCCCACGCAAAATCCAGCCGCCTGGAAGGACGGCTCTCCGCCCACTGCTTTCCGCCTTTGACTTTCCCCTCTACCCAGCTAGACAGACGGCATGGAAGACCCTCGCGAACACGGCCCGCAGCCACTGGATACCCTCATGGAAACGTGGGGCGTCACCAACCATGAGCTCGTGGACACCTCCACCGAACAGCTCAACCACAAGCAGGTGCAGAAAGCCCGCAAAGGCCGCCAGCTCACCCTCCCGATGATGCAGAAGGTCTGCCGCGCCCTCAACATCACCGTCTGGAACCGCCTCAGCAAGGCGCAGAAGGAGATCTACTTCGAATACATGCACCGCCACCTTTTCAACTACGCGAAAAACCACGAGCCGGATTTCATTGATCCGAACATGGATCTCTTCCCAAGGAGGGGCTGACACCAGTCTGCCACGACAAGACGCGGTGCCGAGTGCCCCTGCTCGCGCAGCTTTTTCAGCACCCCCTGCATCGCCGCAACCTTCTCCGGATTTTCCGCCGCGAGGTTCTTCCGTAGCCCGATGTCATCCTTCAGGTTGTAGAGTTCGACCGCCTGCCCGCGTCCGCGGGAACGCGGGGTCGGGGCGGCATTCCCCTGCACCTTCCTTGGTAGGTGCATGGGAATCGCGGGTGAATACGGTGTCCGGCGCGCGCGGTAGCTTGTCGTCCTCGATCCATGTACAAGGAGGGAAATTGATCACCCCATCTCCGAAATAATGACACAAAGGAAATCATCGGCCCGTCCGCGTAGCGGCCGCGACGTATACGAAATGACTGTCCCTTATACGTTTTTTGGGGTTAGGGAACCGTTGAAACATATCGCTGTCAAACGGATGCCCGTATGGTATGGATCCATGAACCATGAATCTGCACTCATCCTGCAACCCCTTTTTATTGGGTCTCCTTCTGGGTTTCTCCACGGGATCCGTATGGGCCTTGGATGGGGGCAAAAGCCTCGTCCTGACAACGCCGACGGGGATCGACAACGGATGGAAAACGTTTTGAGGTGCTGTCCGTCAACGACACCCTTGGGAGTTTGGCGAAGGAAGGATTCGTTTGGACTGACAACCATGACGACTGGGATGGCCTTGGTGCTTACCGGCATGACGTCGGAACTTTGCGCGTATTCATCAATCACGAGGCAGGCGCAAATTCCACCTTCAGCCGGGTGGATCTCGATCTGCCGAACTTGCGGAAATGGATCGCGGCGGGGATACCGAACAACAATAACACCAATCAGGTTTTGCCTCCTGGATCCGTTGTGAAGGAGGTCACTATCTCATCGTCACACGTATCCCGTGACACTCTATCCCAACTTAAACAGAAATCATGAATTCATACGTATCCATCATCGTAGTTCTCGCGGTTGCACTCTCTCCGCTAGCCCTTTCCGCAGAAACATCCGCCCCGGCCCGCACGACCTCTCCCAATGTCCTTCTCATCATGGCCGACGACCTCGGCTACGGCGACCTCTCCTGCTACGGCGCGAAAGACGTGCGGACCCCGCACATCGACAAGCTCGCGGCCGAGGGCGTGCGTTTCACCAATTTCTACGCAAACTGCTGTGTCTGCTCGCCCTCCCGCGCCGCGCTCCTCAGCGGCAGGTATCCTGAGTTCGTCGGGGTTCCCGGCGTCATCCGCCATTATCCCGGCGGCAACTGGGGACACCTCACCCCCGAGAGCATCATGCTGCCGGCACTGTTCCAGGAAAAGGGCTACCACACCTCCCTGATCGGCAAGTGGCACCTCGGCCTCACAGGGGATAACTCGCCGAACCGGCGCGGTTTCGACGAATTCCACGGCTGGCTGGGAGACATGGTGGATGACTATTGGAAACACCGCCGCGCCGGGAAAAACTACATGCGCCTGAACGGGGAGGTCATCGATCCTGAAGGGCACGCGACCGACCTGTTCACCGGGTGGTCCATCGCATCGATCAAACGCCGCGCCGCGGAGGGCAAGCCATGGTTCCAGTTCCTTGCCTACAACGCCCCCCACGATCCCATCCAGCCGCCCAAGGACTGGCTCGAAAAGGTCATGGCCCGCGAACCCGGCATCTCCGCCGACCGCGCAGGGATCGTCGCCCTGATCGAGCACATGGACCACGGCATCGGAGAGGTGCTGAAAGCCCTCGATGACCTCGGCCTGCGCGACAACACCATCGTCGTCTTCACCTCGGACAACGGCGGTGCGCTGCAGTATGCCGCCAGCAACGGCTCCCTGCGTTCCGGCAAGGGCCACGTTTACCAGGGCGGACTGGTGGTGCCGACCTGCATCCGCTGGCCCGGGCGGATCGAGGCCGGGCGGGACACTGATTTCCGCGCCCTCACCATGGATCTGATCCCCACCATTGCGGAGCTCTGCGGGGTTCCCATTGGCCACAGCATCGAGGGCAAGTCGTTCGGTGAGCTGCTCGTGAAAAAGGAACAGCCCGCCTTCGCCCGCCCGAATTTCCACATGTGGCTGCAGGAAACCACCAAGGAAACCATGATCGACGGCGACTGGAAAATCGTCCGGGACGAGGCAGGGAAACCATACGAGCTATTCAACATCAAGGACGACCCCTACGAAACCACCGACCTCGCTGAGAGGGAACCGGAAAAGCTTGCGGGGATGGCCAAGGTGCTTGAATCCCACATGGCGGATGCGAAGCGCGTCCCATGGAAGAGACCTTGAGGCAAATCTCCGCGATCCGATCTGTGTGGAAAGCCGTACTTCCAGGTGGCAGCATTACACAAAGGCGGAGCGCACCCCAATCCCAGCCGAGGCGCCACGTGCCATGGCCGGAAGCGTGAGTTGGCCTTTCCTGAAAACCGACGGACCGAACGAATCGACGATGTTATGGAAATCCCGCCAGTGGTGGCGGCCTGTTAGCAAGGCATACCGCGAGGGCGTGCAGATTCCGCAAGACGCATGGCCATCGCTGGTAACCGCAGCTACCTGCCCTTGCCGTAGCGGAGGTAGAAGTTGTTCTGGAAAAGCCCGCCCGGATCGTGGAGGCGTTTCTTCCTGAAAAACTCCCCGGCCTGCGGGTAGGCTGCGCGGAATTGCCGCTGCGTGGCGTGAAGACGGTAGGGCAGGTAGAAGCGCCCACCGTGCGCCAGCGAGGCATCGATCAGCTCCCGCGTCATCGACTCCATGCGGGACTCGCCCTCGGGCGTGCGCTGCTGGACGAAGAGCATCACAAAGGAAATCATCGGCCCGTCCGCGTAGCGGAGGAACGTATCCTTATCCTCGTTGACCGAGCGGACGGTGACGTTGAGCAGGTTCCCGCCATGGCGCGGCACGATCCCCTGCATGGCAGCGACGAAGCCTGCCGCCCGTGCCGGGGGGATGAAATATTCATGGAGTATGTCCGTGGAAGTGGTGGAGCGGTTCTGGAAAATCCCGACGCCTTCGTTGAGAAGCTGGTTTCGCGAGAACACCTTGCCAGCGACCTTGGGCTGGATCTTCGACTCCGCGTTCCAGCGCAACCTCTTCCCGTAATCGCCATACTCCGAGCCGCGGAAAACGAGCCGCTTGAGACCCGACTCCGCCTCCCGGAGAGCCGGCACCGACCCATGATCGTCCTCCACAAGGCGGCTCACCACCATCTCCGCGAGGAAACGTTTCCGGGTGACATTCATGCGCGCGTAGATCATCTGCGCCCCGCCGTTACCGGCTGCCATGGCATCGAAATCCGCAAGTCCATCCGCAACCGTATGCAAACTCCGCTCCATCCGGTAACGCCCGTTCCGGATGACGCGCAGATCCACATCGAGAATGATCCCGAAGAGCCCGTATCCGCCGAGGACGAGCGAGAAAAGCTCCGCGTTTTGTTTCCGGCTGCACCGGAGCACCGAACCATCCGCCTTCATCAGCCGGAACGATTCCACGGTGGAGGCGATGGGTGGCCGCGCGAACTGCCAGCCGTGGCAGTTCGCGCTGACCGAGCCGCCCACGGAGAACGAGTTGTTCGATTGGATCACCTCCACGGAGCGGCCCCGCGCATCGAGAAATGGAATGACGTCCGCCCAGACGGCACCCGCCCCGACCGTCAGTATGTCCCTCTTTTCATCGAGCTCCATGTGATTCCATGGAAGCATGTCAACCAGGATGCCCCCGGGATGGATCGTGTGCCCTCCCATCGTGTGGCCTGCACCTGCGATGGAAACCTTGAGCCGCTCCCGCCGCGCTTTTCCGAGCAGCCCGGCAAGCTGTGCCTCGGGGGAAACACCGTCCGCAGGGATGGACCAGATCTCGGCGACCTTGGTGAGATTCAGCCTGCTTGCATCATCCGCATACCCGGCGGGTAATGGAGCCAGCACAACAGCATCCCGCGATGCGGTATGCAACAGATGGAACGCGGAGCGGCAGGAGACCAGGGAAAGGAGAAGCAGCGGGATGGCGGGAAGCAGCCACGCGCCACCCGGCCTCAGCCCGAGATGCCGCCCCCAAGTCATTCTAACAGATCTCCCAGCGTGGCCTCGAATTCCTCCCCGGCTTTCCCATAATAGCTGTCGGCTGCGGCGGTGTCCCCCGAAAGCTCAAGGTAAAGCCCCGCCATCGCCTGTGCCTCCGCATCCGATGCCCGGTGATGGGCCACGAGCTGCGCCAGCAGGGCGTGATCCTTCGCCACCATTTCGCCGAAGCCGAACGTTGCCTTGCTCTCTCCGGCGGTGGCACGGAATAGCAGTTTCCCATCCTCCGCCACCCCGGCGAAGAGAACTTTTCCCTTCGCCTTGGAAAGCTCAATGGGCATGGGTGCCAGCTCGCCCGCGTGATCCAGCTCCGCAAGGGCGGTGAGCAGCGATTGGTCGAGCAACTGCTTTTTCGCATCCGCCATCCGCCGCGCCGGGCGGGTAGAGGGTGCCGAAACGCCCTCCGCGCCCGGCGCGCCGCGCCCGGTGATCCGCAGCCGCTTTTCCTTCACCGAAAGGATGAGCGCGGCGCAGGCTGTCGGAAAATCGCGGCCACCGTAAACATGATCCGTGGAGGCATAATCCCGCCCCGGCATGACGACGTAGCTGCCATCATGCGCCTGCGCCATGATCATCCACCATCTGATGTCTTCCAGATATTCGCGGAAATCCTTTTCCTCCGCCATGGCCGCACCGAGGCTGCCCCAGAGGACGTGCATGTGCGTGGAGGCATGGCCGTCGAGCAAGCCCTTGCCGCTTTTCGCGCAGCCGGTGGCCATCAGTTCGGAAAGGTAGCCCCATGACTTGTTGCCGTCGTTCCCGATCGCGTGGGCCAGCGCGCCCGTGCCGGAGCGCGCGTGGTGATCGCACGACCCGCCTTCATGGTCGTAATGCTTGGTCGGCTCCTCTGGCGACATGTTGCGCACCACCAACCGTTTGGACTTGCCCATGTCGAAGACCCGGTTGGTTTCGCCCTCCTTGCCGAGCCAGTCGGTGGGCTTATAGCGCGGATCCGATTTTGTCGGCCAAACAACCGAATACTTGCCTATCCCCTCCATGCCTTCCAGGCACTCGAAGCCGATCCCCCTCGGGCTGTTTTTTGGAGGGCTTTTGTGATCCTCGAGTTCGATCACCGCATGATCCCAGATCTTGAATCCATAATCGATGGCACCGTTCGGCGTGACGGAGCAGAGGAACGCCTCATGGATGCGCTGGTAGGAATGCTCTGCATGCGGCAGCCCGGCTTCCTTGAAAAGGCTGAGCGCCACCATCCCCAGCCCGGCAGGCAGCGCCATCGCGCCATAGCCTTTCGGCCCGCCCGCCGCCATCCGCCTTTGGATCGCCGCGAAAGGCCTGTGGGAAAGGCCGCCGGTCTCCGGCCACACGCTGTCGTTGAGGCAGTCCGCCAGCGATTCCATGGCAGGCAGCAAACTGCGATCCTTGGTGAGCAGGTACCACTCGCCCATCACGATCCCGTCATGCACCTGCCCCCATGCCGGAAAACCCTCTCCATTGGTGCTGTCGTATCTCTTCGATCCGTAATCGGACATGATGCCCTTGATGAACCTGTCATACTTTTTCTCGCCGCTTGCCATCAGCGCCAGCGTGCAGGAGGAGTGCGTGTGGACATTGCTCTCGAATTTTCCGGCGCGCTTGTAGTCCTCCACAAGGAAATCGCAAAGATCGGCCATCAGCTTGTCGGAGCGCGGGCAGTCGAACGGCCACGTCGGCGAAAACCTGCCAACCGCCCCGATCTGCACGGTAACTGTTTTCTCGTCCGCCTTCACGCCGCCGGGCCAGATGATCAGCTCCAGCTTGCCGTCCTTCCCCTGGCTGTCCTCGATGAGCTTCGACATATCGAGCATGGGCCCTTCCCAGCCGCCCCTGCCCCGGCTTCCGCGTCCGAAGGTGTGCGGCACGGTGAGCCGGGTGCCGTTGGCTCCGACAATGATGTCACCGGTCGCCACCACGCCCGCAGCCGGGGATTTCTTGAAAACATATTTCACCGTCAGGTATTCCGGATGCTCGTGGGTGATGCGGGCACGGATCCCGGTGGGGCCGACGTTGAGGAACCAGCCGCCGCCGATCTCTTCAACGACCTCCCTGTCATGCCAGCCGTTGTACTTGAGATCCCACGGCCATTCGCCCTTTTCGTTCACTGCGAATGACGCTGCGATGGAGGCGGCCCATAAGGAGAGGGCTGCGAGACACCGGCGGGAGACAAGGCTTTCCATGGCTGAAATGTTGTGACCGCCACCTCAACCGCGCAACAACTTATCCGCATCCGCACCAGCTCCATCCCCCCATTCCTCCCCCAGCGATGTTCTTTCTGGATACCTCGGAAACAACAGCTAGTTTGCGCCTGTGCGGAAAATGACCTCCCCCTGCCAAACCAAAAGATCCGGAATCGGGGCACTTGCGCTGCTTGCCGGAATCGGCTGCCTCGATGCCTCGCCGGTCATCCCCGGACTCCACGCGAAGCATCCTCTGGAGGAAGCCCAAAAGGGAGCACTCCTGATCGGGGAGCTCCGATGCGCCGCGTGCCACGAAGGCGTTTCTCCGGCAGCTCCCCTTTCCGCCCCCGATCTTTCGAACGCAGGCTCGCGCCTAAACCCGGATTTCATAAAAAACTTCATAGAGAATCCCTCCGCCCACGATCCCGGCACCGCGATGCCCAATGTCCTCGGCGGACGCCCGGAAGCGGAGCGGAAGGAGATCGCCGCCTCGATCACCGCTTACCTTCTCTCGCTCGATGATTCCGCCCCGGCACCCGCGCCCGGCCCGGCACCGGAGGACGGCAGCGGGCCGGAGCTTTATCATGAGGCCGGCTGCATCGCGTGCCACTCCCCGCTCGACAAGATCGACGCAGAACCCCGCGCGGGAGCGGTCGGACTAGGGCATATCGCGGCGAAATACCGGCCCGGCGGGCTTGTGGATTTTCTCCAGGATCCGCTCAAGGTGCGGCCCGACGGACGGATGCCCGATATGAAACTCAGCCGCCCGGAGGCGGAGCTTCTCGCCGCGTTCCTGATTGGAAAAGATACACCCAAGCCCGGCAAATCCCCCGAAGGCGGGGCGGATCGGATCGCCGCAGGGAAAAAGGCTTTTGGAGAGCTGCGCTGCAACTCCTGCCACGGCCTTGGAGAAAACAAGCCAGCCCTCGCCTCCGCGAAACCGTTTCCCTCGCTCGATCTGAACGCCGGATGCCTTTCTGAAAAGCCAAGAATCGCGCCCGATTACCAACTCAATGACGACCAGAAATCCGCGATCCGCAAAGCCCTCGCCACCAAGCCCGCCAAACCGGAACCGGCGGATGCGGTCAAGCTGCGGCTCACCGCGCTGAACTGCATTTCCTGCCACCAGCGGGACGATTACGGCGGGGTCTCCCCCGATCTCGATTCCTATTTCCACTCCACCGAAGAGGCTCTCGGAAACGAAGCCCGCATCCCGCCCACGCTGACCGATGTCGGCTGGAAACTGCGCCCGGAGTGGATGAACAAGGTGCTCTACGAGGCCGGGCGGGTGCGCCCCTACATGAAAACAAGGATGCCCCAATACGGCACCGAAGCGCTCGAAGGCTTGCCGGGCCACCTGTTCGGTGTTGATCAGCGGGAGGCGTTCCATTTCCCGCCCGTTGAAGGCGATGTTCAGAAAACGATGCGCGAAGGCGCCACCATGCTCCTCGGCGACAAGGGGCTGAACTGCATCGCCTGCCACAACTACAACGGCAACGACTCACCCGGCATGAAGGGACTGGACATCATGACATCGTATCAGCGCCTCAATCCGGGATGGTTCGACCAGTTCATGAGGAACCCCGCGAAGTTCCGCCCCGGCATCATCATGCCTTCCTTCTGGCCGGATGGGAAAGCCCTGCAAACGGAAATCCTCGCCGGCGATGCCGATGCGCAGATCGCCGCGCTTTGGTATAATTTTTCCCTCGGCCGCTCCGCACGCGATCCTTCCGGACTGCGTGTGGAGGAGCCGGAGATCACCGTCGGCGGAACGGCGGTCACCTACCGGGGCCGCAGCACGGTCGCCGGATACCGCGGCATCGCGGTCGGCTTCCCCGGCGGCATGAACTACGCCTTCAACGCCCAGACCGGCGCACTCTCCGCGATCTGGACCGGGAAATTCGTAAAGGTAGGCTGGACCGGCCAGGGATCCGGAAATTTCACCCCCGCGCAACCCGCCATCCAGTTGCCGCAGGACGTGGCCTTCCTCCAGGAGCCGACCGATCCGTGGCCGCTGGCACCGCAGCGGACGAAGGAAAACCCCGTGAATCCGGATCCCCTTTACCCACGCCAGCACGGCTATGCGTTCCGGGGATATTCGATTGGGGAACATGGCATTCCTACATTCCGCTACGAATGCGGAGATGTTGCCATCGAGGAAACTTCGTTTCCCACTGTCGGCAGCAAGCCTACCAGCCTGCGACGCACGTTCAGCTTCACCACGGAGTCCGCCGCGACCATCCACCTCCGCCCGCTCGCCGGAGATGTTTCGAAAGTTTCGGACACCTCGTTCAAGGCCGGAAAAATCAGCCTGTCCATCCTCGCGGGCACTGCGAAAGCCAATGCCGCCGTCCGGGGCGCAGGCGAAGCCGGGGAACTCATCATCACCATCAGCCTGCCTGCCGGAAGCTCCACCCTATCCCTCGATTATGCACCGGAACCGTAACATCGGAAAATCATTCGCCCTCCTGTTAGGGATCGCCGCACTGCCCCTGCTCACTTCCGCCGAGGAAGTCGGCGAGCGCTGGGGCAGCGCCGAGCGCGAGCGCGAATACTACCGCCTCACCAACATCCCCATCCCCGAAGGTCTCGTCGTCGAGGCCGGGGCTTTC